>WUUC01192157.1_pt1 | contig 25055 bp, 27 predicted proteins | sample 6278441 | NCBI WGS metagenome assembly WUUC01 (sample SAMN13675441, study PRJNA597444) | soil metagenome | isolation source: soil | place: USA: Washington | collected 2017-10 | reverse complement strand
CGGGATCGGGGAGGTCCTGCGAGCACACTTCGAAATGTCGTGGTTCCGTGAGAATGGCGGTTCGCATAGGGCGCGAGATGGTAGCAAAAGGGGTGCCGGCCAGGGACGAAACGAAAAGGGCGCAGCATGCTGCGCCCCTACAGAGCCTCCGGGACCACGGAGACCGCTATACGTATTGCGCGGCCCGCAGCAGGGCGAGCGCGGATTTCACGTCGTGGATCTCGCCCTTGAGCGCCTTGTCGAGCGCGTCGCGGAACGGCACGCGCTCGATCTCCAGCACCTCGTCCTCGTCCATCCACTGCTGGGTCTGCTCGAGGCCGGTGGCGAGATAGAGCCAGATCTTCTCGTCGAGGAAGCCGGGGGAGGTCCAGACCCAGCCGAGCGGCCGCAGCTCGGCGGGGCGGTAGCCGATCTCCTCCTCGGTCTCCCGGCGGGCGCAGTCTTCCGGATCCTCGCCGGGGTTCAGCGTGCCGGCCGGGATCTCCAGCAACCAGCCGCCGGTGGTGTAGCGGTACTGCCGGATCATCAGGACGTCGCCGTCCGGCAGCAGCGGCACGATGGCGGTGGCCCCGGGGTGGTGAACCACCTCCATGTCGGCCTCGCGGCCGTTGGGGAGGCGCACCCGGTCGACGTCCAGCTTGACGGCCCGCCCCTTGAAGATCTCGCGGCCGGACAGCCGCTCCCCCTGCTTGCGTTTGCCGTCACTCAAGGAATCTGCGCCCCGATTTGAGCCCCAAGACCGCGGAGCTGCAGGATCTTGAACGGCCCCTCGCCGGTCACCGTCGCGGAGTCGAACGTCTCCCCCTTCTCCTCGGCGAGGTGGCTCAGATACCCCAGGTACTGCTCGCGGTTCATCGGGATCGCCTCGACCACCCCCTCGGCGACCGCCCGCTTCCCCTTGGAGTCGACCGGGAAGACCATGACGCCGTCGTCGACCTTGACGCGCAGGCGGTCCCCCTCGGGCTCGGAGATCTCCATCCAGCAGCCCTTCATCGGGCAGACGTCCGTCACCTCGCCCTCGACCCGCACGTGCTTGCCGACCCAGGCGTCGGGCTCGGCGAGGATCTTGCCGATCGAGGTGGCCTCGGCGAGGGTCACCCCTCCGCCGTAGGTCTCCGCCCCCGCGGACAGCGGCGACAGGACCGCGAGCACCGCGAGCACGGTCAGAGCGCGGCGCATCACTGCCCGCTCCCGGCGGCCATCGGCATCATCATCGGCACCTCTTCATAGCCGGCCGGGACGTCGAACGAGGCCGTCACGTTGGCGTTGGTGTCGAGCTCGGTCACCTCCATGGTGCTGCGGGTGACGGTCGCCTTCCCCTTCTTGTTGGTGGAGGTCGAGACCGTGATCATCTTCAGGGGGTAGCCGGTCACTTTGCCGATCTCGGAGTCGATCAGCTTGTCGAGCTGCTCGTTGCCGGTCTTCGGCGGCGTGTTGCGCAGCCAGACGCCGAGGGCGGCGTCGCTGACTTTGTCAGTGACCCAGAGGTCCTGCTCGCTGACCACGGCGGACTCCTGCCCCATGCCCATGACCTTCATCTTCATGGTGTAGCTGGTGCGGTACTTGAAGTGGCGGGTCGGCAGGCCGGCGATGGTCGGGCCGGCGTCCTCGGCCAGCTTCTCCACCTTGGGGTCGGAGAACTCCATCTTGACCAGGGGGCCCATGCTATTCAGCATGGCGCCCGCGGCGCCCATCATGGCTTGGACGTCCCACTCGCCGTAGGTCTTCTCCTTGGGATCGACCAGATAGATGGTCTTGCCGCCATCCTTGGTGATCAGGAAGGTCCCCTTCTTGAGGATCGGATTGTCGCTCGCCGTGACCTCCACCCGGGCGTTGCTCCCCGTCACCCATCCTTCGACAGACATGTCGCCGAGGTTCTTGCCGTTGGCGTCCTGGTTCTTGGTGACCGACTTGTAGTGGATGCCCGCGAAGCCCGGCGCCGCGATCAGGGCCAGGAGCAGAGCGAGGGTGATGGATCTGGATTGCTTTCTCATGATGAGAGATCTCCTGTGTATGCGGAGGGAATGATACCTCACCCCCTGGAGAGGCCTGCTAAACGTGGTTCATCAACATCAGCTCACTTCGGACCTAAGATCAACCCTCCGCAGTGCCGGTAAATCTATACATGTCAGTTACTTACAAAAATCATATGCGCCGCTGATGTGAACGCGACCGTGGGCCGCGTAACCTCAGCGTAACCCTGGCGCTGTCGGAGCCTCCCGAAGGATCGCCTACGGAGACCGCGAGTCGCCCTGATGATACTTGAGGCGGCGAACGCCTGGATGAGCCTGCAAGGTGAGCTGGATGCAGATGCCGAGGTGGGCCGCACGGTGGACCGCCAGGCACGTACGCAGGGCAAGGGGGGCCGAGCACTGGGCCCCATCGCCCGGCTCTCCTGGCATGCTAGCTCGCGGAGGCAGTGCGTGCGGATTGCGGCTGTGGAGTGAACTGGTACGTCAGGGAGGAAGCTACCGGACAGAAGGTGGGGATTGCTGTGGCTGTGCTTGCCCCTTGGGGCCGGCTGGCGCCGGCCCCTTCATCCTTCCCAAGGACTGAACGCCATCGCCAGAGGGCGAGTCAGCAGCAGAGCCCCATCCGTTCTTCGTAGGTTTGCTCGAAGGGCACTACGATCGTCCCGGTGGTCAGTCTCGGTACAAGCGCCGGATGGAGGGTGGCGAGCGGTACGTTGAAGGTGAAGATGGTGTCGAGGCCTTCATCGTGTCGAGCAGCGATGACGTTGCAAAGAATGTCGACCCCTCGGCGCCCCATGCCGTGGCCAAGATCATCGATCACGAGGATGTCCGCATAGCAATCCTGGCAGGCTCGGTTCCTGTCCTCCCCGCCAAGGTAGCCGAAGTGCGCATCGATGAACCGGGAGGCTCTCCACCATGCCGCGGTGTCGACGTAGGGAAGCCGCAGCCACATGAGTTGCGCGGCCAGCACGCTCTTGCCGGCGTCTGGCACGCCGTAGAACGTCAAGGCCCAGGCTTCCGAGTCCCCTGTCCAGGTGGCAAGGTCGTGGCCAGGGACTCGAGGCAAGCCGCCCTTGAAACGCTGGCGGGCGATTCGGATAGGTACTCCGTGAGCGCTCAGGGCGAGCTCGCGATCCTCAAAAAAAGCTGCAACTGGCATGGCGGCTACTCCCCCACCGGGCCGGGGTCGGCGGTGCTTTTGCGCGTCCGGCTGTCGAGGTACTCGTTGATGTCGCGAAGGCGGTAAACAACACGGGAGCCACACTTCACAAACCGGGGACCCGTCCCCTTGTAGCGCCAGATCTCAAGGGTGTTCTTTTTCACCCCCAGAAGGGTGGCGGCTGAGCCGGTGTCGAAGACAGGGTCGATCTTTGAGCTGTCAGGCGTTCTCATGAACAGGTACCTCCGAGGCTGTTGCACGGTTGACGGGGCTTTTCGTAAATGCGGGTGCATCTTCTGGTTGACTCAGGAAGCCAAGCTCTTGGAGCCGCGAACGCACCCGACGGCGGCTCACGTGCAGGCGGCGGGCAGCGGCGGAAACGTTCGGCGCCTGGCTCCAAGCGGCGATGAGATCGGCATCTTGGATGGGAGCTGCCGGCGAGCCTCCGCGGCGGAGACCTCCCCGGGCGGCGAGGGCCCGGACACGGGCTCCGTCATCGACTTTGCCGGCTTCTCGCAACTCGCGGAGGCGCTTGCGCGCGGTGGCCTCGGAAACTCCGAGCTTGCTGGCGATCTGTCGCAGGGAGAGGGGACGACGGCCTTGACGGCCTTCCCACCAGGTCAGCAGCTCCAAGGGGTTCACCGCAGCCACGGGACGGCCCCAGGGATGGCCGGGCTCTCGCAGTCTCGCGAGCTTCGCTCCCTCGGAGCGAACCTGACGGTCCAGGCGGGTGGAGATTTCGAGCCAGTCCCGCCAACGGATGGCTCCTCCCGGATCGGTGGTGTCAATTAGATCCTCGGGGGCGACCAGCGCAACGTCATGGGCGGCGAGGAGCTGGCCCAGGCCGGTCAGGTGGCGCAAGGAACGGGCGAGGTGGCCGAGGGTACGCACCAGGACCGTCCGCACGGCCTTCGCCCTCACGGCCGCGACGAGCTGCCCGAGCCCTTCTCTTCTCCCTTCCAGCCAGGGTCCCAGGTCGGAGCACTCCAGAACGACTTCCCAACCTCTGCGGGCCGCCTGATCAGCCAGATCGGCGAGGATCTCGTCGGCGGTGATCCGGCCCTGGTCGATGGCCGAAGTGCGGGCGTAAATGGCGACTTTCACGCTTTTCTCCTGCGCTCGGGCGCGAGGGTGAGGCCGCGGTAGCGTTCGAGCACTTTGCGGATACCCATCGAGGTGAGCGGCCCTTGCAAACCCCGGAAGACGGGCTCAGGAACGGCCCAGAGCCGGCTCTCCGACAGCCAGGCGAGAAGGCGGGCGCCGAGATCGGTGGGCAGGGCGACTGACCAGGTGACGCCATGGCGCGTAACGGCGACCACGACCTGGCCTCTGGACATGGTGATGGCCGAAGCTGTGAGGCCGGCGATCTCGACGGCGCTCAACCCCGCCGCGATGAGGGCGAAGAGGGCACCGTCGCGCAGCCCCACGGCTTTTCCAGAACGCACCCGCCCTGGATCAACCAAGGGAAGTAGCTCGTGCGCCTGCTCCGGACGAAGACGCATCAGATGCGACCCATCTCCGCCGGAATCGTGCGGCTGCGGAAGGTGGTGGTCGATCCTGTCCAGGTCAGCTCGACGGTGCCGGTCGCGCCGTGGCGGTGCTTGGCGACGAGAATCTCCGCGAGCCCGCGGAGGCTCTCGTCGTCAGGGGCATAGACCTCGGGGCGGTGGACAAAGGCGACCTGGTCGGCGTCCTGTTCGATGGCGCCGGATTCAGCGAGGTCCGCGAGTTGCGGACGCGGGTCGCTCCGGCGGGTCAGCTCACGGTTGAGCTGGGAGAGGGCGATCACCACGACACCGAGCTGGCCGGCCAGCTCTTTGAGCCGGCGGGTGATCAGGGCGATTTCCAGGCGGCGCTGCTCGACGCGGACGCCGGCCGTGATCAGTTGCAGATAGTCGACCACCAGGAGCGCCAGGTCGGGATGGTGGGCCTTGAGCCACCAGGCCCGGGCTTCCAGATCGCGGAGCACCAGGCCCGGGGTGTCGTCGAGATAGAGCGGCGCAGCGGTCATGCGCCGCGTCGCTACGTACAGATCCTTCCACTGGTTGCTGGAGACGTGGCCCGCGCGAAGACCGCGGGAGGAAACGCCGGCTTCGGCGGAGACGAGCTTCAGGCCGAACTCCTCGGAGCGCATCTCGAGCGAGAAGACGCCGACGGGCCGCTGCAGTTGGACGGCCACATGGCGGGTGATGTCGAGGGCCAGCGACGTCTTGCCCATTCCAGGCCGGCCGGCGATGACGTACAGGCCCCCCCTCAGGAAGCCAGGGCCGAGGCGGTCCCAATCGGGATAACCCGAGGTGAGCCCCTGCAAGCCGTCGAGACGCCCCTCCTCGATGGTGGCCAGCAAGCGGTCGAGGACGGTGCCCGCTCCCTCCCAGTGGACGCGGGCTACGGAGCCGAGGAGCTGATCGGCGGAGCCTCGGAGGTCTGTCAGCAGCTCGATCGCCGGACGCGAGGTCGAGATGGCCTCCCGGATCGTTCTCTGCGCGCCCGCGATCAGGTCGCGCCGAACGCGTCTCTCCTTCACGATCTCGGCGTAGTCGTCCAACCGGCCCAGATCCGGCAGATCCAGATCCAGCGTGGCGAGGTAGGCGAGGCCACCGACCGCATCCAGAGTCCCTCCCTGCTCGAGATGTGCTTGCAGGGTCAGGATGTCCGGCGTGGATCCGGCATCGGTGACGTCGAGGAACGCCTGATAGAGCAGGCGATGGCGCTCGATGAACCAGTCGCGCGGCTCCAGGCGGGTGCGAACCTCGGAGACACGCAGTGGTTCGAGGAGAAGGGCTCCGAGGACGGCGCGCTCGGCTTCTTCGCTGTGCGGCAGGTACCGCTGCCGGGTTTCAGGCTTCGGACGGTTCATCAGACTGCCTCCCTCAAGCGAACGTCTTCGCCGGACAGCTCGTCGTGAATGCGGATGCCGGACAGCCATCGTGAGAGGAGCGTCGGCGGCGCCGCGGGTTTCGGGGTGAGCAGAAGCTCGGGGAGGAGGTCGCTGGTCACCAGCGTCGGCAGCCCCCTCTCGTCGCGGGTACGGGTGAGGAGCCCGAGGACCTGGAAGTACCAGTCCATCCTGGGGCCGGCGAGCGGCTCGTCCAGGACGAGCCGCGGTGTAAACAGGAGGGGCTCCACGACGTCATCCGCCGCGGCGAAATCGTGCCGGATGCGGCGGGCGAGCTCCGGACCGGAGATCCACCGGCCTCGGCCGCCACCGCGGAGGTGCTCGGTCAGGAGCACGGACGCGATCCCGGTCTTTCCGCTGCCGGTGGGCCCCCAGATGGCGGCCCAGCTTGGCGAACCGGTCCACTGCTCCAGGGCTGCCGGCCAGGACCGCTGGAAGTGGGTCATCCAACTCTCCCGCGTTAGGCCGCGGTACCGGTCTGGAATCCCGGCCACGGCTTCGGTGTCACCGGAGGGTTTGCGATCAGCGGCGAAGTGACAGGCATGGCAAAGCCTGTCGACGGGGATCGGACCCCAGGCGACCTGCTCGTCGGCGCATTGCGCGCAGACCCAGGGAGTCAATCCGCTCGGCTTCTGTTGCGATTGGTTTTGCATCTTGGCGTGTCCCCTTTCGGAGCACAGGCTGATCCAAGGAGCGCAAGACCCCAAATTGGCCGGCCGGCCACTCGCGGTCTCAAGTGACACACATTCTGTTGGAGATAGGCCATTCGGGAACTCCAGGAGAATGGCGCGATGATCGATCCATTCAGCCCTGAGGTCACCGGCCACTCCTGGGGGTCTTCCCCGCCAGCCGGGCGGCCTGACGGCGCCGCGTGTCGTCGACGCCTCCAGTGCGCCCGGGTCCTTCCGCGAGAGCTGCCTTGAGTCGCGCGGCACGCCTGGTCACGACCCGGTGCACGTAGGCGGCAGGGGTTCTCTTGTTTGCCAGGCCGGCCTGAATGAGGCGCGTGAGCTGTTCGATGAGCGGCTCGACGCCACCCAGCGCCTTGGACCACAGGACGATCTGGGCAGGGGGAGGGAGGGGAATGCCTGCCTCTCGAAAAATCAAATTAATTTGAAAAACCGCGCTCTGCGGGCCCGACAGGGGCCGAGGCGCGAGACCGAAGGTCTCTTCTGTTTTTGATTGTTTTTGGGGGATAAGGGGGATTAGGGGGTCTGGGGGAAAAGGGGGAGAAGGGGGTGCGGAAAGCACGCGCTCCGCTGCGCTTTTTTCCGCCGCGATGAGCAGCCGGTAGGCCGAGCGGTTGCCGCGGCCTTTGCCGGGCACGACCGCGAGCTCGCCATCGGCGATCAACTCGCCGAGGATCTGCTGCACGCGTCGCCGGCCGAGACGGGCTTGTTTCTGCAATGTGGCCTGATCGGTGATCCATTCGCCGCGGGCATCGGCGTTGGTTGCCACGACGACCAGCACGAGGAGGCGCGAGCCTCCGTTGCGGGAGTGAGCGAGGGCAGCGGTGAGGTGTTCAAGGGCCATGGGGGCTCCGGATTCGAGGGAACGGACAGTGAGATGCCGGGGACAGGGGGGCGAGGGACAGGGGTACCAGGGCGGGGAGAGAAACTCCCCTCCCCCGGGAGAGGGGGAAGAAGGCAGAGGGACGGGGGGAGAACGTTGGGCACGGGGGGACCGCCTGGGGTTCAAAACCCCAGGCTACGAAAAGAAGCGCGGCCCTGCGGGGCGCGACCCTCACCCCCTGGCCCCCTCTCCCGCCACGGCCGCCCCCCTCCCCGGGAGAGGGGGAAACAGGCGGGCGTGATGGGCGGGAGCGGCGTGGATGGCGGGGGTGTTCTGGGGTGGCGAGCCCCAGGCTGGGGACAGAGACCGGCCTTGCTGGGCGGCGGTGCCGCCCCAGCCCGGGTGTGGACATGTCGATGGGCTCCGTTGGTTCTGGGTTGGTCGGGCTAGCGGGCGCTCCAGGTCAGGCGGGACGGGAGGAGCACGGTGCCGTGGCCGAGGGGCTGGCCCGTGAAGCTCACGCGTGCGTTCGGGGGGATCTGCTCGCAGGTCTCCTGCAGCTCTCCGGCGGGGCAGAAGATCCACCAGGGGGTGGTCTCTCCAACCTCGGTCACGGGGAGGAGGAGACCCACGGGGCCCTGGCCGAGGTGCTGGGCGAGCTCCAGGCGGAGGTTCTCGTCCAGCTCGGGCGAGGGGGCGGCCTGGACGGGGATCGAGGGGCCGCTCTTGACGCCCACGACGACCAGGTCGGCGAGCTTCGTGGAGGTGAAGAGGGTGGAGCCGGCCTGTCCCAGGGGGCGGGCGAGGCGGGTGAGGGTGCTGCAGCCGAGGACGGTGAGGGCCAGGGTGCAGAGGAGGATGAGGACGGGGGTGGAGCTGGGACGGTTCATTGGGTGGGTCTCCTTTTGGTTGTAGGCACGTTAGGACGACGTTTCAGACAGCGGACGAGCTGGGCCCCCCCTCCCCGGCCCTCCCCCGCGGAGCGAGAGAGGGAGGAAGAAAGCGCGGGGAAAACGAGGATGGAAGCGGAGGGGGCGGCTTGCTCTTCCCCGGGTTGAAACCCGGGGCTAGGCACAGGGTCGTCCCGGTGGGACGAGAAGCCGGCTTCGCCGGAACCCTCACCCCCTGGCCCCCTCTCCCACACGCACTCCCCTCCCCCGGGAGAGGGGGAAAACCCCGCTCAGCGGGTGGTGGTCTCGGACGGCTCTCATGAGGGCATGTTAGGCACACACCCGCAGCGGGTCAAGAACTCATGCAGCGGATTGTGTCGACATGACGGCGCAGGAGGAGGCGCCGTGTTAGACTCTTTGCCGTGAAAAGCAAAGCGGGATCTGGTTCGGCTGCGGCGGCTCGGGAGGTGCTGAAGGACATGCTCCGGCGAGGACCGGTCTCGCTGGACGAGATCGGCCGGAGGATGGGGCACACGCGGGGCTACTTGAGCCGTGCCCTGAGAGGGGCGAACCCTCTGACGCTCGAGACGGTTGTTGACGCTTTGGAGGTGGCGGGTATCCCTCCCGCCGAGTACTTCGCGGCTGTCGCGAGGACGCTCACTCCAGTGGAAGAAACCGGAGGTGGACCCAGTCAGGCACAGATCGAGGAGACTGTGATTCGCACGCTCCGAAAGTTGGGCTGGTCAGCTCCTCCCGGGGATGACGAGAGAGAATCAGGCTCGTCGGCGCGCTAGCCCATTCGAGCGCAGGGCGGCCGACAGCTCGACAAGAGCACTCTCCGCCCCGGTTTCGATTACCTCATCGAGAAGCTTCCACTCACGCGAATTGCGATCGATTCCCAACTCTTCAAAAATGGGCTGGATCGAGAGGGCCTCTTCGCGTGCCTGGAGTGGCCGCGGTTTGAGTAGAAGCCGCGCCAGATCAAGAGTGACCACCGCAACTTCCTGCGAGAGCCCTAACTCGACAAAGCGACTGCGGACCGCCTCGTAAGTCCCTACAGCGCTTTCAATTTCACCAAGGGCTCCGGCGATGTCCGCGATCAGCCAATCGGTTTTCAGGCAGGCAATCTCTCCGCCCTTCATCAGCTGATCCTTGCAGTTCCTGACAACCCAGAGAGCTTCCTGCGCTTTTCCGGCATTTACCAAGTAGCTGGCTAAATTCTGAAAACCGGCTCGGGCAAGCCGTTCTCGCTCATCACTCGGGGGCAGCGAACCTATAATTTCAAGGGCTCGCAGCGCACTGCCAGCAGCTTGATCCGGAAAGCCAGCTTCATCGAGAACAAGCGCAGTATTCAGGAGAGTCTTTGACTGGCCAGGTTTGTCACCAGCGCCACAGCGTAGATTCGAGGCACGCCTGAGGAACTCAGTGGCCACGTGAAGTTGCCGCTTGTCCTTCTTCAGGGAGGCGTAGAACTCCAGAATCAATGCATTGTAAGGCGCTGCCGCGTGAGCCCTTCGGAGAAAGATCTCAGCCTCACGGAAGTTGCAAGAAACCCTGTGCGCATTTCCCAGGTGTGCGAGCAGGAGACCTGCTTCTGATGCTGGCATCGAGGCGGGGAGATTGACCGCGGCGGCCTCGCACCATGCCAGCATCGCCGCCGGGTCAACGTAGCGGAGAGAGAATCCGTGCTCAGCAACTGCCAGCCGATCACGGCCAGAACACGAGGAGTTCGCCAAATACAGCCGTGCGGCTCCTGGGCTTGAAAACTCTACCAAGTTCGCGGGTCCCCTATTGAGGAAAGGCTACAGCAGCGAATGGTAGCAGGAGCCGCGACGTGGAAGCCAGACTTTTAACCGTTGTCCGGACAGCCACCGTTTGGATCTATTGCGCAACTTCCTTGGGTTGTCGGCGGTGGCGGTACCTCTGGGCTACCAAGCCAGGCGGCGACATCGTTCCAGATGCCGGAGAACCAGTCGAGCGCAGAGACTCGATCGGCGGCTCGGGCCGGCCCTTCTTGGGCCGCGAGATGCGCGGGCACGGATGCGAGTGCGATGGCGACAACGCTCGCAGTCAAGACCCTGCGAAACATGGTCATTGGACACCTCCCATGAGATCGGATTCGTATTTGTGGCGAACCCGGGAGAGATTTTATGGCGATCGGCGACTTCTGTAAATCGGGATCTCAGGACAATCCTGCCCCGCCTTCGCGGGTCCGGGTGAGAGCAGCAGCGACTTCGCGGGCGAGGCCGGTGGTGGCGGTTTCGCGGCGGGCGGACTCCTGGAAGAGGAGAAGCGCGGCCAGAGCTTCGCGGTGGACGTCGTGGGCTCGGAAGACGGCCACCATTTCCTCGGCCAGGTCGCGGACCTCGGCGGTCCTTCCCTCCTCCAGGTAGGTGATTGCTAGATCCAGAGTTGCGAGGGCGGCCTCGTAGATGTTGCCGTCTTCGAGGAACGTCTGACGGACCCGGGTCAACAGGGTCCGGGCCTGTTCGTAGCCTCCGAGGCCGGTGGCCACTCGGCCCTCTACCCAGTCCAGACGGAGGCGATCGAGGGTGTTTCCGTGGAGCACGGCCAGCTCCTGCACATCAGGCAGGAGATCCGCGGCCTCCCGATAACGGCCGGCTCTGGCGAGGGTGTCGACCAGGTTGTGACGGACGCAGAGGAGGAGCCGCGGATCGCGATCGGGATCGATCAGCCCGTTCGCCTTCTTCAGGAGCTGGATGCCCGAAGCTGTCTCCCCTGCTTCGATGAGTACGGACGATGACTTGATGAGGCTCCTGCCCGCGAGGTGTGGATCCCGGTGGGCTGGCTCTCCTTCAAGGAAGAAGCGCACAGTGGTGTCGAGCAACTCCAGCGCTTCAGGGAAGCGTCGCTGCGCCATCCGGAGCGACGCCTTCAGATCCAGAATGACGGGCTCGTAGCCCAGCGCGTCGTCACAGTCGACGGTACCAGCTCCCCACCAAGAATCTGACATCTCAAAGCAGCGCCCGGCGTCAGAGAGATCTCCCTGCACTCGGCGCGCATTGCCAAGGCCAGCCCAGGCGAGGCTGCGGAGCTGGTAGATCCAGCGGTCCTCGAAGGGGACTCCTTCCGGGATCATCTCGGCGACATGGACCGCCAGCTCGGCCAGGTGGGCGGCCTCTGATGCCTGCTCCGAGGCGGTCTGCCCGCTCCTCCGGACCAGCAGCTCGCTCAGCCCCACGCTCAGGAAGCGGGGCTCGTTTTGGAGCCGGGCGAGACGTTCCTGGCGATCGAGTGGTGCGAGCTCTTCAATGAGCCGCGGCGCCTCGGCTCGGGACCGGGCAAGGGCGGCGTCCACCGGGCCGAAAGCTGGCGGGAGGGCTTTGGCCTGGTGCAGCTCGAGGAGCCAGCCGCCCACCTCGCGGCAGCGACGACAGACGGCCAGTAGATGAAAGAGCTGCTCGTTCTGATCGGTCGTTCGATCAATTGCGAGCAGGCGCTCCAAAGCGGCGGCATCGAGATGCCTGTGCTCCATGCGATCCTCCTGTGTTCCTCCGGACCACGAAGAGTAGCGCAACTAAGGTACTTTGTGGAGGCTGATCGCGAAGAGGTGGGCCGGGGATGTCCCCGGCCCGTGTCACCAGCTAGGGTCGGCCGTCGGGATCAAGGAGAGACCCCGTGTCGCCGGTGGTCGCTGCGTCGGGCTCGGCGCCTGAGCCGGTGGTTGCGCCCGCGCCATTGGGATCGAGGAGGGAGCCGGTCTCGGACCAAAGGGCGGAGAGGAGGCTCCAGAGTTGGGAAAGGCCGAGGGTGGGCTCGGAGTGCTCGGCGGAAGAGAGGGTGTGCCTCCCTGGGGACTGGGCGGTCGCAGTTGCAGGAGAGAGCGCGAGGAGCGCGACCAGGGCGAGGGTCAGGACGAGGGGACGCGTGGGGTTTCGAGGCATTCGGATCTCCTGAGAGCCGCCGCGGCTCCGGTCACCGTGACCGGAGGGGGTGGCGTTCAGGAGGAAGTGTGCATCTGGCGGGGCTTCACAGCTCAGGATCGGCCACAGACTCCGAGCCCGGCCACTTCTTCCTACCTGGAAAGAGCTGAGCTGGTAAGGACAGACGATGAGGGCGGCCGGGCGAAGCTGAACTGGACCGGCGTAGCGGAACGGCTGCTCTGCCTGTCTGTGCGGGGGAGTGGCCGAGGGGGCGAAGGGCCCCCTTGGCGGGAGGGGGGACTCGGTCCGGGAGCTTGCTGGCCTGAGCAGTGGGTGACACCTGGATCAGAGCGCGCCAGAAGACTCCGGCACACGGACTGCAGCAGGTCTTTCCTATGGACGCGGCCTGGTACGAAAAACAGGGGCCTGCTCACGAGGTCCTCGTGATCGGGAAGATGCCGGACTCCGAACCCGGTCCAGGGGAGGTTCGAATCTGCATCGCCGCTTCCGGGATCAATCCGGGTGACCTGAAGAAGCGGCAGGACGCATTTGGCGTCGGGATGCCCTTCCCTCGCGTGATCCCGCACAGCGATGGCGCGGGCATCCTCGACCGGGTTGGCGAAGGCGTCTCCGCGTCGCGAATCGGGGAGCGGGTGTGGTGCTACGGCGCGCAAAGCTATCGCCCGTTCGGCACGGCCGCCGAGTACGTCATCCTCCCGGCGGCGCAGGCCGTGACGCTTCCTGACGGAGTCCCGTTCGAGCAGGGCGCCTGCCTCGGCATCCCCGGCATCACTGCCCACCGTGCCGTGCACTGCGCGGGACCTGTCGCCGGACGCACGCTGCTGGTGCAGGGCGGAGCCGGCGCGGTCGGCTGCTGTGCCGTTGGACTGGCGCGTCTGGCTGGTGCGCGCGTGTTGGCAACCGTTCGCTCCGAAGCCGATGCCGAGGTGGCAGCGCGAGCGGGAGCGCACGAGGTCGTTCGGGCGGACGGCCGTTCCTCGGAGGAGGTCGTCCAGAAACTCCGAGGACTCGTCCCTGGAGGCGTCGACCATGTCGTGGAGGTCGCGTTCGACGCAAACATCGGTATCGATGAGGAGCTCCTGGTCGTGGGCGGCTCGATCGCCGCGTACGCGACTGGAAAGGCGAGGCCGGAGATCCCGTTCTGGCCGCTTTTGTTCAAGAACATCAGGCTCTTCTTCCTGGGGAGTGACGACTTTCCGGCGGAGGCCAAAGCCGAAGCGGCCGGCGCCCTGAACGCCCTGCTGGACGGTGGGTGGCCGGGTTTCAAGATCGACAGGCGCTTCCCTTTGGCCGAGATCGCCGAGGCTCACGAGTACCTCGAGACGCGGCGTGGTGCGGGGCGGGTCGTGGTGGATATCGCGCCAGTAGAGTCGTTGCAGGGCCGATAGGTATCACCTCTTTGCCTCGTACCCCTTTGCGTCACCTCTTCGGGCCGGCTGTCCCCACCCCGGGTTGAACCCGCGGCTACATGCCTGCGCCCCGTGAACGGGGCTTCTCGGGAGGGTGTTCCCTTCAAACACGTGGCACGTCCGGGGCAGCACCCTGTTGGGCACCCTGTTGGGGCGGATCCGGACTCGCGCTCGGGATCGATCAGCCCGTTGGTTCAGGAGAAAGTGTGCATCTGCCGGGGCGCTAGAGCCCAGAAGCGGCCAGAGACGCCGGGCCCGACTCTGTTCTCTACCTGGAAAGAGCTGAGCTGGTGGGACGGACGCTGAGGGCGGCCGGGCGAAGCTGAGGGGGACCGGCGTAGCGGAACGGCTGCTCTGCCCGCCTGATGCGGGGGAGTGGCCGAGGGGGCGAAGGGCCCCCTTGGCGGGAGGGGGCCGAGGTCAGCGAGACCTGATGTGAGAAGTGGGTGGCACCTGTCTCAGCACGGTCAGTAGCTTACCCTTAGCTGATAGGGCGTACGCGTCGACGAGTAGCGGTAGACGTGGATGAAGACGTTGACCGCCGAGGTGCCCGTGTTGGTCCAAGATGCCTCGTCCGCGGTTGCGCCGCCGTTCTCCGAGCTCGCCACCTGGGACCCCGCCGCGTTGTAGAGGTAGAGGTCGTAGTCCTCCGTAAGGCCGTCGAGCAGGGCTGTCACCGTGCGGCCCGCGGGCAGGCTCAGGCGGAAGTAGTCGTTCTGCTGCGAGGTCGCATCGTTGAGGAACGTCCCCGAGATCTGGTTGCAGGTCCCCGAGATCGTCTGCGGCGCGGAGGTGCTGTTGTTCGGCTCCACGTCCGAGATGGAATTGCAGATCTGGTAGCTCCCGACGAGCGCCGCGCCCGAATACGAGCCGTAGCCTTCCACCATCACGTGCCAGGTACCCGCCGCGGGCGACGGGAAAGAGCAGGTTTCGTTGTTGTCGCTGCTGACCGGCCCGCAGTCGTAGGTCGAGGTGGTGGGCGCCGAGCCGAGCCGCACGTACAGGTCCGCGTCGCCGGAGCCGCCCGAGGTTTGGAACTGCAGGTTCGACGCTCCCGAGGGCACGCTCATCGTCCAGAACTTCTGGCTACCGGACGCTCCCGAGATCCCCGACACCGGAACACCGTTTTGTAGCACGTTGCTCGTGGATCCCGTCTGGTAGGTCGCGACCAATGTCATGCCCGAATACGCGGCGTAGCCTTCCACCATCACATGCCAGGTGCCTGCGGTCGGCGACGGGAAGGAGCAGGATTCGGTGTTGTCGCTATTGACCGGTCCGCAGTCGTAGGTCGAGGTGGTCGGCGCCGAGCCGAACCGCACGAACAAGTCGGCGTCGCCGCTGCCGCCCGAGGTCTGGAACTGCAGGTTCGACGCTCCCGATGGCACGCTGATCGTCCAGAACTTCTGGCTTCCCTGCGCTCCCGAGATTCCCGACACCGGGACGCCGTTTTGCAGCACGGTGCCCGTGGACGACGCCGAGATGCTCACCGCGGAGGATGCCGTGGCGCCGGACAAAACACCATCGGAGGGAGTCACCGCGCAAGTCACACTATCACCGGCATTGGTTACCCCCTTCCGCAGTGCGTCCGAAAGAGCCGCCGTCGTGACATCGCGAACGACTGTGCCATTGACGCTCCATCGGTAACGGTAGCGAATGGTGTCGTAGTCCGGATCTTCCAGGATCAAAGAGGTTTGTACGCGGCAGAAGAGGACGTCTGAGGTCGTGGGTGCTGCCGGGGCGAGGCTGAGCGTGATCGAGTTAGGCGCTTGGTTGACAATCTGCGATTGCGATGAGACCACCTGAAAGGGTGTATCCACGAGCGCTTGATTGTTGATGTCCATCAGCAGGCGCCACGTTCCGGTCACGTTGAGATTCACGAGAAAATTCCAGTAGTACGTCGCCTTACGGTAGGCTCCGGAGTTGTTGAAGTTGCCCGGGTAGTCAAGGACGATCACTCCGTCCGGGCGACGGTACCTGATCCGAAAAGTACTATTGGCCGGAACATTCCCCAGGTCGGTTCTGAACCATTCGCTGGAGGTTCCCAGTAGATAGGTGCCGGTTCTTACTGAGCTGTCGAAGGCGATATTGCCAGAAAGCGCAGTGGTACTGAAGCCGAAGTCCCTGACGTACATGTCACGGCGAATAGGTACTTGTTGGACCCAGTTGCTGGTGCCCGTCCGGCACGGCCCGGCGGAAGGTTCGAAGAACGTGCCGTTGTACCTCGACTCGAAATGCAGGTGCGGGTGAGTGCTGCTGCCGCTGCTTCCCGTCAAGCCGAGTTGTGTGCCGGCCTTGACCACCTGATTCATCGTAACGGCCACGCTGCCATTCTTCAAATGCCAATACCAGGTGTAGTGTGTGTTGCCATGATCGAGAACCACGTAATTGGCCGGTTGCCCCTGCGAGGAGGTGTTCATGTCCGGCTCGCCATCGTGCAGGTCAACGACCGTCCCGTCCAACGCTGCGAAAACCGGAACTCCTATCCCCTGCTCTCGGAAGCTGCGGATGTCGCTGTCATGCCCCATATGCCCGCCGTAAGACTGCTGGGTGCAGTCCCAATCAAGGATACCGGCCGTGGAATCGAGGTCAACGAAGTTGTTGACGTACAAGTCCTGCCAGAGTGTGCCAGCCTGCGGGAAGAACGGATAAGGTTGCAAAGTCGGCGGATCCGAAAGAGCCTGTGCTGTCAGTGACCTCTTTGTGCGCTCGTGCTTGGCAAGCCTTCTCTCCACCTCTGCACGTTGCTCCGGCGAGATGTCGTCATCTGACTGTTCGTCAGCCTCCATAACAACGACATGGCCGAGATCATTATCATTGCCAGAGGCGTAGAATGAACTTGCTTGGGCCGATTCCGGCGTGGCGGAGGTGGCGGAAGCAATCGATAGAAGGGCGAGGAACGCCGCAAGGATGAGGAAGTGTTGGTTACCAGAAGTCTTACGCAAGATGTTCTCCTTCCAAGTTGCCGTTGTCCAATCGACCTGAAAGTCAGCAAAGTACAACCCTTGATTGTCGACAAGCCGGCCATGAGCCAAGCTGAAGCTCTATTGGAGCGGAACAATCAGGAGATCTTTTGTCCCCGATTTTTCCACCTGCGGCGTTCATGCTATAGAAGAGTGTGACTAAACGCAATCACGAATATTCTGCTCATATTTGTCCGCAGGCGGCGTAGGAGATCAATCTATGGCACCCGCCAGGGTGTCAGGGCTCGCCCGAGGAACAAATAAGTGGGTGGCACGTACTTCCGGAACTGCTACGACGACCACCACTTGGGTGGCAAGGCGGTTTCGCACGCTCTGCTGGTTGACCTGGATGGCGAGGAAGCGCGGCACCCCGCCCGGGCATGAAGTGCCCGGGCTACATCGCAGCGCCCCCTGAAGGCGGCTTCAAACAGTGGCGAGCGCGGGTATCATCCGCGCATTGTGGCCGCTTCCCCATCGTCGCATGAAGATCTGAGTGAGCTGGTTTCCCGGATGGCTCGGCGCAGGCCTTGGGAGCCCTGGGAGAGACCCTTCCGCTTTCTGCTCGACAGCCGGGTGTTCCGCCTCCTGTGCAACCCGGGACAGGCGGCCGCTCTGGAAAGCTTCCGGGCGTCGGTGGCGCGCCTGCGCCTTGCTCCGGAGGGCACGCTTCCAGATCTGGAGATGACGCCGCTGGCGATCCTGGACGCGATCGGCGTAGAGCCTCCTGTGTTCCCTGGGCTTCCCTACCTTCCCGAGAGCATGGCCCCTCTCGAGGACGTCGAGGTCGGTATCGTGCTCAGGGAGACGATCCTGACGGATTTTCGGAAGGCGCCGGAGCTCGAACCAGCGAGTCTCAAGCGGCGCGTTGACGAGCTCCGGGCGGCGACGGACCCGGCGGCTCACGACCTGTTCGACTTGTGCCTGACCCGCTTCGTTTCCCGTGACAAGTTCGAAGAGGAGATTCTGGAGCACCTCACGCTCGACGCCCTCTTCACGTTCCGCTTTCCGGAGGAGTATCAGGAGCGGATGACCCATCTCATGAATTCCTTCCTGCTGAGCAACACGGCGCAGGTCTCCGGTCTGACCAAGGTCCGCCGCCTCAAGGTGTTCTGGGAGAAGTCGCGGGAGCGGATCCTCAAGAAGAATCCCGACGCGCGAGGAGAGATCTTCACTGTTGGGCAGGAGATGAGGCCCAGGAGATATAAGGACTTCCTCGGGTGGGAGGTGATCCACTACTCGGTTCTGGGGTATCCGGGGAAGCGGGTTGACCCGGTGATCGCTTTCACCCCGGAGCCCGCAGACAGGCTCAGGGCCAAGTGCAAGGCACACAAGACGGCGCTGCGTGCGTTACTGGATGAGATTTCTCCTGAGGAGCTGGCCGGCGAGCTCCGGCCTACGACGGCGGCTTGGCGGCCGGGTTGGCTGGTGCCTTGCCAGGCGGATGGGACGTTCGAGGTGGCGGTTTCTACGGGGGAGGTGGTGGTTTGGACGGGGGGCTGACCGCGGCTTCCTCGCGGGGGGATGGAGGTGTGCGGCGGATCTCGTCCGGTGGCTCGGTCCGTACAGTGCAGCCCGGCAGTGGACCCGGGGCTTGCGGCCCGGGCTACGTGCTGACGCCCCCTTCGGGGGCTTTCGGGCAGGAGGCTTTCGGAATGGATCCCGGAGGGGCGGCTGAGAGGTAGCGAGAACCGTCCGGGCATGTCACCGCCGCCTTTTCCATGCGACCGGGGTAGTGCTGGCCCCGCCCGGGCATGAATGCGCCGGGCTACGTCGCAGCGCCCCCTGAAGGCGGCTTCAAACAGTGGCTTCGTTAGGAAGTGGCGTGTCAGGCCAAGCAACGGCCTCGTTGAGGGCATCGCCTATCTCTGCCTGGATGAAGGGCTTCACGCCATCCCTTCCGGTCAGGCTCAGCCAAAGCTCTCCCCCCTCGGGCTCGAGGTGGAGCGAGAAGCCGAAGAAGGGGCAGCAGAGTCGCTCCTTGGCGATGAAGTCCGCGAGCTTCAGGAGCATGGGCGTCTCGCTCGTTACGCGGAAGGAATAGCCGTTTGAAAGCTCTCGGATCTCTTCTACGGCTCCGAACACTTGGGCGATTGCAGCGATGTGCGCTCTGCGCTCTTCTGGGGAGAAGGCGTTCATGTTGCAGGCGAAGGGTGATTCCTGGCGGGTCGTTCCTTGTTCCATGACGGGTTCCTTCAACGAGGTCCGAGGAGGATGAGGAGCGCTCCCGCGATACAGAGCAGCGCTCCCAGGAGTTTCCACCGATTCGGGACGACCTTTCAAGCTTTTGAGGCCGCCCTCAAGCGGAGTCCCTGGTAGAGGACCGCTCCCAAGCACGCTCCGATCAATGGCCCCAACCAGTAGATCCAGTGGGCCTGCCAGACACCAGCGACGAGGGCGGGTCCGAACGAGCGCGCAGGGTTCATGGATGCCCCGGTGAGTGGACCTCCCCACAACGCATTGAGAGCGACGGTCCCACCGATGGCAATCGCGGCAAGCTGGCCGACGGCGCGGGTGTCTGTCGCGACCGAGGTGATGACGAACATGAGGACGGCGGTGAGGAGGACTTCGATCCCGAGGGCTTGGAGTGGGCTCCCTGCGGGTACGGTCGCTCCGAGACCTGCCTGAGGGCCAAGTAGCTGCTGGAGCACCCAGGCTCCACTCACGGCGCCCAGGAGTTGGCCAAGCAGGTAGAGCGGAACATCGCGCCAGGGAAAGTGCCTGGTCAGGGCAAAGGCGACGGTGACGGCCGGGTTGAAGTGGGCTCCCGAGAGGTGGCCCACGGCGGCGATCATGACCATGATGACCAAGCCGAAGCTTGCGGCCACTCCGACATGGCCCAAAGCTCCGGTCGCCTGGTTCACCATGATGGCTCCACAACCGCCCGTCACGAGAGCAAAGGTGCCGACGCACTCGGAGGCGGCACGACGTAGAGGGGAGATGGATTGCATTCAGGGCTGCTTCCGGTCGATGACGGAGAGCAGGAAGCAGATCCGGCCCATCAGCTCGTCGGCTGCCACTGAGAAAGCATGGAGTCTCACTGCTTCGTCTCCTTCGACAGCCGAAGGGTCAGCGATGCTCCAGTGGATGCGCTCCGGGTCTCCGGGGAAGATCGGACAGGACTCGCGGGCGTTATCGCAGACGGTGACCACATAGTCGAACGTCTGGCCCATGAACTCGTCCATGTGCTTGGAGCTGTGTTGGCTGATGTCGATCCCCTTGTTCGCCATCGCCGCGATCGAGAGGGGGTGGACTCGGGTCACCACGGTACCCGCGCTGTAAACCTCCACGCGATCGCCTGCGAGGTGGCGCAGGATGCCCTCTGCCATCTGGGAGCGGGCGCTGTTGTGGGTGCACAGGAAGAGAACACGGGCGGGCCGTGAGGTTCGGGCCGAAGCGTCTGTCTCTGATTCGGGCTTCGACTCCGCGAAGCCTGGGTGGAGTGTCTCCCCCGTCGCGAAGTAGAGGCCTCGGAGGCGCTCAAGGTCCACGCTGTAGTACACGTCACGGCCATCGGCGGCGCTGCGGCGCTCTCTCACGAGCGCCTGATCGCGGAGCCGGCGCAGGTGGTAGGAGACGAGATTGGCGGGCTCTCCGACGAGCTCCACGAGTTCCTGGACGCGTCGGTCACTTCGAGCGAGGGCTTCCAGCAGACTCCAGCGCAGCTCGTGGGCCAAGAGCTTCAGGAATGAGGGGGGCGGCAGGGTAAGGGCTACGGCTCGCATTCTGTCAATCTACTTTGACGCAATTTTAATTGCAAGATGTCAGAGTAGGCGGCGCAGGAACTGACGCCTGCATCTGTGGGAGGAGAGCCATTGGAGGCGGGTGATGCGAAGTGGGCTGCGGACAAGTAGGGGTGGCTTCTGCAGGGAGGAGGTCGATCTGGGTGCGGCCGGAGGTGCCCCTTCGCCGAAGGTGCCAGGCACCCACTCCACTCCGGCACCTACTATTGAAGGCGCAGCAAGAGGAGCGGCAAGGCAAGAGAAAGCCCCCGCCCGAGGGCGGGGGCGCATAGGTCTAGCTAGAGCCAGTAGGTAACGAACTGAGTCCCAAGCTTCACGACTACCGGCCGCAGCTCGCGGTCGGGCATCGTGGAAGTCTCCGGACGCGGAAATGAGACGAGTTTGCCCATTGCCGTGCTCCTCACGGTTGCTGCATGGGCGTCCACTAAGGTAGGCTTGTGCCGTCTTTCACATGCGCTTTGGCCTACCCGGGCCAGACGCGATTGCCCCAGGCTTACCGGGGTGGGGAGGATTGGCACCGCGAATGCCGCTCAACCCCGGAAACACCCGGTAAGCCACTTATTTACCGCAATTTGGATTGACTCTTGGTGGTGGTCTAGGTAGAATCTTGACCAAGCGGGACACCTCCGGTTGACGTGGTTGCAAGCCCGATTAGCCGATTAACTCGCCGAGAGACCCGAGAGCGTTGGCGCGCTTTCGGGTCTCGCTGTTTCTGGTCAAGTCGCTGCTGCTTCAGCACTATCTTCGTCATCCTTGTCTCTTGAAGCATCTGAGTATCGCCTTCTAGTTCAGCGCCGATAATCCCATCTCCGAAGTCCTTCGCCACATACCTTCGCGCTTCCCCGGTTTGAATACCGTAGTACTGCGTGAAGGCTTTGCCCGCCAGCAAGAACGACTCGCTCTTAGACTGCTTCCGCAGCGTGTACACGGACGTGTGCTGGGTTGTAGCGCGTCGGATACCAAGGATGTTCTTCTCCCGATCCAACAGCAACTCCACCTGAATCTCCTTGTCGGGCACTTCACCGCCCGCGAGGAACGCTGCCGCTGCCGCGTTCGTGGAGATCGTCCCACGCTTCTGCACCGTGATGGTCGGAGCCTTCATCCGTCCAGTTGAACGCTGCTGAAATACCTCGAATCCCACGGTTGGCCTCCTAGCTGAGATAGTGCGACTCCAGCAGGGCTGGAGTACTCCCGGCCCAGCCTCTTTTGCAAGCTTTTCCGAGGACTTCCTGTACCTAAGGATGCTGTTTCCCAAAATGATGTTGTGCGCCACTTACCATTGAAAAAATGTACGCCCAACATCCGGTGAAACTCGTATGTCGACGAGAATGAGAGACGCTATGACATACGGTATGAGATACGCTATGAGATACGCTATGAGATACGCTATGAGATACGCTATGAGATAGGCTATGAGATAAGCCATGACATACACCATGAGATAGGCCATGACATACGCTATGAGAGACGGTTTGACCTGCAAGGTGGAGGACATGATTAAGAACATGGCGCCTTGTCGATCTCAACAATGTTGAACTTGATCCCCAAATCAATCGCCCCAGTAATAGCTTGGCTAAGGACTGGAATCGCCTGAGATCTTTTAAATCTATTCCGGGGTATCCGGAATTGGGTTTATCCGGGATCTCTAGGAACCAAGCGACTGGCTTCTGATAAATGTCAGCGAGCCGCGCGAGTTCGGGCGGATCAATTCGTCTCTCTGCTCGCTCCACCTTCGACACGTAGCTCTGCGGCTTCCCCAGCCGCTCCGCCACCTGGACCTGCCCTAAGCCACACGAAAAGGGGGCGGGGCAACCGCCTCCCGGGCAGGATTCGCTCCTCCGCCGAGACGGCCGGCTCGCCGTCACCCGGGCTGCCATGAATGGAGCCCCGGCGTTCGCGCAACATTCCGCCGCGGACGGTCTCCTCGGTCGGCGCCTATTCCCTCAGCATCCGCTGGGTCCGTTTGCAAGGGCCCATGACTCCAATGTAGCGTGCGGGTGAGGCCAACAGAAATCTGAGCAGCTAGGTTATGCGAGTAGTTGTGGGACATCAGAAGCGTCATCGTCCGCGGCGTCATGCTGACGTGTGCCCCGACGTCCTCGGGTCGCGCGAGTGTGACCTGTCAGCGATGGCAAACCGGGAACGGCGGGCTTGGGGGTCGACGACCTCTGTCTGCAAACCGGCCCCCGAAGATGAGGGGGACGGTGGCAGAAGCGTTTCGATGAAGATTTTGGCGTGGCACTGCTGGCACAGGTACGGCACCGAAGTCTTCTGTAGCTTGAGGTGGTTCGAGCCGTGCGGAGTGTGGCAGGTCATGCAGTTCTCGCGCACCGATGGGTGCTCCCACAGGAGCGGCCCGCGCTTCTCTTGACATAGGACATGTCGCCTGAGGCCGCGCAGCAGAGCGGAGCCGGCCTGATTGTCGTCGGCGCCACCGAGTCGGGCCGTTCGCCGCCGACCTCCTGGGATTTCGACCGCGGACCGGGTCCTGCGACGGGGCCTACTGCCCTGTCCTGATCGTCCGCGGCGAGCTGCGGGTACCGCCCCGCGAGGTGCTCGCTCCCGTCGACCTCTCGACGCTCTCGGGCGACTCTTTCCGCTGCGGCCTGCATCTCGTAGCCCAGCTTGCGGGCGTCGGCGAGATCCACGTGCGGTCGATCTTCGCTCTGAGGGGGCGATGCTCGCGCCGCGCTGAGTCTGCGTGGCGGGTCAATCCAATTTCTTCTCGTCAAGGAACTGCGAGACCTGAGCCGCGATCTGGACATTGTTCAGGTCGGACATCAGGAAGTGCGTGTTGCCGCGGATGCCGATTTCCGGAAGGTGCACCAGCCGGGCGTCACCGCCATGCTTGTTGATGGCGTCGACCCAGAGCCGGGCCATGGCGAGCCGGACCCGCCAGTTGTCCTGTCCGCGCTCCGTGGTCGGCTCGACCGGAAAATTGTCTCCGTAATAGATGACGATCGGGAGGCGGGTGAGCTTCTGGAAATCTGACAACGGCACCGCCTCGGGCGATAAGGGTCCGGCAGCGCTCGGCATCACCGGGGGGAGCTCGCCTACTGGGAAGATGAAGCCGCTGCCCGGCTCGAAAGCGACGATCGCCTTGATGTTGGAGTTCTTGATCGCGGTCAGCCAGCCAGGACCGCCTCTCTGCGAGTGGGTGAACAGGATTCCCGAACCGATCTTGGCGAACAGCGCGGACATGGCATCCGAAACTACGCCGGCATCGTAAGCGCCAGTGTTGGGCGTGACCGAGCGGAAGAACTGATCCAGCGTCTCTGGCTTACGATCGAATTGGACATTGTCGAAGTAGTTCGGCCACTTGCCGATCCGGAACTGATCGAAGAAGAGTTGGTCAAAAGGTGTGGGCTCGATCGTCGCCGCGACAGTGCTATTGCCTGCTCGGCCGCGGCGTGGCTGATCGACGAGATACACCGGGAAGCCGCGGCGCAGGAAGAGGGTTTGGAACCCTTCGCGGCCGTCCGGCGTGGTTTCCCAGCTACGCGCCGACTGGTAAGCGCCATGCAGCATCACGATCGGCAGCGCTTTGGGGTTCTGTGGGATTTGATAGAAGGCGTACAGATGATCGCCGTGGAACGTCTGCCCTTCGGTGGTCGGACTGTTGTTGTTGTAGGTTCCAGGAGTGCTCAGCACCGTCCCGCCAACGGCGAAGCTGCCTTGCTCCCGGATGACCAACGCCGATGCGGCGCTGGCAGTGCGCTCCGGCTTCAGCGTGGCGCAGCCCGCCGCAGATGCGAGAGTCAACGCGATGGCGAGAGTGAAAGTCCGTGTCACGTGATTGCTCCTTTGGGCTGCAGCACCGCTCTGACCGCGTCGCTCATGGTCACGCCTCGGGAATCTCTCTGCCGTAGGCGTCGAGGGTGATGCTTTCCGGGTCGGGCCCACCGCGCACGCCCGTATCGAGACCATCGATCTCGGCGATCTGGTCCGCGGAGAGCTCAAAGTCAAAGATGTCAAAGTTCTCGGCGATGCGAGCGGGCTTGGTCGATTTTGGGATTGCGGAACGGCCCTCCTGCAGGTGCCAGCGTAGCATCACCTGAGCCGCCGACTTGCCATGGTGGCGCGCGATGTCAAGCAGCGTCGGGTCGTCGAACGTGCGCTTCTGACCGCCACGGTAGGAGGTGATTCCGCCGATCGGCGACCACGCCTGCGTCAGGATCGCGTGTTGGGTATGCAGGCGCTGCAGTACGGTCTGTTGAAAGTACGGATGGACTTCGATCTGGTTCACCGCCGGTACAATGGAGGTGTTGGCGAGCAGGCGCTCCAGGTGCTCGGGCATGAAGTTGCTCACGCCGATGGCGCGCACTTTCCCATCACGGAGCAACTTCTCGAGCGCTCGGTAGGCGTCCAGCGTCAGGTCGAAGCGGCTCGGCAGCGGTTGATGCAGGAGGAGCAGGTCGATCCGGTCGACGCCGAGCTTGCCGGCGCTCTTCTCAAATCCGTGCAAGGTGGCTTCGTATCCGTAATCGCTGATCCAAACCTTCGTCTCAAGGAACACGTGGTCGCGTGGAATGCCTGACCGGCGGATGCCTTCGCCGACCTGGCGCTCGTTCATGTATGCCGCCGCCGTGTCGATGAGGCGATAACCGA
>WUUC01066413.1_pt1 | contig 25084 bp, 19 predicted proteins | sample 6278441 | NCBI WGS metagenome assembly WUUC01 (sample SAMN13675441, study PRJNA597444) | soil metagenome | isolation source: soil | place: USA: Washington | collected 2017-10 | reverse complement strand
TGGAGCGGAACGGCGATCGGTTCTGGGCCGAGTTCGACGATCCGGACTGGGACGGCGAAGGCGCGGCGCCTCCGCGCGTCAAGCGCGAAGTCGTGATGATCACCGGATCGCATCATCAGCAGATCTACTGGTATCCGACCGGCAAAGGCCGCGTCCTCGGCCAGCTTCCGGGCGCGTACCTGATCGCGGAGCGGCGCTGGATTCCGAGACGCATGGCGGTGCTGCATCCACCGTCCGATGCGGTGTTCTCGGAAACAGGCCACTGGAACAGCACGTGTATCGCGTGCCACGCCACCAACGGCAAGCCGCAGCTCGCGAGGCCGTTCGGATCGGCGCCGATTGATCAACTGCAGGCTGACACGACCGCGGCCGAGTTCGGCATCGCCTGCGAGGCGTGCCACGGGCCGGGCGAAGATCACGTGCGCGCCAACCGCAGCCCCATGCGGCGGTACGGGCTGCACTTCAGCGCCTCGCGCGACGCCACGACGGTGCAACCGGCACACCTGCCTGCGAAGGTGTCGTCGCAGACCTGCGGCCAGTGCCACGGCATCTGGGAGTTCTACGACGAGGCCGGCGAGCGCCGCGCGAACGCGCGCGGGCTGCCCTACCGCCCCGGCGATGAGCTCGCGAAGACGCGGTTCCTCGCGCAGCCGACGGTCAACGGCGATTCGCCGGCGATGAAAGCGCTCCTCGCCTCGGACGCCGGCTTCCTTCGCGATTCGTTCTGGTCGGACGGCATGGTTCGCGTGTCGGGCCGCGAGTACAACGGACTGATCGAGTCGCCCTGTTTCAAGAACGCCACCGACGAGGCTCGCACACTGTCGTGCTTTTCCTGCCACACGATGCACAAGCCGCCTGAAGATCCGCGGCCGGTGCGCGCGTGGGCCGACGACCAGCTGACGGCCGGCATGGAGAACAACGCGGCGTGCCTGCAGTGCCACGAGCCGTTTCGCGACACGCTCACGACGCACACGAAGCACGCAGCCGATTCGTCCGGCAGCTCCTGCTACAACTGCCACATGCCGTACACGACCTACGGACTGCTGAAGACCATCCGCAGTCACACGGTGAGCAGTCCGTCGGTGGCGGAAAGCGTCGCCGCGGGGCGGCCCAACGCATGCAATCTCTGCCATCTCGACAAGACGCTCGCGTGGACAGGAGCGGCGCTCGAGCGGTGGTACGGCACGCCGCCGGTGGCGCTGAGCGGTGACGAGCAGACGGTGGCGGCGTCGCTCCTCTGGCTGCTGCGCGGCGACGCGGGCCAGCGCGCAATCACGGCGCAGGCCATGGGGTGGGAACCGGCGCGCCAGATCTCGGGCACCGACTGGATGGCGCCGTATCTGGCGGAGCTGCTCAACGACCCGTACGACGCCGTCAGGTTCATCGCATCGCGGTCGCTCGTCGCGCTGCCAGGCTTGTCAGGGCTGCAGTACGACTTTGTCGCCGGCCCCAAAGCGCGGTACCAGGCCCAGCTCAGGACGATGGCGATCTGGGATCGCACGAGGGCCGACGCGAAGCGCACCGATTCGCACCTGCTGTTCACGAGCGGCGGAACCGTCGATGTGCAGGCGGTGCTCCGGCTGCTGAAACAGCGAGACAACCGGAGGGTGTTGTTGAGGGAGTGAAGTGCCGGCTCCGGGCTTCAGGCTTCAGGCTTCAGGCTTCGGGGGCTTCAGGTCCTGAGGCGCGCCGGAGCCTGAAGCCCTTGGAGCCCTGAGTCTGGAGCCCGACGTCCGCGCTCCACTGCTCCCCCGAAATTGGTATTGCGTCGGGCAGAGGGGCCTAATAAGGTTGCGGCGCCGCTCGTTTCGGCACAGTATGGACCCGTCCTGACGGGTGCTCCAGATCGACTGGAGATTGACCGACTGCAAGATTGACCCGCTGCGCGATTGACCAACTACGCCGCAGAACCGCCATCGGGGCGGAGTGAAGTGAGGTTCAGCTCATGCCAGTACAGACAGCGAAAATCGATCGGCGCGCGCTGCTGAAGTTGATGGGATCTGCCGGGGCGACCGCGGCCGTCGTGTCGTCGGCCGGCTGTGCCTCGCCGTTTGGCGGGTCGGTCAGCGCCAGCGGCCTCCCGGGCGGCAAGTTCGACAAGACAGTGCCGCTGGCGACCGAGGGGCCGGGAGGGAATCCCGCGTGGCAGGCGGGCGACGCGGTGAAGTTCCTGCCGCCGATGGACATTCCGACGCGCGGCCACGCCGCCGACGTGCTTGCGGCGCTGCCGAAAGAAAAGCTGCTCCACATGTACGAGCTGATGAGCGCCAGCCGCAAGTGGGAAACCGCCATGAAGGATCTCTTCCTCGGCGTGAAGGACGGCCTGTACGGCGCGTTCCACACCTATGTCGGCGAGGAGGCGATTGCCGTAGGCGTCATGGGCGCGCTCAACGAGGACGACTACATCGCCAGCACGCATCGCGGCCACGGGCACCTGATCGCCAAGGGCGGAGATCTCGACAAGATGTCCGCCGAGATCTTCTTCAAGGCGACCGGTTACAACAAGGGCTACGGCGGATCGATGCACATCACCGACATGTCCAAGGGAATCATGGGCATGAACGGCATCGTCGGGGCGAGCTACTACATGGCGGCGGGTGCGGCGATCCGGGCGCAGGTGCGTGGCACGAAGCAGGTGGCGGTCGCGTTCTTCGGCGACGGCGCCGCGGCGTCTCCCTACTACTTCAGCGCCGTGCGAAGCTGCGTGAACCAGAAGCTGCCGGTGATTTTCGTGAACGAGAACAACTTCCAGTACATGGGCGTGCCGATGGCGACGACGGTGCCGACCAAGTACATCTCCGAGTACACCAAAGGGCTCGACATGCCGCAACATCTCGTCGACGGCAACGACGTGTCCGCAGTGTACGCGGCCACGCGCGATGCGGTCGAGTGGGCGCGCGCGGGGAAGGGACCGACGGTCATCGAAGGCATGACCTACCGCTGGTACGATCACGCCGGCTTTGCCGGCGGCAAAGTCGCGCAGGACGGCGCGATGGGCCTGCCGTATCGATCGGATGAGGAGCTGCGCCAGTGGATGTCGCGGGATCCGCTGATCCGCTACAAGAACTGGCTGATCGCGAAAGGGCTGGCGGGCGAAGCCGATCTCAAGGCGATCGAGGACAAGACGAAAGCCGCCGTGGACCGGTCTATCGAGTTCGCGCGCCAGAGCGCGGACCCCGACCCGGCAGCCGGCGTACTGAATACCTATGCGAACGGGGCCGCGGAGGCCACGCAGTTCTTCAACCGCAAAGGGCTCGCGACGGCGAGACTCACCTAGCCTGGAGAGATGGCCATGCCGAAGAAATCGTATAGCTACGCTCAGCTCGAGGCCGTCGCCCAGGAAATGCGTGCGAACGCCGACATGGTGTTCTTCTACGAATACCAGACGCCGACCGCCACGCTCGCGACGGGAGAAGTGCTGGACCTTGCGAAGGAGTTCGGGAACAAGCGGACGTCCGGCCGCGGGTGGCCGATCGACGAGCAGTGGATCGTCGGTGTCGCCATCGGCGCCGCCGCCGCCGGATCGAAGGCGGTCGCGCGGATCCCGTCGATGGCGCCGATCTACGCGATCGAATTCGTCCAGAACCAGGCCGGCAAGATCCGGTCGATGACGGGGGGACAGGCGAGCATGCCCTTCGTGCTGTGGCAGGACGGCGCCGGTCGCAGCCGTGGCAGCGCCGGGCAGCACACCGACGTGGGCATGGAGGCGCTCTACGCCCAGCTTCCGGGGATCAAGGTGGTCGCCCCCAGTAATGCGTACGACGCGAAGGGCCTGATGACCGCGTCCATCCGCGATCCCGATCCCGTCATCTATCTCGATTACAGCGAGGTGAAGGGCGGCGAGCAGCCCGACGTGCCAGACGAGGCGTACGAGGTGAAGCTCGGCGAAGCGATGGTGCGGCAGCAGGGGCGCGACCTCACGCTCGTCGCCTGGGCTCCGGCCACGGTGGACGTCAAGCGCGCGCTGCCGGAGATCGAAAAGGCCGGCATCAGCGTCGAGTACATCGATCCACGCACGCTGAAGCCGCTCGACGTGGACACGCTCGTCGCATCGGTCCGCAAGACGCGGCGGCTCCTCGTGGTGGAGCACGGCCACTACACGGCGGGCTTCGGCTCGCACGTGATCGCCGAGGTGGCGCAGGCGGTGCCCGGCGCGAAAATGAAGAAGCTGGCGTTCCCGGACGTGCCCGGGCCCGGCGCGGCCGGCATGATGGCGTGGCTGCGGCCCGACGCGCCGAAGATTCTGGACGCCGCCCTCCAGATGATGCGCGCGTAGCGCGGATTCTGAAGGCACGAAGTCTCCCGGCAGAAATCGCAGAGTTCGCAGAGAACGTCCGACATGACTCGCAAACAAGGCATGAAAGGACGTTCTGCGTGCTCTGCGGTTACCGTTGACGGACCGCGGCCGTGCTGCGGGGGTCGCCTGCTGGTGCGCACTCCATGAGTGGGGAACCGGGCGGCGCCTCCCAGGGGTGTCCGCGCTGCGGCGCCGCGCTGTCGAAGACGACGGTGCGCACGTCGATCTGGCAGGGGGATCGCGTGGCGATCGTCGAAGACATTCCCGCGCACGTCTGCGCCGCGTGCATGGAGCAGTTCTACGACGACGAAGTGAGCGACGCGCTGCGGCGTCTCGCGGAGGAGGGATTTCCCGCGTCGCAGGCGGCCCGGGAGATCACGGTGCCGGTGTTCTCGCTGGCGGCTCGCATCCATGCCCGTCCGCCGCTTTCCGACGACACGATCGTGGACTAGTGGGCCGTACCCGGTGAACGAGTACCGCGGACACGACGTACAACGTAGAGGCCGCAGAGTTCGCAGAGAAAATGCTCATGAAAGCGCTCTGCGCGCTTTCCGTGCTCTGCCGTTGACGCCGTGACGAGCAGCAGTGATTCATCGAGAACGGTTCACTAGCCTGTAGCGCACCCCTTCAGCGGTGCGTCGGAGACGCAGATATGCCCTGTCGGATTTCGGCCGCGCTCTTGCTGACGGGCTGCCTCGCGGCCGGCTGCAGCAACGTCGACGCGCCCGGCACGAACGCGGATCGACCAGCGGCCGACTCACAGGCCGCCGGCGCGCAGCCTCCCTCGGCGGCGGTCGCGACGGACGCGCCGGAGCCGAGAACAGTGGCCGACGTCTTTCCGCCGGGAGCGCAGCGCGAAGCGGTGCTGAACAGCTGCGGTTCGTGCCACAACGTCGCGTGCGCGGCGATCGGCCAACGCAGCGCGGAACGCTGGGACGCGCTGAAGGAAGGGCACAAAGACAAGGTGTCGGGCGCCGACCTCGACGCGATGTTCGAGTACCTCAAGACGAATTTCGATGCGACCAAGCCGGAGCCCAGGGTTCCCCCGCGGTTCCTCGAGGGCGGATGCACACCGTTTTGATCGCGGGTTCTTGCCGAATGCCGATTACAACGACAACCGCAGGACACGCTGAGGCCGCAGAGAACCACGCGGCAAGATCTTGTGCGTGTTCTGCGCGCTCTGCGGCGTTCGTCGGTATCGCCCTGCTTTATCTTGCCGCGGTCGGCTGCTCGGGATCTTCCGCGTCCGGAGAGCGCGATCTGCCGCCGCAGCCCGACGCGGCCAGCGTCGCGTCGAAGGTGAACGTGGACGAGATCTTCCCTCCCGGCGAGGGACGCGATCTCGTGCTCAACAACTGCCAGAACTGCCACACCTTCGTGCCGATCATCGTGCTGCAGATGGACAAGGATGCCTGGGCGCGCAACAGCCTCGATCACCGCGACCGGGTCGGGTCGCTCACAGACGACGAGTTCAGGACGCTGTACGCGTACCTCACGGCGAATTTCCATCCCGGCCGGCCGGTTCCGACGCTCCCGAAAGAATTGCTGGATACCTGGACTAGCTACTAGTCGGACCGTGGTGGTGCGCACGAGGGGAACCGCAGAGGACGCAGAGCGTTTCATGAACTTTCTCTGCGAACTCAGCGGCCTCTGCGGTGATCGTTGTGTCTTGCTGTCGACGTATCGCTTATCATTCGACGCATGAGCAACAGCCTTCGCCTCGTGGTCGCGGCGGTCCTGCTGGTGGCGGGCGGCGTCCGCGCCGACGCCGAGATTGTCCGTGTGGACGTCACCAGGCGCGCCGACGTCGGCACCTCCGGTTACGAGAAGATCGTCGGCATCGCGCATTTCGCCGTGGATCCAGACGACGCCCGCAACCGGGTGGTCGTGAACCTCGACAAGGCGCCGAGAAACGCCGCCGGCAAAGTCGAGTTCTCGGCCGACCTGTTCATTCTCCGCCCCCGCGACGCGGCACGGTCCAACGGGGTCGCGCTGATCGAGGTGTCGAACCGCGGGCGCAAGGGGCTGCTGACCGGATTCAGCCGCGCGCCGGGAACCCTGGATCCGTCCACGGACGCCGATCTCGGCGACGGCTTCCTCACCCGTCAGGGCTACACGCTCGTCTGGGTGGGCTGGCAGTTCGACGTCCGGCGGCAGGACGGGCTCGTCGGCATTCAGGTGCCCGCGGCCGCCGGCGTCAGCGGCATCGTCCGCGCCGAGTTCACGCCAAACGATCGCGCGGCGGAGCAGACCGTCGCGGACCTGGCGGGCTATGCCGCCGGCGAGCCGAACGCGTCCGACACAACTCTCACCGTACGCGACGGACCGTTTGGAAAGCCCGAGGCGATCGCGCGCGGCCGCTGGACCCTGCAGGGCAGCACCGTCAGGCTGACGGGCGGCTTCGAGCCGGGGCGAACCTACGAGGTCGCGTACCGTGCCGCGAACCTGCCGGTCGAAGGGCTGGGGCTTGCCGCGTTCCGTGATACCGCCACATGGATCAAGCATCAGCCGGACGCGCTCGCGACCGCCCGGCACGCGATCGCATGGGGCTCGTCGCAGTCGGGACGTTTCCTGCGCACGTTTCTGTACTACGGATTCAACGCGGACGAGCAGGGACGCCAGGTGCTCGACGGCGTGATGGCGCACATCGCCGGCGCCGCACGCTTGAGCATCAACGAGCGGGGCGCGACGCCCAACGCGCTGTCGATGTTCACCGCCACGGGATTTCCCTTCGCCGACGCCGCCCAGCGCGATCCGATCAGCGGCCGCTCGGAAGGGCTGCTCGACAACGATCGCGCACGGCGTCATCAGCCGAAGGTGTTCTACACCAACAGCGCCGTCGAATACTGGGGCGGCGGCCGCTCGGCCGCACTCGTGCATACCACGGCCGACGGCTCGGCCGACATCACCCCGCCCGACAACGTCCGCGTCTATTTCCTCACAGGAACGCAGCATTCGCCGGGCCGCTTCCCGCCGCGCGCCACATCGGGCCAGCAGGCCGACAATCCGGTCGAGTACTGGTGGACGCTCCGCGCGCTGCTCACGAGCATGGACCGCTGGGTGCGTCAGGGCGCTGCGCCGCCGCCGAGCCAGCACCCGCGGATTGCCGACGGCACGCTCGTCCGCGCGGATCGTATCGCGTTCCCGGCGCTGAACGGGGTCGCGTCGCCGCGCACGATTCCGGCCGCGAGGCAGGGGACACAGGTGTTGCCGCTCCTCGTTCCGCAGGTGGATGCGGACGGCAACGAGCGGGCCGGCATCCGGTCGCCGGAGGTCGCGGTGCCGCTCGCGACCTATACCGGTTGGAACTTCCGAAGTCCCGCCACCGGCGGGCCCTCTTATCTGGTCAACCTGATGGGGTCGTCGCTGCCGTTCGCGCGCACGAGCGCCGAGCGCGCGAAGACGGGCGATCCGCGCCGCTCGATCGAGGAGCGCTATCGCTCCAAGGACGCCTACGTCGCTGCGTACCGTCAGCACGCCGAGTCGCTTGTCAAGGACGGCTATCTGCTTGCGGAAGACGTGGGGCATATGATGCGCCGCGCGGAGGAGCAGTGGACGCATAGCCAGGCGACCGCGGCGCGGCAGTCGTCGGGACAGAGCCGCTAGTGGCGGTGTAGGTCCGCCTGATGTCCGGCTAGAGTCCGCCTGAAGGACACTACGTACGTGGGGTCCACCTTCAGGTGGACCTTTGATCGCTGTGCTTTTCAACTCCCTCGGGTTTCTCGCCCTCTTCGCGCTGTTCGTTCCGCTCTACTACGCGGCCTCGCACCGGCACCGCCGGGTGCTGCTCGTGGCCGCCAGCCTGCTCTTCTACGCCGCCCTGCGGATCGAGTACCTCGCACTCCTCAGCGGTGTCGCCGTCGTCGCCTACGTCGCCGCGCGTGCGATAGCGGCCGACCGGAGCGCGCGATCGCGGAAGATCTGGCTGGCGAGCGCCGTCGCATGCGTCCTCGCCCTGCTTGCCGCCACGAAGTTTCTGCCGGCGCCCGGGATTGCCGGCGCGGCCGGAGTGTCGTTCTACACTTTTTCAGCCATCAGCTACCTCGTGGACGTCCATCGGGGCGTGCTCCCGGCGGAGCGGTACGCCGGACATCTCCTCCTCTATCTCGCCTTCTTTCCGAAACTGCTGGCAGGACCGATAGAGCGCGCGAGGCCGTTTCTTCGGCAGGCCCGAACCCCGGTGTCGTTCAACGCAGCGGGCGTCACGTCCGGCCTGCAGTTGATGCTGTGGGGCCTGTTCAAGAAGGTCGTAATCGCGGACCGGCTCGCAACGTTCGTCGATTCGGCGTACGGCCAGCCCTCGTTTGCGCCGCCAGCCGATCTCGTGATCGCGACGTACTTCTTTGCCTTCCAGCTGTACTGCGACTTCTCGGGGTATTCCGACATGGCGATTGGCGCCGCGAAGGTGCTCGGCTTCGATCTGATGGACAACTTCCGGCGGCCCTACCTCTCGACGTCGGTGCCGGAATTCTGGTCGCGCCGGTGGCACTTCTCGCTTGCAAGCTGGTTTCGCGACTACATGTACATCCCCATGGGGGGCAACCGGGTGGGGCCGCTGCGCCGCGCGCTGAACGTCATGGCGGTGTTTCTCGCCAGCGGCCTCTGGCACGGCGCGAACTGGACGTTCCTCATCTGGGGCGGGTTGAACGGCGCGTTTACGCTTGCGTCCACGGCCGCGTCGCCGGCGCTCGTGCGGGCGTGGCCGGCAGGCGGGATCGGCGGCCGAGGACGGCCGTACCCGATGGCCGCGGTCAACCTGCTGCTCGCCGCGCTGACGTTTCATCTGATTCTCGTGAGCTGGGTATTTTTCCGCGCGGAGTCGGTCGCAGACGCCGCGACGATTTTCTCCCGCGTAACGGCCGCCTCGCCGAGCCTGCCCGGCCTGCTCCGCGTGCGTCTCGCCAGCGGCAGCGTCGTGCTCTCGCTGGCGCTGATTGCCGTGCTCCTCGCGGTCGAGTACGCGGACGAAAAGCGGCCGCTCTGGGAGCGCCTGCGCGTCCGGCCGCTCGTTTTCCGCTGGGCCGTGTACTATGCGCTGCTCATCGCGCTCATCGTCCTGGGCACGTGGAACGCGCGGGAGTTTGTGTATATGCAGTTCTGACGTGCGCAAGGATTCAGGCCGGCTTCGGGCTTCAGGGCCTTCGGACTCGCGGCTTCTGGCTTTGGGCTTCGGGCTCTAGGCTTTGGGCTTTGTGCGCCGAGGCTTCGGCGCGTCCGCCCTAGCTTCAGCGGAGACGGAAACGTTCGGATCCGCGACGCGGCGCGTAACGCAACGACACCGGCGCATTGGTGGTCAGGACATCGGCCCTCGAGAGCTCGGATGATTCACAACAGCGAAGCGCGCGCATTCATCCGCCGGGCCGCCGCTTTCGTCGGCATCGGCCTGATTCTGTACGTCGCGCTCTATGGCGCGGCCGAAGGGCTCGTCTACCGCTACGGCCACAAGAACCGTTTTTTCATGGTGAAGACCGCGCCGCTGGCGCGATACGACTACGTGATTCTCGGCGCGTCACACGCTGCCGTGTTCGACTACGAAGACATGAACGCGCGGCTGGAGTCGATGACCGGCTCGAAGGTGCTGAATCTCTCCACTCAGGGTGGCGGCGTCCTCGTCAACCGCCTCGTGCTCGACTACTTCCTGGCCGGGCATCACGCCTCGACGATCGTGTATGTCGTCGATTCGTTCGCGTTCTACTCTCCCGAGTGGAACGAGCGGCGCCTCGAGGATGTGCGCCTGTTTCAGCGGGCGCCGTTCGATCCCCGTCTGGCACGGCTGCTCCTCCGCACGCCCGTGAAGGTCACAGTCCCTCTGGACTACATCAGCGGCTTCTCCAAGATCAACAACCCGGATCGGTTTGCGCCGGACGAGGGAGGGGCGCCGAGCCGCTTCAACCGAACCTACCGGCCCATCCCGCAGCTCGATCGCGAGCGCATCGCCTATCTCTACCCGCCGCAGATCGACGAGCAGGCGCGCTCGCACCTGCGGCGATACCTCGGCGATCTCGAATCGCTCGTACGGATGGCGCGACGCCTTGACATCCGCGTGCGGCTCGTGAAGCCGCCGCTTCCCGCGCGCGTTCAACGCCTGATTCCGGGCGAGGCGGAGTTCGATGCAGCCCTGAGCGCGCTCGCCGAGCGCGCCGGCGCCAGCGTCCGCGACCTCGCCCCGGTCGCAAACGACGAAAAATTCTTCTACGATACGGACCACCTGAACCGCGCCGGCGTGCTCCATCTGCTCGAAAACCATCGCGACCGGATGTTCGGGGAATCGTGATGTCCACCATCCTCCGTTCGATTCTCGCTCTTGCCGGTGCGCTCCTCGTTGCGCCGCACGCCGCGGCCGGCGAACGCGAGGGGATCGGCTACCTGCATGTGTCCTGGACGGAAAAGGACGGCCTGCCCGGCAGCTACATCGGAGCGATGGCGCAGGACCGCGACGGATACCTGTGGCTGGTGGCCAACGGCGCGCTCGTGCGGTTCGACGGCGTCCGTTTCGTCGAGTGGAACGTCATCGGACCGCCGGCGTTCCGCAATCTTCGTCCAACGGTGCTCAGCGCCTCGAGCGACGGCGCGTTGTGGATTGGCCTCGCCGGGGATGGCGGGGTGAGCCGCTTCAAGGACGGCGAAATCACCACCTACGTCGCCCTCCCGTCGATTCAGGCCCGCGGATTTGCCGCCGACGAGCGCGGCGGCATGTGGATCACGGGTCTCGATCATCCGTTCCGCTCGGTCGCGGAGCCCGATCGCGCGACATTGTCCGCATCCTTGCTGCAGAGCGCTTCGGGCGGGTGGACGCTCGAGCTCGACAGCCGGGTGGCCACCCTCGGCGCGGGCGGGTGGCGAGTGTCGCGCGCGCACGAGGCAGAGCCGGTCATCGATCTGTTCGGCAGGAACCGCCTTTCGAGCGCGGTGGTTCGATCGCTGCTCGAAGATCGCGAAGGCAACATCTGGGTGGGTACTGACAACGGCCTCAACCGCCTCACTCCGAGCGCGCTCACTTCACAACCGCCGGCCCTTGCGTCGGTGAACCGGCCCGTCGTCGCAATGACAGCCGACAAGCGTGGCGACGTCTGGGCCGGGACGCAGACCGGCCTGTACCACTTTTCCGGCGCCTCGGCGAGACGATTCGACCGGCGCGACGGCCTCCCCGGGGTGGCCATTTATGCGCTGCACACGGACGATGAGGGCACCCTGTGGGCCGCAGGGGACCAGCTCGGGCTGGTGCGGCGCGGCGCGGACGGGAGCTTCACGTCCATCGCGCTGCCCCGGAGCCCGCCATTGAGGATTGTCGCGCTCACCTCGGATCGGTCGGGCGCGCTGTGGCTGTGCGACACCGACTGGGGTGTGTTCCGCTGGAAGGACGGGCGCCTCACGAGCGTTCCCGGGACGCTGCAGCGCGCGGCCTACTCGGCATTTACCGACAGCAAAGGGCGTGTGTGGATCGGCCTCATCAACCGCGTGCTGGTCGTCGACGTGGACGGCACGACGCGCTCCTTCGGACCCGCCGACGGACTCGGCGAAGGCAGGGTGACCGCCTTCTTCGAAGATTCTCGCGGCATCGTGTGGGCCGGAACGAGCGCCGGATTGAGCCGCTACGCCGGCGGCCGTTTCCTCACGCTCGCGCTGACCAATCTCGGCCGCCGGCAGAACGTGACTGCCATTGTCGAGGACTACGACGGCAACCTGTGGCTAGGCGTGTTGTCCGGAATCATGCGAATCGCCCGCGCGGATCTGGTCCCGTCAGGCGCGAGATCGAGCGCCTCCGCCGCCAGGTGGATCTCTGCATTCGTGAGGCGCGCCAGTCGATCCTGGATCTGCGCTCGCCGGTCGTGAGCTCGCAGGATCTCGCCGCATCGATACGGCGGACCGTGGATCGGCAGACGCGCGGTACGGGGGTCGCGTTCGAGCTTTCGGTGACCGGCACGCCACGATCGTGCGGCCCACGGGTGGATCAGCAGCTCCTCCGGATTGCCCAGGAGGCGGTCGCCAACGCCATCCGTCACGCCCGCGCGACTCACATCCGCCTCGACCTGTCGTATGACGCCGCGGTGGTGACTTTGCGCGTCGCAGACAATGGACGCGGTTTCGATCCCGCGGAGCCGACGTTCGCGCCGGAAGACCACTGGGGGCTCGCCAACATGAAAGAGCGGGCCGACCAGATCGGGGCGCAGTTCCGTCTCGTGAGCAGCCCCGGCGCCGGCACCGAAATCGAGATCGTCGTACCGATTCCGCCGGTCGTGACCGCGATTGCCTCATGACGGAAGGGCCGATCCGTCTCTTGTGCGTGGACGATCACCGCGTCGTACGCGAAGGCCTGTCGGCCATGCTCGGCCGTCAGCGCGACATGGAGGTGGTCGCGCAGGCCGCGACCGGCGAGCAGGCGGTCGAGCTTTTCCGGCAGCATCGACCGGACGTCACGCTCATGGACCTGCAGCTCCCGACGATGAGCGGCCTCGACGCAATCCGCGCCATCAGGCGCGAGGACCCCGGCGCGCGCATCATCGTGCTGACGATGTACCACGGGGAGGAGGATATCTACCGCGCGCTCCAGGCGGGCGCGGCCACCTACCTGCTGAAAGACGCGATTTCGGACGACCTCACCACGATGGTCCGCGAGGTGCACGCGGGGAACCGCCCCATCCCGCCGAACATCGCCGAAGTGCTTGCCGCCCGGGCCGCTCAGCCGTCGCTGAGCGCGCGCGAGGTTGAGGTCGTGCGGCTGATCGCGCAGGGGCTCCGCAACAAGGAGATCGCGACGGCGCTGCACATTACCGAAGAGACGGCCAAGGTCCACGTCCGCCGCGTGTTCGCCAAGTTGAATGTCAACGACCGCACAGCCGCGGTCCGGATCGCCATGCGCCGCGGAATCATCCATCTCGAATAGCCCATCTCTCCAAATTCTTGGAGCCGCGTCGCTCGCGTCGCCCCGGAGTGCGCTTTTCCCCGAAATGAGTATTTACGGGCCGAAAGCCGGATGTTAGCGTCCGAAGATCGTCAGCTGTGCCGATAATTCAGGACCCTTGCGCAGGAGAGGAGACACTATGCGCCTCCGAGTTCGGTCGGTTCTACTACTTGGAATAATCGCGACATTTCTGCTGCCGTCGATCGCGGCCGCCCAGAGCGCTATAACCGGGCTCGTGCGCGACACGACGGGCGCCGTGCTGCCCGGCGTCACGGTCGAGGCGTCGAGTCCCGTGTTGATCGAGAAGGTTCGAACCGCGGTAAGCGATGAGCAGGGCCGCTACACGATCGTCGATTTGCGGCCCGGCACGTACAACGTCGTGTTCGCCCTCGCCGGTTTCAACACGCTGCGTCACGAAGGGTTGGAGCTGCCGGCCAACTTCACCGCGACGGTCAACGCCGACCTGCGGGTGGGCGCGCTCGAGGAGTCGATCACTGTGACCGGCGACGCGCCGGTCGTGGATGTCACGACGACCCAGCGCACGCAGGTGATGAACCGCGAGCTCCTGGACGCGGTCCCGTCAGCCCGCAACAACACCGGCCTCGCCGCGCTGATGCCGGGTGTGCGGATGAGCAACACCGACGTCGGCGGCAACCAGCAGATGGAACAGATTTACATGACCGTCCACGGGTCGCGTCAGACGGACACGACGATGCAGGTTGACGGCATGAACCTGAACAGCCTCATGAACGGCGGACAGGTGCAGGCGTATTTCAGCGATGCGGCCAATGCTGAGATCAGCTTCCAGACGAGCGGGGCGGGCGCGGACGTTTCGGCCGGCGGCGTCCGCATCAACATGATTCCGAAAGAAGGCGGCAACCGGTTCAGCGGATCGGCGTTCGTCGGGGGCACCGACGGTTCCTGGCAGAGCGACAATGTGACCGATGAACTGCGCCAGCGCGGATTGCAATCGGGCGATCGGGTCGATCACATCTCGGACTACAACTTCGCGCTCGGCGGTCCGATCATGCGCGACAAGTTGTGGTTCTTCGGAACATGGCGGCGGATTGCGACCAATGAGGTCGTCGCGAACTCGTTTTACGACGACGGCAGCCCGGCCATCGAGGACCAGTGGATTCAGAACCAGATGGTCCGCCTCACGTGGCAGATGACGCCCTCCAACAAGATCACCGCCTATCACGATCGCTACCCGAAGTTCAAAGGGCACGAGCTCGGCGCCTTCACCGACCCGGCGCGGGCTGCGGGACGCCGCGACCCCGAACACGCGCTGTACTACACGGGCCAGGCGAAATGGACCTCGACGCTCACGCCGCGGCTGCTGCTGGAAACCGGATACTCGACCAACATCGAGATGCTGCTGATTTCCTTCCAGCCCGGGATCAAGAAGGAGCGCGGCACGCCGGAGTGGTTCTCGACCGTCCGCCACGTGGATCGTCTGAGGGGAACCAACACGGTGTCCGGTGGACTCGAAAACGGCATCTACCCGTCGAAGTTCGTCGTGTCGAGCATGGCGTCGTACGTGACTGGCTCGCACAACTTCAAGGCGGGCCTGCAGTGGGGCTTCGGCAACTACCGCACGTCGTACGAAACCAATGGAGACTTGTACCAGTACTACGACAACGGCGTCCCGAGCCTCGTGCTGGTGTACAACACGCCGGTGTACCAGCGTGAGCGGCTGAATCGCGACATGGGCATCTTCGCCCAGGATTCGTGGACGATTCGCCGCCTCACAGTGAACGCCGGTGTCCGGTTCGAGCACTTCAACGCCGAGATCCGCGATCAGGGGGTGCCCGCGGGACGCTTCGTGCCGCTCCGCGAGGTGAGCCGCTTGTCGGATTACCCGAACTGGAACGACATTACGCCGCGGCTCGGGCTGTCCTACGATCTGTTCGGCAATGCGAAGACCGCCCTCAAGCTCGCGGCCAACAAATATATGGCCGGCCAGACGACGGATTTCCCGGCCCGCTACAATCCGAACGCGCTGCAGTTCGAGTTCCGTTCGTGGACCGATCGCAACGGCGACGATATCGCGCAGGACACGGAGATCGGCGCCTCCCAGAACTCCCGGTTCGGGTTGCCTGTCCAGACGATCCGGCCCGAAGACGACCTCCAGCGTGAGTACGACTGGGTGTACAACCTGGGTATCCAGCACGAGGTGACGCGTGGCCTCGGTGTCTCGGCCAACTGGTACCGCCGGTCTTCGCACGACATGCGCGTCACGGAGAACATCGCGCTGTCGCTGAACGACTACACGCCAATCAATATCTTCAATCCGCTGGATGGGTCGACGTTCACCATCTACAACCTGAACGCGTCGAAGTTCGGCCAGGTGGACCGCATCGACCGGACCTCGACCGACTCCGATTTGCGGCAGCGCGTCTTCAATGCCGTGGAGTTGGGGTTCAACGCGCGATTCGGCCGGTTGTCCGGGTTCGGCGCGTACACGATGGACCGGTCGCTCAGCGTGTACTGCGACGGCTCGAACATCGGCTCGACCCTGGGGACGACCATTGCGACCGACCCAAATACGCTGCGGTTCTGCGATGAGCGCGAGCTCGATATCCCGTTCCGCCACGAGATCAAGTTCGCGGGGTCCTACACGCTGCCGTACGACGTCCAGGTGAACGCTGCCTTCCAGACCTACACGAACGTCAGCAATGCGGCGGCGAACCCGACCGGCGCCCGCCGGGCGCAGTGGAACCTCACCCGGACGACCCGTTACCCGGCCGACTGTCCGGCGCCCTGCCCCGCGGGCGCGCTGGTCGCGCCGAACCTGACGTTGGCGAACCTCGAGGTGCCGCTGATTGCGCCGGGGACACAGTTCCTCCCCCGGCACAACCAGCTCGATCTCGGCATCCGAAAGCTGTTCAGGGTTCGCAACATCCAGGTGTCGGGGCAATTCGATATCTTCAACGCGACCAACTCGAACCTGATCAAGACCGAGCTCCAGACGTTCGGGCCGAGCCTGTTCAGGCCCAGCTCGATTCTCCAGCCGCGGACGCTGCGGCTCGCGGCGCAGATGCGGTTCTGAGGTAAGCTCCACCATCGTTGCCGCAGACACCTCACGTGGGGTCCGCCTTCAAGCGGACGTCGGGGCCGGCGCAAGCCGGCCCCGCTGTCGTTTTCGGAGAGGCCTTCTCATTGGTGGCTCTGCGTGCTCGGCGCGTTCTGCGGTGATCGTCCTGTAGTGGCAGCCCCGAATCGAGCGATACAGGCCGCCGACGACGGGAGAGGCGAACATGCGTTCTAAGGGATTGACGCGTCGCGAGTGGCTTGGTGTCGCCGGGTTCGGCGCGGCCGCCGGACTCGCCGCCCGATTGCCGGTCGAGTTCCCGCTGGCCGCCATGCAGGGCCCTCCCCGCGCCGCGCCCATCCGGTTTCCCCGGGGGGCGGTCATTCGCACGCTGCTCCGCGACGTGTCGCCCGACACGCTTGGCAGCGGCGTCACGCTGTTCCACGAACACCTGTCGATCAACCTCTCCGGGCTTGCGGGCCGAGGCCGTGGAGGCCAGGCGCCCGCCACCCCTCCGCCCCCGCCGGTGACCGACGACGTCGACATGATGGTTCAGCTCGTCGACAAAGCGGCGGGCGAGGGCATCACCTGTATCGTCGACGGCGGCCACGCCGACATGGGGACCAGGCTCGCGGACCTGCGAACCATCGCCAGCCGCACGAAGGTCCACATCGTCGCGAGCGGCGGCTATTACATGCAGCGCACCTATCCTCCCGATCTCGCGACGAAGTCCGAAGACGAGATCGCGAAGGACCTCGCGCGCGAGACGCGCGAAGGGCGGTTCGGCGCCTACGGCGAGATCGGCGAGAATCCCAACGGCGGCCTGCTGCTGGAAGAACGCAAGGTGTTCCGCGCCGTCGGCAAGGCGCACGTGCTGACCGGCGTGCCAATCTTCACCCACAACTCGTACGGCACCGGGCCGAACGTGCCGCGGGACATCGGCCTGCAGCAGCTCGACATTCTCGAATCGGTTGGCGTGAGGCCGGAGCACATCGCCATCGGCCACACCTGCTGCCTCGACGATCCGGACGTCACGATCATCAGCGAGGTCGCGAAACGCGGCGCGTTCGTCGGTTTCGACCGCGTCACCACGGTCCAGCAGATCATGCCGGACGAGAAGAAAGTGGCGATGGTCGTGAAGTTCCTCGAGGCGGGGCATGCGGGCAAGCTGCTGCTGTCGGCCGACTTCACGGGGCAGCGCACGCTCGACGCCGGCCCCGGCTACGGCCGCACCGTGACGGTCTTCGCCCCGCTGCTGCGCAAGGCGGGCGTAGACGAGGCCACCCTGCGGACTATCCTGTACGACAACCCGCGCCGCTTCCTGGCGTTCGTTCCGAAGAACGGGTGAAACGCGCTGAGTTCGCCTTTGTGTCCTTTGTGTCCGTTGTGTTCGCGAAGCGCAGCTACGGACATCTGAAAAGCGCACTCTAGAGATGAATGTGATGCCCAAGCGAGGACGAAGCCTCTGGATTGCCGTGTTCCTAATCGCCGCGGTCGCCGCCGGCCGCGCCGAGGACTGGCCGGAGATCCGCGGCAAGGGCCGGCTCGGTGTGTGGAACGAGACTGGCATCCTCGAGAAGTTCCCCGAAGGCGGACTGAAGGTGTTGTGGCGGACGCCGCTCAACGCAGGTTATTCGGGCCCCTCGGTCGCCAGCGGCCGCGTGTTCGTGATGGACTTCATCGCGAAGACGCGCCTCAGCGGCACCGAGCGCGCGGTGGCGCTCGACGAGAAGACCGGGAAGATTTTGTGGACGCGCGACTGGCCGGTGGACTACCGCGGCATGTCCTACGGCATCGGTCCGCGCGCGACGCCTACCGTGGACGCCGACCGCGTGTACTTCGCCGGCGCGGACGGGAAGCTGTTCTGCCTCGCCGCGGCAACCGGCGAGGTGATCTGGAAGAAGGACTTCGTCGCCGACTACGGAGCCGACCGCGCGAAGTGGGGCTGGGACTGGGGCTTTTCGAGCGCGCCGCTCGTGGACGGCAACCGTCTGATCGCGATGGTCGGCGGCCACCCCGACGCCAAGGTGGTCGCGTTCGACAAGATGACCGGCAAGGAGATCTGGCGCGCCCTCTCGTCGGAATCCGAGCTGGGCGTCGCGCAGCCGATCATTATCACCGCGGGGGGCGCGCGTCAGCTGATCGTCTGGTATCCGGGCGCCGTCGTTTCCCTCGACCCGGCCTCGGGTAAGCCGTATTGGGAGCAGCCCTACAAGGTTGGCGCGTCGATGACGGTGCCGACGCCGGTGCAGAGCGGATCCCTCCTGTTCTTCACGAATTTCTACGACGGTCCGTTGATGCTGGAGCTCGATTCCGCGAAACCCGCCGCACGCGTCCTGTGGAAGGGGAAGAGCGACAACGAGATTCAGACGGACGGTCTCCACGGAGTCATTACGACGCCCGTGATCATTGGCGATCACATCTACGGCTTGTGCAGCTACGGTCAGTTCCGCTGCCTGCTCGCGCGCACGGGCCAGCGGATCTGGGAAACGCAGGCGGTCACGAAGGAGCGGGTGCGCTGGGCCCAGGGCCTCATCGTCCGCCACGGCGAGCGCCTCTTCATCAACAACGACCGGGGCGAGCTGATCATCGTCAAGCCCTTGCCAGACGGATACCAGGAGATCGGCCGCACGCATCTTCTGAAACCGACCTCGCCCCCGGGGAACAGGCGTGAGCTCGTGAACGTCAACTGGTCCCACCCGGCTTACGCGAACCGGCATATCTACGCGCGCAACGACGAAGAGATCATCTGCGCGTCGCTCTCGGCGACGAGCGACTGACCCTGGGCCGGTGTGATGAAACCTGTGATGGCGGCCGGCGCGATCGTCGTGGCAGTCGTGTCGTGCCTGGCCGGCGCCGCGCGCTGGTCGCACGCCCAGGACGCCTCGTCCGTCCGCATCCGCACGCTGCGGCCGGGCGACATCCTTTACATGCTGATCGGAGGCGGCGGCAACGCGCTGGCGCTGATGCACGACGACGGCGTCGTGCTGATCGACACGAAGCTGCCGGGCCGGGGCCGCGAAATCCAGGAGGCGATTGAGGCGGCGACCGATCGACCGGTCACCACGATCGTCAACACGCACGCGCACCTCGATCATGTCGGCGGGAACCCCGAGTTCAGCGGAGCAACGACGATCGTCGCCCACGAAAAGGCGGCGGCCGCGATGGCCCGGCTGCCGCTTTTCGCCGGACCCCAAGCGCGCTTCCTTCCCAACCGTACCGTCGCGGCGGCGGCTGCAGGCTCGCCCGGCCTGACGCTGCTCGACGGCGCGGACCGCATCGAGCTGCACCACTTCGGCGCCGGACACACCGATGGCGATATCGTGGTGGTGTTTCCGGCCAAGCGCGTCGCGTACTTCGGCGATCTGTTTCCCTCGAAAGCGGCCCCGCTGATCGATTCGGCCAATGGCGGCAGCGGCCTCGCCCTGCCGGAGACGCTCGCCACGGCGATCGCCGGGATCAAGGACATCACGCAGGTAATCCCCGGGCACCAGGAGGGCCTGGTCGTCCGGCGCAATCAGGATGCGGCGTCGGTAGACATCTCGACGCCGCGCACGATGAGATGGGCCGACGTGGAGGAGTACTCCGAGTTCGTCCGGGACTTCGTCGCAGCGGTGCGCGCCGCGAAGGCCGCCGGCAAAAACGCCGTGCAAGCCGCCGCGTCACTGGACCTTCCGGAGAGGTATAAGGATTACGACATGAGGGGGGCCGCGGCTTCGGTCGAGGCGATCTATGCCGAGTTGTCGAGGCCGTAATCATCCCGTCGCATCCGTACGGAGTGTCCGCCTTTAGGCGGACCTGAGAGGCCATATGAAATCATTCGCTGGAACGTGTGTCGCTCTCGCGCTGGCGCTCGCCGCCGCGCGTGCCGAACAGAGCGGCTCCCAGAGCACCCCCTCGCCGCCGCCGACGCGTCCCGCCGTGACGAAGGCCGAATTCGATCGCTGGAAAACCGAGCTGTCCAACTGGGGCCGCTGGGGCAAGGAGGATCAGATCGGCGCGCTGAACCTGATTACGCCGGCCAAGAGGAAAGAGGCGTCGAGCCTGGTGCGGGACGGCATCACGGTGTCGCTCGCCGGGGATGTGAACACCGAGAAGTCAGTCGACAATCCGCAGCCCTACGAACATGTGATCACGCAGGCGGCGGCGACCGGCGCGGCCGACCGGCTCGCCGTCTCGTACCACGGCTACGCGCACACGCACATCGACGGCTTCGCGCACCGCTTCTTCGACGGGAAGATGTGGAACGGCTTCTCGTACGAGGAGGTCACCAAGGACGAAGGCGCGAAGAAAAACTCCATCTACAATCTGCACGACGGGATCGTGACGCGCGGCATTCTGATGGACATCCCGAGGCTCAAGGGCGCGAAGTACCTGGAGCCGGGCACGCGGATTTTCGCGGAGGATCTCGAGGCCTGGGAGAAGCAGGCGGGAGTGAAAGTCTCGGCTGGCGATGCCGTGTTCATCCGCACCGGCCGGTGGGCGCGTCGCGCGGAGACCGGGCCCTGGAACGCCGGCCGCGAATCGGCCGGCCTGGATGCGTCGGTGATCCCGTGGCTGAAGCGGCGCGACGTGGCGCTGCTCGGGAGCGAGGCGGCGCAGGACGCGAGTCCGCAGCCGGCCGGGTCGGAGATCGGTCCGCTGCCGCTGCACGATTTCGCGCTCATCATGCTGGGGGTGCACCTGTTCGACAACACGAACCTCGAGGCGCTGGCGCAGACGGCCGCGGCCCGCAAACGGTGGCAGTTCCTGCTCATGGCGGCGCCCCTGCCCGTGCGGAACGGAACGGGGTCGCCGGTGAACCCCATCGCTGTCTTTTAACACGAACGCCACGAAGCCACGAAGTCACGAAGTCAGAAAATGATGACGGCAATGCACAAGCGCCTGCGGCCATCCCGAGCCGAGGACGGGCAAATCCGAGGCGAGGGATCTGCGTCAGCTCGCGCCGGGGGTGGGGCCCGGGCGCAAGTGAAAAAAGAGTTGATCAGCCATCGGAACGCGCGTTCCTGGCTCTTTGTATCTGCCGCATGCTGCGCGATCGTGTGCGGAGTTGTGGCGACGCGCGCGCAGACGGACGCGGCGGCGGGTGAGTGGCGTTCGTACGGGCGAGACCTGGCGAACACGAAGTACTCGCCGCTCGATCAGATCAACAAGGACAACTTCAGCCAGCTTGCCGTGCAGTGGCGCTGGAAATCTGCCGACGGATTCATCAGCCGCACGCTTCCCGGCGGGGGCGAGCTGTGGGCCAGCTCGGGCGTCATCTTCGAGCAGCTCAATCAGGAGGATCCGAAGCGCTGGCGCGAACGGCAGGCGCCCTACGTGCAGAACTTCAAGGCGACGCCGCTGATGATCGGCGGGCGGCTCTTCCTCAACACGCCGACCTCAATCGGCGCCGCCGTCGACGCGAAGACCGGCGAAACCCTCTGGGTCTACAACCCCAAGAGCTACGAGGCCGGGACGACCACCATGACCGCGCGGTGGAACCAGCGCGGCGTCGCGTACTGGAGCGACGGGAAGGACGAGCGGATTCTGTGGGGCACGGGCGACGGTTACCTCCTTGCAGTGGACGCGAAAACGGGCATGCCGATCGCGAGCTTCGGCGATCGCGGCCGGGTCGATCTGATGCAGGGACTGCCGCACGCCGTGCGCGGGTCGCGCGACTGGCTCAACGCGCTGACCTATTCCGTCCAGTCGCCGCCGATCGTGGTGCGCGACACCGTCATCACGCCCGCGTCCATCTCCTCGTTCAACGTCCTCAAGGAGCAGATTCCGGGGTACACCCGCGGCTGGGACGTCCGCACGGGCAAGCTGAAATGGACGTTCCACACCGTGCCCCGGCCCGGCGAGTTCGGCAACGACACGTGGGAAAACGACGCGTGGGCGTACACCGGCAAGGTGAGCGGCTGGACGATCTTCAGCGCGGACGAGGAGCTCGGGTATGTCTACCTCCCGCTCAACACAGCCGCCCCCGATTATTACGGCGGCCACCGGCTCGGCGATGGCCTGTTCGGCGAGTCGCTCGTGTGCCTCGACGCGCAGACCGGCAAGCGCGTGTGGCATTACCAGTTCGTCCATCACGGCTTGTGGGACTACGATCCGCCGGCGGCGCCGAACCTCCTGGACGTGACGGTGAACGGCCGGCGGATCAAGGCAGTGGCGCAGGTGACGAAGCAGGGATTCCTGTTCGCGTTCGACCGTGTGACCGGCGAGCCGCTGTGGCCGATTGAAGAGCGGCCCGCCGCGCCCTCCGATGTGCCGGGGGAACGCGCGGCGCGCACGCAGCCGTTTCCGACCAAGCCGCCGCCCTTCGAGTATCAAGGCGTCAGCGTGGAGGATCTGGTCGACTTCAGCCCTGAGGTGCGCGCGCTCGCGTTGAAGGCTATCGAAAATTTCCGGCTCGGTCCGCTGTATACGCCTCCTTCGGTCAGCGTGAAGGGAGGGAACCGCGGTACGGTGGCGAGGCCGAGTACGGGCGGCGGCGCGAACTGGTCGGGAGCCGCCGTGGATCCTGAAACGGGCATGCTGTACGTGCCCTCGCGCAACTCGTTCTCGGTGCTCGCCCTCGAGCCGGCCCGGACCGACGTGAAGACGACGCTCCAGTACATGGAAGTGCGCCCTTCTCCCGGTCCCGCGATGCCGCAGGGACTGCCGCTGTTCAAGCCGCCGTACTCGCGGATGACGGCGATCGACATGAACAGTGGCACGCATGCGTGGATGGTGCCGCTCGGCGACGGCAACTCCGTCCGGAATCATCCGATGTTGAAGGGCCTCAACCTGCCTCCGGTGGGCGGCGACAGCACGACCAGCGGGCCGCTGCTCACGAAAACGCTGCTCGTGAGCGCGCTCACGAGAGGCGGACGCCGCGACGGCCCGCGGCTGGTCGCGCGCGACAAGGCGACAGGACAGGAAGTCGGCTCTGTGGATCTGCCCGGAGTCGCCATCGGCACGCCGATGACGTACATGCACGAGGGCAAGCAGTACATCGCGCTCACGGTGAACGCCACGCCCGTTCCAGAGCTGGTTGCGCTGGCCTTGCCGTAGACGACGGAGACGACGTACAACGCAGAGGCGCCAGAGCACGCACAGGCCGCAGAGCACGCAGAGGAAGGTCGGTACCGCGTACGTAGTGTCCGCCTTCAGGCGGACTCCGATCGGGTACCGGGGGTCCGCCTACAGGCGGACCATGGAGGATTCATGCGCCGAATTGCCATTCTTGTTACCCTCGTCTCCACCCTCGCGATGGCCACGCCCGCGCAGACCCAAGGGGAGCTGGCCCAGCTGAAGCAGCAGTTCGTCGGCAGCTTCAAGCTGATCTCGTATACGAGCTTCGACGAGAAGGGGACGGCGACCCGCCTGCCGTATTCGGTCGGCCAGATCAGCTACGACGCCGCCGGCCGCATGAGCGCGCAGCTGATGCGCGAGGACCGCACCAGGCTCCCGCAGCGGGCGTCCGAAGCCGAGCGCGCGGCCGCCTATTCCGGCTACATCGCCTACTTCGGCCACTACGTGATCGATCCCGGGAAGCGAACCGTCACGCACCACGTCGACGGAGCGCTGAGCCCGAACATGGTCGGGACGCCGCAGGTGCGGCATTTCGAATTTTCGCCCGACGGCGCGACGCTGTTCCTGTCGGTGAAAAACGGCGATCGCGTCACCGGCAAGCTGCAGTGGGATAGACACCCGGTGAGTCGGTAGTCGGTAGTCGCCCGGAAGGTCCGGCTGAAGCCGGACCCCACGTACGGTAGCGCCAGACGTCGGGTCCGCCTTTAACCGCAAGTGCCTTCCAGATGCGGCGGACCGACCACGCCGGCGCATGACGGGCACCAAACGCCTCCATACCTGCGCGCGCCCGGAGTAGAATGCGCCCATTCTCGATTGCGCATGACAGAGCCGACCTACCCGAGGGCCGCATGCAACCAACCCGGCGAGAGTTCCTGAAGGTCTCGACAATCGGCGGCATCGCCGCCTCCGCGCTCGGGTTCGATCTCGCGCCCGCGTTCGCCGCGGTGCGCGAGCTCAAGATCGCCCGCACCACCGAGACGCGCTCCACCTGCCCGTACTGTTCGGTGAGCTGCGGCGTGATCATCCACACACTGGGGGACGGATCCCGCAACGTCAAGCCGACGGTCGTCCACGTCGAAGGCGACGCCGATCACCCGATCAACCAGGGCACGCTCTGTCCCAAAGGCGTCACGCTCAAACAGAACATCGTCAACGACCGCCGGCTCACGAAGGTGCTGTACCGCGCGCCGCGCGGCACCGCGTGGGAGGAGAAGTCCTGGGATTTCGCCGTGGACCGCATCGCGCGCAGGATAAAGGAGACGCGCGACGCGCATCTGATGGAAACAGACGCCGAGGGGCGCACCATCAACGCGCTCACGGCCATGGGCGTGATCGGCGGCTGCACCGACAGCAACGAGCTGAACTATCTGCTGGTGAAAGCCTTCCGGGCGGGGCTCGGGGTGGTGCCGCTCGAGCAGCAGGCCCGGATATGACACGGCCCGACGGTGGCCAGTCTGGCCGCCACATTCGGGCGAGGCGCGATGACCAACGGGTGGACCGACATCCGCAACGCGGACGTGATCCTCGCCATGGGCGGGAACCCGGCGGAAAACCACCCGGTGGGGTTCCGCTTCGTCATGGAGGCGAAACGTAACCGCAACGCGAAGCTCGTGTCGGTCGATCCGCGATTCAACCGCACCGCCGCGGTCGCCGATCGGTTCGTCCAGATTCGCGCGGGCACCGACATCGCCTTTCTCGGCGGCCTGATCAACTACACGGTGTCGCGCAGCCGCCATCACGACGAGTACGTGCGCCTGTTCACCAACGCGTCGTTTCTCGTCTCCGAGCA
>WUUC01073503.1_pt1 | contig 25093 bp, 20 predicted proteins | sample 6278441 | NCBI WGS metagenome assembly WUUC01 (sample SAMN13675441, study PRJNA597444) | soil metagenome | isolation source: soil | place: USA: Washington | collected 2017-10 | reverse complement strand
CTTCACGAGCGATCGCGAGCGTCTGCGCCAGGTGCTGGCGCACGGCATCCTGCTCGAGAAGCCCTCCACGATCGAAGACACCGTGCAGCCTTCGCTGGTCCAGGGGCTCAGTCAGATGGAAGGACGCCGGACCTACGGGATCGAGAAGGCGCTGGCGCTCGTCGCACGCGCCCTGGAGCCGCTGCCGGGATCGAAGTCGCTCGTGCTCGTTGGGCACGGATTCGGCGATTACACCGCGACGGGCGTCCGGATGCTGCCGGACTACGACGAGGCGATCGAGGCGCTGCTGGATGCCCGCGTATCAGTGTTCTCGCTCGATGTGACCGAGGCGGACTACCACTCGCTCGAACTCGGCCTGCAGCTGGTGTCTGCCCAGACGGGGGGCTTCTACGCCCGGACGCACCTGTTCTCGATTCAGGCGATGCGGCGTCTCGCCGGATCTCTGGCGGGTCACTACGTGCTGATGGTCGAGAGTCCTGCCGCGCTCTCGGCGCGGCCGGAACTCGAGGTGAAGCTGACGCGCGCGAGCGGGAAGGTGCTCGCACGCAGCGCGCTTCCGTGAGCTCCCGTGATCTGCGGCGAATCCGTACCGCTCGCCGCGGGCCACGGACCAGGGACGGACCACGGACCAAGGACGGACCAACAACCAGCGCCAAGGACCAAGGGACGGCCCGCCATAGCGAAGTGAGAACTGTGCTAGCCCTTGGCCAGGAGCTTCCGCACGGATTGATCGAACCGCGCCATCACGGAGCCGCGGTGGCTCTGGGTGTGGAGCTTGAGGCAGTCCGGCTCGAGGCGCACCTGCTCGGGAGAGCGCCACGTCGCGGCACGGCGCGTGAGATGCGCGCGATAGGCCGCGCGACAGAACTGCTCGAAAACCCACCAGATCGGCACACACGTCCACTCGACGAGGCGCTTGGCGGCCCCGACCCCCCGGTGCTGCCGGAACAGCACCATCGACATGTCGCCCGAGTGGAAATTCGGATAATGGTGCGCCACGAATGGATTGGCCGCCAGCAGCGTCCGGAATACGTCCCGGCCGATGAGCGGCTTGAGATGAATGATCTGACTGGCAGTGAACAGATCCTGTGGTTCGAGCTCGAGGCGCGAATCGGCGATGACGAAGTTCGCGCAGACACCTTTTCTGCGCCGCATCAGCTTCGCGAGCAGCACGATCGCCACGGTCGTGCACCACACGCGGCGGCCGCGGGTGACGACGAACAGGTCGAGGTCGCCGCCGCCTTCAAGATTGAGGTGCGCGATGCTACCCGACAACCCGACGAGCCGCACGTAGGGAAGCGCGCACACGAGGGAAAGCAGACGGTGATGATGCGCGAGAAACGCGCGGCTGCGCGCCTCGCGGCGGCGGCGTTCGGCCAGGAGATGATGCTGGCCGCGGGGGAAGAAGAAGCCGTCGCGCCGCTCGACGATCCGCTGCAGTTCGGCGCCCTGCTCGTAGAGCGCGAGAATCTCCGACGGCGTTTGCGCGCATTCGATCAGCGTCTCGCGCAGCTGCGCGAGGGTGAGCGGATATTCGAACAGCGAGGCGTACAGCACGCTGCGCGCAATCGCCAGTTCGGCGTTCGAAAGGCGCGACGTCGCATCGAGGTGGGCGGCGGCTCGCGCGCGGCTCATGGCGCCACCGCTGCGGACATCGCCGGGGTGCGCCGGCGCGACGCATTCAGCCACAGAGCCCCCGCGCACCCGATCGTGAGGAGCACTTCGGTAAACAGCGTCGCCCACGCGGCGCCGCTCATCGAGAGCTCGGGGATCAGGCGCGCGTTCAGCCCGACATTGAAGACGAGCGCGGCCGCGCAGAGCGCGGCGTAGGAGCGGTGGCCGTCCCACCCAATCAGCTGGTGCGTGAGCGCGTAGTTCAGCGACATCAGAGGAAACGACAGCAGCAGCACGCGAAATGCCGGCACCGCGTCGGCGTATGCGGTGCCGTACAACACGCGAACGATCCACTCGGCCAGGAAGAAGACGACGGCTGTGGTCACCAGGGAAAAGCCGACGAGCACGCCCGCGACCTGCGCAAGCGGGCGCAGGCCGGCGGCACGGCACAACCACGGAAGGGCCACGGCGAGCACTGCCGCCGGGAACAGGCGGAGCGCCTCGACAAGCCGGAACACCGCGCCGTACAGCGCCACGGCGCTCGTACCGGACCAGCGTTCGAGAAGAAAGATATCGATCCGGAAATAGAGGGCGGAGAGTACGATGCCTGCACCGATCGGCACCACGTCTCCAACGTTGATGGGCATCGGGCGGTCGTCCGTTCCCGGCGTTCGCGCGACAGGTGCGCCAGCCAGCTTCGCCGCGCGCCGTCTGCTGTAGAGGAACGCGGCCACGGCCGGGACCGCCATCGCGACCGCGAGGGCGGTCGCCGTCGGCCGCCACGAAAGGGCGAAGGCTGCGCAGACGAGAACGGCAAACCGCTGCCATAGCGTAAGAGTCGATTCGATGTCGCTGCGCCCCAGGCCGCGATAAAAGTAGTGCAGGAATTCGACGAGGCCCGAGACGAGATAAGCAAACGCGAAGACAGTGAGCGCGCCGGCGAAGGAGGCGGGCCGCCAGACGGCCAGCGTCGCCGCGATGGCAGCCATCGCGATGGCCGATGTCAGCACGCGCACGCGCAGCCACGCCCGCAACAGGCGTCTGGCCTGATGCGGCTCGCGTGCGACGGCGCGCGCGAGATGGAGCTGCATGCCGAAGTCCGACGCAACCGAGGCGATCCACCCGATCGTCGTGCCGAGCGCGAACACCGCGAAGGCGTCGTGAGACAGGCGGCGGGCGGCCATGATTGTGACGAGAAAGAATGCGCCTTTGCCGGCGACGTCGGAGAACGCCCGATAGGCGACGAGCAGGGACTGGTCTCTGGCAATTGCCAACGAAAAATTCTCCCCGGCTCGCGTTTTCGCGGTGCGAAAAGAGCTTTCCGCCGCCGTAAGCGGCTGAAGGCCGGCCGGTACGGTGCGGTTGGCGGATCGCTTGCGCTCGCAACGCGCGATCGTCGCGGCATCCGGGGGATCGCGCACGATCCGCGTGAATCGCGCGATCCCGATGGACCGCCGACCGTATGCAGCAGGCGTGCCCTTCGAAGCGGTGCCGCCCGCTGCCGTGGCAAGGATCTTGGACTCTCGCGCGGAATCCATGTCGGGAGCAGCAGTGGCCGTAGCGGGCCGATTGACCACGCTCGTCGCCGCGAATGCGGGTCGCGACACGCATTCAGCGACCGCGGCGTGCGTCGGGACGTGCGCGCTCGTGCTGCTCGCCCCGTTCGAGGCGCTGCGGCCGCTCATGCGTATCCCGAATCCGTCGGCGCTCTCGGGCGGCACGGAGACGATGCTCATGGCGGTGACGAGCGTCGAGGCGGCGCTCCTTGCCGTGTTCGCCGTCTGGATCGTCGCGCTGGGGGCCGCGCGTGCCTTCCCGCGCTGGCGTACGCCGCTAACCTGGCCGGCCGTCGTGCTGTTCTGCGCGATGACGGCCGCCGCGGTCGCGTCGCCCATCGATCGCGTCAACTCCGCGCACATGGTGGCGCGGCTGGCGCTCGCCGGTGCCGTGTATGTCGTCGCCGTGAACGGCGCATCCAGGACCGCGCATCTCAGGGCGGTGATCGCATCGGCGGCGATCGCGAGCGCGCTCCTCGGCTTCGTGGTGCTGCTGGACTACGGAGACGTCGGCTCCGTGCGCGAGCTCCTCGGGTCGTTCCGCGCCGGCGTCGCGGTCGTCGGCGGGCAGGTGCGAGCGACGGGTCCGTTTCAGTATCCGACGATCGCGTCGATGTACCTGGAGATTCTGTTCGCGCTCACGCTGCCGCTGCTGCTGGTTGCGCTCGAGGACGGGAAGCGGTGGCGGGCGCTGGGAATTGCCGCCGTGCTGCTGCTCTCCGCGCAGGCGATCACGTGGACGTTCACGCGCGCCGGGCTGTTGACCATTGGTTCGAGCCTCGCTGTCGTCAGCGTCGCGCGATACCGCGCGCGCGGAGCGGACCGGGGCGTCGCGGCGATCGCGCTGCTCGGCGCGCTCATCGGGGCGCAGTTCGCCGGCTCGCGGTCCTACGAATTACTGCAGCTGCGTCTCACCACCGAGACGACAGGCGCCTGGTATCGCGTGTCGGTCGATGCGCCGCCGCAGGTCACGATGAAAACGGGAAGCATCATCGAGGTTCCGCTCATCGTGAAGAACGCCGGGCGCAGCACATGGGACCCGGCGGCGGAGCAACCTTTTCTCTTCTCGTATCACTGGCTGCTCGCCGATACCGATCGCGTGGTGAGCTGGGAGGGCCTGCGAACGCCGTTCGAGGCGCCGGTTGCGCCAGGACAGACTGTCCGGCTGTCGGCCCGCGTCGAAGCGCCTCCCTCACCGGGGCAGTACCGCCTGATGTGGGACGTCGAGCAGCGTCAGCGCCTCTGGTTCAGCACTGAACCCGAGGCTCCGCTCCTCGTCTCGCATGCGACGGTCACCGGACCGCCGGTGGTCGGCTTCAAGGAGGCCGAGCTCCGCCCGCTGCCGCTCGCGGCAGTGCGCCCCGGCCGAGGGCTGTTGTGGGGCGCGGCTCTGCGGATGGCTGCGGCGCACCCCTTCACCGGGGTGGGGCCCGACAACTTCCGCATGGTCTACGGGGAGTACGCGGGACTGGACCAGTTCGATCGCCGGGTGCACAGCAACAACATGTATCTGGAGGTGCTGGCGGGAGGCGGACTTCTCGCGGCGGCGGCGTTCGCGTGGCTCTGCTGGCGCGCCGCTCACCTCGTCTGCCGTCTGCTCGCGCGGGGCGCGGGCCCGCTGTGCGCGGGGGTCGCCGCCGCGGCGATTGCAATCGCGCTGCACGGTCTCTTCGATGTCTTTCTGAGCTTCACGGCTACCTACGTCCTCATCGCGATTGCGCTCGGGCTTGTTGTCGCAAGCGCGGAGCTGAAGGCGCCACATGCGGATCGCGTTTGACGGAACGACGCTTCGTCCGGGACGCACCGGTGTCGGGTATTACACCGAACACCTGCTGCACCACCTCGCTGAGGACGAGGCGAAGGCCGAAATAACCGTGCTCTCCAACCGCCCGCTCGATACCACGAGGCGGCTCCCGGCAGGCGTTGCCGTTCACGCATCCCGGTGGCGCGCGCCGCGGATGCTGTGGATGCAGACGGTGGCGCCGCGCGTGTTGCGGCAGCTGCAGCCCGACGTCGCGCATTTCACCAACGGCATGGTGCCGCTGGCTTCGCCGGTGCCGACCGTCGTGACCATTCACGACATGAGCCTCACGATATACCCGCGGTACCATCCGCTGCGGCGCGTCGTGCTCAACCGTCCGCTCGTGGATGCGGCTGCCCGCAGCGCGCACGCGATCATCACGGTGTCGCAAAGCGCCAAGCGCGACATCTTGCGCCTCTATGGCGTGCCGCCGGAGCGTGTGCACGTCGTGCACGAAGCGGCGGCGCCATCGTTTTGCCGGGTCACCGACCGGGCGGAGCTCGACCGGGTCCGGCAGCGGTATGGTCTGGCCGATCGCGTGATCCTGTATGTGGGCACGATCGAGCCGCGCAAGAACCTGCCGAGCCTCATCGAAGCGTTCGCCCTGCGGCGAAAGAGCGGTGATCTCTCCCACCAGCTGGTGTGCGCGGGTCCGTACGGCTGGCTCTCGCGCGACATCGAGGAGCGCATCGACCGTCTCGGCATCCGCCGGGCGATGCGGTTCACCGGATATGTACCGTTCGAGGATCTGCCGGCGCTCTACAGCCTGGCCGAGATGTTCGTCTTTCCCTCCGTGTACGAGGGATTCGGATTGCCGGTGGTCGAGGCGATGGCGTGCGGCACGCCGGTGATCACGGGCCACGTGCCGGCGCTGGCGGAAGTCGCGGGCGGCGCGTCGGAGCACGCCGGAAACCTGGACGCGGCGTCCATCGGCGATGCGCTCGTGGCGCTCGCGCGCAGCAGCGATCGGCGCGACGAGCTGCGCGCCTGCGGCCTCGAGCGCGCGCGGCAGTTCTCCTGGCAGCGCGCCGCGCGCGAGACGCTGGCCGTCTATCGCGCGGCGATCGGCCATGCCGCGCCCGTCGGCACGCCGGCGCTCGACGTCGGGCTCGGATCGGTCCGGCAGCGTGCGGCGCTGCGGCAGTCGCAGGCGTCCTGGATGTTCTGGAAATCATGACCGCCGAGGTGCTCTTCGGACAGGCGTACTTTCTGCGGTTCGACCCGAAGCTGTGGGCCGCGCGGCAGCCGTATGCGCCGCTCGGCGCGCTCTATGCCGCGGCATGCGTGCGCGACGCGGGCTACAGCGTCGCGATGTTCGACGCCATGCTCGCGCCGTCCGAGCGCAGCTGGTCGGACGCGCTCGATCGGTCCCGTCCGGGCGTGGCGGTCATCTACGAGGACAGCTTCAACTATCTGAGCAAGATGTGCCTCCTCCGGATGCGCGAGGCGGCCCTCGCCATGATTGCCGCCGCGAAGGAGCGCGGCATCACGACGATCGTCGCCGGCTCCGACGCGAGCGACCATGCCGACGTGTACCTCGACCGCGGGGCGTCGCTCGTCGTGACAGGCGAAGGCGAGCGGACGCTCGTCGACGTGCTCGGCGCGCTCGCACGCGCGGCCGGCGCGCCGCTGGCCGACGCGCTTGCGCCGGTTGCGGGCGTCTGTTTCCGCGCTGCCACCGGACGCCTCGTGCGCACCCCGCCGCGCGCGATCATCCGGGACCTCGATGCGCTTCCGCGCCCCGCATGGGATCTCGTGGACGTCGAGCAGTATCGGTCCGTGTGGCTCCGCCACCACGGCTACTTCTCGATGAACGTCAGCACGACCCGCGGCTGCCCGTTCCACTGCAACTGGTGCGCGAAGCCGATCTACGGCCAGCGGTACAACGCGCGATCGCCGAAACACGTGGTCGATGAGATCGCGTGGCTGAAGGAGACGTATCGTCCCGACCACCTCTGGATCACGGACGACATCTTCGGTTTGAGGCCCGGATGGATCGAAGCGTTCGCCGAGCTCGTGAACGCGGCGGACGCCGTCGTGCCGTTCAAGTGCCTGCTGCGGGCAGACGGCGTCACCTCGACCGCCGCGCGGGCGCTCCACGCGGCCGGCTGCCGCACGGCGTGGATCGGCGCCGAATCGGGATCCCAGCGCATTCTCGACGCGATGGAGAAGGGCACGCGCGTCGATCAGATCGCGGCCGCCACCAGGCTTCTGCGGGCAGAAGGCATTGCCGTCGGCTTTTTCCTGCAGTTCGGCTATCCGGGCGAGACGCTCGACGACATCGAGCTGACGCGACGGATGATCCGCGAGTGCCGGCCCGACGACATCGGCGTGTCCGTCTCGTATCCGCTGCCCGGCACGCCTTTCTACGACCGCGTGAGGGCGCAGCTTGGCGAGAAGCAGAACTGGATCGATTCCGACGATCTCGCGGTGATGTACAGGGCCACGTACCCGCCAGAGTTCTACCGCGCCCTTCATGCGCTCGTACACGCGGAGTTCCGCGGGCGGCAGGCCGTCCACCTGATCGTCCGCAGCCTGATGCCGGCGGGCGGGCCGCGGCGCCGGCTTGTGCGCGATGCCGCGCACGCGGTGATCGGCGCGGCCCGGCGACCGCTTCTCAGCCGTCGCGTGCGGCGGCTGGCCCAGGCGCGCGTGCACGCACCGACGCCGCCGTTGATCCCCGTGCTCAATCGGCACGCCGCGTCGATGCCCAGCGAGCAGCCGCAATGAGCGCCGTCGCCACCGCCGTGCTCGTGCGCCTCGGCGAAGTAACGAATCGGACGTTCGTACTGCCGCTTGTCGTCTTCTACCCGACCAGCCGCTGCAACAGCCGGTGCACGTCGTGCGACTGGTGGCGGTCGAGCGGCGCCGACGATCTCACGCTCGAGGAAATCGCGGCGGTCGCCGAGTCGCTGCGGGCGTTCGGCACGCGCGTCGTCGCCTTCTCGGGCGGCGAGCCGCTGCTCCGGCCCGACGTCTTCGAGGCGGCGCACGAGTTCCGCTCGCGCGGCATGACGCTGCACCTGTTGACGAGCGGCGTGCTCCTCGACCGGTGCGCGCCGGAGGTGGCGTCAACCTTCTCACGCGTCACCGTCTCGCTCGACGCCAGCACGGAGCCGCTGTACTGGGTCGTGCGCGGCGTCCGCGCGCTGACGACCGTCGAGCGGGGCGTCGCCAGCCTGCGACGGCTCGCCCCGCAGGTTCCGGTCACGGCACGGGCGACGCTTCATCGGCTGAATTTCCGCGAGCTGCCGGGATTGATCGATCACGCCAAGGCGATGTCGCTCGACGGCATCTCGTTTCTGCCCGCCGACGTCTCGTCGAGCGCGTTCGGCCGGGACGATCGCCGGCGCGCCGGCGCGCTCGCGCTCGATAGCGCTGAGATCGCCGAGCTCGCCGAAATCATCGAAGCGACGGTGGAGAGTCACGCGCGGGATTTCGAGTCGGGCTACGTGGCGGAATCGCCGGCGAAGCTGCGGCGCATCGCTCAGTACTATGCGGCGCTCGCCGGCATCGGTCCGTTTCCGTCGGCGAGCTGCAACGCGCCCTGGATGTCGGTGGTCGTCGAGGCGCACGGCGCGGTGCGGCCCTGCTTCTTCCATGAAGCCGTCGGCAACGTGAGGCAGCGTCCGCTCTCCGCCATCGTCGGCGAAAACCTGGCCGCGTTCCGCCGGACCCTGAACATGGGCACGAATCCGACGTGTATGCGGTGCGTCTGCTCGATGAAGACCGGCTGGAGGAATGCGCCATGGCACTGAGCGGCTCCGCCGCGCGGATGGACGACACGCGAGCCGCGTTCGACAGTGTCGCGTCCACCTACGATCGATCGAACGCCGAAAATCCCATTCTGTTCCAGATGCGCCGGCGGACGCTGTTCGCCCTGCAGGCGCACGTGCGGAGCGGCGCGCGCGTGCTCGATCTGGGCTGCGGCCCCGGCTGCGACGAAGAGTCGCTGGCGCGCGCGGGTTACAGGGTCACCGCCGTCGACTGCTCGTCCGAGATGGTCGCCCAGGCGCGGCGCCGCATTCGTGTCGCCCGCCTCGAGGATGCCGTGGACGTCCACGCGCTCGGCATCCAGGAGCTCGATCGCCTTCCGGCGGCATCCTTCGACGCCGCGTACTCCAGCTTCGGACCGCTGAACTGCGTTCCCGACCTGCAGCACGCCGCGCATCTCATCGCGGAACGGGTGCGGCCCGGGGGCGTCTTCGCCGCGTCGGTGATCGGACGCCTGTGCCCGTGGGAGATCGGCGTCTTTCTCGCGCGCCGCGACTGGGCGCGCGCGCGTGTACGCTTCGCGCAGGAGTTCGTCCCCGTGCCGTTGAACGGCCGGACGGTGTGGACGCGGTACTACTCGCCGGCGGCCTTCACGGAGATCTTCGAGCAGGCGGGTTTCGCGCGCGTGTCGCTTCGCGCATTGGGCCTCATGGTGCCGCCGCCCTACATGCAGACGTTCGCGAGCCGTCACGCCGCGCTCGTCGCCGCTCTGCAGCGGATCGAGGACCGGGTGGCAGCCTGGCCCGGGTTCCGCGCGTGCGGCGATCACTTCCTGATCGTGATGAAACGCGGATGAGCGCCACGTGGCTGCCGCAGTTCGCGTGTCCGGAATGCCGGGGCCCCGCGTACCCGGAGGATGAAGGCCCGCGATGCGCGCGCTGCGGCGAACGGTTCACTCGCGTCGGAGACGTCTTCCACTTTCTCACTCCGGCTCGGGCCGAAGCGGCGGCGCCGTTCCTGCGGCAGTACCGGACGGTGCGTCAGCGCGAGGCGTATCGGTCGAGCGCGCCCGAGTACTACCGGATGCTGCCGTGCGTGCTGCCGACCGATCCGCACGCCGCCGAGTGGCGGCTGCGGCGGGAAAGCTACGCGCACCTGCAGCGTCTGGCGCTCCCTGGCGTGTGGCGCGGCCCCATTCGCGTGCTGGATCTCGGCGCCGGGAGCGGCTGGCTGTCGCACCGCCTGGCGTCGTTCGGGCATCGGGTGGTCGCGGTCGATCGGCTGGTCGACGAAGCGGACGGGCTCGGCGCGTGCCGTCACTATCCGGTGCCGTTCGCCGCGGTGCAGGCCGACTTCGATGCGCTGCCGTTCGCGCCGCAGCAGTTCGATCTCGTCGTGTTCGGCGGGTCGTTGCACTACTCGCCGGATCCGGCCGCCACGATTCTCGAAGCCGCCCGCATGCTCGCGGCCGGAGGCGTGCTCGCCGTAATGGATTCCCCCATGTTCGCGCGCGACGCCGACGGACGCGCGATGGTCGAGCAGCAGGTGCGGCATATGGAGGAAGAATACGGGCTGACGCACGTCGTGCGGCCCGGCGTCGGCTTCCTGACGTTCTCGGCGCTCGAGGAGGCGACTCATGCCGTGGGGCTGCGCGGCCGCTTCTGCCGTTCGGCGGGCTCATTCGGATGGCGCGTTCGGCGCCCGCTGGCTTACGTGAGGCTCCGCCGCGCGCCGGCCGCCTTCGGCGTCTGGATTGCCCGATGATCGCGCTATACAACCCCCTGTCCACGACGCCGGGGAAACAGCCGCTGCCCATTTCGCTGATGTCGCTTGCCGCGGTGCTCGAAGGCCGGCACGACTGGACCCTCATCGACGGCAACGTGCGGCCCGACCCGGCCGCCGCGATCGTCGAGGAGTTGTCCCGCACCGCGTCTCGAGGGCCGCGGCTTCTGGCGGTTACGGTGATGCCGGGGCCTCAGCTGACGCAGGCGGTCGCGGTCTGTCGTGCGGTGCGCGAGCGGCTGCCGCAAGTGCCGATCGTATGGGGCGGCTACTTTCCGACGCAGCACACCGATACCGTGCTGCGATCGTCTTCTGTCGACTACGTCGTGCGATCGCAGGGAGAGGGACCGCTCGTCGAACTGGTCTCCGCGCTGCAGGAGGGCGGTTCGGACTCGAGCAGCCGGTGTGCGTCGATCCCGAGCCTCTCCTGGAAGCGCGCGGACGGCCGCATCGTTCACAACCCGGCCGGAGCCATGAGGGCGCTCGAGGATCTGCCGGATCTTCCGTACCACCGGGTGCGGATGGCGGACTACATTCATCCGACCTATCTCGGCCGGCGCACCGTCGCGCACAACTCGTCGTTCGGCTGCCCGTTTGCCTGCAGCTTCTGCGCGGTGGTTTCGATGACCAACCGCCGGTGGCTCGCGCAGTCGCCCGCGCGCCTGGAGCGCACGCTGGGGCATCTGCACACGACCTACGGGGTGGACTCGGTCCAGATGCACGACATGGACTTCTTCATCTCGGAGGCGCGCACGGCCGAGTTCGCGGAGCGCATCACGCCCCTGGGCATCTCGTGGTGGGCGCTCGGCCGCATCGATACGTTGATGCACTACTCCGATGAGACGTGGCGCAAGATGGCGCGCTCGGGACTGAAGATGGTGTTCTCTGGCGCCGAATCGGCCTCCAAAGCGGTGCTGGCGACGATGAACAAGGGCGGTACGGCATCGCCGCGGCTGGCCATCGAGCTGGCGCAACGGATGCGCCACTACGGGATCGTTCCCGAGTTCTCGTTCGTGCTCGGATCGCCGCCCGATCCGATGCGCGACATGCAGGACACCTTCGAGCACATCCGCGCAATCAAGAAGGTGAACCCGTCCACCGAGATCATCCTTTACACCTATACGCCCGTGCCCATGGACGGATCGCCGATGTACGCCGAGGCGTCCCGCCTCGGCTTCGCGTTTCCGTCCACGCTCGACGAGTGGGTATCCGAAGCGTGGCGGCGGGTCGATTTGCGGCGAGGCGACGGAATCCCGTGGCTCGACGGAACGGTGCGCGCGCGCGTCCGCGATTTCGAGCGCGTCCTCAATGCCTATTATCCGACCGTCACCGACCTGCGCCTCACCGGGGTTCGCCGTCTCATCCTGCGGATCGCGAGCGCGTGGCGCTACGGCTGGCGCATTTATGCAGGCGCTTACGAGCTGCGTGTGCTGCATCGGCTGATGCGGTACCAGCGGCCCGAAACCACGGGGTTCTGACATGGCTCGTCCAGGTCTTGCCCTGCTGCGGCGACTTGTCGGGCCGCAGGTGTTGCCGGCGCGGGAGGCGTACGCGCTCTGGGCGGACACGTACCCGCCCTGGCCTCACAACACGCTCATGCAGGTGGAGCAGTCGATCGTGACGCCGCTCATCACGGCGTCGGCGCCGAAAAAGGCGCTCGACATCGGTACCGGCACCGGCCGGTATCTCGGGGTGCTGAAAGCCGCAGGCGCCTGGGTTGCCGTGGGGGTGGATCTGTCGATGCCGATGCTCGAACGGGGATCGGGCGGCGCGACGCGCCTCTGCGCGGATGCCTGCTGCCTGCCGTTCGCCGCCTCGTCATTCGACGTGGTCTGCTCGTCGTTGATGGCCGGCGATCTGGAACATCTCGGGAAGTGGATTCCCGAAGTCGCGCGCGTGCTCGTGCCGGGCGGCCACCTGATTTATTCGGACTTCCACCCGGCCTGGGTCGGCGAGCGATGGCGGCGGACGTTCACCACGTCCGACGGCCGGCAGATCCAGCTGGGGTACTATCCGCACACGATCGACGAGCATCTGGCGCATCTCGAGACGTCGGGCTTCGCCGTGCGCGCCATCCGCGAGCCACGCGCCGCGGGGCGCTCCGCGCCGATCGTCGTCGTGTTCCACGCCGTGAAATCCGGGCGCCGGAAATGCTGACGTGGCGGCGTCCGGTGACGCTCGTGAACGCACGCGTCGCCGTCGGGGATCGCGAGGCCTCTTCGATTCGATTCGGCTCGCGCGTGCTCGGGCTCGACAGCCGCCCGAGGCGCCGCGACATCGTGGTCGATCTGGACGGTGCGTTCGTGCTGCCGGGCCTCATCAACGCGCACGATCATCTCGAGCTCAATCACTATGGGCCGCTGCGGCCGCGCGATCGTTACGCCAACGCAACCGCGTGGATCGACGACATGCGCCCGCGCTTGAAGCGCGACGCGTCGGTCCGGCAGAACAGCGCGCATCCGCTCGGCGCCAGGGTGTTCATCGGCGGCCTCAAGAACCTGCTCGCGGGCGCCACGACGGTGGCGCATCACAATCCGCTCTACCGCGAGGTGCGCGGGCGGTTTCCCGTTCGGGTCGTCAAGCGGTACGGCTGGGCGCATTCGCTGCTGCTCGAACGGCAGCCGGTGGGCGCGGGCGGAGAGCCGGGCGGAGACGTACGCGCGCGGTGCCTTGCGACGCCCGCCGATCGGCCGTTCATGGTGCATGCCGCGGAGGGTATCGACGCCGCGGCCGCAGCCGAGATCGAACGTCTCGACGCTCTTGGGTGCCTGCGGCCGAACACCGTGCTCGTTCACGGTGTCGCTATCTCGCGGCGTCAATGGGCGCGCGTGATCGCGCGGCAGGCGAGCCTCGTCTGGTGTCCAGCGTCGAACACGTTTCTCTTCGGAGAGACGGCGCCGGTCCGCACGTTCCTCGACGCGGCCCCCGACGCGTCGGCGCACGTCTGTCTCGGCAGCGATTCGCGGGTCACCGGGTCGCGCGATCTGCTCGACGAGCTGCGCGCCGCACACACTGCGGCCTCCGTCACGCCTCGCGAGCTGATGCGAATGGTCACGGCGTCGGCGGCGCGGGTTCTCCGGCTGGCGCACGCGGGCCGCATCGACGTCGGCGCGCCCGCCGATTTCATCGTGCTTCCGGCCGCCGCCCCCGAGGCGGCGCAGGCGCTCCTGCTGGCCTCCCGCCGCGACGTGTCGATGGTCGTCGTCGGGGGACGGCCGATGATCGGCGCGCCGGAGCTGCGCTCCGCATTCAAGGCTCGCGGTGTCCGGGCGTCGCAACTCGCCGTGGATGGCGTGCCGCGGGTAGCGGACGCGGATCTCGTCGCCGCAATCAAACGGTGCCCAATCGCGGAGCAGGGGGTCGAGTGTCCATGACCGCGCCCGCCCGATGGTTTCGATCGGCGGGGCTGCTCGCTCGGATGACGGTGTCGTTCGCGGTGTCCGATACGGCGCGTGCGCTTGTCGGATTCGTCACTTCGCTCGTGGTGGCCAGGGGCCTCGGCGTCGACGAGTTCGGGCGCTGGATGCTGTGCCTGGCGGTGGCATCCGCGATCGGCATCGTCCTGGATCTTGGGTATGGCGTGCTGCTCACCCGCGAAGCCGCGCGCAATCACGGCGGTCTGGGCGACGTGCTGGCGGGAGCCATTGCGACACGGCTGATGCTCCTGCTGCCGGTCGCCGGGATCGTGATCGCCGCCGGCCCGCTCGGCGGCGGGGGGCCGGAGCTTTCCAACGCACTCGCCGCCATCGTGGCGATCGCCGGAGCCGGCGCCATCTACGGCTGCTTCGCGGGGGTACTGCGGGGGCGCGCCGAATGGCTCGCGGCGGCGCTCGGGGTCGACATCGGCGGCGCCATCCTGCAATGCGCCGCGGCAACGTGGGTGGCATCCACCGGTGGCACGTACGTTCGCCTTCTGTGGTGGTTCGCCGCGGTGCAGGCGGCGCAGCTCCTCGCGGCCGCGATCATGTGGCGCTGTCGCCGGCGCACGGAGCAACGGCTGCGGCAGCCGGTCCTCGGGTCCCTCGTGCCGCTCCTCGGTCGCGCCTGGCCCCTGGCTCTGTCGGGGATCGTCGCCAACGCACAAATGCGCGTCGCACCGCTCGTTCTCGGCGCGCTTTCGACGTCGGGACACGTCGCGTTGTTCGGCGTCGCGTGGCGGATCGGCAACCTGATCAAGGTGCTGCCGAATGCCGCGTTCGCGGCGGCACTCCCGACCTTCGCGCATGCAGCCGATGCGGCCGCACTACGTCCCCGCTTCGACGCCACGCTCGTGTGGTTCGCGGCAGCTGCCTCCGCCGCGGTCGGCATAGGCGCCGCACCGCTCGTGCGGCTCACGTATGGTGGCGAATTCGCGACCGCCTCCGTGCCGTTGTTGTGGATCGGCGCGTGGATCCTGCCGTCGATCGTGAACGCCGGCCGCAAGGTCTACCTGATTGCGCTCGGGGACGAGCGGATCTCGTTGCGATGGACCTCCGTCGCGCTTGCCCTGCAGGCCGCCGGGTGCGCGGCGCTCGTTCCGGCGTTCGGCGCGTCCGGCGCAGCGGCGGCCATGACGATCGGCGAGGCGGCGGTGTGGTGGCCGTTGCGCGCGGCCGTGTCGCGTCGTCCTGAAGCGTTCGCGTCGCAGCGGCCAATTGGCGGCACGGCCACACACCCGGCGCCAATCATGTAGCGGGCTGCAGGCGTGCGCTCATGGTTCGACAGGCTGCTCACCATGAGCGAATACGTACCGCGAGAGTCTTCGCGGACGGTTCGGTGCTCTGACACTGTTCGTTCGGGCGCCTTCGTGGAGAGTTAAGTGTCCTGATGCTCCACCTTCGGTCCTGAGCCTGTCGAACGACGAGCCGTGTGCATCGGCTGTGAGCGGAAACGTCCGCGGCTTCCTGGCGTGAAGGCTGCGACGCGCTCCATCGCTATTGGGGGACGCCGGAGATCTCGCGATACATGCGTTCGAACTCGCGAGCCGTCCAGTCCGCATCGTGTGCCAGGGCCCACTCCTGTGCTTCGGTGGCGAGCCGCTCGCGCCGTTGTCGATCGGCCATGAGGCCGAGGATCCCGGCGGCGAGCGCCTGCGCGTCCGCAGGTGGAACAGCGACGGCGCGATCCTGCGCCCAATCGGCAACATAACCGACCGCCGTGCCGACGGTCGGCACTCCGCACGCGGCGGCTTCGAGGACGACGGCGCCGGCTGCTTCATGGCGGGACGACAGCACGAAGAGATGGGCACGCCTGTACAGCTCGGCAACCGCATCCGTGGGCAGCACGCCGTGAAAGGTCACGTGCGAGCTCAGGCCACGCCGGCGAGCGAGCTCCTGGATGGCTCCATCGAGCGTGTCCTCGCCCACGATGTCGAGGTGCGCGTCGGTGTGGCGTTCAGTAACGGTTCGCAACGCCTCGATGAGTGTCGGCTGATCCTTGACGCGATTGAGGTGTGCGACATGAAGGAGCCGCCACGGTGGCGGATCGGGGCGGACTGCGGCGCGGAACGTCTCGCGATCGACGCCTAGCGGCAGAACCTCGGTGCAGATCCCGCGCGTCCGGGCGAGCCGCTGCATGTAGCTCGTGCAGACGGTAATTTTCCCGGCTGCGCGTGCGGTCGCCGCGACCGCCATTCGATGAATCCATCGGCGCTGGAGGCCGTAACCGATGTCATCGAGAGCCACGAGTTCGCCGCTGTCGAACGTGACGACCGACGGGGTCCGCAGGATGCGTCCCGCGCTGGCGGCTACGAGTCCGGCGGGCTGCGCCCAATATCCATGGATGACGTCGAACGGTCCGTCTCGACGGAGTGCCGCGAGCGTTCTCGTGAGCTGTCGAACGAATCCGCGCGGACGGCCGAGATCGTGAACCGTCGCGCCGAGCAGGCGGTAGGTGCAGGGAGAGGCGTGATAGCGCAGGACGTAAACGAAGAGATCGTGCCGGCCCGCCAACCGCTCAACCAGCGCCAGCAATGTGGGAATCACCTGTACGCGGCCACTGCGGTCGACGCCGCCAGTCACCACGAGGGCGATGCGCACGCCTCGCCATTGTGGCATACCGCGATCGGCAGATCGTGAAAATCGTTCAGATGAACTATTCGTTCGACGCGCGTCTGACCGATCCTGACGCGCTCATCGAACAGTATTCGACGCTCACGGGGTGGAGCCACGCGGTTCTCGCCGCAGGCGCCCGGCGGGTGGCCGTCGTACAGCGCTTCCATCGCGACGCCGCTGTTACTCGCGTCGGCGTCGAGTACGTCTTTCGCCACGATCGATGCGGACCGGGCGGATGGACGTGGCCGGCGCGTGTGCATCGCGCCGTCCTCGATCTGGACCCCGACGTTGCGCACGTGAACGGGCTGGCGTTCCCGGCGCGAACGTGGCTGCTCCGCCGGGCGCTGCGGCCTTCCGCGGCGGTTGTGGTTCAGGACCACGCCAACGGCGTGCCGCCTTCGCACGGCAGCGAACCACTCGGCCGCGCGAAACGCGTGGTGCGGCGGCGCGCGATGCGGGCGATTGACGGCTTCATGTTCTCGTCGGCGGAGCAGGCCGCTCCGTGGCGCGAGGCCGGCTACATCGCACCGAACCAGCCCGTGTACGAAGTGATGGAAGCGAGCACCGACTTCACGCGGCTGCCGAGGGCGGCGGCGCGGCGGGCGACCGGCCTCGAAGGAGCGCCGGCGATCCTGTGGGTGGGCCGCCTGAATGAAAACAAAGATCCGCTCACCGTTCTCGACGCATTCGAACAGGTGGTGGAAGGCATGCCCGGTGCGGTTCTCACGATGATCTTCAGCGCGGACGATCTGCTGGCGATGGTGCGGGAGCGCCTGCGGCTGTCGGCGCTCCTCCCCCGGCGGGTGCGCCTGCTTGGCCTCGTGCCGCACCAGCTGATGCACGCCTATTACAGCGCCGCGGACATCTTCGTCCTCGGCAGCCATCACGAGGGCAGCGGCTACGCGCTGCTGGAGGCGTGCGCGTGCGGGGCGGTGCCGGTCGTCACCTCCATCCCGGCATTTCGGGCGATTACGGGAAACGGATCCATCGGGGCGTTGTGGATGCCGGGCGACACGTCCGGGTGCGCGCGCGCTCTCCGGGAAGTGGCTCGCGCGGATCTGTTCCAGGCGAGCGCCCGCGTGCTGGCGCATTTCGATCGCGCGCTGAACTGGGAGGCGGTCGGACGGAAGGCGATGCGCGCGTACGAGGATGTCGTGCGCGTGAGAGTAGGAGTGGGGTCCGCCTGAAGGCGGACCCCACGTGTGATGGTCCGGCTAAGGCCGGACACTACGTACTCGGGTCCACCGTCGTCATCTCGGCGGCGAGCATCTTCTCACCCGCGCCGCTCTCCACCCCGCGTGAGAAATCGACGGGCGGCAGGAAAAACGACGCGATGAGGGCGACGGCCGACATCGCGGCGCCGGCCGCGAAGACGCGTTCGAGGGCCACCGCCACCTGGGCGCGCGCCGCCGGCGGCAGCACGAGGCTGCCAGAGCGCATCGCGTCGAGCCCGCCTTCGAGCCCGACGCCCGACAGGCTGCGCGCCAGCAACGTTCCCAGCACCGCCACTCCAATCGCCGCTCCGACGCTTCGAGCGAACTGGTTGAGCGACGTCGCGAGCCCAAGCCGCGAGCGATCGACCCCGTGCTGGACCGCCAGCAGCAGTGAAAGCATCGACAGCCCCATACCGGAGCCGAGCACGAGCACCTCGACGAACAGCACGGCCGTCGTCGACTGCGCGTCGAGGAGCGCGAGCCCGACGAACCCGGCGGCGAGGAGCGCGCACCCGGCAATCGCCACCGGGCGGTAGCCGATTGCGACGGTCAGGCGCGCGCCGACAATCGAGGTCGCCACCCAGCCGAGAAACAGCGGCGTGAGCGCCTGGCCCGCCTGCGTCGCCGTTCCTCCCATTACCGCCTGGACGAACAGCGGGACGAACGCGATCGCGCCGAACATCGCCATGCCGGTCATGAAGACCACCAGCAGCGTGTGCGAGACGACGCGGTCGTGAAACAGGTCGAGCGGCAGGATGGGATCCGCTACGCGCCGCTCGACGACGACGAACGCCGCGAGCAAGACGGCCGTCGCCCCGAGCCACAGCGCGACAGCGCTCGTCTCGCCGCCGAGCGCGATCAGCAGGGCGGTGACTCCCGCGAAGAGCAGCCCGGCGCCGACCCAGTCCACCCGCGCGCCCGGCGCGCGCGACAGCGGGGGATAGGCGAGCGCGATCGTCGCGAGCGCAAGGACCCCGAACGGCAGGTTCAGATAGAACACCCAGCGCCACGACAGCGCATCCGTGATGTACCCGCCGACGAGGGGACCGGCGACCGAAGCGACGCCCCACACCCCGCTGAAGACCGCCTGCGTACGGGGCCGCTCTTCGAGCGTGTAGAGCTCGCCGACGATCGTCATGCTGAGCGGAATCACCGCGCCCGCGCCGAGCCCCTGGATGGCGCGAAACACGATCAATTCGGTCATCGACCGCGCGGCTCCCGATAACGCCGAGCCGACCAGGAAGACGACGATGCCGAGGATGTACAGACGGCGTCGGCCGTACAAGTCCGACAGCCGGCCCCAGATCGGAACCGACGCGGTCGAGGTGAGGAGGTACGCGGAAAACACCCAGCTGTAGTGCGCGAGTCCGCCGAGCGTGGCGACGACGGTCGGCATGGCCGTGCCGACGACCGTCGCTTCGAGGGCGCCGAGGCTCATGCCGAGGAGCAGGCCCGCGGTGATCGCGCGGCGTCGGCGCAGACTGACGGGCTGATGCATCTCTCCAGAGTACCATTGCGCGCGAATCGTGCGTGCTACACTACGCGCTGACATTGTCGATCGGAGTCACTCACGTCGAGCGCTTCGAGCACGGCGGCGCCGCGCTGATCGTTGAAGTGCTCGGACCTCCCGGCGATCGCCACGTAGTTTTTCTTCACGGGTGGGGCGGCAGCCGCGAGAGCCTGCGCGGGATTGCCACGCTCTTTCAGCATCAGTACCGCGTTCATCTCGTCGACCTGCCGGGCTTCGGCGAGGCGCCCGCGCCGCCCGCCGGATGGGGCACTCTCGAATACACCGATCTGGTGCAGCGCTACGTGCTCGATCGCCTGAGCGGCTGGGTCGCGCTCGTCGGTCATTCCTTCGGCGGCCGCCTCTCGGTGCGGCTCGGCGCGCGGCGGCTGCCGCAGATTCGAGCGATCGTGCTGATGGGGGTACCCGGCCTGCCGCAGCCCGCGTATTCGCGCCGCAAGCTTCGGCGCGACGCGATTCGCCTGCTGCGAAAAACGCTCATTGCGATGCGCCCCGTCACCGGACAGCGCGCGATCGACTGGCACACACGGCGGTTCGGATCGAAGGACTATCAGGCGGCGGGAGCGATGCGTCCCGTTCTGGTCAAGACTGTGACCGAAGATCTCACCGAGAGCGCGCGCCTCGTGGCCTGCCCTGTGCTGCTGCTGTGGGGCTCGGACGATACGGAAACGCCGACATGGCTCGGCGAGCGGTATCGCGAACTGATGTCGGGCCGGGCCGCGCTCGAGGTGCTGCCGCACAAGGACCATCATCTGTATACCGGTACGGGCGCCCACTTGTGTGCGTTCCGCATTCGGACCTGGCTCGAGGCGCAGGATGGGAAGTAGCGTCGCCGTCGCGCTGCTCATCCTCGCCGCCGCGCAGGCGTATCTCACGTGGCGGCGGCTGCTCGCGTACCTGCGCTATTTTCAGCAGGAGGGCTACGAGCACGCGCGGTTTCTCCGCTGGATGGGCGGACGCCGGCTCACCGATCCGGCCATGTGGCTGGCGGCCGGCGCATGGATCGTCTACCCGGCCGCGCCGTGGACTGCCGTGCTCGCCTTCGCCGTCGGAGGCACCGTGCTCGGCGTGTTTCAGCCGGACCCGCGCCGGTCGGGCAAGATCCCGCTGCGTCTGACCTGGCGCGCAACCCGTGTGCTCGCGGTCGCATACGCCTTCGCCATCGCGTTGTGGGCCGTGGTGGCGGCGATCGCCGGATTCGACGAGGCGCGTGGCGCGCTGCTGGCGTCCACGGCCGTCCTCGCGGCGGCGCCCCTCCTGCTCATCGCAGCCAACGCTTCGCTGGCCGGCTACGAGGGGTCGGTCCAGCGCGGCTACGAGGCCGACGCCGTCCGCCGTCTCGCCCAGATCCACCCGTTCGTGATCGGCATCACCGGCAGCTACGGCAAGAGCAGCACGAAAGCGATGCTCGGGCACATCCTCCAGTTCCACGGCCCGACGCTCGCCGCTACCGGCAGCATCAACACGCTGATGGGCATCACCCGCCACATCCGCGAAGAGCTCGTGTCGGGCCACCAGTTCATGGTCGTCGAGATGGGCGCGTTCAAGACCGGTTCGATCAAGCGGCTGTGCGAGCTGACGCCGCCCTCGGCGGGCCTGATTACCGCCGTCGGCGACATGCACCTCGAGAGGTTCGGATCGACCGACGAAATCGTCCGCGCGAAGAGCGAGCTGGCGTTTGCCGTCCCGCCGGGAGGGTGGCTCGTCGCCAACGCCGATAGTCCTGGCGCTCTCACGATTGCGCGGGCGGCCACGCATTGCCGGGTACTCCTGTACGGAGAGACGTCCACCGAGGAGCTCGACACCCGGCTCGGCGCGGTGTTCTTCACGCCGCAGGGAACCTCCTTCGTGCTCCGGACGCGCGACCGCGCGTTCACCTGCTTCACCCCGCTGCTCGGCCGGCCGATCATCCTGAACCTGGCGGGCGCGTTCACGATGGCGCGCGCGATCGGCGTCGATCCCGAGGTGATCGTCGCCGCGATGCGTACCCTCAAGCCGGTGTCGAACAGGCTCGAAGTGGTGAAGGACGCTGGCGTCACGTGGATTCGCGACGCCTACAACTCGAACCAGTTCGGATTCCGCGCCGCGCTCGAAGTGGCGGCGGCGCTGCCTGCCGGGCGCCGCTTCCTTGCGACCCCCGGCGTGATCGAGCTGGGCGCGAGCCAATACGACGTGAATCGGGCGCTCTCGCGGGAAGCGGCCGTGGTGTGCGACAACACGATCGTAGTGTCGGACACCAACCGCGACGCGTTCGTCGCGGGGCATCGGGACGCCGGGCGAGAGGGCAATCTCGTGCCGGTACCCAACCGCACGGAAGCGTTCCGCTGGCTCCGCGAGCACGTCAAGGAAGGCGATGCGATCGTCCTCGAAAACGACCTCCCGGACCTGTACGAACGAACCGACGGCGTCTTCTGGCAGGAGCGCGCTCGGACGGACGCGAACCGACCTGCCGCCCGGGCCGCGTCATGACCTCGCCCGGCCGGCGGACGGTCGGCGTGCTGTTCGGGGGCCGTTCGCTCGAGCACGACGTTTCGGTGGTGAGCGGCCTGCAGATCCTGCACGCGCTCGATCCGGCAGCGTGCGCGCCTATGCCAATCTATATCGATCAAACCAACCGGTGGTGGATCGGCGACGATCTCTGGCACAGCGAGACGTTCAAGGGCGGAGGGCCGGACCGTTCGCGAATCACTGAAGTCACGCTCTCCTCCGGCTTCGGCACCTCGACGCTCGTGCCGGTGACCGATCCCTATGTTCCCCGTGCGCTGGCGCCCGCGAGTCCACACATCGACGTCTTCCTGCCGGTGCTTCACGGCACCTACGGCGAGGATGGCTGCCTGCAGGGGCTGCTCGATTACGGCGGCTGCGCGTACGTGGGCTGCGGCGTGCTCGCGTCGGCGATCGGCATGAACAAGCGGGTCACCAAGGTGATCGCGCAGCAGGCCGGCGTCCCCGTAGTGCCGTGGGTCTCGTGCGAGCGCAACGTGCTCGACCGCGATCCGGTCTGGCTGCGAGAGCTCCCGCTGCGGGTGGATACCGGGTTCGGATGGCCCGCAATCGTCAAGCCGTGCAATCTTGGCTCGAGCGCCGGCGTGTCGATCGCCGGCTCGGCCGACGAGCTCGTCGCCGGCGTGCTGCGCGTCTTCGAATACGACGTCGAAGCGCTGATCGAGCCGTTCATCAGGAACCGGCTCGAAATCAACGTCGCCGTGGCCGGGCTCGACGAGCCGGTTGCGTCAATCACCGAGATGCCGGTCACGAGCCAGGCGTCGCCGCTCACCTTCAGCGAGAAATACAAGCGCCAGGGGCGCAAGAGCATCGGGTCGAGCGAGGGGATGGCGGGCGCTCTCCGGATTCTCGATCCGGACGATCTGCCGGCGGAGATGCGCGCGCGCGCGCGTCATCTGGCGACGACGGTGTTCGGCCTGCTTGGATGCGAAGGGATCTCGCGCATCGATTTCCTCATCGACGCCGACAGGAACGAGCTCTATTTCAATGAAATCAACACGCTCCCGGGCTCCCTCGCGTTCTACCTGTGGTCCGCGCCGCCGCACTACTGGACGGTAACGGAGCTGCTGTCGAAGTTGATCGAGCGCGCCGAGCGCATCCGCGCGATGAAGCGCGGCCTGATTCGCCAGCCGCCGTCGGAGTTGCGGCTCCTATCGTAAGCAGCAAAAAGCTCAGCCACGAAATCACGAAATCACGGAAAAACTCCGCTACGATTTCGTGGTTTCGTGTTTTCGTGGCTACGCCGTTCCACCGAGTCCGACGCCGCTGAATCCCGAAGCCTGAGCCTGACGCGCAATGCCGGCCTACGCCGTCCTCACTACCGTGTCGAACCAGCCCGGCATCCTGTTCGGGTTGACCAAAGTGCTCGCGGACCGCCACGCGAACATCAGCTACGTCGACATCATCCACCATGCGGATCGCGACGCGGAAATCTACCTGGAGTTCTCGGTCGACGACCTCGCGGCCTCGGCCGATCCTGTCGACGCGATCGCGGACGAGCTCCGCGCCGTGCCGGGCGTCACCCGGGTCGAGCTGACGCCGTCGTTCGGAAAGATCTACGGGAAGCGCATCATCATCATGGGAGGCGGCGCGCAGGTCGGCCAGGCGGCGCTTGGCGCGATTGCCGAGGCCGACCGCCACAACATCCGTGGCGAGCGGATTTCCATCGACACGATTCCGCTCGTCGGCGAGGAGGAGCTCGCGAGCGCCGTCCGCGCCGTCGTCCGGCTGCCGCGCGTGCGTCTGCTCGTGCTCGCCGGATCGTTGATGGGCGGGGAGATCTCGCGCGCGGTCGAGGAAGTGCGCGGAAAAGGACTCATCGTGATTTCCCTCAATATGGCAGGCAGCGTCCCGGACGTGGCCGACCTGGTTGTCTCCGATCCGGTACAGGCTGGCGTGATGGCGGTGATGGCGATTGCCGACACCGCGAAGTTCGACATCGTGCGGCAGCAGAAGCGGAGATATTGATGGCTCCAGGCTCCAGGCTCCAGGCTTCGGGGTCCGGTCTGCGGCCTCTCGCCGTGGTGCTCGCCCTGTTGGGGCTGGCCGCGCATCTTGCCTGCACCGACGCGCCTCCCGCTGGCGCGCCCGCGAACCCCGCGAAGCGTGTCAGCTTCAGCATTCTCGAGGACTACGACAAGGGCACCGATCTGGCCGACGTGGCGCGCGACTTCGCGCTGTTCAAGGAACTGGGAATTACCACGTGGCGCGGCAGCTTCGGGTGGGACGATTACGAGCCGGCGCCTGGCAAATACGACTTCGAGTGGTTGCACACGTTCGCTGCGCTCGCCGCGGAGCACGGGATCACGCTGCGGCCGTACATCGGATATACGCCGCAGTGGGCGGCCTCAGGTGGAACCGACGCCGACGCCTGGAACGATCCTCCGCGCGATCTGGAGGCGTGGTCCCGGTTCGTGCGGACGCTCGCCGGGGAGATGAAGCGGCATCGGCACCTTTTGTCGTACGAAATTTACAACGAAGAGAACGTCAAGCAGTGGTGGGACGGCACCCCTGCCGCTTACCGCGACGTGCTCGTCCGTGGACTCGAAGCAATCCGGGCCGCCGGCGCTGACGTGCAGGTACTGTTTGGCGGGATGGTTTTTGCCGACGAGGAGTGGGTCGACGAGACCTGTGCGCCGCGCGGCGCAGCGGCGTTCGACATCCTGCCCTTCCACGCATACCCGGAAACGTGGACCCCTCCCGGCGTGGTCGTCGAGAACTATCTCGGCGCGGAGTTCGGCGCCGGATTTGCCGAGGCCGCCGACGAGGCGTGCGGCGCGAAGCCGCTCTGGATCAACGAAACAGGCTTCGCGACCGTGGAAGGGAAGAGCGAGCGCGATCAGGCCGAGTGGTGGGCGCGCGCGATTCCGACGTTCCTCTCCGAGCCCCGCATCGAGCATATCGGTGTCTACGAGATCAAAGATCTTCGCGCCGACAGTCCCGCGATTGGCGGCGCCCCGAACTACCACCTCGGAATCACGCGGGTTGATCGCACGAAGAAACTGGCGTTTCACACGGTTCAGCGGCTGGTGCAGCTTCTGGACGCCGGCACGCTCACCATTGCGGACGAGCGCCTCTCGCTGAAGCTGTCGCAGGGCAGCGAGTCGGATATCCGGCGGCACCTGTTCCTGCGTCCGGACGGCCGCTCGGTGCTGTTCGCGTGGTCTATGCGTGAGGAAGCTGTGGCGGACGTGATGCTGCCCGCAGGGGGGAGCCGCGCCACCGAATACGCGCTCGATGGGACCGCGCGTCCCGTGACATCCTTTGACGGCCGCAGACTCGAGAACGTGCGGCTTCGGCCGGGCGAGGCGCGGGTTTTTTCGATCGATCCTTGACAGGCCGTTCGG
>WUUC01008826.1_pt1 | contig 25100 bp, 51 predicted proteins | sample 6278441 | NCBI WGS metagenome assembly WUUC01 (sample SAMN13675441, study PRJNA597444) | soil metagenome | isolation source: soil | place: USA: Washington | collected 2017-10 | reverse complement strand
TCTGGAGGAAGCACCTTATTGTTCGGGTCTATGTCTGTCATTATAACAGGCAGACCGGACAATAATGCTTCAGACATTGAAAGCGTCTGGCCGCCGTACCTACGGGGTTGGATAAGGGCGTCGAAGCCTTTATATAAATCCGCTTGGTTGTCTGGGTTCGTGAAGTCATAAATAAGCCGGGGGTCAGGGTGTTTCTTTACGTTGTCTTGGGATTTAACTGTTATTGTAAAGTCGCCTTTAGCTATCTCTAGGGCTTCATATAGGCTCTCTAGGCCATTCCTGTCATGTACCGCAGTTCTCCCATTGATAAATAGATAGTTGCGCCCTGTACGCTTTAAATTGTCGTCCCTTGTCTCTTTAAATTCATCCTCAAAGATAGGGGTGGGAAGGTAATCGGCGTTAAAGCGCCTGCTCATTTCTGTCAGCTTCCACTTTGAAGGGACTATAACCTTATTAGGCGAAGGCACAAAGGCGAATTCAGGCTTATACCAGTCAAAAAACTCCGGGTTTGCTATAAGGATTGTCTTGACACCAAAACCCCTCGCTATAAAAGTAATTTGATTGTTGTAGAAAGTTTCGCACGTTACGATAGTATCAACAGAATTGAGGAAGAGCCTCACCTGTTCATCTGTCGGAAAGCCATGAATGGGCATTACGTTCCTTCTTCCTGTATACCATTCGGGGAATTGCTTGCTACCGTTGAAGGAGGTACTATCTATGAGCATCACGCTCTGTGGCTGCAGAAGCCGAGTAAGTCTCAAAGTCTGGGCTCCTAGGCCTGACTTATCCATGCGGGCAATGAGTCCTAGCCTCATGTCTGATTCCACTCTATCTGATGTTCACGAACTGACAAGTTTTTACACGGGTGGGCCTTGTGTAGACAATAAATCTCGTTGCCTAATCTTTTGACATTTTTGAGGTTTAGCCTGTCTTCAGTAGCTATATCTCCTGATTTACCCTCAGCTTCAAAAAGTATGTTGCCATCGAGTTTACACTTCGCTATCCATTTCATTTTTTGCATACCAAAATCAAGCTTTCTTCTTTGCGACTATCAAGTTCGCATTCACCAAACTTACCTAGGTTTACGCCATTAAACCCGTTACGGATTAATAAATCTTCGAGACTAGCGTAGCTAAAACCGCTTCGAGTATCGCCATGCCAGTATATATAACGTAAGAGGCGACCCTCTTGGGTTCGCTCCAGCTCTCGGCTGATTGGGACTTCAAAACTTTCGGTTAGTTCGTTAGGATCGAACAGTTCGTACATTTTGCTAATAACATCTGGGGTTAATATTCTAAGCGTAGCGCTCGGCTTCATAACCCGTCGAACTTCTTCAAGCACTATTGGCAGCTCCTCATAGGTGAACATTTGTAGGGTGTGGTTCATTAATACAAAGTCGAAGTACTCGTCGACATAGTCTACTCCCTGTAAGACATCTTGCTTAACAGATTGACCATAGTCTAACTTGTCGACATTCACCCAATCATGGGGTTGAACATACCCACAACCCAGATTTAGGCGTTTCATACTTTCCAAAACCTTTCTGGCACATATAGGTTATATGGGTTTAAATCCCCCCGGCCTATTTGACTTTTATAGCACATAAGCGCCCGTATCTTTTGTTCCATCGGGCCATCACCTATAAAAGTAAGCTTGGCATGGGGGATATTCTTTAGGCGTTCTGTAACTAGTTCAGGATGGGTAACTCTAGCGGGTAAATCTTCGTAGAGATATAGGTTTTTTAGATTAAGCTTCTGGATAGCATCAGATAAGGCTATGTGGTCAGGATGCCTCAGCCCAAGCGGGGCTAGAATCATTTCATGCTGTCCCTCACCAGATACGATAGCCACCATAAGCTCGGGTGCTAACGCTTTATAATCACCATCACTATACTGATAATCCAGTCTGCCAAGATGAAGCCATTCAGCTCCCAGTAAGGCGGTAGCTTGACCATCTTCCCAGCGCCGGGCCTCCATAGCTTCCTTAGAGTTCTTGAAGCCACAAGCAAGGTCGTAGTCACTCTTAACGCTCTCGTCTGGCACATCTGAGAATACAGTCAGTACCGTTACGTCGCTCCTACCGGCTATAAACTGTCCAGCGCTGAGTATAGCGTCGTCAAAATGCGGAGAGATTACTAGGACGCTCATCATCCACTCTCCCTGTACCTAAACGTCAGCAGTACCCTATTAGCGTCCAGTGGTGTTATACTGAACCCCATATTATTAACCATTTGACTACTATATTTGTTTAGTACAGTTTCGACTTGGTTTGCAGAAAGAACTTGTGAGTACCATTTGTTCTCGATCATCGCTTCTCCAAAGTAAACTCACAGTTTAAGTTATCTGTAAGAACAGCCGATACCTTATATTTACAAGGAGTATAGTAACCATAATCTCTGCCAAGGTCTGTTGACTCGTCCCAATAGTCAAAGCTTCTCAGGTCAAATCCTCGTGTGTGGGATGGGTCTATCCATAAGTTAGGTGAGGTATGGTGGGGGGTAGTCATAAAGAGTTTGCCGCTAGGCTTGAGTATTCTGTGACATTCATTTACAAACTTAATTACCATAGGTGCTCCCCCTAAATCATGGCTAGGCAAGTGCTCGATTAAGTCAATACACTTAATCTCTTCTGCTGAACTATCTTCAAACGGCCATGGATAATTATTGAGGTTGTGTACTACATCTATGCCCTCAGCTGGTAAGAAGTCTACATTTATGTAGTCGGGATGGTATTTGGCAGCTGTGCCCGCTCCAAGGTGCAACTTCATATCGCCCCCTCTTTCTTTAATATATCTAGCATGGTGGTCATACGGTTGGTGTAAGTGTTGTCTCGTTTAGTACGCCTATGACCAGCAATACGTATTTTTTCACGTAATTCATCGTTGACTAAAAAGTAGTCTATATTCTCTTTTAACATTGGGAAGTCATTAAATTTATAGGTTACTAATTCAGTTGGTAAAATAGGCGGTGATCCTAATTCAAAGTGATTCTCAAGTCCTCTCACATACGGATGAATAATAAACCCGCCTCGCCCTGTAGTCTCGAAGACCCTATCGCTGAAGTAGTATTCATCCTTAAAATCTTTACATAAGGAATCACCTATAACAATCTTGCAGCTAGCGTACAATTTGTTAAGTTCCTCGCCACGTATCGTCTCATCAGGCCATCCATAGTGCTTGAAGCGTGACCCATAGGTATCTTCTAGCCATTGGATTAGTTTAGCCCTATATGGCCACTCAGGGTGTGCGTACTGCTTGCCACCCCCCACGAAGACAATATCGTGCATATACTTGATGTCTGGTTTGGCTAAGTAGCATTCATCCTCAAAAACCCCTGGGGGAAGGTAAAATTGATTAATTCCGTATTGCTTAAAAATCTTTTTCGCCTCGTCGCTTACCTCTGGGCTAAACACATACTCAGTCTTCCAAAATGTATCGCTATCTAGACCGCCGTCTCGTGCTATTCCAGTGTACTTATCAAGGTGGAAGCTAGCAGTTGGTATGCCGTTGTTGTGGATAGCGACTAGGGCTAATTCGCTTACTTTGCCTTTCCAAGTGCGTGTCCACAGAAACAGATCGGAACCGATGACTGATTGCACTAACTGAGCCTCGCCCTGTATCTCATCTTCTTGGATGAAATTAACCTCATGCCCTAGCTTTTCAAGAGTTCGACATATATGTGACTCAGTGTTAAAGCTCTTCCCGTCCGATGCTAAGTTTTTCCTATTCCCTACGTAGCTAATTTTCATAGTATATACCCAAAAGCTTAAAGTTGTCGGTAACGTCCGAACTCTTAATGCTCTCTGCTTGTATCGGAGTCCAGACTGCAAGAGTGTTTACGGGTTTAGGTTGCACTTAAAGCGCCTATCCTATTCATGACTTTCCCGGTCTTGCAGTAATTTGAATGATGTTAAATAGGGGGCTAGGATCTTATAAGCCTGGTAATAAACCACTATTATCGGCTCAGTCAGGAATTTATCTAGCTCTTTACCTAGATGTTCCTGATGTTCGGGGGTGCTAACATAATTTTTGTCTTTCAGGCCAAAGTTAAACTGCCAGCCACATTCGCAAACAGAATAACTTGTCCCGAAAACCCAACCGGGGGAGTGCGCAGTTCTTATATACTCTTTTAATGTTGCGGTAATAGCTAACCGCTGTTCTGGTGATAACTTAATATCTGTCATAACACCTCCAAAACACAAAGCGCACCGCAAACTTCTAGGTAAAACGGTGCGCTCAATATTTTTGAAATCCTAGAAGTTCTCATTAGTTCTAACTTAACTCATCGGGGTTAAGTTGTCAACCTTAACACTTGTGCTTACCCAGTCTATACCGGGGTTTGTCCAAGAGGCCAGCTCGCTTAAATTACGAACTTCACCAAGCTCTATCATAGCCTCGATAAGATACATTCTCCGTCGCCAATAATGAGCTTTAGGTTGTAAGTAAAATGCCTGGAGATTTGTGTAGACTATTATTTTATCGCCGATGATTACGAAAGAGAGTTTTTCTTGTTTATAAACTTTAGGTGTTACCCCTTGCATAAGCGGATTGTACCATCTAATAAGCCAAAAAACTATTTAATCTTTGATAGCAAGCGGTCAAGCCAAGACAGTTTTTTGCGTTTCTTATCTTTGAAGTCAATTTTGTGAGCCATAATTAATAAATCTCGTTCCCGCACTCACAAGTTACATGTTCCTGCACTCTCTTTACAAAGAAGACTCTATTACAAGATTCGCACTTAATTTTAACGAGCTTACGCCCACATTGATGACAAATAGCTATACTCCTAATCTATACTTCTTAACGGCATTCTATAGCACATACAGTTATCCTATCACAATAGAAACCCTCATCTATTTTGGACGAGGGTAATAAGTTTTGGGTAGAGGACGGGTATTCCTCGATACGAATCCAAGGTGCTACAAACTTCTTCAGTCAGATTCAGTTTGTCATTAGCATTATAGCAGAGTGTGGAATAGAGGGTTACTGAGCTAACCGATATGTGTCGTCAGGACTAATTACTACCACTAGGGATCGACAATAATTCATGTAGCAAGCATCATGGATATAAGCTGCTTGAGCCTGTAAAGATAATATCGGTTTTTCACAGTGCTTACAGGTTAGTGTCTTACTCATAATCACCTACTAGGGGAGTTCTTTGTTAATTGCTTAATTCTGTCATCAATTGTATCCCAGCCTACGCATGTTTTATGGTCATTCCAGCGTGATTTAGGCAGGTTTTTAAGTTCATCCGCGATGAGTTGTTTAATCTTCTCTTTGGCCTCGTTAAAAGCTGGCCGGTGGCCTGTTGTTGCACACTTTATGCCTCCACATCCTTGTGCATGATCTTGCCACTTTAGTATCTCGTCTAGCTGTTCATCTATTTTGAGAGGCATTGTAGTAGCGGAAGGAGGAATATCTAAATAGCCGGGGTGGTTATCGCCAGCTTTAGGATTACTCATCTTGAAGGACACTTTGCTTTCGTATGGTTTGATTTACATATTGGGCAGGTCATGAGAAGAATCCATAGTTTTGTTTAAGGCGTTTGTAGTCATATCTAGCCTTGCTGGGAGAATGGGTTTTCGACCAATGTACATGTTTAGGCATGTTATTGATGGCTTCCACGAACTCTGCTTCTGTGACTGAATGGCCATGCACTTTGATAAGATATTGCTGTTTAGCTTCGCAGTTCTTTTCAAATTCAGAGTGTTTGAAATCAAACTTCTTCATCTCTCAAGTGTACTACGACAGGGGCGATAAGTCAATACCTGCTTGACACTAATCATTAAACGTGCTAATATAGATACTTATGAAACCCTCACAAGAAAACACACAAATCATCACGGTACGCAGGGACACGAAGATAGTCTGGTCTTACTTGGTCAAACAATATGCCCTGAGGCTGTTTTTAAGCCTCTGTGCGGGCTTTGACGGGCTACAGGCGTATACGGCTTCTAAAAGCTTACCTAAACTGTCTGAACGGTTGTAACCACGGCCAAGTGGGTTATTAATTAAATGTTCTGTCTTCTTCTAGCTTAATGATATACGCACCTGGCTGTATGCCAGTAAATTTATCATATCCTGCTACTGAGTACTCGCTATCTAGCCAATCTCTGCATATCCGCTTAATTGTATCCTTTAGTGCTCTGCGTTGGTCTGGGTCGCCTATAAGGTCACACATCTGCATTAACTGTCCTACTAGACCGTTCAGCTCCTCATGACTGACGATTACGCCCGTCGCAAAGTCCTGACTTGTAACTACTGCTTTTTGGTATGACCGCTTAACTACTTCTTTCTTAACTTCACTCATACTTAACTCAACTTTCTAAACTTAACTTGGCCGCAGATATAAACGTTAAAGAGCTGCCTGGATTATACCAGCTTCTAAATCTCTTCCTAAGCTGTCTGAGAGGTTCTAAGGGCCTTGAGTCCAGGCTATAGTTTTCATACTTCTATCTTATCGTTAATGTTCTAGAGACCAATGCTGGTAAAGAGAAACCGGCCATTTCTGACCGGCATTGTGTAGTGTTCTCTTGCCCTAGTTGGACGCCACATACAGCGGCTTGCTTTTAGTATCGCAAAGATATATACTGATGTCAACACTTGTGTAGTGTTCGCAACACCTGAAAACTGATATGCGATAAAGGTCAGTAAACCAAAACTCAACTCATGTGACGGGGAGAGGATAGGACGGCGAGGACAGAGGGCAGTCACATTGTCCTAGCTTCGTTTTGTCTCGTACATTTCATTTTAAAAATTGTCTTACTTAACACACCACCAGCCTAAGCTATGCTCTGGGAAAAGGATAGGGTTTTATTGTTGGAGATACAGGGTTATGAAACTAACTAAATCAGAATATGCAAAAATACATTACTGGATAAAAAAAGAAGTACCAAAAACAGGTAGCTGCACTAATTGCTTAAGCCCAGGTAAAACAGATTGGTCTAACAAGAGCGGACGTTACTTAAAGGTTTTATCTGACTGGCAAGAGCTGTGCCGCAAGTGTCACTACATCTACGACACTACTGTACTAGGTAAAAAGCCAATAGGCACCTACGGGGGTGGTGCCGCAAAGGTAGCTAAAGGATTTGCCAAGATGCCAAAAGACCTAGTCATCTCACTAGGTAAGAAAGGTGGCGAACATAATAAGGGAATACCCAAAGGCACAAGAGCGTATTCAGCACGGGTTATTTATCTAGGCAAGCTGTACTCATACAGAGAAGTAGCAAGGGAGCTGGGGTTAAGCCGTCAACGAATCTACCAAATTAGGGATGGCGGCCAGAACAAGTACGGGTTAATATTCAAGATAAGAAACGGTTAACGCTTTAAAGTCAAGTTAGTAACTAGCCTTTTAGAGTTAAGCTACTTTTCCCTGACAATCAGGTTAATATCACCTATAGCTGTGTCTTGTATGTCATCTATGGCAATATTGGGTCTACCGTAAACCCAGGTTGAGGGGTCTAATTTTGAGGCAGCCTTTACTTTCGGGGGCATACCGTATTTATCCATGAACCTCTGAGCGTAAACCTTACCACCCCCAGACCAAACCATTACTTTGACGTTCTTAAAGGTCGACAGTGTTTTACAGAGGTCAACAATTCTTTGGTTGGGGTCTTTACAGATGTCAGTACAATTGCAACGTAAAGTTCCGTCGACATCAATGGCTATAACAACTCGTTTCATATTGTCACGAGGCAAATCTAAATTTTCGTTAGCGCCCATATTTTTGCTTCATATAAGTGTGTTTAGACTTCACTTTCAACGCTTTTATATTTTTTTAGCCACCCGCCACACACACCATGAACGGCAGGATATTTGTCGCTTACATAAACCTCATCGGGTTGGTATGTCCGGCACTTACAAACTTTGTCGTAGTCATCTTTATAAAAATATCCGGCTAAAAACTTGGACGCCTGTAGCTTAAACTTTTTGCCAGTTGCCACATCTTCAATAACCATGCCAGTGTTGGTGTTTAAATCACTGAATGTGGAGCGGCAACCGTCTGGGCATTTACCAGCATTGAAGCCAGATGTAAGCACTAATTGAGTCCACCGTTGCAGTAGCTCTTGCGCTGTCATTTCGATAGTTTCATTAAGCTCTTTGCCGCAGTCGTGGCAGCGCAACACAACCTTAAACTTGGCGTTATCTATATTGGTGCCAGCAAGCTGTGAAGTTTTCATTTAGCCTTATAGTCTTTCTCGATAAGGTCATTAATGTATTTATTCTTGTTCTTTTGGCTAGCTAGGAACTTCCGTAGATCTGGGCGTATGACACAGGAATACCGGCCATACTTAATTAAAATAGTTTCGCTCATAGTTTTCCATCCTCGTATTTCTCCCTACTCGGCATATCAGCATAGTTTAAATTATCTTTCCATCTTAGAAACTCAGCTCGTTTGATTAGCTCGGCTGCCCTATCACTACTGAACTGTTTGTTTAACTGTTCATAAGACTGACTCTGGACTTTGGGAAAGTAAAAACAATCGCATTTCTCGCACCAGTAAATATCAGAATATAGGCCAGAAGCAGGGACAAACACCCAATCTCCGTGACCTTCCGGGCAATATGTATCGTTCCAGCTGTAGGTTCTATTCATACACATATCTTACCAAACAGAGTGTAATGTGTCAAGTTACATGTATTTGTCCACAGCCCAGCTAAAGTAGTATTGACACATGTGTGTTGTGGGTGTAAGCTGTAGTTATGCTCGGCTGGATTGCGAACCAAGCGGAGCAGGAACCACTTCATAAATCAATCAGGAACAGCAGAGGGTCGGGCAAGTGCGTGGAAATAGGGTAGCTCCCTAGAGTACGGATTGTGGATACACATGAAGCATTGTAATGTACTTTCGGTAGGAAAGCGAGCGTTGGAGCGGGCAGTAATGATAGCTCTTCTAAGAATGGCGGATACGCCCCCGAGAAGGAGGCTAGTCAACGCAAAACCGTCAGGTTAAACAGCCGTAACAGTAAATAGGCTGGCAATTGGACGAGCCACTCGGTTTAAGTGGAGCTTGCTCGGCTATCTCATGTTCCTGATACTTCAGAATACAGGGTGACGCAAACACCGAGACGTCCAAGGACGACCAGGCCTCTCATCCTTTCTGGTTAAGGATATAGTTGACCGGCTAACGCTGGTGGTAAATAGTAATCATTATGCATTATTGTTTTGTGGCTTAGCGGCCTAAGTGGTTACTCGTGGTGAGATTACAGCTGTACAGCCCACAGTTTGCCACTGGCACTAGCTGGCCAACGATCGTCCAAAAGGAATACAAAGGCGTCTTGTGTAAACAAGTGGTAGGTTAGCTCCAGCGCCTTTTCCTTTACGGGCGCATTAGATGCCATCAGGCTACTTAGCGAGAGTGCCGGATGCTAGTGCGCCCACCATTTAACATATTTAGAGACGCTAATACAGCGCTTGCAGCCCCAATAGGCCTGCGTAATTTAGCAGATAATGCCGAGCGTTTTACTAGTGCCTTTAGGAGAATTAAAGAAAGGATAAATATGAGCACAACAATTAACAGCAACCGTTAGGACACATATGACCGAGAACGAACAAGTCCAAGCCCTTATGCAGATGTTATACGATTTCGGTGTACCCTCTGCGGAGTATGAGAGTTATATAAGTGAACAGAATGAGGAGCGTGTATGAGTTATTGGCTAAATCCAAATACGATGAACTGGTTTGAAAGAAAGGTAGTAACACTTATAAGAAAGGTAGCGAGATGAGGACAACCCTAAAGAAATCCATAGACAAGGAACTAGAATCAAAGCTCCTGCTTCAGGACGCTTCACTTTGGCAAGTAACGAAAAGTCTCTACCGCAAGCATACGTCAGAAGTATGGTGCTTCGTGTGTGCTCTTATCGTAGGTTTAGGCGTAGGAGGAGTGATTTTATGACTAATACTCCAGACAGTGAAGCTATAGATTTGTATGCATTTTTAGAACAGGTTTACAACCGTGGCTATAACGCTGGCGAGGGCTTCAAACAAAAGGGGCTTCTAAGTGATTTTCTATATGCTAAAAAGCAGGAACTCCTAGCCCTCAACCAAGCAACCTATAACCAAGCATTTTTAGCTGGACAGAAAAAAGGCAAAAGTTTCGATGACGGACGGGAGCTAGAGAAAGTATTCTCGGACTGGAAGTTTGAGTCGGTAGTAGGAAAAGACGAACCGGTTACGTCAGTAGGCACACAGGTGAACGACAAGCACGTTCCCATGACCGACGCCGAGATTCGTAACGCTTTCCGGGCTGAACTTCGGGATAAGTGGAAGAATACTGAGTTTAAAGGACAGCTAAGCCCTAGGTTAAATGACCTGTTAAATGGGAATAAGAAGAAACCGCCTACAAGCTTTAAATAAAGGTACTGTATGAGCAGGAAATATGACTGCGGTTGGTGCGGTGGTCGGCACGAGGAGTTTATATGCCCTGAGAGCCAAGAAGCTGTGTATGATGCGCCCAGAAAGTTTTGTGGGAAGTGTAAACAGCTTTTAGATAAGTCTAATTTCTGGAAAGAGCGAAGACTTAGCGATGGCTTAGGCATCTGGTGTAAAACGTGTCACTATTCATCTGAAAGACGGAGATACAACGCTATTAAGGCTAAGGAAAGTCTAGAGCGTTACCCGCAAAAAACAGCTGCACGTAATCTAGTCAAGAATAGCGTACGGAGCGGTAAATTAATTAAAGAGAATTGCTTTTTTTGTGATGACCCTAAGACAGATGGACACCACCTGGATTACGATTATCCATTAAAAGTAGTTTGGCTATGTAGAAAACACCATCTAGGAGTACACGATGTATCAAGAGTCCACCAATAAAAGCAATACTGTAGCAGACGAGCTTCGACGACAAGAAATTGAGAAAGTTATACTCTCTTGCTACACCGCACTACACGACAACTTCTTTGAGTCAGAGTATGTAGCTGCCAAAAAAGCCGCCCAAGAAATTATGGAACAAGAAGCTACTATTACAGAAGGAGCAGTTTCTAAAAAAATGGATGAAGTGTTTCCAGAGTATTCAGGTGATTGGAGTGCTTTTATTGGCGACAAGCTAGGCGATGAAAGACACAGGAATAAATGGTTTCGTATCGGCTGGAACAGTTGCCGTGACCACGCCAAAGCCACCCTAGCTAAAGAATATAAGGATAAGTGATGGCAGACTTCCTAAAACGTTGCTACGATTGTAAAGTTGATAGGCCTGTTGAGCAGTTCTCAAAAGATAGAACCCGAAAAGACGGCCTTGACTGTATATGCAAAGATTGCTGCAGCATCCGTATTAAGCCTTACATCCAGAAATGGAGTAAGACCGAAGCTTTTAAAAAACGTATGCGTATCGGCTTAGCAGAATCTAGAGCACGTTATCCAGAAAAAACGAAAGCTCGACTACTGGCATACAGGCATAAAGAAGAAATAGCAAAAGACTCTTGTGAAAACTGTGGTAGTAGTGAAAATCTACACATGCACCACCACGATTACAGTAAACCATTAGAAGTAGTAACTATATGCGTCACTTGCCACGAAGCTGTACACCACAAAGGACTAAAAGTATGAACCAGAATAACCAACTAAGGAGTAAGCCGTGAAAAAGCTATGGTCTAGAACCTACACTCCTCATGTGGTAGCTGTTTTAGTTTTGTTTGTTGTTTATGAAGTATTGGTGCATACGAAAATATTAGATGTAATGGTGCAGGGTAAATTATGAGAGAAATTAAATTCAGAGCTTTCGGTGAAGACGGAAAAATGCACTATAATATTTTGCCAAACGGTAATACGTATATGAAGCTTCTAAAAGTCACTGGAACTGACTGTGCAGAATATGAGTTATCTGATGCAAGAGACAGCATGCAGTTTATTGGGCTTACTGACCGCCACGGCAAAGAGATTTATGAGGGGGATATTGTAAAAGGATTCTCTGGTAATGGCGTTGTGGAGTGGTTTGATAACTTGAATTGGGATAGTGGTGGTTCACTACATAGCGGATTTTATTGTAAAGAGTGGTTTGAGTATAAAGACCCTGGATGTATGTCATATCATGATGGCTTTAACGATTGTGAAGTCATCGGCAACATATACTCAGACCCTCATTTACTGATTGAAATGAACCAGTCTGACTCAGATTACGGCTGTTCAAGCGGAGATTGTAGTATTTGTTTTGGAGATTATGATGGATGAGCTAGATGAGTTTCTCGGAGGACTTAGAATCCACAATAAATACCAGATGGGGTGTTTTGTCGATACCACAGCTATTGAAAAACTCAAACAGCTCTTAAAGAAGGGGCAACTAGAGACAGCCATTAAAGAGCTTGAAAGCCTCCACAGGGCTGGAGGGAACTTAGATTATGATAATGAGACAGATGAAATGATTGATGACCGGGTCGAGGAACTTGAGAAAGAATTAGATGAACTATCTTAAAGACCTACTAGAAAAGCTTAGGGAGCTGTGGGCTATGTGGAGGTTGAGGTAACGACATAAAGAAAATAAAAAACAAGTCTTGAATAGCGCAACGGCTGTGCTAAAGTAAAAGCAGGGTAAATTATAACAAGGGGGCAACCATGTTAGCGATAGATATAGTAAAACCAGAACCTAAAACAGAGTACGAACTAGAAAAGCGTAGGCAGAACCGGTGGGCGTCAGAACTATCCCCACTCAGGAGTGGAGTAAAGAAGATCGAAGTCAAGCGAGTTTATAATTGCTGGACGTGTGGCGTAGAGACAACTTACTTCTATCCTGGACGGGTATGCGAGCCTTGCGAAACCAAGTCGGAGCTTAACAATGGATGATACCTTAGAGCATCCATACATAAATGAGGACAGGGAGGTAATCTCTCTCTTACGAACTATTGAACGTGAACACCCTGTTCTGTGGGTAGGTAAAGATAAAGCTTTGCTGCAAATTGTAAAAGACGAACCTGATAGGTATATGTGGGAAAGACGCAGAGGAAGTGTCCAGTTAGGTATTCCTGAGAGCGAGTTAGCTACCGAGCCTGACGAAATGCCTGACCACAGCGACGACCAAGGGTACGACCATGAATCCTAAATTAATAGCAATACAACAAGAACTCAAAGCTCCAAAGAGCCAGTGGAATGACTTCTCTAAGTATAAATACAGAAATGCAGAGGATATTCTTAACGCTCTGAAACCACTATTAAAAGAACAAGGGCTTAGTCTTATACTAACCGACCAAGTGGTAAACGTTGGTGAACATAATTATGTGAAAGCTACAGCTATTCTTTCAGAGAAAGACACAGAAGCAGTCGCTACAACTTCGGCTTACGCTAGAGAAGAAGTAACTCTCAAGGGGCAGATTGCTGCACAGATAACAGGTGGTGCAAGCTCATACGCACGTAAATACGCGCTTAACGGCATGTTCCTAATTGACGATAGCCAAGACCCTGATAGCCAAGACAATACCAAGGCGAAGGGTAAACCAGAAAATAAACCAGCGCTCACAGGCATGGCTACCGATAAACAGCGGGAGACCATAGCGAAACATTTAAAGGCTATAGGAGTAGCCGAAGAAGACCAGAAAGACTATTTAGTAGAGCAGTTTGCTCCTGAGTTCCCCCTCACAAAACAGGTGGCAAGCGAAATAATAGACGCTCTGTTCGCAGAGTAGGAGGAACTATGTTCGGAATAAAGAAAAAACCCTCACGCAAGCAGCAGATAGAAGATTACATCGCAAGTACTAAACACGAAAGCTTAGAGACTAAGGTATATAAAGCCCTTAAAAAAGCTGGTAAGCGTGGCCTTTGGAACAGTGAACTAGCTATGGTAGGGAAGTTAAGCTGGCACCGGAGGATTGGAAATCTCCGGGCAGACGGTGTTAATATTCAATCAGTGCATATCAAAGGGTCGGGCTGGAAATATTATTTAAACGAGGATTAAATTAGTGACAGTTGACCCAAAAATATCTAAATACTTCTCAGACCTCGCAAAGAAGCGGAAGAACCCTAAAGGTTTCAAAGACAAGCAAGCTGCCCGTGACGCCCAGAAGAAGAGTGTGGAGGCTAGGCGCAGGAAGAAGGAGCATGAACAGGCTGTGGAGGATTTGAAATGCTAGGAGAACTCCTGGAGGCTTTGCTGGAGCATAAGCATAGCCGCCGTCTTACTAAACTAGGAAAGGAAATGTTCAGGTTTAAATCCGAGCTAGGCTTCCCGCCAGATATGTTTTTAAGTAAGCTGGAGGAGACATACGGCTTACTTAAGTCTGAAAAGATATACGTCCTACATACTTACTGCGAAGAGGTGTTAGAGCACAAGCGGGCGTCAGCAGCTCAAGAAAAAGCGCTGGAGCGTACCAGGAAGCAGAACAAGGCCGTTCTAAGTAGGTTTATTGGTACCGGAGAGGTGGGGATTTACTGATGACCATTGAACGCCTTTGTCTGAAGTGCTCTAAGCCGGTTAAGCCCCATATGCCGAGGAGTATAATTAGGTGTCGCTATGCAGACTAAAACGCCGTTGTGTAGATTGTGTGATGGTGAGGGGCACTATGCTTTTCAGTGCCCCAAGAAAGCTAAACGTCCACTCATATCTACGAAGAAGCTAAAGCAAAACGGAAAGCATAACTACGAGTGGCAAAAGACTAAACGAAAGTGGTATAAGAAAAATCACTCGGATAGCTATACGTGCCATATATGCGGTAAACACCTGACTCGTGAGGAAACCACGCTTGACCATATTAAAAGCCGTGGGCGTGCTCCAGAACTGCGTTACGAGCCAAGCAATATAGCTCCTGCCTGTTGGCCATGTAACCAAAATAAGGGCTCACTAGATCTAGAACAATACCAAGCTAAACTTGCAGAAAGTAGTAAACTATAATTATGAAAGAAACTATTTTTACACTAGGGTTAGTATTGGGTGCGGTAGTGTTACTAATCGTGCTACTATAAAATAGCTATATCGAAATTGGTCATCTCCTGCAGGGATGGCCTTTTTCATTAGGAGGAGACTATGAAAGAAATCAACTGGCCGCTAAGGTACGAAGTCACCAACCACACCTATAAGGGTAAGTTCATACATTGGGGCGTTCAGCGTATCTTAAAGGTTAAGTAACACCAGCTTGAGTAAGAGCTACTTCGTAAGGTCTGACAGCACGTTAACCAGAATCATGTAGACCACAACTCCGACTGCTATAGCGCCTATAAAAGCGATTACAGCCAGTAAATACTTATCGAGGTATGGATAAGCAACAATCCCGGCAACCAAGCCTAGAAGGGCTGAAACGAGCTTAACGGCCGTCATAATTCTTCTCGTTCGTCACACTGTAAACTCCAAGGCTGGTAGCCAGCACAACACCTAGAGTTAACCACTCCTCAGCGGAAATGCCCGCACGGTTTGAAGCCACAACGATTGATCCCCAGCCTAGAAGACCCGTTATTAAAGAGGCTACTGTTTTACGGTATGGAGCTAGTTTATCGAGATAGTTCATATTATTTCCCTTCAAATCCTTGTCCGTTAATTATTACTGGCGGCGGAGTTTCTACGACTGTCGGGGTAACAGGGGGGTCTACTCTTGGCGTCTCTGTTACTGGTGGCGTCACAGGTGGTTCCTCTTTGGGACATTCACCCTCGGTAGCTCCTTTTTCCAAGTAGTACCTTAGCTGGTGCTTTTTAATCTCGTGGGTTTCACCCTTGTAACATATAATTACTGTCTTAGGCTCGTAGCCCTGGTGAGTATCTTGAGTGGCGAATACGGCTGTCGGAGCTGCTAAAAGCCCTATAACCAGAGCGCCTGTTAAGGTTTTCTTCATTTTTTCAGCTCCTTTACTTTATTAACAATAGGTTCAAGGCCGTCTTTATCTGGGTCGAGCCCGACAGCCTGTCCAATCTGCTTCAGGAAGTCAGCACGTATGTCGTTGATTTTAATAGCATCGGCTTTCTGCTTGAACTGGTAGCCTCCATTATTCCAAAGGTTAGCAACGAACGTGGCGTCGTCCATTTTCTCCCAGCCTCTAACTTCATCAGGGTTAGGGTCAACCAATCTAGCCATTCTCCAAAGTTTATATCTGTCGTCTAAAGTTAGCATATCATCTCCTTGTGGGCTTCCACCCTTTAGTTCTTGCCCCTGTGTAACTGATTGACTTTGTAAGTGGAGATAAACCCACTGGACTCCATCGCCGTCAGTGAGACGTACATACTTACCATTCGTAGCGTCTGATGCTACAGTAGTAACCATAACGGGTGCTTTAAGATTAAACCCTTGTCCGTTCGGATTGGTATCCTTACCGCCTTGGAATCTTCCTAGGTGCAAGTGACTTCCGGTACTAAAACCTGTGTTGTTAGATAACCCGATTTGCACGCCGTTTACTATTACCGGAGTTCCATTAGGCATAGCCCTGTCATCGCCTCTATGATAGGGCAAAGCTGCTGTACCATAGGGAGCACTCGTGGCACCGTAGGGGAAACTAATAGGGTAGTCTGATGCTTGCTTCATATTTTAATTATACATTACTTAAACAAATAGTTAGCCAGCACAACTAAGGTTCCGAGGGCTGCCAGACCTGCATATATGGCACTTTTATTAAGTTGCGAACCTCTTGCTAGACTTTCAATTGTTGTAACTCTATCGGTAAGTGATTGAATTACTTTCTCCTGTGCTTCCAGCTGATCCGTGGTAGCTACGCCTTGCCTTAATTCATTCAGTAGTTCAAACCTACGTTCAGCCGAAGCCTCAGCTTTTATAATAGCTTTCTCCTGAGAAACTAGCGCAGCCTGTATAGCACGGTCAGCATCGTTAAACCTGCGATCAACATATTCCTTCAGTGAAATTGCGTTTTCGGTCATACTGGCGCACTCTTACAGGCGTTAGAATTTGGCTGAATGATTTGCCAACTGTCATCACCAACATAGCGCCATTCGTAATTATCGTTATCTGGGTTGCATCTAAACTCTGTTTCTCTACCAGGCTGGCCCGGTTGTCCGGGGTCGCCTTTTTGCCCGACTCCATCTTTTCCGTCAGCTCCATTAGAACCATTCTGGCCGTTAACCCCGTCGGTGTAATCTATCCCCTTAATTGGAGACTTTCCGTCCTTGCCGTTCGACCCAGTACAATCATTATGGCGTTTACAGTATGCAGCAATAGCTTCTAATATCTGTCCCTCTGAAGCGTTTTCACCGTTTAATCCGTTCTGGGGTTTGTTCTTAGCAACTTCTGCTATAATCTGATCTTTAAGGTGTGACTCTACTGCTTTATTGTTGGTGACTATATAAACTAGCGTATAGCCGGTTAAGCTCAATAATAAGACAGCCAATGTAATGGCTAGCATGGTGAGATGTTTTTGCTTCATGACCTTAGTACACTAATAAGAATTGCTTGCCCGACAACTAACACAGCTATAGCGCCTACAAGCCCCCAGAGAGCTTTGTTGCGTTTGAGGGTGGGGCGATATTCAGCATGAATGTCTTTCACGGCTTCAGCGAGTCTGGCCTTATCATCTTGTTCAAGTTTTTGTAACTGAGTAACGGTTGCGAGTCCTGCCGTTTGGTTAACGATTGTTTTTAGCTGCGTCCCGATTGTCTCTAGCTTGGCATCTAAAGCTTCCAGTTGGTAAACCTTTGCGGGTTGCTCTAGCTCAGTGTGAGTTTTAGACACATCAACTCCAAGCCTCGACAATAACCTGATAGTTCGAATTGGCTACATCTATATTTATATCTACTTCATCAGTAGTGAAGCCAGTGAACGTCCCCGATAAGACTTTAGTAGACGAGTTAGAGTAAATTGCGATTATGTAATTCGACTCAGAAGTGTAAGGCCACTTTTTCGAGAAGCCTGGACAAGTAGCTATGCAATGAGTTCTCGTGCCGTCAGAACCACCCTGTGCCCAAAGCTCGCTTGTTTCTGTGGTATTTAAGCGGGGGCCAGCCGTAATCCGGCACCCGATGGGAGTCGCTCCCCCTAAGGGCGTTGAAAGCATCTTGGCTCCTGTGCTACCAAACGAAAACGTCCCCCTGTAATATGCCATCTTAAACTCCCTTCAAAATCTGCCAGCCACTGTCGCCTTCATAACGCATACACGTGACACCGTTTTTGGTTTTGTATTCCAGCTTTCGTTTCTCAGCCATAACACCTCCTTACGTATTTTCGTAAAACCCTTGAGCGTATAAGAAACTTCCAGCGCCGGGACTGCCGTAGTTGTTGGTGGTCAACGCTCCGGTAACGTTAGGGTTGCCGCCGAAGCCCAGCAAAACCAGAGTGTTCGTATCAAAGTAAGCAGGTAAGATGACGTAGCCCGAAGTAGTAACTTTAAGCTGCCCCATCCCAAAAGTACTGTAGTACTGGAGTTGGCCGTTTGTATTTATAGGAAAGGGAGCACTCACTTTATTATCTGCGCCCGTTGGCAGAGTTGTAGTTGAGCCGAAGGTGATCGCCAGCTTGAAGTCTGTATGTTTACCGACTTTTCTAGCCCAGCCTGCTTTAGTCCCGTTACCTAGTGTCATGCCTGTAAGGGTCGGCGTCCAAGTCGCCCAGGCACCGCCTAGGTTAGAAGTGTCAGTAGTGGAATCAAAAGCAGAGCCGTCTTGTAGAGCCTCAATGTTCTCCACCATATCATCAAGGGATGAAGCGGTTAATACATCAAACGCCGAGAAGTCTTGGTTCGGGTTAGGTAAGCTCAAGCTGATTCCTTTCTTTTATCTACTCCCATTATAACAACTGACGTTTCTATGGAGACAATAACTCCAGCCCATTAAGCGTGGACTGGTCGAGGGTGAAGAATGTGACCTCAGTTCTTTTTAGTACCCTCATGCGCTGCTGGAATTTGGCATCTGATGTTATATTGGTAATTTTAATGATTGAATAAATCCCTTGGAAGCCATCGAGGTCTAATGTAACTGCGTCACTGAGCTGTAACGCTGGAGTGCCTTTTACGTCAATATCTACGGTGGAGTTATAGTCTTTATAGTCCCTGAGTAATATAATAGCTCTTGTCTGGGCACTATTTTTATCTTGTATATACTCGTTATCTATCGTGTAGTGCTGTTCCTCAAACTTATCTATAGAATCCTGGTCGATCTCGTTAATCTCGATATTCTCCACAACCTCAGCGGGTGTTCCGTAAATATCTATGGCCGTAATTGAAGCGTCAGACACTCCGGTATTTTCAAAGGTTAGTTTGGCAGATTTTGAGAACTGGTCTAAGGAGATTAGATTCACATCCGTATAAGCCGTTGTGTTATCTGAGGCAAGCACAGACGTGAAGTAAGAATCTGTTATTGCCGTAGCGGAGTATACGGGATTATTTACATACGTTACAGGGTCGTTGAAATTTACGAACACCCCTACGGTCTCACCGGCTGGTACAGAGGTTGTCTGGCCCGTGCCTACACTTTTCAATGACTGGACTTCACGCCTAGCGGCAGTTACCTTAACGCTGTTAATAATCTTAGGCTGGTCAACAATAGAGTAATCTACGGTGTTTGATTTATCGAAAGTATAAACTGGGGTTAAATCATAGTTGTAACGGTTCTTAAACCTAATAGTCCCTTGTTCATCCAGGTAGAATTTACCTATCTCCGCCTCCATGAGTTTATTAGCAACCGTTCCAAACGTAGTCCCTGCCTCAACATAAAAGAACTTGATCGTGTTAATTGAGCCATCTAAAACATATTGGTCAGAAGATAATCCCATATATTGCAATAGGTAATCCAAAACCTCATGGGTCTTAACGTTCTCCAAGATGATAGTTTCACCTATGTTCTTCCCCAGCAGCAGGGTCATGAAGTCTAGAATGTGGAAGGAAGCGGTGCGGGAGGTCTTATCTAGTTTAGGCATATTGTCTGACAGCCCAACTATTTGCTGGAGTGCTGTAGCCCCAAACCCCATAGACAACCTGAATGGCCTGCGGGGTAGGATATATGTGTCTATTGGACTACCGCTATTGGGCGTATAATAGGAGTCATAGTTATTTAAGGTAACGTCAGCATAGGCCTGGACGATAGAGTAGGGTTCTGTTTCCTCCCGTGTAACCTCTAAAGAAATAGTACGGTTATCGAAATCCGCGTAAGCGTATTTATCCCATGCCTGGAGAGGGTTATCATCGTTGGGGGCTAAAATATCCATTCCGTCAAGTTCAGAAACATCAAGCGTGAAAAATGTAGTATCTTCGTTAAAGGTCTTATCAAAAGATATACGGGTGTTCCACGCCAGAGGTCTGACATGCCCAGCGGCAAGCTGCCGGAAGGTTGGGGAAACAGTTCTCATCTAGCTAACCTCTGGGAGTTGCGAAGTTTCCCTGAAAGTTATCTGTACATTCTGGACATCACCGCAGTTCGACCATATGTCTTGTTCGTTAATATACATTCGGCAAGGCACGTCTGATACTGAATAAAAAGGGATAGATAAAAGTGGGTACTGGCGTGAAACGAACTGGTCGTCATACTTAGCCTTCAGGCCGTCATACTCAGCCTGTGATAGGCTGTCGTAGTGAAAGGCCCAACTACTATGCCTTTCACCTGCGAAATCAGTGTAGAGGCTATTATCGAGCGTTTCGATATCAGCCGCTTTATCAAGCGGGGTTTTTAAGAACTGTTGCTCAATAGGGGGCATATCGTCACCGTTTAGGGTTGAAGCTATCATAATGCTCCATTTCCGATTAACTCTACGTTCTTCGCTGCCAGTTCATCATTTAATCTCTGGACTAAGCTACGGGCTACTTCACGTTCATCCGCCTTAGAGCGGGTCATGATTCCAGACAGGTTAACCTCAACTTGTGTGGTATTTGTAGAATTATTAGCTGAGGCTGCCGAATCTATTGCTGACAGGGAGCCAGAGAATGGAATACTAGCTGAGTAACCCCCCAGCATATTACTTACTGAGCTCTGGGCAATCCCTGAATTTCTATCTATGCCAACAGAAAGCCCTTGGACTATATTCTTACCATACATAGCGAAGACGGTCGAGGGTGAGTGGATGCCTAGAATGGACTTAAACGTGTTTTTAACCGCGTTTGCGGCTCCGCTTACTGCTCCAACCGCCTCACCAATAGCGTCTTTAATACCATTGATTAAGCCCTGAACAATGTCCTTGCCTACGTTATATAATAGTGAGCCAACGTTTCCTATAGCGCCCAGAATCCTTCTTGGTAAGCTGGCAAAGAACGACACAACATCTTGACCAACTCTATACCAAGTTTGGAAAATATTTATCACGGCTATAACTGCGCCTACAACAATGGCTAATGCGGCAACCATACTTCCTATAACAACTATTGTAGGTACAAGGACTAGGGCTAATAGAACTAGGCCGATGGTCTTAAATATGTCCATATTACGAGAAACAAAATCTATCGCTGGTGCAAGTTGCTGGCCTAATATATTAAATAGGAATCCAAACATGTCTATAACTGGTTGGACGATAGGTTGTAATGCCTGCCAAGCCTTACCGAAAATATCAAACTTTATCTGCAGGAAAGTTAAAACGCCTATCAGCGCAACTATTGCAGCTGCTATCAGGCCTATGGGGTTAGCTGACGCTGCTATGCTGAATCCTATTGCCGCAATTTTAGCTGCAGTATAGGCGGCAATCAGCCCTCCAAAAGCGGCAGTCACAGTACCCATATTATTTACAATCCAGGTAAACCCGCTTATTACTAAAGGTAAAGCTTTTGTAGCAAAATCACCTATAGATGCGCCTATTTCTCTAAAGCTGTTTTTTATTGTAGGATCTTTCATTAAGGTTGTAAGTTGCCCCATCAAGGATACTAACTTACTGCCCAAGCCGCCCTCAACGAAATTACCAGTATCTGAGTTTACGCCTAGTATAGCGTCACCAATACCACGGAAGGCAGTTTGTAGCCTTACCCCAAGCCCTGTGATGGTATTCGCTTGTCCGGCCAGAGCGTCAGCAGGAATTCCCTTATCCAGGGCTTGGAATAACTTATCAAAAGTTATATTAGTATTTCTAAGTGCTGGGTCTAGTCTATAGCCCGCTTTAGTAAGATTATCAAAGTCATCACCGGTTAAACGTCCTGTAGACCCGACACGACCGACTATTTGGTTAAGGTCTGTCCAGTTAGATAAGCCAAGGCCAACTGACCGGGAGAGAATTTTAACGTGTCCGGTTAGGTTTTCAGTGCTGTCTCCCATTATCTTTAGGCTCTGGGCTGATTGGAATAGGTCTTTTCGGTTAAATAGAACGCCTAGGTCTGACCGAGCGTAACCTACTAACTCGCTTAGTGTTTTATTCACTTTACCAGTATCTTTTTCGTAAGCACTTAGCGCTACAGTAGACTGCTGGACAGCGCTGACTTGATCCCATGAAGCCTTCGCCGCCGCCCCTATACCTATAGCCCCTGCGGTGCCTACGAGTGTTGCCCCTCTTAATACCCTAGCTAATCCAGTAGCTACGCTGTCAAAAGAGCTGGATGCTTGAGAAGCAAAATTAGTAAACCCCCTATTTCCAGAAGTCTCTACGCTTGAGGCTACTTGGCCAGCTCTAGCCTCAACCAAAGCCGCATCTTTGCTAAAATTAGCGGTTTCGATTCTCGCATCGTAGGCTATGGAGCCAACATTGTCGTTCATAAGTCAGCCCCAGACACTTTAACAATATCTTTGGTAGCCTTCTTAAATGTTTGGCTTGGCTTCTTAGATTGAGCCGCACCTGCTCCAATAAATGTTGCCTGGGCACTCTCATACATATATCGGGCGTCTACCTTCCGGGCGGCCTGTAAAAGCCATACGGCGGTCTGGGGATCTATTTCATTATTAAGAATTGCCATAACTCCAGCCCATCCATAATGTTTACCGAACTCAGCGACAAACAACTGCTCACTATCTATGGCTACGGATTCTGTTTCCTGGCGTCGCTTGCTAACCTTAGCTAAGTCTTCTTCAGATAGTTCAAGATACTTCGATTTCATTCTCTTCAGCTTGCTTCTTAATATCTTCCATGATTGCGTAAATCACTGTGAGAGGAGTTCTATCTAGCCATTCTTTAACCTCTGAATTATCATCTGTAGAGTCCCTAAACACCCTAGTGAATAATTTAAACATTCGGTCTTCTAGCTTGTCGTATAAATTATAATCAGCCTCTATCGCCGTGCCAGCTCGTATTTTCTTCTTAATTAGCTCAGACCGACGTGTAGCTTGGCCTAAAGCAAGTTCGTCACCTGCCCCTGGCGCAGTTATTGTCCATATTTTGCCATCAAAAAGTACCTTTTTTGAGGTCACATAGTTCTCTGTCCTGATTTCGTACATAAAGCTCCTTGTTTATACTACTATTGTAGCAACTTGACTATATAGACACCCTATGATATAGTTTTAATCTAATAAGAAGGAGAAGATATGAGCTTAACCCAAAACATGGCTAACGCTAGCATCCAGTTATACTTGAAAAGACAAAACGAGTTGCTTACTGAGCAAACTGAGTTACTGAAACAAGTAGTGAATTTACTTAAAGATAGTTAATAAGGCACCTCTCCCCATACTGTCGGGATTGGGTAACAGGGGTGATATAATGGGGTATGACGTACATCGACCCGAACCTGTCCTTAAAAGACCTCATTAAGTACCAGCGAGAGGTTTATAAGAAGTTCGTACCCGTGCAGTGCTATATCCTCCGACAAGAAGTTAGGTTTACGGCTACCGGGTTTGAACACCTTCATATGGACGGTCGTAAGCACCGTCGAGGAGAGAAAAGCGCACGAGCCCGGTTATTGCTCATGGAGCACGCTCCCAACGTTATATCCCAAGCCCGTTTTATGAAAAAAGAGGTTAAAGAGACAAACGAAACTTATAGCGGCAAAAAAGAAGTGTACTACGAGCTCTATTCGAAGGTAGGAGTAAACCAGGTTTCGGCTGTAGTTACCTTACGCATAGTGGGCGATGGCGATCTGCATTTCTATGGCATTAGATATAAATGGGGCAAAAAGAAAACGGCTACTTTGTAGCCGCTCTCAGGTGTGCTTGCATTCCTGCATAGGAGTTAAATCTTAGCAGAGCGTTAGGCTTTCGCCCGAACAAGCACACCACTAAGTATACAGCACCATTTCAATATTGTCAATCTAATGACACGTATTATTAAGATTGTCAAACATGGTTATGGCTACCTAGTCCTCGCCATGCCGCTCAGCTTCAGGCCTGACCCAGTAGCCCTTACCCCGGCGTCTAATCATATCCATGTGTTTACGTCCCCACATGCCTTCAGGTTCATCTGGTTTGTACTCTAGATAGATCTTATGTAGGGCTATACGGGCTTCGTCTTCTGTCATAGCCCTAGTATAGTTCTTAAAAGTTAATATTTCCCCTAGAACTTTGTGATAAAATACACCTGTCAAAACTTGCAGGCAGTTTTTTTAATGCCTTTGTAACAATAAGCTGCTGAACTGTGTAAATGGGCGACCACGCCGTAATTGCAGTTCAGCTGCCGTTGCAAGTTTTGACGACTTAGTGGTCGTCCTTTTTTTATTTAATAGGAGGTAAGGTATGCCGGAACGAAAAAAAGAATGGTACGAAAAACCCTTAGGCATGGCGGTAATCATGGGGATTATGCTTGTCGGGGTTATAGGCTTCTCAGTGGCCGTAACCCAAGACACTAAAGAAGATAAGAAACCAGTAGCGGTTAAGGTGCAGCCCAAGAAAAAGTCCGCTCCTGCACCCCCTAAAGCTACCTACCAAGCAGAAGTTATTAACTATGGAGCCCCTGACCCCGCAACGCTAACAGTCTTAGTAAAGTTACGGAACACCAACAACACGGCTGGTAATCCCGCGTGTAAGGTAGAAGCTAAGAGTACTAACGGCACTTACCATGGCTGGGACAGCTTCGATCTAGGAAGAACCGTTCCAGCTGGTGGAGAAGACCAGTTTATTGGCAAGATGACTATTACTAAAGAGGGGTCTGCTTACATCACTAGCGCGAGTGCTACCTGCGGCATATAGTCTATACTATAGCTATGACTACGAAGAAGGACTTTCTGAAGACGGTAAAGAAGGTGATTGGGCCACCTGTCCGGCCAAAGCCCAAAACATCGAAGTAGAGTTCCTGTGGGAGTGCCTAAAACCAAACTCGTCCGCGTATTTCTGTAGGTGTTTGTCTGATACGAACCTATAATCCGCCTTAATACCCATCTTAAACCTGCTCCATAAGGATTCGACGTTCTGGACATGGTTATCCCCAT
>WUUC01125063.1_pt1 | contig 25107 bp, 32 predicted proteins | sample 6278441 | NCBI WGS metagenome assembly WUUC01 (sample SAMN13675441, study PRJNA597444) | soil metagenome | isolation source: soil | place: USA: Washington | collected 2017-10 | reverse complement strand
AGCTTAGCGACTTCCGCTACACGGTGCGGACCGGCAGAATGTTGGAACAGCTCGCGGCGCTGCGCGAGCGTCTATGGGGTGAGGTCGAGATCGGCGCCGCCGGGCGTGACCTGGTGGCGGTCGGGAAAGAGCTACTCACGCTCGACGCGGCACTTCCGCACGACGCGGAGCGCTCCCGGGGTGACCTGGCCCGACTGCGTGAGCGGCTCGCGCAGCAGATCGACGAGGCTGACGAGCGGGCCATCCCCCCACGCGACGTCGCCGCGATGACTCGCCTGTTGCGCGAGGTCATCGTTACCCTCGACGGTATCCCGAACGAAGAGGCGGACCGGTCCAATGTCGTTGTTATTGCCGAGCGGACAGCCGCTAAGAGGCGTCAAGCCGAGAGTCTTGGTAATGCCGGAGACAGCGGTCGGGACGTTCGGCCCGGAAGCCGTTGATCTCTCGGCCGGCGCCGGATTCCAAGCCGACGACTGGCAGCAGGACGGCGCCGACATCCTGCTCTCGTACCGCAAGGGACAACGCCGGGGTAACCGGATCATCTCCCGGTGGGCGTGCCGCAACTACTGCGACTGGGTACCGCGACAGAACGGTAAGGGCGGGCTGGGCTATATCCGGGTCACCTTCGGACTCTTCGAGCTGAAAGAGAAGCTCATGGTGTGGTCAGCGCACGAGAGTCGGACCGCGCTTGAGGCGATGCGGTTCCTCGAAGAGTGGTGGATGAACTACGACGACTTCCGCCGGCGCATCAAGCGAGTGATGCACAGTAAGGGGGAGGAAGGATTCGAGACCGTTACCGGCGAGCGCCTCCGATTCTTCGCCCGGACCACCGGTGCCGGCCGCGGTTTCAGTGGCGACTATAACCAGATCGACGAGACTTTCGCGTACACCTTCGAGCAGCAGGCGGCCGCCAAGCCGACCCTTTCCGCCCGCGACAATCCGCAGACCTGCTACACCTCGACCCCGCCACTCGACGGCGAGGGGCCCGAGGGCGAGGTGATGTGGAAGCTGCGCGACTCGGTCGAGCCGGCCGACAAGGACAGCGGGAAGGCCACCATTCTCGACCTCGGCGCGCTACCCAAGAACCTCGGGTACCGCGACTTCGGCATCGGCGATATCGACATCGAGCGCGAGATGCGACTCGCCCGGATGACGCCGTCGATGTGCCGAGCGGACGACCCGAAGGCGTGGGCCGAACACAACCCGGCATACCCGCACCGGGTCGATGACGAGGCGATCGAAGACGAGCGGACCAGTATGGGGCTCGCGCAGTTCTTCCGCGAGCGCATGGGGGCGTGGCCGGTACGGCTCAATCAGGGCGAGCTTCCGGCGATCGACATCGAGCTGTGGAACGCGCTCGCCGACCCGAAGAGCAGGCGAGCCGGCGACGTCGCGCTCTTCGTGGACATTCCCCCGCTCGGCGACCGCGCCGCCATCGGGCTGTACGGGCCGCGCGAGGATGGTCTCGGGCATCTACAGGTGATCGACTATGACCAGGGACACGACTGGGTGATCCCGCGGCTGATCGACCGCCGGGCCGAGTTTGGTCGCGACCTGGTCGGCATCGGCCTCGACCACGGCGGCAACGCCGACAAGCTGATCGGGGCCGACCTGGTCGATACCTTCGGCGAGCCCGAGGACCCGGAAAAGCCCGAGCGCGGTCAGATCTGTCGGCACTACGCGGGCGACGTGGCGGCCGGCGTGGCGCAGATTCTGGTGGCGCTGCGCGACCGTACCTACCGGCATCCCGGGCAGCCCCCGCTCGACCTGGCGGCCGAGAACGCGTCGCTGCGGGCCATCGGCGACGGCGTCGGTTGGGCCCGCCGGGTGCGCATCACCAAGGACGGTAAGAAACTGCCGACCGTCGATATCAGCTCACTGATTGCCGGGACCGGTGCGCGCCGAACGTTCACTATGTGGATTGACAAGGTGCGCGACACGTACGATCCCCTTGACAACATCTGGTGAGGGGGTGCCACGGTGACCGCTTTCCCGCCCGCCTGGCGTCAGCGTGGCAACCGTTTCGCGCTCGCATTGGCCGGTGCTTTGGGTCGGTTCATGGGCATTGTGATGGATTGGGCACCGCAGGTGGCGCGGCTCGTGCCCGCCGTGGCGGGCCCCCTGTTCATCGCCTACGGGCTCGGCCTGGCCTGGCGGCCGCTCGGGTTCATCGGCATCGGCGCCTTCCTACTTTGGGCTGATCGGAACATCAGGTGAGCGTATGGTTTCGCTCTCCCGGCGGTCCGCGAGGTGACGGCGAGCAGTCCACCCGCTCGCATTTCCCCGCCGGCCCGTTCCGCATCATGGCCAGCGCCATCGCCGGCACCTTCGACGAGGGAGTACCGCAGACCTTCGAGGGATCCATGCAGGTCATCGCGGTGCGCTCCGCGGTTGACCTGCTCGCCAGCCTGGCCACCGAGCTGCCTTTCGGCGTGTACTCCGGCACCGAGGCGGCGAGGCGGAAATGGCAGACCCCGAGCAACCTGCTCGACCCCGCAGGTGACGGGCACGGCGTCGAAGACTGGGGCTATCAGCTGATCACGTCGTGGCTGCTGCGTGGCAACACCTACGGCGACGTGCTCGCCGGCGACCCGGGCGGCCGCCTCGACCAGGTCTCGATCTTCCACCCCGACCGCGTAGGCGGATACGAGGACCCGCAGACCGGCGACGTGACATGGACCGTCAACGGGATGGAGTCGGCCGACCAGGTGCGCATGTTGCACCTGCGGGTGAACCCGGTGCCCGGGGTCGTGCTCGGCCTCTCGCCCGTGCAGGTGCACGCGACCGAGCTGGGGCTCGCGGTCAGCTCACTGCGGTTCGGGCAACAGTGGTTCGCGGACGGCGCGCACCCGAGCGGCCTACTCAGCAACACCGAGGACAACATCAATAAGGAACAGGCCGAGACCGCCAAGAAGAGATTCCTCGCCGCGCTGCGCGGACGGCGCGAGCCGCTCGTGCTCGGCAAGGGCTGGAAATGGGACTCGATTCAAGTCAACCCGAATGAGTCACAATTCCTGGAAACCCGAGGTTACTCCGCTGCGGAATGTTGCCGTATATTCGGTCCGGCAATTGCGGAAACTCTGGGGTACGAAACAAAACAAAAGATGACTTATTCTAATCGAGTAGATCGCGCACAGGATTTCCTGACGCTTTCGCTCGATCGTTGGTTGCGGCGGTACGAGCGGGTGCTCTCGCGGTTCCTGCCGGTGAGCCGGTACGTGCACATCGAGCGGGATCAGCTGTTGATCATGAACCTGCTCGAACGCTACCGATCGTACGAGATCGCCGCCAAGATCGGCCTGCGCACCCTGAACGACATGCGCGGCAAGGAACACCTCGGCCCGGTCGCATGGGGCGAGCAGCCATTCCCGTTCGTGGGTAGCAAAGGCAGCGGTAACGGATCAAGTGGAGGCGACAGCGATGACGAGGACTAACCGCGAGCTGCTGCGCGAGCTGCCCGCGGTGCGCGCGGTGCGCATCGCCCCGCAGACCCGTGACGCGACCGATGACAGTGACGACCTGCTCGGCACCCTGTACGGACACTTCTCCGTGTTCAACACCTGGTACGAGATCTCTTCGTGGTGGGAAGGCGAATTTCTGGAGCGGGTACTGCCCGGCGCCTTCGTGAAGACGTTCACCGAGCGCGGCCCCGGCGGCAGCAACAGCATCGTCTGCAACTTCGATCACGGGTACGACCCGGTGATCGGTGACAAGGTGCTCGGCGGGTTCGACACGCTCGAAGAGGATCGCACCGGCGCTTACTACGAGGTCGGCTTGCTTGACACCTCGTACAACCGCGATCTCGCACCGGCGCTGCGCCGCGGTCTCTACGGCGCGTCGTTCCGGTTCTCGACCATCCGGGACGCGTGGAACGAGGAACCCGGGATCAGCGAGCACAACCCGAAGGGCATACCCGAGCGAGACCTCGTCGAGCTCCGTTGCTTCGAGGCAGGTCCGGTCACCTATCCGGCCAGCCCGACCGCGAGCGCGAATCTGCGTGGCCGCGTTGCTCCGATCGGTACGACCGATGCATACTACGAGCAGCTTCGGGCACGCGACCCGCGCTCTTACGAGGTGCTGGTCGAGCGTTTCGCAGCACTGCGCACCCCGCCGGCCGCACCCGGCGGCGCCGCGCCAGCACCGACCGACGACGCGCCGGCCGCAAGCCACCCGTCCGGATACCGCGGCGCAGCGACCGCTGCGCTCGCAAGGCTTGCTGCTCGGGATTCGCGCGAACGTCGTAAGGCGGTGCTCGCGCGCTTCGAGTAGCGCGTTTTTCGGGATGGTCTGAAAATGACTTTGGCAGAGCTGCGTGCGCGGCTCGCCGATGGGACGATCACGCTCGAAGAGCTGCGCACCATGCGCGGACTCATTGCGACCGAGCTGCGGTCGCTGCACGAGCAGATCGGCGATGGCGAGCCGAACACAGAGCAGGAAGAGCGCTTCCACGCGCTCGACACGGAAGAGCGCGGACTGGGCCCACGTATCGATCAGGCCGAGCGCGAAGAGCGCGAGACGGCCGAGCGCGAGGAGGGCGCCAGGCGTGAGCGTGAGGAGCGGGCCGAGCGGTTCCGCGAGTGGCGCCAGCGTGGTGGTGGTCCGGCGTTCAACCCGGGCGGAGCCGACTCGCGGTTCGTCGACAACCCCCTCGCGCTGCGGTCCGGTGAGGCCGCGACCCGGGCCCTGCGGGTGCTCGACGACTCGCGCGACGCCGGCTCGGCGCACCTGAACGCGCGGCAACGCGAGCACGTGGCCAGGCTGGTTCGGACGTCCACCGGCGACCTGAACGGCGGGATCATCGCCCGCATGATCCTGCTCACCGAGAACCCGGCGTACCGGTCTGCGTGGGCGAAGCTGATCAGTGGCCGCGCCGCGGTGCTCACCGGCGAGGAGACCGAAGCCTACCTGCGGTACGAGGAAGCTCGCGGGATGAGCATCGGCGTGTCGGCCGAAGGTGGCTACGGCGTGCCCGTGTTCATCGACCCGACGATCATCCTCACGGGCGGTGGCTCGCCGACGTCGATCCTGAACATCTCGCGCACCGAGACCATTACCGGCCCGTCGTGGAAGGGCGTCACGTCGGCCGGCATGAAATGGAAGTTTCGCGCGGAGGGTGCCGCCTCGACCGATGGTTCGCCGACTCTGGCGCAGCCCGAAGTCAAGGCGCACCGGGTCGACGGCTACATCCCGTACACGATCGAAGTCGGGATGGACTACCCGAACTTCGCCGGTGAGATGTCCCGCTTGCTTGCTGTCGGCTACCGCGAGACGCTGGTCGACCGGCTCACGCTCGGTGCCGGCGACGGCAGCAGCGAACCGTTCGGCATCGTGACCGCGCTCGACGCGAACACGAACAGCGAGGTGGCCACGGGGACCGCTGGTGCCATCGCGGCCGCGGACATCTACGGGCTGTGGGCGGCGCTTCCGCAGCGGTACCGCGAGGGCGAATTCGCTGACGCCGACAGCGTGCACTGGATGAGTGACACGACCGTCGACAACGCGATCCGACAGCTCGGCACGGTGGACCCGAACTTCACGGTGGCGCTCGACGCCGCCGGCATCCCGACCCTGTTCGCCAAGCGGTACAGCCGGAACGACTACATGGCCAATGCCGCGACCGGCACGACCGCCGCGAACTTGCTGATCGTGGGTGACTGGCGGTACTACCTGATCGCGCAGCGGGCGGGCATGGCGGTCGAGACCGTGCAGCACGTCATCGATACCACGACCGGCACGCCGACCGGCGAGCGGGCGTGGTTCGCGTGGGCCCGGGTCGGCGCCGACTCGATCAACGACCTCGCGTTCCGGATGCTGCAAAACAAGGTGACGTAGGTGAATCTCAGCATCCCGGAATGGGCAACGTTCACGGCAGAGGATCAGTTTACTGATCCTCTGGAGGTGATCGGCGCTGACACCTACGTGGTTCACGCAACCGCGACGGGATCGCCAAGCGCCGTTTCTGTCATTCTTCAAGGCTCGCTCGACGGTGAGAACTGGTTTACGCTGGGGGCCTCGCAAGGCTCTCCGGTATGGGTCACCAATAAGCCAGTCAGGGCCCTTCGTGCATATCTTGACGAGATGAGTGGCGGAAACTCCCCGACCGTTAGCGTCGCACTTCTGGCGCTGTAGAAAGGGGATGACATGAGCCGCATCCACGGTCGTTATGGCCTAGTCTACATCCAAATCAACAGCACCGGCGAAGCGTCGCCGCTGCCTTTCGCCGTTCGATGGTCGATCAACTACACGGTCGACAAGGTCGAAGTCACGGCGATGGGCGACAATAACAAAACGTACGTCAGTGGCATTCCGGACGCGGCCGGCGATATGGCCGGCTGGTACGACACGGACACCCCGCAGACGTACCGGGCCGCGCGCGATGGCATCGCCCGTAAGTTCTACCTGTACCCGGACCGCCGGGACTTGACCAAGTACCACTACGGCACCGTGCTGCCCGACTTCAACGCGTCGGCAGCGGTGGACGGCGCGGCCGAGATCACGATCTCGTGGAACGCCGCGTCGGATATCTTCCGGTCGGACGGCTGATATCCAGCGAAACGAACGGGCCCCCTCTTGAGGCCGGGGGGCCCGTTTTCGTATCTGACTCACTCGAATGGGTGAATGAGATCCTCGCGCGGGTCATACTCTCCCTCGCCGGCCACCCATTTTTTCAGCTCGGTGCGCAGCTCGACCTCGTACGCAAGGTAGGCGGCCGGGTCATGTACCGGCGACTTGACCGGCTCGCCACACTGGTCGCCGGTCCCGTCTGGGCGCTCCACCATCGTGTCGCACACCATTCCGGAGTGACCGGCATGGAAGTCGTGCGTCTGCCTGGTCGGGTGCACTCGCGACTCCTCGATCCGCTTGCCGTCCACGAGCACGGTCTCAGCGCGGCGCGTGTGCGGGCTGACGACCGCGCAGCGGCACCACATCATCCCGCCACAGTCCGATCGACGTAGCGCCTCGTGCTCGGGCGTACCGGGCAGGGCCCGAGACAACGCCGCGCGTTCGATCCGTTCACGCTGCCGGGTGGCTATCGCAAGTTCGGCCGCGAGCTCGGCCGTACTCATGCCGTCTGACGGCTCATCCATGGTCGACCGACGTGCGGCATCGGTCGCCTCGGCGGTCCGGCATGTACACGACGGGTCACCATCCGGGCAGGCTGGACGCGTGTCAACGGCCAGGAAATCACGCATGCCCTGCTCGTTGGCTTGGCGGTTCTGCCGGCTCCAGTTCTCGATCATCATTGCCTCGCTTCCGCTCGCCTCGTGGTCATGATCAGCTGTCGCTCTGCTTAAAGGTGAACACGGGTCGGGGCAGTTCTTTCCGGTAGCAGTAATGACGAATGTTGACCATGAATGTTGCCTTGTTTTCGTTTGTGAAGAACACCCCGTTAACCGTGGCGGTATAGGTCCGCCGGTAACCCACCGGTCGCATGCTGGTCCATCCGCCGGTCGTCTTCAGCCACGGCTTACTTACCGTCACCTCTACCGGTAGGATTACCGCTCGCTTCGTCGTCATGCATCTAACCTAACAGGATCCTGTTAGGTTTGCAAGTCCCCTGGTCACGGGTAATCTGCCAGCATGGTGGACACGAGGAGCGCGGCCGGCCAGCCCGCCGCGAAGAGCACGAGCACGAGCAAGACACGGGAGACGACCGCGGCCGACTCTTCGGTCGAGCTGCCGGAGCTCCAGAAGGATCGCGTCGCGGCCGCCGGGCGACGCACCGACCCGTACGGCGAGTGGAGCGACGAAGGCCTGTTGCGCGAGGGCATCGCCCGCGGTCTCACTGTCAATGACCAGGATCGCGATTCCCTGATCGCGCAGCTCGAAAGCTACGACGAGCACGGCACGCAGGGCCGCGACGCGCCGAGCGGGAACCATCCCGAGACGCTGCGTCGGCACGCCGAGGAGGAAGCCGAGCGGCAGCGCAAGGCGCACGAGGAGTAGCCCGAGGCGAGCTAACAGGTTACTGTTAGCTGAACAGCGGCGCCGGCCATGCTCTCCCCAAGCGTCGGCCGGCGCCGCGCTCTGTCCTTACGTCGGAGGGGTAACGATGAAATGGCCGAAGGGCGACACGGTAGTCACGACCGAATCGGCAGGCCAGGCACTGCTGCGCAAGTCGGAACCATGGGCGGACGATCACCCCGTGGTGCGGGAACGGCCCGACCTGTTCGACGACGAGCCGGCGGAGGGCGCAAGGGCGTTCGAGCAGCGGCCGGTCGAGGACGCGCGCAACGTGCCCGGGGCGGGCGGCCGGATCACGGGCGTCAAGCGGACCCGGTGAGCGCGGAGCAGCTGCGTCAGATCGAGGGCAGCGTGCACATCGGGATCGTGCACGGCGGCGAGCACCACTCGGTCAGCTTCGCGCACAGTTTGCTCGCGCTCTACGCCGTCGAGTCCCGGGTCGGCTGGTCGCCGCCCGTGCAGGTGCGGGCCGGGACGAACGGACTGATTGAGGCCCGTAACTCGATCATGGCGCATTTCCTCGACCGTACCGACGCGGCATGGCTGCTCATGATCGATGACGACATGGGGTTCCGGCCCGACCTGCTCGACCGCCTGCTCGAAGCGGCGATGCACTCGGAGCTCGCCGTGTGGCCGGAGGACGGGGGAGGACCCATTCCGCCGGTCGTCGGCGCGCTCTGTTTCGGGCTGCGTCGCGAGCAGGCGATGACCGAGACCGGCGGGTACGAGACTCAGCCGTTCCCGACCCTGTACGACTGGGCCGAGGTCGAGTGGCCGGACGGCACCCGCGAGCCTGGATTCAAGGTGCGTCCGAGCTACACGCCGAACGCGCTCACCCGGGTCGCCGGTACGGGAGCGGCCGCCCTGCTCGTGCACCGCCATGCGGCCGCGCGGGTGCGCGCGACGCAGTGCGACGGCAAGCCCGAATGGTTCGAGCACGCGCGGTACCGCAGTGGCACGAAGGTGAGCGAGGATCTCTCGTTCTGCTATCGGCTGAACGCCGCCGGGATTCCGATCTACGTGCACACCGGGGTACCCACGTCGCACATGAAAACGGTATGGGTGGACGAGCGGTATTACCTGCACGATGTCGCCGCGCGCCTGGCGGCCGAGGCTATGGAAGAAATGGGGGAGAGCGATGGAGCGGAACGCGTCGCCGGCTGACACCGTGCGCGGCTTGCTGCCGGTGATCGAGGTGCTGCGACCTGGTGACCGAATGGTGTTGATCTTTCCGCAGCCGATCACCATGGCGCAGGCCGCGCAGGTACGTGAAGAGATCTCGCGACGAGCACCGGAATTGAGACAGTCACTGATTCTGTCCGGCATGAGCGTGCTAGTGCAACGACGCGTTAGCGTCGAGCTCGAAGACGGCGCCGACCCGGGGTCCGAGGTGCTGCACGCGCGCATCCCAATCGACCGGGCCCTGCTCGCGACCAAACCGGAGGGGCTGGTCGAAGGGATCATGGACTGTGTCCGGGTGGGGCTCGAAGAGATGATCAGCAGGTGGCCCGAAAATGACTGATCTCGTGATCATCACACCGAGTCGGGAGCGACCGCATCGGCTCGAACGGCTCTACAACGAGACGATGCGCACGACCTCGCTCGACACCTCGATCGTCGCGTGTGTGGACGACGACGACCCGCGGCTGTCGGACTATGCCGCGCTCGAAGCGTGCTGTTCGAAGCTGATCGTGCTGCGGGGCCCGCGGCGGTCGCTGTCCGCGTGGACGAACGACGCGGCACGGCGCGTACTGTCCGGCGGGTTCGGCGACCCGCCGCGGTACTTCGCCTCGCTCGGTGACGACCACGTGCCCGACACGCCGGCGTGGGACCAGAAGTGCGCGACCGCGATCGACGCGCTCGGTGGCAGCCTGGGCGGATGGGCGTGGGGCCGGGACGGTATCCGCCGGGACATGCTGCCTACCTGGTGGGTGATGAGCGCGGCGATCGTGGGGCGCCTCGGGTGGATGATGCTGCCGAGCTGCGAGCACATGTACGTCGACAACGCGACGAAGGTGATCGCCGAGCAGAGCGAGCGGGCGTGCTGGCTGCCCGACGTGCTCGTGCGGCACGAGCACCCGGTCGACTACCGGCACCGCGACAAGATGGACGACAGCTACCGGCAGAGCAACCAGCCCGACCAGTACGCGCGTGACGCGCAGGCGTTCCGGCGATGGTGTGAGGGGCCGGGTCTGCGGGATGATGTCGCCAAGCTGATCACAGAGTAGGGAGCGGGCCATGGCATGGCGCATCGCCACTGCGGTACGGAACACGATGCTCGACGCCATCGATGACGCGCTCGCCGCCGGCACAGCCGCGCCGAAGCTGCGCATCTACTCGGGCAGCCCGCCCGCCGGGCCGGGCTCGGCGGCGACCGGTACCCTGCTCGCCGAATTCACCCTGAACGATCCCGCGTTCGACGCCGCCGGCTCGGGTGCCATGAGCCTCGACATCGATCCCGCGGTCGCCACGACCGGGCTCGCCGCCGGCACCGCCGGGTGGGGCCGCTTGCTCACCTCGAACGAGGCGGCCGGTACCGGACTCGGCGTCGCCGATGGTGTCGTCGGCACCGAGATCACGCTCAACACGACCACCGTTTCGGTCGGCGTCGCGCTGACCGCGAGCGGCAGCATCAACATTCCGGCAAGCTGAGAAGGGGAATCGCAATGGCAGACGTCGTCATCACCGGGTTCGGCCCGAGCCCGCAGACCATCGCACCTGGCGAGAGCACCACGGCCACCGTGACCGCGCTCGACCCGGACAACCGAACGACTTTCGTCAAGGCGGTCATCGGCAACGCGACCGCCACTATGCAGCTTGTCGTGGCTGACGAGCCCATCCCCGCGCCGACGTTCACCGAGGTCGACTCGGCCGGCAACCCGGTGACGGAAGCCAGCCTCCAACTGACCCCCGACCCCACTGACCCGTTCAAGGTGATCATCACCGCGCTGGAGCTGTAATGCCGGCCCGGTACGTGAAGGCTTCGATCGGGGCCGCGTCCGCTATCGCCCGCATCGACGTCACCGAGCCGAGCGGCAATCCCGATTTCGGGCGCAACTTACGATCATGGATCCTGCAACCCGGTGGAGAACAGCTGATCTTGCCGAACGGCACCTACTCGGCGTCGTCGATCAGCGCGGGTACGGCCGGCGCCACGCACGGCGACTGGCTGATCCTCAAAGCGCAAGATCCGCTCGGCGTCGTAATTGAGGGTCAGCCCGATTTTGGCGGCGTCACCCGGGTCATGTTCGTAGGGATCAAGTTCAACCAGAACGTGACCTACCTGCCGGGCTGCGACCGGATCGTGCATTGGCGGTGCCAGCACCGGCACGCGATTGCTCCGCCCGGCAACAATCACGGGATCATCGTGCAGGGCGGTACCCGTCTGCGGTGGATGGGCTGCGATTTCTACGACACGACTAAGGACGCTATGCAGGTGTCCGTGTCGGATAGTGAAGACATCGCGGTCGAGGGCTTCCGGGTCTGGCACGTACAGGACCCGTCTGGCGCCAACCATGACGACAGTTTCCAGATTCGCGGCGGTATCGCGGCCTGGCGGCACGGCGTATTCGGGCTGGACCCGGATGGCAATCCGTCCGGTAATGGTCACGTGCAAATCCAGTCGGACTGGCCCGGTGGCCCGACCGATACGGATGTGACCTTCGAGAACACATGGCACACGGCCAGTGGCAATTTCGGCTTCACGGTGGACGGCAAGAACAATGGCGTGCTGTGTATCGCCAGGCGGACCAACGTCCGTTCGTGGGGTCACAACTTCGGCGATATCAACACGCTTGGCGGTGGGACGCACCAGTCAGTAGGGACGATCCTCTCGGCGCCGGCCGCCGGGGTCACGCCGCCGGATGTGGCGTGGCGCGCGGAGCATCCCTATGGGTCATATTCGACCTGGCTGGCTACATCGGGCCTGTAGAGAAAAGATGTCGCTGTGACTATCCCGACGTTCGTGGGCGCTGGTGCTCTGGCGGTGACCGAAACTCCCGCTGGCACCATCGCCCCGACGTTGCCCGCTGGCACAGCCGTGACCGATATCGCCGTCATGTGCGTCATGACCAACGCGTCTAACGCGTTCCCAGCAATTAGCGGCTGGTCGGACTTGGGCGCCGCCTTGCAAGCGGCCGGGCTATCGGTCAAGTTCTACTGGCGGCGTTTGGACGGTGGGGCCGATGATGAGCCCGATGCTTTCACCACTGCCTCGGGTACCGCCCTGTCCACCACTAACGGCCTGTACGGGCGCATCTGGGTGTGGGAGGGCTGCATCGCCGCGGGGGACCCGACCGAGGATGTAACCGTCAACGGGACACCCACTAACTCGACCACGCCGACCACTCTGGACATCGATACCGCAGGCGTCGATCGGCTGGCGGTGGGGATCGCCGCGATAGACGACGACACGGCGTTCAGCTCTGGCCTACCGCCGGCCACGTGGACGCAGGCAGGCACGCACGCCACCAGCGGCCTAGGCGCCGATGCCGGCATGGTCGCTGTCGAAAAGGCCGTGCCGACGGCAGGCACCGTTACCGGCGTGGTCGTCGGCACTCTGGCCACCACGGAGAATTGGCGCACCATCGCGTTCGCGCTGATCGGCGCGGTCGTCGAGGATGTCGAGGTCACGCTCGCTGGTTCGATTCCGGCGCCGACCGGTGCCGTGGATATTGACGCTACGGTCGAGGCGGTGCTCGCCGGCTCGGTGCCGGCCCCGGTCGGGGCTGTGGCTGTCGACCTGGCTGTACTTGTCGCACTGACCGGCAGCGTGCCCGCGGCGGTCGGTACGCTCGACCTGATCGCCAGCAACCACGTGACGTTGGCCGGTTCGGTGCCCGCTCCCGCGGGGGCTCTGGTGGTACAGGTCGGCGAGGACACCCGTGGCCCCCGCGCGGTGCTGGTCGATGGTCAAGAGCGAAGAGTGCTGATCGATGGTCAGACAGGCAGGGTGAACGTATGAGCGGCGCGGAATGGGATCTCGGCGACGACGTACCCGTGCAGATCGTGGTGCGCGACTACGAGGGTGACCGGGTCAACGCCACGGTCGTGTTCGACACCGCGTTCAAGGGCGACGGCACTGCCGTCGATCCCTTCCCAGAATTTTCACTCGTCAGTGACCCGGGGGTGTACCTCGCGGAATTCCAAACGGTGGACGTGGCCGGCGAATGGTACGGATACATCAAAATGGACGGTACCGTACCGGTTGACCGGCGGTACTGGTCATTCGTCGTCGGTGACCCCGCCGAGCCGCTCTATCTCGACCAGGAATCTTTCAAGGGCTCACTGACCACGGTGCCCGAGATGATCGCGCACCGTTCGGCCGAGCTCCAGCGAGCGCTACGTGCGGCGAGCCGGCGAATCGACGGCTCGTGTCACCGTGTGTTCTACCTCGCGCAGACGCCGACCGCACGCGAGTACGACATCGCCGGCAATGTGCACTATGACCGTGAGACCGGCATCTACTCGCTGATGACCGACGATATCGGCTCGGCCGCCGGGGTCATCGTCGAGACCGGAAACGGGTTCGGCGGCCCATGGACCGTGCTCGCGACGTCGCAGTATGAGCTCGCGCCGGTCGGTGCACTCTCGCGTCGCCGGCCGTACGACTCGGTGCGCATGCTCGGGCATTGGCCCGGTCGGCTCGCCAGGATCACCGCCCGGTGGGGCTGGCCACGGGTGCCCGACCAGGTCGAGCAGGCGACGCAGCTGCTCGCCGCGCGGTACGTCGCACGCATCGGCAGCCCTGAGGGCGTGTCGTTCGGCAGTGAGATGGGCGGGGCGATCCGGCTGGCCCGGACCGACCCGGACGCGCACGCGCTGATCAGCGACCTGATCAAGCCGTTCAGCTAGACACACAGTTCAGATAGAGATTGGGGAGATTATGGCGTACGACGTACCGGCTATCCGCGAGGCAATCGCGGCCGCGGTCCGGGCGAATGCGTGGAGCGAGGTGGGCTACCGGGTCAACGCCGAGGCGATGTGGCCGGCGACCGCACTGCCGCCCGCGTTCTCAGTGATGGACGTCGAGGTGGACGATCATGGCTCGATGGGCCCGGAAGAGGTCGCCGACCTACGGCTCACCGGGCGCTTGGCGGTCGGCACGAGTGAGACGCAGGCGGGGCAGCAGCTGCTCGACACCTACCTCTCAAGAGGCAACCCGAACAGCGTGCTCGACGCTATCGAGGCGGCCGACCTCGACGAGATCACCTGTACCGGGTTCGACGGTTACCGCCTGTTCGAGTGGGCCGGTCGGTCGTACTTCGGCGCCGAGATCAACATCGAGGTGATGGTGTGAAGATCGTCATCACCGCTCCCGGCCCGCAGTTCAGCGTGCAGGACGTGTACGCCGGATGGGTCGAGGCGTTGCAACAGCTCGGCCAGCGCGTCGCCCCGTACAACCTCGACGACCGCCTAGCGTTCTACAGCAACGCCCTGATCGAGAACACCGAGACCGGCACAATAGCTCGGGCGATGGATCTCAACGGTGCGGCGCGGGCCGCCAGCAACGGCCTGCGCGGGCTGCTCTGGGAGACCGAGCCGGACGCGCTGGTCGTGGTGAGCGGGTTCTTTGTCAACCCCATGATCTTGGACCAGGCTCGCGCCAAGGGCATCAAGGTCGTGATCATCTTCACGGAGTCGCCGTACGAGGACGACAAACAGCTCACGCTCGCCGAGCACTGCGACATTGTGCTGCTGAACGATCCTACGAACGCCGGGAAATTCGAGCCGGTCACCGGCCCCGGGAAGACTCTCTACCTGCCGCACGCCTACCGGCCGAGCCTGCACTACCCGCATGTCGCTGAGATTGACCCGGTACCGGACATGGTGGACTTCTCATTCGTCGGAACGGGATACCCGTCCCGGATCGAATTCTTCGAGACGATGCGGGCCAGCGGTGCGTTCGATGGGGTCGAGGTCGCGCTCGCCGGCATGTGGCAGGGGCTCGAAGGTGACCCCGCGTTGCCGCTCGATCGACACCCGCTCGCCCGGTATGTCGCGCATCCACTCGATCAGTGCGTCGACAACACCGAGGCGGCCGACCTTTACCGGCGCACGAGGGTCGGGATCAACCTGTACCGCCGCGAGGCTGAGAAACCCGAGCACGTCGAGGGCCTGACGCTTGGGCCGCGTGAGATCGAGATGGCCGCGTGTGGGCTGTTCTTCCTGCGCGAACGACGCGCCGAAGGGGATCACCTGCTCGACATGCTGCCGACCTTCGAGAGCGCCGAAGAGGCCGGCGAGCTGCTGTGGTACTTCCTGCAACGGCCCGAGGTACGTGAGAACTGTGCGGCACGGGCGCGCCAGGCGGTGGCGGAGCTGACCTTCGAGAACCACGCACGGCGTCTGCTGACGCTGCTCGAAGGCTAGGGAGACGCGGGCGTGGCGATCAGGGTAACCGGCGTCAACCAATTCGCCACGCTCGCCCGCGACGCACGGCGAGCCGGCGGCAAGAAAGTTGTTGACGACCTGAAAAGGGAATTCCGACGAACAGCGCGTAAGGCCGAACCGCTCATCCGCGAGTCGTTCACGGACAAACTGCCGAAGCGCGGTGGGTACGCTGATCTGGTGCTGCGTACGGTCAAGGTGCGCGCGAAATTCGACACGGGTTTCACGACAGCGAGTATGTCGATTGCGACCCGGGCAAAGGGTCGGTCACAACTGCGCGACCTGCCGAGCTTGAACAACGGGGTCTTGCGACATCCGCCGTGGGGACGTCGAGAACGTGCGTGGGTGTCACAGAAGATACCGCCTGGTATGTGGGATGATGCCGCCGAGATCATCGAGAACTTCGCCACCGATGATGCCGTCGTGGCATTGAACAACATGGCGCGTCGGCTGGCAGGGAAGGAATAGGGGAATGAGCGACGATCGGGATGTTGTCTACTTCCGGATGTGCGACGAGGATCGCGAGACCTACGGCGGTCCCGAGTGGGGCGAGCTCGACGTCACCCGACTCATGGACTCGCGCGCCGGCTGGCTGGAAAGGATCGAGCGGACCGCCGGCGGGTTCCCGGTCGAGCGGATGATCGCCGAGCTGAACACGCCGTGGCCGGGCTCGCGGGCGGTCCGCATGGCGATGTGGCTGGGTCGGAAGCAGACCGGTGACGCCACTGTGTGGACCGCGGACGGCAAGCCCGAGTCGTGGGACGCGTTCGACCCGCGCACCCTGCGAGCACGGCTCACGGGAGACCCGGTCGAGGCGGGGGTTGCCGGCGAGGAGGAAGCCGACGCTGACCCTTTGCCCGAGGCGCCAGCCGGCGAGGTCGAGGAGAGCCCTGCGACGACGTGATCGGCAGCGGGGGAGACCGCGGGGTGCTCGGCGTGATCAGTCTGGCCGTGCTGCTCGACCTGCATCGGCCGCCGGTCAGCGAGCGGCCGACCGCGCAGCAGCGGGCAGAGCCGGAGTACGACACGGTCTCGGCGTTCCTGCGCCGGTGGCTGCTGCCGCTGAACGAGGTATTTCCGTCGTTGACGATCAACGACATGCGGGCCCATAGCCTGCGTGACCTCGCGTCCCTGATACTGGCACGTAGAGAGCGGATCGAGGCGGCCCGCCAGGCGCGGTCGCCGGACCTGCACGAAGAGCTGTTTGGCGAGGTGACCTAGTGGCGACCCGGCGGGAAAAGCGCGAGCTGCTGCTCGTGATCGAGGGCAAGAACAATGCCGACGTCGCCGTTGACTCGTTCGCCGATGGCATGGACAAAAGTACCAAAAAGGTTAAGGGGTTCAGTACCGGACTTAAGTCCCTCGACGGACAGCTCAAGACCACCGAAAAGAACATCAGTGAACTGCGCAAAGAGATCCATCGGACCGGCGACACCGAGCTTTTCAAGGACCTCGATAAGCAGATCCGCCGGCAACAGGCGTTGCTGAAAAAGCGCAAGCTGCTCGGGCCATCCGATGGCGAGGAAGCGGCCGATGGGTTCTTCGCCGGGTTCTCGGGTCGGATAGGGCCGCTCGTGACGCGGCTGCCGCTGCAACCGCACATGCTCACTGCCATCGGTGGCGGAGCGGCAGCAGCTGCGCCGTTCGTGGCCGGCATCATCGGCAGCGCGGTGAGCGCGGGTGTCGGCGCCGCCCCGATCGCGATCGGTCTCAAGCTCGCGTCGCAGGACTCGGCGGTACAGGCGGCCGCGGGTGGGCTCGGCAAGGAGCTCGCCGAGAACATCGGCAAGCCCGCAGCGGCCGCGTTCCACGGTCCGGTGATCCGGTCGATCGCTATCGTCCGGGCCGAGGCCCGCAAGCTGCGTCCCGAGATCAACCAGATTTTCGACGTCAGCTCGACCCGACTGGTACCGCTCACCCGCTCGGCTACCGCCGGCATGCGCGAGCTCGTGCTGGCGATCCGGGACGTCAACGAAGACGCGGGACCGGTGTTCGACACGCTGAACGAGCACATCGTGAAACTCAGCGAGACCGGTGGTCAGGCACTGCGCAACCTGGCCGGCGACGCCGAGAACAGCGCGGCCGCTCTGGACACCGCGCTCACCCTGGTCGAGGTCAGCATCGCCGGTACCGCTGGCACGATTGGACTGCTCAACAAGGCGTTCCCGATCGTGTCCGGCCCGCTCGCCATCTTCGGTGACCTTATGGGCGACAGCGGCGACAAGGCCGACGACGCCAGCGAGAATATCGAGGACTATGCCAACGCGATAATGGTGGCGCGGCAGCAGAGCGATAAAATGATTTCTAGCCTGAACGAGCTGAACGGTATTCAGCTCTCAATGAATGACGCCGAGCGCGCATTCCAAGCCGCGATAGACGACGCCAAAGAGGCGTTCGAAGGAAAGGTCAAGGTACTCGACAACGGCACCGAGCGCGGCCGGGAGTACAGCGCGGCGCTCGACAACATCGCCAAGACCGCCGAGACCGCCGCGCAGGCCACCTACGACCAGACGCAGAGCACCTACGAGGCGAACCAGGTGATCTACGACGGTCGTGACGCGCTCTACGCGCAGGCTCGCGCCTTCGGCCTCAGCAAGCGGGACGCGCAAGCGTACGTCGACTCGGTGCTCGCCATCCCGAAGACGTGGAACACGAAGGTCAACGCTGACGTCGCGGCCGCCCGCGCGGCGTTGCTGGACACCAAGGACATCCTGCTTTCGCTGCGCTCCCGGAAGCTGACCGTCACCGTCGTGCAGCGGATGATCAAGGACAACGACTACACCGGCATAGCTCGCGGGTACGAGGAGGGCGGCGAGATCAGGAACCTGCCCGGCCCCCGCGGCAAGGACAGCGGGTTCATCCGCGCGGCCCGCGGCGAGTACGTGCTCGACACCGACACGGTCGACCGGGCCGGCGGCCCCCGCGCGCTCGACCGCTGGCGCGAGATGCTCAAGGGGACGGGGTACACGGCTCGACCCATGCGGAACCCCTACGCCGCCCGCGCTGGCGCCACAGCGGCCGCCACAGCGGGCGGGGGGACCATTCCCGCCACGGTCGTCGGCGGTGCCGGCGCCGGGTTCGCCGCCCTGTTCCACGAGCTGCTGCGCACGAACGCCGTGCAGCTGGTGGTCGGCGACGGTCCGTTGCGCGGTACCCGGATCAGGGTCGGCTAATGGCTGGCTTCCCGGATGAGCGTCTGCGCCTGGCGGTCGAGGCGTACGTCGGCGACGAGTGGGTGGACGTGCGCGCGTCCCGCGAGGTGATGGCTCGCAGCGGGATCAGCCTCAAGCGCGGCCGGCAGAATGAGAGCCCCCGACCGCAGCAGTCGACGGCCGACCTGGTGATCAAACAGCCGACCGGGAAGTGGTCACCGCGGAACCCGCGGTCGCCGTACTTCGGCAAGATCAAAAAGAACACGCCGCTGCGCATCGCGCTCGACCGCACCGAGGACGAATTCACCGGCCGCACCTCGGTCGACTCGTGGGGCACCACGTCGGACGGCACCGTGGCATGGGCACTAACCGGCACCGCGAGCGCGTTCGACGTCGCCGCTGGCGTCGGCACGATCGTCACCACGACCACGAAGCGGACCGCCAGCCTCGGCGCATACGGTGACTGCGACGTGCTCGCCAAGCTGCGCACGAGCGCGCTCGACGCCAGCCTGCAGTTCGGCCTCACGGTCCGGTACACCGATGCCAACGATCACTACGGGATCGTCTACAGCCAGGCCACCGCGAGCATGTCGCTCCTGATCAACGCGCCGGGCGGGAGCAGCAGCAGCACGATGACCGGTGGCAGCGACGTCCCGGTGGTCGCCGCCAACACCTGGTATTGGATGCGCGTGCAGTGCCTCGGCGACTTCATTCGGGGCAAGCTGTGGGCGGACGGCGACGACGAACCAGGTTGGATCTTCTACTGGTACGACGGCGACGTCTTCCAGCAGGGCGTGCCGGGCAGGGTCGGACAGGTCGGCGTGATGACGCGCAGCTCGACTGCGCCGACCGCGACCGTGTCGTGCGACTACTTCGAGGTGAACGACTGGCGGTTTCACGGCGAGATCCCGTCGTGGCCGCCACGGTGGAACGGGGCCGGCACCGACGTGCACGCGCCGATCACCGCCTCGGGCATCCTGCGCCGGCTCGATGGCGGTGGCGCCAAGCGCCTCGCTTCGGCCATGACTCGGGCCATCACCGACCCCGACAACCTGCCCGCGCTGGTCGCGTACAACCCGGCCGAGGAAGGCAGCACCACAACGCAGGTCGCCAGCGGTATCGACAGCGGGCCGGCGATGACCGTAGTTGGCACGAGCGCTCGCTTCGGCAGCGGCGACTCGTTCGCGGGCAGTGATTCACTAATGGTGATGGGTGCCGACACTCAGCTCAGGACACGTATCCCCCTGACTGCCGACACCGGCGAAATTCGTTTCCGGATGCTATGCAAATTCCCCGCTGCCGGCGTTATCGCCGACAACACGTTCATCTGTGAGATAGGGATGAACGACGCCAGTACCCGGAAATACGTCCTGAACTACCGGTCCACCGGTGATCTCCAGCTTCTGGCCTACGATCAACAGTGGACTCTGGTAGGTGACAGCGGCGTGATCAACTTCAACCTCGACGGCTTGCGCGCGATGATCGGCTTTCAGGTCGTACAGAATGGCGCGAATGTCGACTGGCAGATTGCCGCACACAAGATCCTTGACGACGATACCGAGGTCGGGCTCACCGGTAGCGGTAGCTTTGCCTCGCTGAGTGTCGGTGCCCCATTGTGGTATGTCATCGCACCGAATGCGGGCATGACTGACGCCGAGGTCGGTCACTTCGCGATCGTCAATGACATCACCGCGCTGAACAACCTGGCACCCGGCGCACTGACCGGATGGGCCGGCGAGCTCGCCGCCGAGCGCTTCGAGCGGCTCGGCCGGGAAGAGGGCATCGAGTGCATAGTCATCGGCGAGCCGCTCGACACCCCGCCTATGGGCCCGCAGCTGATCGACACGCTCGTCAATAACCTGCTCGCGGTAGAGCAGCTGGACGCCGGCCAGATCTTCGAGCCCCGGCAATTCTTCGGGCTGGCCTACCGCCCGGGGCGGGTGCTCACCCGGCAGCGGCCGGCGGCGACGATGAACTACGCGAATCGCGAGGTCTTCGAACCACCACCACAGCCCGAAGACGATGACCTGCTGACCCGGAACGACGTCACGGTCGAGCGCGTCAACGGCAGCCGCGTACGCGCCACCCTGCTCGACGGGCCCATGTCCACCCGCAGCCCCGACGACCCCGACGACCCGGGCATCGGCACCTACGAGGACCCCTACCAGGTCACCGCGTTCGACGACGGGCAGCTGCGCGACATCGCCTACTGGCGCCTGCACGTGGGCACATATGACGGGTACCGCTGGCCAACCCTGAACGTCAAGCGGGCGGGATTGGCGCGCAAGGGAAAAGCTGATCTATCGACCAGGATAAAAACCCTCGACATCGGTGAATTCTATGCGCTGACCGACCTGCCGGACTGGTTGCCGCCGGAAGACGAGACGGTGCTCACGCTCGGGATCAGTGAATATTACAACGACTTTCAACACGACTTCACGTTCGCTGGCGTACCCGGCGCGCCGTACGACGTGGTGAAACGGACCGACGCATTCGACAACCCGGGCGACATCGTCGACAGCGCCGAGAGCGTGGTCAACACCGATCTGGCGGCCGGCGGCACCTCGCTGTCCGTCGCCGTGCTCACGATGCCGCTATGGAAGACCGGCACCGCTGACTTCGACATCATGGCGGACGGCGTACGCCTGCACGTCACGAACATCGGCGGCGCGAGTTCGCCACAGACGTTCACGGTCGACTCGACCCCGGTCAACGGGATCAGCAAGACAGTGACCGCGGGCTCGGCGGTGAACGTCTTCCCGAGGCGCGTCCGCTCGCTGCCAGGCGGGCTGTTCTCGTCGCCCTACCTGGTGGCCGGCGCCGACACCCCCGACACCGCCGTGGCGTTCGACCCCGCTGTGGGCACCGGTGGGCTTACCAGCATCGGCACCTACGTGCCCACAGCCGGTGGGGCGCCGCTGCTCGGTACCTCGTTCGTGGCCAGCGCGGACGGGGTGGCCATCCTGCACATGGCCGCGCAGATCAGCAATAGCGGCGCGGCCCACGTCCTGATGAGTTTCAGCCTCAAGAGCGGGGCCTTGCTCGACCAGGGCGAGGAGATCCTCGCCCCGTCCGACTCCCGGGCCATCGAGCTGTTCGGCACCGACCCGGCACGCGTCGGCGTCACTGTCGTTCTGTCCGGGCTGGACCCGCGGCAGCAGTACAACGTCGTGCTGAAGTACCGGATCACTGCCGGCACAGGGACCGTTTCCCGGCGCCTGCTTGTCGTCAAGCCCGCCGGCACCGTGGGCGCGCTGCCCGGCGAGGTCGTACCGCACAACACGGACACGCGCCACGACCGGCAGGACGCTAGCGACACCACGGTCAGCACCTCGTACACGACTGCGGACATGACCGTCTGCGGTAACTCGTTCGTGGCGCCGGCCAGCGGCCGCGTGCTCGTGCACCTCAGTGGCCGGCTGGACAATAACGGCGCTAATACGACCTTCCTCGGCTTCGAGGCACGCACCGGCAGCGTCGTGGGGTCGGGCACCGTCGTGACCGGGTTCGGCGCCGACGACAGCCGGTCGATCAGCCGGAATAACATCAATGAGGTTCAATTCGGGCGATCGTTCCTGGTAACCGGACTCACGGCGGGAGACGACTACAACGTGCGACTTATGCACCGGGTGACCGCTGGTACCGGCACCATCGAGTACCGCCACGTGATCATCGAGCCGACGACATGAGGGCCCGTCAGCTGACTGCCGGTACGCCGTTCACCGGCACCGATCAACCCGAGACGAAGAGCGTTACCGAGAACACGGTCATTGGCAGTATCACCAGCACCTCGTACGCCGCCGGCACCTCGTGCGGGGTCACGTTCGTGGCGCCGATCACCGGCCGCGCGCTCGTGCTGTGGGGTGCTGCGGTCGACCACAACACCGCCGGGCGCTCCACCCTGGTCAGCTTCCGGCTCGGCGACGGCGCCGTCGTCGGCGCCGGTAACCTCGTGCAGCCAGCCGACGACGGGTTCGCGATATCCAGCGTCGGCGTCAATGACCTCGCCCCGGGTGGCTGGTACCCGGTGGATGGCCTGACCCCCGGTGCCACATACAACGTGCAGCTGCAACATCGGGTTACGGTGGGTGGGAACGGTACGGTGAGCCGGCGCTCGGTGATCGTTCAGCCGCTCACCTAGGAAGGGGGGAATCGTGAGCAGCAATAGCACGCTGGATTGGTTCTACGCGCGCCTCGAAGCGCATGACTCGGCGTTCACGCTCGGCGGGATCGACGCCAACAAACCCGGGTATCACGAGAAGCGCAACGACCTGATCGCGGCCGGACGGACCCGCGACTACTCGATCTCGCAGGTCGCGGCCGATAAGCGTGGCCGCGGTACGGTCTCGGCCGGTATCGACCTGACCCTGCCGTCCGGCCGCAACAGCAAGATGACCTTGTACACGGGTCGCCTGCGCCGTGCCGCGCTCGACCACGACGAGCGGCTGTGGCTGTACGGCGGGCCGGTGCTGCGCGAGTACATCGGCACCACGGACGGCGTCACCGTCGAGTGCTACGTCTTCACCGGCGGCGCGCCGCTCGGCGTTGGCAGTGACCGTGGGTTCGATTCGGGGCGCAGTGAGTCGCATCTCTGGCACATACACCTGTCGATCATCAGGCAGTACGCCGAGGACGAGGGGGCGCTCGACGCCGTATTCTCGGTGCTCGTTGGAGAGTCGCTCGACGCATGGCGGGCGCGTACAGGGAGGACGAACGGCATGTCACTGACTACCGACCAGGCGAACCAGCTGGGCTTTACCGATGGCCGCGTCGAGGCCATGGCCAACATGACCGATACCGTACGGGACACGCACCCGTCCGGCGCGGGCCGACCGGTCAAGATCGTGACCGCGGTCAGGCAGATCGCCGAGGCGGTGGCCGCCATCGCCACGGCACTGCCCGACGTCGACAACGCGGTGGCCGAGCAGCTGCGCGGGGAATTCGCCGCGCTCACCGCCGAGATCAACGAGGTAGCCGACGAGGTCATCGGAGCGTTGCCGGCGAAGAGCACCGAGACCGCCATCGACGCGCTGATCGCGGCCGGCGGCGAGACGTGGGTGCGCGAGCTCGGTGACGCCATCTTCGCCAGGCTCGGCGACGAGCAGCCGACCACAGGACAGTAACGGCATGGCGGGCAGCAGTGTCGCCGGCATCATCACCGCGATTGCGTCGGGCATCCTGGCGCTGGCCGCGCTGGTGTCCGCCTTTACCGTGTTTATCCCGATGGCTCGGCGCGTTAGGCACACTGAGGAAACAGCTGAACGGACCGAGCAGGTAGCCAAAAGTACGCACGTACTGGTGAACAGTCGATACGACAACATCGAGAACTTTAACCGGGCGCTGATCCGCGCCCTGAATGAGCACGGCATCAAAGTCCCGATCGATCAGAGCCTGCCGGACAACCCGCCATGACGTGGGTACCCGGGCTGCTCGTTACCGCCGGGCCGTGGGCGCTGGCGATTGCGACGTGGGCCGGCGTGGCGTGGCTGATCATCGATCGACGAGTGGTGCCACGATCGCATCATCGCGAGCTGATCGAGCTGTACGAAAAGCGAGCGACACAGGACGCGGCGACGATCACCGAACTACGCGCACAGGTGGGCGAGCTGCTCGAACATTCCCGTCTGGCGGTGCAAACGTGGGAGGCGCTCAAGCGCGAGGCCGAGCGACCGGAGGAGGTCCGATGATCGGTTGGCTGCTGCGCCGGCGCCGCGGGCGGGATCTTGAGGTCGCTCGCGCCAAGGCCGCGCTGGCGCAGAGCACCGCCAGGCGCCGCGCGGTGGAGCGCGCCTCGTTCACTGTGCACGCTCGGGCGGGAAAACTGCGCCAACTAGCTACAGAGAATAACCTCGCGCCGATCGTATTGCGGGCGGTAAGGGCGAGAGAATAGTGAGCGTGGTTGACGTTATAACGATCGCGATCTGTGTCTCTGGCCTATTCCTCGCCGTCTTCGTCGTCGGGTTCTATCACGTGGTGACCGGCGGGCATTGGCGCGAGCACGAGATCGGCTGGCTGATTGTGCTGCCCATGCTCGACCTCGGGCTCATCTTCGGGCTGATCGGCTCCACCCGGACGTTCGGTGACTGGCCCGGTCGCCGGGGCGTGGTCATCGCGCTGGTGGCGTTCCTGGCACTGACCCCGTTGTGGTGGTTGCGGGTGATCTGGCACGCTCACCCCAAACAGGTTTCTGTTATGAAGGGAATAGCGATGTCAACATGGCAGCGGTACGGCAAGGCGTTCATGTCGGTTCTCGGCTCGATCGCCGTGCTCGCGTACCTGTACCTGAACGACGGCGACCGTCAGATCGACCGGGTCGAGGGTGTACAGCTCGCGATCGTCGGCACGCAGAGCCTGCTCGTGTACGTGGTCCCACTGGCCAGCCACGCGCGGTGGGCGAAGAGCGGTACCGAGTGGGTGCTCGCCGCCCTGCTCGCGCTGGCGAGCGTGATCGTGGACGGCTGGCAGCCGTGGACTGACGGTATCGTCATCGTGGTCGCGGTGCTGACCGCGGCCGGCGTGACGATCAGTCCGGCGCGCAGCGACAACGGGATCAGCGCCCACGGCTCCAGCGGCGCACGCGTCGGGTAACCAGACCTTATTC
>WUUC01077177.1_pt1 | contig 25142 bp, 11 predicted proteins | sample 6278441 | NCBI WGS metagenome assembly WUUC01 (sample SAMN13675441, study PRJNA597444) | soil metagenome | isolation source: soil | place: USA: Washington | collected 2017-10 | reverse complement strand
TCGCCCCGCGCCAGCCGCTCCAGCGCCTCGACCCCGAGGGCGAACTCGCGCACGGCGAGTGAGCGCTTGCGGCCGAGGTTGCGGTCGCGCAGCCGCTCGAGCTGGCCGGGCTCGAGGTACTCCGGCCCGTAGATGATCCGCAGGTACTCGGGGCCTCGGCACTTGATCCCCGGCTGGGCGATGCCCTTGCGGCCGGGCGCGACGAACTCGAACGGCTTGACGACCATCCCCTCGCCGCCTCCCGCGGTCAGCTCCTCCCACCAGGCCACCGCGGCGGCGATCTGCTCGCCGTCGTCGAGGTCGACGAGCCGGCGGTCGGTGCGCTGGAACCACTCGGGGTCGGCTTCGACCAGGCGGTCGCAGAGACCGAGGTGCCAGGAGTGGTCGCGGTCGACGAAGACGGCGCCCTCGGCGGCGAGGACGTGGAAGGGGGCGAGGCGCAGGTCCTCGACCGACTCCACCGGCCAGACGTAGCGGCGGTAGGCGTCGGTGTAGCGCTCGACGTGGTCGAGGCGGCGGCGCTCGGCCTCCGCCAGCTCGCCGACCTCGAGGCCGCGGGCGGCGGCCCGCTCAAGGGTCGCGATCGCCCCGCCGAGACCGGCGCGGGCGGCGGCGCCGACGCTCGCGTACTGGCGGCGGATCAGCTCCTCCGCCTTCGCCGACCAGGGCAGGAGCTCACAGTCGAGCAGCAGCCAGCCGGAGTCGAGCTCCTCCCAGAGTCCGGCGGAGTCGGCGGCGCGGCGGACGTGGTCGAGCGCCGCCTCGGCTTCCTCGCGGTCGCCGAGGAAGGGGCGGCCGGTGCGGGTGTAGATCGCGCCGCTCTCGCCGGATTCGACGCCGAAGCGCTCGCGCGCGGTCGCCTCGTCGCGGCAGACGAGGACGATCGCCCGCGAGCCCATGTGCTTCTCCTCGCAGATCACCCGCCCGACGCCGGCGCGGCGGAACTCGGCGAAGGCCTCGTCGGGGTGCTCGAGCAGGTCCGGCCGCCCCGAGGTCTGCGGCGGCGCCATCGTCGGCGGCAGGTAGACGAGCCAGCGCGGGTCGGTGGCGAAGCGGCTCATCGCCTCCAGCGCCGCGGCGGCGTTCTCCTCCCGCACCGTGACCGTGCGCGCGAGCCGGGTCTCGACGATCCGCTTGCCGGCGACGTCCTCGACGTCGAGGAGGAAGGCGGGGCGATCGCCGTCGGCGTCGGGCGGGGGCGGCGCCTCGACTCCCGCCACCGCCACCCGCACCGGCTCGTAGTAGGTCCGCGCCGCCGGCACCGAGACCAGCTCGCGCTCCGGCCACCGCAGCGCGGTCAGCCGGCCGCCGAACACGCAGCCGGTGTCGATGTCGATCGTCTCGTTGACCCACTGCGGCTCCTCGACCGGGGTGTGGCCGTAGACGACCGCCGCCTCGCCGCGGTAGTCGGCCGCCCAGTCGCGGCGGATCGGCAGCCCGAGCCGGTCGGTCTCCCCGGTCGTTTCGCCGTAGAGGGCGAAGTCGCGGACCCGGCGCGAGGAGCGGCCCTGGTAGTCCTCCTTCAGCCCGGCGTGGGAGACGACCAGCCTGCCGTCGTCGAGGACGACGTGGCTGACCAGCTTCTGCAGGAACTCGGCGACCTCCTCGCGGAACGCCGGTGGCTCCCCCTCCAGCTGCGCCAGCGACTCGGCCAGGCCGTGGGCGATCTTCACGTCGCGCCCCTTCAGCTTGCGCGCCAGCTTGACGTCGTGGTTGCCCGGCAGGCAGATCGCGTCGCCGGCCGCGGCCATCGACATCGCCAGCCGCAGCACCGCCGGCGTGTCCGGCCCCCGGTCGCAGTAGTCGCCGACGAAGACCGCGGTCCGCCCCGGCGGCGGCGTCGCCGTCAGCCCGTCCTCGCCGACCTCGTAGCCCAGCTCCCGCAGCAGCTCGACCAGCTCGGCGTGGCAGCCGTGGACGTCGCCGATCACGTCGAACGGCCCGTGCTCTTCGCGCCGGTCGCTCCACAGCGGCGTCCGCCGCAGCTCCGCCTCCTCCACTTCCTCGGGCGAGCGCAGCGTCCAGACCCGGTGGAAGCCCTCTCGCCGCAGCCGCTTCAGCGACTTGTGCAGCTGCGAGCGCTGCTGGCGGACGACGTGGGGGCCGAAGCTGCGCTCGGCCCGCGAGCGGTTGCGCTCCTGGCAGACCTTCTCGGGCAGGTCGAGGACGATCGCCACCGCGAAGAGGTCGTGGCGGCGGGCCAGCTCGAGCAGCGGCTTGCGGGCGCCGGGCTGGACGTTGGTCGCGTCGACGACCGTCAGCCGCGGTTGCGCGAGGCGCTTGCCGGCGATGAACTCGAGGACGGCGAAGGCGTCGGCGGTCGCCGCCTGGTCGTTTTCGTCGTCGGCGACGAGGCCGCGGCAGAAGTCCGAGGAGATCACCTCGGTCGGCGCGAAGTGGCGCGCCGCGAAGGAGCTCTTGCCGGAGCCCGAGGCGCCGACGAGGACGACGAGGCTGGGGTCGGGCAGGTCGATCCTCATCGGCTGAACACCGCCATCTGGGTCGGGGAGCCGACCTCGGGGTCCTCGGGCCCGACCGGCTCGCGGCGGACCGCGTAGCCGCGCCGCGCGGCGACCCCGTCGGCCCACTCGGCGAACTCGGCGCGGCTCCATTCGAAGCGGTGGTCGGGGTGGCGCGACTCCCCCGCCGCGAGGCCGTCGAAGCGGACGTTGTACTCGGCGTTCGGCGTCGTCACCACCACGGTCCCCGGCCGCGCCGAGCCGAAGACGTTCTCCTCGAGCGCGGCGAGCCGCTCGGGGTCGAGGTGCTCGATCACCTCGACCAGCGCCGCCGCGTCGTAGCCGGCGAGGCGGCGGTCGCGGTAGGTGAGGGGGCTCTGCAGCAGCTCGATCCGCGCCCGCTCGCCCTCGTGCATGAGGTCGAGGTCGAGCCGCCGCGCCGCCCCCTCGAGCGCCCGCACCGAGACGTCGACACCGACGACCCGCTCGTAGCCGTCACGCAGGAGGCGGCGCAGCAGAGCGCCGGAGCCACAGCCGAGGTCGAGGACGCGGCGGGCGCCGGAGCGCTTCAGCTCCGCCTCCACTGCAGCGAGCCGCTGCTCGCGCAGCGAGACCCGCTCCTCCAGGGCCGCCTCAGGGGTGGCGTCGTCCGCCGGCGCGGCCGGCCCCGCCTCGTCGGCGAGGCGCTCCAGCGCCGGGTGGAAGAGGGCAGCCTGGTTCTTCAGGTAGCGACGGGCGATCAGCTCGCGCTCGGGGTGGTCGGGCAGCCAGCCCTCGCCGCGCCGCATCAGCTTCTCGATCTCGGTCTCGTCGACCCAGTAGTGCTTGTCGCCGTCGAGCACGGGCAGGAGTACGTAGAGGTGGGTGAGGAGGTCGGCGAGCCGGCGGTCGCCGCGCAGCCGCAACTCCAGGTGACGGTCCTCGCCCCACTCGGGGAAGGAGGGATCGAGCGGCAGGGCGCTCGCCTCGACCTCGTAGCCGAGCGGCTCGAACAACCGCCGCGCCAGGTCCGGGCCGCCGCTGGCCGCGACCGAAGGCAGCCAGGCCTCGAGCGGGAGAGTCGAAGCGGCCAGCTCCTCGTGGCCCTTGCAAGTGCCGGCCATCGCGGTCTTGAACACGCTCACCATGGCGACCGACATGAACGAAGAAGCCGCATAAGGCCGATCGTTCACATACTCGGCCAGGGCGAACCCACCCCGCCCCCGCCGCACCAAGCCGACCGGATCCACATCGACCAACAACGCCGCCGTACACCGCCCCTCCCCCGCCTCGGGATAAAAGACCCGCGCCTCCCCAAACGGCAGCGAAAAGCTCTGCACCCGCTCAGGGTGCTTGTGCAGAAGGAAGCCGAGATCGGTGGGCGGCCGGTGGGTGGTCGAGAGCGTCAGCAGCACTCGCGCGAGGCTAGCGGCGCGGGGCTGCTCACGGCGGCATCTAGCCCGCGTCGGGCTCCTCGATCCGGTCGTCCGAGGACGCTTCGCCCTGGAGCGCCCCCCACATCGTCGAAACCCAGGCAAGCATCCTCACTTTCGCCACCGTCTCCATTGGGTAGGCAAACTGGCGGATCCCACAAAGCACGGCGATCGCCAGGTACTCCTCCTGCGTAATGGTCTTGAAGTTCATCCGCATCAGCTCGGCGATCAGCTTCGCCGTCGACTGCCAGGAGGGCGTGGCGCTCAACTCGACCCGCTCCGGCGGCGGCTTGCTCCACACTTCCTCGAGCAGCCGCTCCTCGGCGAAGCTGCGTCGCGCCGCCTTGAGGACGGCGGCGGAGAGCTGCTCATCGGTGGGCTTGGAGTCCTGTTCACCGGTGATCTCGTCGCAGATCGCCTGCGCGTCGGCCAACCGCAGCGAGGCCTGCAGGGCGACCGCGTCGATCGGCCTGGGACCCATCCCTGAGCGGCGGTAGTCGATCAGGCAAACCCGGCGCAGGGCGAGCTGTCGGTTGCCGAAGCCGTCGTCTCCCCCGTTGCTGCCCAGCTCGACCATCACGTTGCCGCCGTGCATGTCGCCGTGGACGAAGCACTGGGGACGAGACGGGGTGATCGGGTCGGTTCCCCGGATCCGCATCGTCGGGATCGTCAGCTTCCCGCCGAAAAACTCGAAGTAGCCGTCCTCGTCGTCGGTCGCTTCCTTCAAGGCATAGCCGTGCTCCCGGAACTGACCCTTGAGATTGCTGAGGCTGTTGTGGAGGAACTCGTAGCTCTCTTCGAACTTCTCGTCGCTGGCGAAGACCCGTGGTGGCTCCTCCTCGCACTCGACCCCGTACCAGTTGCGGTTCGAGGGTTTCAGCAGGGTGTATATGGACTTCTCCGCCAGCGCCCAGCCGGCATCACTCCGGAACAGCTCGTCGAGCGTCAGCAGATCCTCGCCGAAGACCCCGCCGGCGAAGCTGTAGGCGACCGCGCCGAACCCGTCCTGCAGCGTGTCGGCAAGCATCTCTACCCGCTCCGCCAGCCTGACGCCGAACTTGACGAAGCGGTGATAGCGCCTGACCTCCTCCTCGATGTCGTCCAGCGGGCCGACCTTGAGCACACACTGGCTGCCGTTGACCGGGTTCCCGGCGACATCGGTGCCGAGCCGTACGCTCGCCTTCACGGTCAGGGCCGAGCTCATCCCCTCGCGCTCGATCGGCTCGAAGCAGACCGTCGCCTCGGCGGTGTCGGCAAGCCGCTGAACGCCGCCGAACAGCTTCCGGCAAGCCCGGTCGAACTCGATGCGCAGCTCCGTCTGGTCCTCCCGCAACCGGCCCTTCAAGCCCTCCCGCCCTTTGCGTTTCCAGAGCAGCCGCAGCGGTAGCTCCTCGTTCTCGAGCCGGACCCGGTTGGAGCGCCAGCCGTCGAGGGCTTCTTCCAAGGCATCGGCGATCGCATCGCGGAACGTCTCCTTGCTCTTGTCGACGATCTTGACGATCCGCGGCCGGGTCGCGCCGATGTACTCGGTGAGGATCTCTCCTTGGTTGCTGCGGACGTACTGCGTGGCGATCACCACCGAGCAGTTGGGACAGCGCTGCCCGAGGTGGATCAGCACGTCGAGGCCGGCCGTGTCCACTTCGTGCAGCCGGATGTCGACCGTCGCGGCGTCGATGTAGTGCGCTTTCATCGCCGCAATCGCCTCGGCCTTGGTGCTCGCCTCGATCACGGTGACGTCGGAGTTGCGCCGCAAGCGTTTGGCGATGTCCGCGCGCAGGCGTTCGTTGTCCTCGATGACGAGGATCGTGAACTTGTCTGGAGTCCGCTCCAACGCGCCGCCTTCCTGCTCGGGCCCGATCACGAGCGTTCACCCGGAGGGGAGGGAACCGAAAAGATGACCCGCGCCCTTTTGTCGCGGAGGAAGGCGAGGTGGACGTCGCCGCCGGCGCGACGGGCGTGAGTTCCTGCCAGATAGGCGCCGAGCCGCGGTTCGTCCGTGAGCCGGATCGCCTCTTCATCCTCCCCGTAGGTGATCTCGATGTTGCTGAGCGGGCAGCGATAGGCGTTGACCGCCTGCGAGCGTCGCAATCCGCGGCGCGGGACCGTCTCGACGACGAGGATGTCTTGTTCCTGGCCTCCCCATCGGTCGCGGCGCAGACGCAGGTCGATCCGGGGAACGTCTTTGGACCGGTGCCGGCGCGCGTTGTCGAGGATGTCGGTAAGCGCCCGCACGATCAGCAGGGCGTTGTCCGCGTTGTGCGGCCGCCAGTCCTCGATCCCACCGTCGTCCAGCTCGTCGAATTCGAGCTCGACCAGACCCCGGGCGACGTTCACGAGCTCGAGGAAGGTGCCGCCCCGGTCCCCCACCAAGCGCTCGCGCGGATCGACGCTGAAGCTGCGGAGCTCATGCGTTTCGCGTTTGATCTGGGAAGCCGCGGCGCGAATCTCCCCGTCGACCGGCGCCGCAGCCGCGGAGGCGATCTTCAACAGCGGCTCGTGCGCGTGGGTCAGGTCGTGGCCCTTGCGCAGCACGTCGCTGGCCTCGACCTGGAGGACTCCGGAGAGGACGAGGCGAGCGTTGGCGATCGCCGCGCCGACGTGCTCGGCGAGCGCCTGGGCGATGTCGATCTGGGCGTCGTAGGCGCGCACCACCGGGCTCTCGAGGTTGACCACCCCGACCACCCTGTCCTCGACGAACACCGGAACGCAGAGCTCCGAAGCCGCGTCGGGATGGTGACGGACGTACTCCACCTCTTCCGCCTCGTCCTCCGCCTCCCCCTCCGCCGCGGCGGGCTCTTCCTCCTCCGCGTCGTCCTCGCTCGGTTCGTCCCTGACGTCTGGGCGGTAGCGCAATCGACCTTCCTTGGCAACTTCCCAGTTGACTCCGGAGCCGTTGTCCGGCTGCAGGGCGAACTCGGGGTCGTCGGCGAGGTCTGCCGGGTAGACGGCGACGCGGGCGAGGGTGACGCCGTGGGAACGGCCCACGTCCCCGTCCGGCAGCGCAGCGCGGAAGGTCGCCGTTTCGCTTTGGGTGATCTCCGCCAGCTCGCTCAGCACCTTCTCGATCACGGGGAGGACCATCTCCAGATCGTCGGGGAGGACCTTGTGCAGCTCCTCGGCTTCCTCGGAGATCTGCCGTTCGGCCCGCTTCATCATGTTGGTGGCGAGGGAGTTGCGGCGCAGCCTGGCGGCGCTGCGGGAGAGGGCGGTGAAGCTCTGCGCCGCTCGCTCGGCTTTGGCGCTGGCGTTGACCAAGGCGAGGCGGAGGGCGGCGTTGCGTAGGAGCGCCATCTCGTAGGCGCCGAAGGCTTCGACGCCGGGCGAGAGCTTGGCGATCACGAGCGCTCCCATCCCAGGCGGGCGCGGGCTGCCCAGCGGTCCCGGCATCGGGGTCGCCAGCTCCAACGCGGCGAAGCCTTCGCCGTCCAGCCGCCGGCACGTCGGCGAAAGACCGGGCTTCGACTGGTGACCGGGGGGCAGCTGGATCGCCTGGCCCACTTCCGCGCAGGCGGTCGCGATCGAGCCTTCCTTCGCCGGGGGCTCCTCGAACTCCCACTCCATCCCGAGGTGCTGCGGCAGGTAGGTCGCCGCGAGTTCCATCTCCCCCGAGGTCGGGTCGAGCAAGTAGCAGGCCCCGGCGTGGCTGTCGGAGGCGTCGACCGCCAGGGCGAGCAGATCGGTCGCCATCGACTCGAACTCGATCCGGCCGTCGGGCAGGGGCGAGGCGAGGCGGGAGTCGAACTGCCGCATGATCAGGTCATCGCGGCGCACATTCGCCTGCACGGTGCCGTTGACCCGCTCGGTCAGAGCGAGCACGTCGTCGTCGAGGGCGACGACGCGGGTGCCGTCCTCTTCGCGCCTGATCTTCCGCCGCGGCCCGAGGAAGAGAACCGCGGTGCTGACCCGCGCGCGGCGCGCCACTAGGGGAATCCGCGCCGGGATCCAATCGGCGCCGCTCGCCTCGAGCCGCTCGGCCAATCGCGGCATCTCGCGGCGCCGGGCGATCTCCGCCAGGACTCGGATCAGGTTGGAGGCCGTGGCGGGAAAACGATCGCGCTGGCGACCGCGCGCCGGGACCGAGGTCCGGATCAACTCCTGCAGCGCGGCTCGGCGGCGGCCCAGCATCCGCCGCACCCAGGGCCCGGTGCGCAGCTCTCCCCGCGAGAGAAGCTCGCCTAGTTCTGCCGCGACCTCCTCCCCCGGCGGCAGCGCCATGCAGAGCGTGCCCAGCACGGCGCTGGGGTCGGCCGACAACAGCAGCACCGCGTCGGCGCCGGCCCGTTCGCGCGCCGCTTCCAGCCGCCCCTCGATCTCCTCGATCGAGCAAAACGCCCCGCGCATCGCGTAGTCGCCCGGCGTCCAGCCTTGCCCGCTCTCTGGCGCCGAAGACCCGCCCTGCGGCAGCCGCATGCCCCGCCGCCAAAGCTTCAACCCCATATGAGTCGCCTTCTCCCGGTCACTCTCGCTCCCCCGTACGGCATTTAGGAACGGCAGATTATTCGAAACTTTCGGCCCTTACCCTTGCGCCGGGAGCTCGACGGGCTCCTCCAGCCCGAGTTCGAGAATTTCCCGCGGCTCACTCGCCTCCTCGCTGCCGATCAGCTCCAGGCGCCGGTCTTCGGGCACATCCCGTCCCGGCGCGATCAGCGTCCGCGCCATTTCCGACCTCACCTCGTCGTCCTCCTCGGCCCCGAAGGCGTCGAGCAGCCGCTCGGTGACGTCCGCGGCGACGTCGCCCCGCAGCGTCGCCATCAGCATCAGTCGCCGGCCGGCCGGGCTGGCCGGCGAGAGTGCTGCCTCCAGCGCGAGGGTTCGCGCCGAATCGGAGTCAATGCCGTAGAGCAGATCGCAGGCAAAGGCGACGATCGCCGGGGGTGCCGCCGAGTCCATCAGCTTCTCGACCGTCTCGGCAAAGGTGTCAGGGTCGATCACGGCGAGCAGCCCCAGCGCCTCCCGGGAGATCGTCCCGGAGATCTTCTTGTGGCGCAGGAGGCGACGCAAGTCGCGGGTCACCTCCTCGGGATAGGCATCGTGTAGCAGCCGAGCGGCTTCCAGCCGCATCCGGTGTGACCAGCTCTTTCCCGACCAGGCGGATGCGGTCGCGTAGATGACCTCCCGAACCAGCTCGGGATTGGCCTCGCGGAGGGCGCGCAGCGAGATCATCGCCGCTTTCTCCTGACCATGGAGCATGATCTCGACAAGCTGGTCGTGGGCGCGGCGACTCCCGAAGCGCGCGGCCGCCCCGGCGATCGCCACCTCGGTCGCACGACTCGCTCCCAACCGGCTTTCCAACTTGGCGAGGAACTGATCTTCGACCCCCTTCAATTCCTCGTCGGTCAGCGCCATGACCGCGGTCGCGGCCGCCCGCAGGCTCGGCGAGAAGGCGGCGATCTGCCGCATGATCTCGCGTGCCTGAGGTCGGCTGCTGCGTTCGCAGAGCGCGCAGAGCGAGTTCGTGTCCGCGTCGGACCCGAGCCAGTGGCTCGCGAAGAGCGGCTCGGCGGACCACCTGTCGATGATCGCGTCGGCGATCATCGATTGCTCGCCGGCCCGCATCGTCGCGGCAGCGATTCGGCTGGAGAAGAGCGTCACCACAGTCGCGGCTTGGCCCGCGCCCACGAACTCGGCCACGGCCGCCGTCGCCTTCGGCTCACGGGAGCGCAGCAAGGCGACCAGGGCGTTATGACGAACCATGTAAAGCTCGTCCTCGTCTTGGAGCAGATCGACGAAGAGCCTCGGGTTCTGATCCTGTCGCAGCCAACCGAGCGCGGTCACCGCCAGGGCCAGCGGCTGGCTGCGCTCTAGGTCGACGACGTAGCGGACCCGGTGCTGGGTCGGGATCGGCCGCTGCCGCAGATCCGCCACCAGGCGGCCCAGCGCCGCGGCGACCTCTTCGCTCTTCGAACGAGATAGGAACTTGATCAGCAAGCACCTCTCGGTGTCGCCGACCTCCTCGTCGCCGAGCAGCACGCTGCCCCGCCTCACGGCCTCCTCGTCGCGGCGTACCAGGTCGCAGACGAAGCGGAACACCTCGGTTGATAGCCGGCCGTAGAGCGGTGAAAGGTCAGGGACGCCAGCCCGGTCCCCTGTGTGATCCTTGATCCAGCGCAGGCAGTACATCGCCAAGAAGAACTCCTGGAAGCTCTTATGAGCGAACCTGTAGGTGCCCGAGCGGTCACGGATCAGGAACCCCGCCCGCCGCAGTTCACGGTCGCACTCCTCGACCCCGGGGGCCGTCATCTCCGGGTCAGCTTCGCGAATCAGATCCGGCAGGTCCGAGTAGTGGATCGCCTGGCGCTTCTTCAAGGTGAGCTCGCGCGCAAGGGTCTCGATCAGCAGCGCTCGCTCGTCGCTGCTCACGCTCGTTTGCCAGTCGTTGCGCTCCAGCCAGATGTTCGTATAGACCTGGTACAGAAGCGCGGAGGTGACTTCCCCCGACTCGTCGCTGATCGCGTCGAGGGATTCGATGATCATCTCCAACAGGACGGGGCGCCGTGCGAGGTCGACGAGGTTGTAGTGCGCATGAAGCACCTCCCACACCTTCCCCTCGGACCCGCTGCCCAGGCGATTCCCCACGAAAGCCGAGATTTGAGCGGGCTGGAAGTCCTCGAGGTGGTGAATCTCGAAGTTCGGACGTCCGGCAATCTCCTGATAGAGCTCGCTGTACATAGGGTCCCCGCCCTTCATCGGCTCGCCATGGAAGTCATGGATTTGGGCGTCGTCGACGAAGTAGTGCGTTCGGCAGGACAGCACGAACTTGGAGCGCCCCACCGCTGAGCGATTGATCTCGCGGAAGTTCTCGATCGTCGTCGTGGCGTCGGAGCGGCTCGCCAGCTCGTCGAACCCGTCGAGCAGGATGACCGCACGCCCTTCTCGGCAGTACGCCCAGAAGACCTCGTGCAAGGCCGGCTCGATCCCGTATTGCTGCAGGAGGTCGCCGACCAGCCTCTGCAGAGAAGCAGACGGGTCGCCCTGTCGCAGGTCGAGATAGATGGGCGCCGGGGCGCCGTGCGCCATGGCACCGCCCGCGAGGAACCGTTCGCCCCATTCAACCGTCAACCGCTTCAGCAGCGTGGTCTTGCCGACGCCGAAGTCGCCGAGCAGGGTGAGGTGGTTTTTGTGCTTGTCGTAGAGCCAAGAGCGCAGTACCGGCATTGCGGCAACCGTCCCGGTCCGCCCGTCCTGACGGAGACCCGGCTCGACGAATCCCCCCACCCCGGTCTCGCGTCCCAGCTCGGCGACCTGGGCTGTCACCAGGGGGTTGAGGTCGAGGAGCGACTGCTCCAGACTCTGCACCTCAATCAATTTGATCCCGTTTCCCGGCGCCTGCGCTCGCGCCTCCTTCACGAAGCCGGTGGTAGTGACGAAGATCCCGCCCATCATCGGCTCCCCGTTACTGCGGGCGTAGGAGACTTTGCCCAGGAACGAGTCGTATTCAGCGGTCGTAACCCTGTGCTCCTGAGCCTTGCACTCGAGGATGTACTTGTTTGCGATCGGGCCCCTGCTCATCGTCGCCAGCAGGTCGATCTGTCGCCCCCCGAGAAGCACGTCTCTCTCCACGGTGAATCCGAGCATGGTGAGCAGGCGCATTACACGCTCCTCGAACTCCGCCCCCTTTATATGCCGCGCGTCAGTCACCGCATCTTCCGCCAAGGCGGAAGTCTACGGGGGGTGGAACTCATGGCGTACCCAATCGCCGGCTGACGGCTACGGTCCCGTGGCGGGCACGTCGTTCGCCCGTCGCTCACGCTGAGTTTCGAGCCACTCCGGCAACGGCGGGTCAGCGGCGGCGGGCGTGCCCTCCCGGCTCTCGAACGGAACACCCACGATCACCAGGCGAACCCCTAGCCCATAGGCAAGGCGGGCGAGGGATTTCAAGTTAGCGTTGTCAGCGCCGTTCAAGAGCCGGCTTATCTGCGCCTGATCTCGGTCGATCCGCGCGGCGAGCTCGCGTTGGCTGACCCCCAGGGCCTCGACCAAGCCGGCAAGCGTCTCAACCGCCTCGCTGAACAGGCGCTCCTGCTCGTAGACCAGGCGCTCCGGATCCTCCCGCTCGGATGAGGTGCTGGTTTTATCCGCCTCCCTCCCCGGGGTCATCTCCGACCCCCTTCGAAAGCGCGGCTTCCGCCCGCACGACCTCGCGCGGCGCGATCTTCCCGTCGCAGGTCTCGAAGCCGCGTGCGACCAGGACCCGGTTGCCGGCTCTGCGCGCGAGGAGCACCTTCTTCGCGCCGGCCGTCTGCGGCCAGTCGACGAAGATCGCGAACAGGTCGTGCATCTTCGCCCCGCGGACGAGCCGCGAACGGACCTGCGGCGACCCTTCGGCGTAGGCATTGGCAATCCCCTCGCAGGCAACCCGAAGCTTCGCCTTCTCGACACCCGAGAAGCCGTCGACGAACGCCTCGGGCTGGGGGGCAATGATGTGGAACTCGATTTCGTTGCACTCGAAGAATGGGTTTGGCACGACTCATCTCCTTCACTCGGGAGACGAGCCGGCTGGTTAGCCGGTTGACACCGGCAGCCCGCCTCCTTGAATGGGACATCGCGAAAGCGGTCCCGGAGTTGGGCCGTTGGGATAGATGGAATGGCGAAGCCGCTCCTCGAAACGCCGGAGCCCGGCCTTCCGCTGCTGCGGGCGTGGCAGCACGTCGCGCCGTCGTCGCGGAGGCGAAACCCCGTGTGCCGCGGCGCGCAGACGGCCGAAGTCGTAACCGTCGGCGACGGCGAGCAGCGCGATCCGGCGCCACTCTTCGAACCACCGGCGCTTACCGCCGCCACGCCGGGCCACCGCCGGATGCTCATGCGCCCGCCGCAGGTACAGCTCGAAAGCATCGGGCTGACGCCGTCGAAAGATTCCTGGGAAGCGCCGCTCAAAGGCCGACCGTGGCGCCCTCGCGGCAGCGGCCTGCGGCTGCCAAGCGTCGAGCACTCGACTGGCTCGGTTGAACTGATGCCGATCAAGCCCCGCTGTCGCCCGCTTATACCGCTCGAGCGAAGTCTGATTCTGTCGCCGCACCCGCGCCACCGTCTCCGAATACTGCGTCAACGGCCCATCGATGAACCGATTCATCCGAGCCAGCGGCGACTCAGCAGACCGATCAATCCGTCCCGCCACCGATTCAATCTGCCTCACGACCCGCTGAGCAGCTGAAAATGCCTTCATCACCTCTGAAGTATCCATCTCAACTCGATGATAACAGAATCATCGGCGATCAACTACAGCAAGCCCTGCGCAGATCTCATCCGGACGCCCACGGGACGCCGATCAAATGCCAACCGAGGATCTGAGTTTGCGGCAACACGGGGCACGGCCCGGAACAGCGAGGAATGCGCCCGAAAGGAGTAGAAACCCGCGACCTTCGGCTTGAAGGACGGCGGACATTGACGCCTAGAGCCGGATCGCGACAGCGATGAGGCCGAGATGCGACCTAGGTCCCGAATCAGCAACCCGCAGGGAGCCGCTTCCACAGGTAGTCGACATCGAGTGAGGCCTCGCAGTTGCCGTCATGGCATCGAGGCGGCCGCGTCACGCTGAAGCCAATCTTCATCTCACATCGATCACCTTTGGCAACGCCGAACCATCCACTGGCCTTCACGGGGCCGTGGGCGCGGACGGCACAAGAAGCCACTTCCTTGCTCAGGATGCAGGTTCCGCGCCCAGCGTCCGGGTCCGCGCTACTCACCCGCAAGTTCTCCGCCACGCGGCGTATGTCGGAACGAGAACCAGGATCCTTCGAGGAGTAGCGGACGATCGACAACCTCGCCACCTTGATCGAGTTGGTCAACCGGCAGGTGACGGAGAAGCGAATCTTGCCTGGCTCGGCCAGCCAGACGCGACCCTTGGCACAAGGAGCATGGTCCCCAAATGGCCTCTTATTCGCCGGTGCATCGAATCCGGGGAAGAGAAAGAAAAGCAGGCAAAATAGTAGCCCGCACACCGGTGATCGACTGGTCTGCATCCGAACACGTCTCATCTGATTCCTCAGAGCTAATCTTCTTTGAGGATATCGACACCGAGCTTCGGCATCGCACCCTCCGGATGGGCTTGGTTGGGACGGGGAAGCAGTGGCGTAAAGATCATCCTCGGGCACATGATCGCGTTGCCACGCGCCGGCAACACCCAGCAGCGCGAGGAAAAAGGAACGCTCCCTATCAAGCCGACAGCCTTATGCGTGATCGGGTCCCAGACAGGACCGCCGCTATCTCCCTGAGCGGCCGGCCCGTCTACCAGGAAGCCAAAATCAAGCATCCCGTCTACGACTCCTTCATCCAACCTGAGAACCTTGCCGCAGTGCTGTCCTCCGGTTACTCCTGACCAGCAGACGAACCTGTTAACGCGCGGGCGTTGCGCTCCCTGTATCGGTTCAGCCCGCATCGGGCTGCCGTTGAGGACTGAGTGACTCCTCAGAGACTTATCGACCAAGACCGCCTCGGCATCAGTTCGGATCGGGTCACCAGGGAACTCTGACCCGAAATCCCTCCGCCGTACCTTCCCAATTACAGGCCCTTCGAAGAACTGCCTGATCGTCTGACGAGAAACTGCGGCGCCTAATTTGAAGCAATGACCTGCGGTGAGGATGAAGTACGAGTAGATCGTCTGTCCTTGTTGCTGGCCGGTCGGGGCTCGTGAGCCGAAACCGGCCGTACATTGCTTCGACGATGCGTTCTGCACCAGGGCCGAGCCACCATAGATGGGACCGTTGCTTTCGTAGCGAGTGACAGCTGGGATGCGTCGATCTTCATAGCCGACCGATATCGGGACCGACTGGCCGAACTGCTGTTTGACGAACCCTTCTACGAGACCGGGGTTCGTGGCCCCGATCTGCACGGTGTTCCCTTCGGGCGGAATCGAAAGCGAAACGGTCGCTTCCCTGGCGGGACCATTTCCCATGATTGAGGTCGATATCGAACTCTGGAGGGACTCCAGATTGCTGACGGGCCGGGTGGGGGGCGTCGGGTAGGGGTAAATCTGAGCAGGGTTCAGAAGGACTCCACTCTGCTTCAAGGCTTCCACCGTGGCCGCTTGTTCCTGCGGCGATCCCGTGAACCCGACGTAGATTTTCCCGCCGGCGCGATCATCTACGTAGAAACCGCCGTAGGTGGACGATGCGTGTTCTTCGGCCCATTGCGGAATCGCTTCCGATGCTTGGCCAATGTAGGTCTTTCGCCATTCCATTTCGCCGAGTTCAGGGGCTCGCATGGGCATGCCCCACCCTTCGACAGCGCGCATGGCGGTCGGATCACGACCTTCCCATTCATAGAGAAGCTCGAGGATGAGTTCGTTGAGCTGGGGTTCCGTCAGCGATTTATTGCGGTCGAGTCCATACTCTTCACGGAAGAGCTTGATCGCTTTGAAGTTCGGCCTCTCCACCGTCTCCGGGCCAGGAGGCGGTTGCTGCGGCACGATCACGAAGAACCGCTCTGCCGTCTGGTGTCCGAGGAAATCGGTGACGACTACTTCTATGTCCATGCGACCTGCCGCATGTTCGGAGGGGTGCGTGATCCATTCCATGGGAGCTGGCTGATCGCAGATGTGCGATTGCGGCACCGCGGGGTCCTCGCAGGTCTTTTCCTCCATCACGGAGGTTCCGTTGACGATGACCTTGACCGAGGCGACCTGGTGGGGCGAAGAGCCCGTGACGAACAGGGTGTGGTCTTTGTTTTCGATTTCCTGGCCCTTTCTCGACCAGAGGCTGCCGCTGATAGAAGCGATCGTAGGCGGAGTTTCCGCCCATGCCCATTTGAACACCGATCCATCATCGGCGATGTCGTAAGTGATTTCAGGGTTGCCGCCTCCCCAGACTTTCGTCCAGCGCGGTTCGGCCGAGTAGGCGAAGTTGGTCGTTTTCGCCGCTTCGGGGCCAGCGGGATCGACTTTGACGGAGGTCGCCCTCGAGGTCGAGTCATAAGTGATCGTCGCCACAGTCCCGTTGGGCAGCGTCACGGAGTTCAATCGCCCGGCTTCGTCGTAGCCGTATTTGGTTTCGCCGTCGGTCCCACCCACGGCTTTCAACCTGCCAGCTTCGTAACCAAACGAGGTGCTCCCCGCCTCTTCGCTTTCCACCTCAGCGACCAAGCCGGCGGAGAGATCCATGTCGAGCTCAGGGTCGGTACTCGGCGTCGCCTCGTCTTCGAGCTGCAGATTGACGAGCTTTCCTTCCGAGTAGTCGTAGTCGATCACCGGCGGAGAGAAGTACGGTGCGAGGCCGCCGCCCCTTCCCCACTTCGTCCACCGCTGCACCCTGTCGTTCCCAGAGTCGGTGACGAAAATATTGCCCGCCTCGTCGGTGACGATTCCCATCGGATTCGCCAGTTCCATCTCGCCGTCACCGGTGCCTTCTTCTCCGAACTGCGTGAGGAAGTCACCTTCCTGATTGAACTGCTCGATTCGCTCGTTTCGCTCATCGGAGATCCAGACGTAGCCGTCGGAGTCGATCTCGATCGCGACCGGACCGCGGAACTGGCCCTCGTCGTAGCCTTCAAAACCGAACTGGCGGACGAATGAGCCTTCTCCGTTGTAGACAACGACGCGGTTGTTGTCCCAGTCGGCGACGAAGACATTGCCGCCGGGGCCGACGTCGATTCCCATCGGTTCGTAGATCTGACCCTGGCCCGAACCGGCCGTCCCCACGGCTTTCAGGAAGACGCCAGACGAGTTGAACTTCTGGATCCGGTTGTTGCCGGAGTCGGCGACCCAGATGCTGCCGTCGGCGCCGATCGCCAGGCCCTGCGGCGTTTTGAACTGGCCGTTACCCGAGCCAAAGCTGCCGAATTTGCTCAAGTAGCCGCCGGATGCGCTGAACTTCTGGACTCGGTCGTTGTTGGCATCGGCGACGTAGATGTTCCCGACCGAATCGACCTCGACGTCCGACGGCTTGTCCAGCTGACCGTCTGCTTCCCCCGGGCTGCCGAGTTTGCCGAGGTAGCTGCCATCCGCGTCAAAGTGCAGGACGCGGTCGTTTCCGGAGTCGGCGATCCAGAAGGTTCCATCGGGAGCGATGTCGAGGCCCCCGGGATGGTTGAACTGCCCATTGCCGGTGCCGTAGGAGCCAAAGGTCGCGGTATGGAGTGGGGGCGGCATCCACTCACCTTCGATTCTCCAGCGCTGCACGCGGTCATTGCCGGAGTCGCTGAAGAAGACGTTGCCGGCGTCGTCGGTGACGATTCCCATCGGATTCGCCAGTTCCATCTTGCCGTCGCCGCTGCCTTCTTCTCCGAACTGAGTGATGTATTCGCCGGATTGATCGAACTGCTCGATCCGCTCGTTTCGCTCGTCGGAGACCCAGACGTAACCGTCGGCGTCGACCTCGATGGCCACCGGCCCCCGGAACTCGCCGTCCCCGTAGCCTTCGATGCCGAACTGCCGCATGAATGCACCAGCTTCGCTGAAGACGGCGACTCGGTTGTTGTCCCAGTCGGCGACGAAGACATTGCCGCCGGGACCGACGTCGATTCCCATCGGTTCCAAGAGCTGGCCTTCGCCGGAGCCGGCGGATCCGATTTTTTTCTGGAAGACACCCGCGGCGGTGAATTTCTGGATGCGGTTGTTGCCGGTGTCAGCAACCCAGATGTTGCCGGCGGAGTCGAGTGCGATCCCTTCCGGGCGAATGAATTTGCCGTCGTTGTTGCCATAGGCGCCGATCGTCTGCAGGTAGGTGCCCGCGGGACTGAACTTCTGCAGTCGGTCGTTGTTGGCATCCGCCACCCAGATGTTGCCGGCGGAGTCGACCTCGACGTCAACCGGCTTGTCGAGCTGGCCGTTTGCTTCCCCGGGACTCCCGATTTTTCCGAGATAGTCGCCGTCGGCCTCGAAATGGAGAACCCGATCGTTAACCGAATCGGCGACCCAGAGGGTCCCGTCGGGTGCCATGTCGAGACCGGCGGGATGGTCGAATTGCCCGTTGCCGGTGCCGTAGGAACCGAAGCTCGACCCATACGTCGGCTCCAAGGGAATCGGTTCCCCCTCTTCAGGCGCGAGATAGACCGGAGCGTCGTCCCCGAGCACGACCTTCTCGATCCGCCCGCTGTTGTTGAACTCCGAAGCTTCGATCGCGTCGGTTGGCTCCACCTTGTACCCAGACACCGTCTTGGTGATGCTGGCCCGCAGCCTCGAGCTGAAGGTGGTCTGCGACGGCGACTGTGGGATCGGGACCGACTTCGTGATCTTCCCCTCGTCGGTCACCGTCGCTTTCTCGGGAGGCGACACCCCCGCCAGCGGTTCCATCTCAGGAGTCTGGGCCAGGCTCCAGCCCCGTCCCCACTGGGTGTCCTTCTCGATCGGCTGCTGGGAGTTGTAGACCCGTTCGAGTTCGAGACTCGCCCGCTCCGTGTCCACGTCGGCGTCGCGTTCGTGGAAGGCGACGTTGCCGTTCATCACGTTGACCGCGATCTCAGGACCGCGATATTCGGCTTCGCCCGAGTAGTCGTTGCCGTCGGGTAGGCGGAAGTGCTGGAGCACGAACTCTTCCTTCATCCCGGTCGCCGGCATGTATTCGAACTCGATGTTGCGCTCCAGCGGCGACACGTTGCCAGCCTTGTCGACGGCGACGATGAAGAGGGAATGTTTGCCCTCGGCGAGACCAGGCAGGCGCAGCGTGTAGTCCATCGTCAGAGTCCGTTCGCAGCCGGCGGTGGGGCAGCTGCCGGCCGATTTCGTCGCGATCGGCACGGCACCCGGTTCTTTGCTCGGGTCTTTGTCGAGGTAGACCTTGATTTCTTGGACGCCAGAGCGGCTGGCGCCGTCGTCGGCCGTGATCTGCAGTTTGTAGGACGGCAGACTCAATTCGTCTTTGTCGGACGGTTCGTTCTGCGGTTTCTCCGTCGTCCCGGTCTGGGCCGTGATCGTCGCCAGCTGGCCGCTGAGGCTGACACTCGGCGCCGTGCCGTCGAGCCAGAGCGGCCGCTGGAGCTGCCAGGTCTTCCCGGTCGGGTCGACGACCTGGACGGTGAATTTGCGTTCGACGCCTTCGCCGTTATAGCGACCCTCGTACGGGAAGCCGTCGGTAGTGAAACTGATCTGTCCGCTTTCGTAGGTTTTGCACCGAGCCCCATAAGTGCCGGCGCACACACCTTTGCTCCACAGCCATTCCTGGGTGCCGACGCCGAACATGCGAACGGTGCGCACGCCGAGGCCGGCATCCGAAGCGGTGACGTTGAAGGTGCGCACGGTCGCGTCCTTCTTCAGCCACCCTTCCGGCGTCGGTCCCACGTAATCGAGATATGGGTGCTGCCAATCGTCAAGCCAGATGCCGATTCCGCCGGCCATGACATGACGCCAGCAAGGTATGTAGCCCCCGGCGGTACCCAGCCCAAACGAGAGCTGCGTCCCCCATGCGTCGATGAAATTGGAACCCGTTTTCTGCGCGGTTTCGTACTGCATGTTCCAGCTGGTCCCGTTCCACGTGCCGGCATAGTCGTAGGGATGCGGGTATTCGTTTGGGTGACAGTTTCCGCTCCCGTTGTTCCTGGAAAAGGGATTGATCGTGGCCGCGGCGATGTAGCTGTTCGCGTTCGGCGCCAGGATGTAGTACCCCCCAGTGCCGGAACCGTGGGTACCTTCAACCGTCGCGACGGCTAGGCCGTCCCAAAGAGGCCAGTTACCGTTTTTGGTTCCTATCTGGGTCCACCAGTTGTTGGCAGACAGCTGTGGCGTAAACGCGCCAATGCCGCTCATGTTTTTCTGTTCGAACCACCATCCCCAATCCTGGTAGATCGTCGGGTCGACCAGGATCGGGTAGGCGAAATCGCCGTCCTTGTGCTCGACCGCGAGAACCAGCTGGCTGTCCTCCACCGTCATCGCGACCGGCACGTCAGAACCCTGAGCGTCCCTCGCCCATGGGGCTGGGATCAGCAGCGACGGCTCACCCTGCGCGTCGATGACTTCGGCGCCGCCGCCGGCGATCGAGCGAAGCTCAGATCCGGCCGGGAGATCGAACTTGAAGCGCAAGGTCTCCGGGCTGTCGACCGACCGGAGCACGTCGAATAGCTCGACGCCGCGGGAAATGGGGGAAACCAGAAGGTCAGTGTGGGCCCCCTCCGAGACATCGGTGAAGAGCAGGTTCTTGTCGCCCAGCCGGGTGGCGTTTGCGTCTTCCGCGCCGACCTGGGTGATGCCGACGCCTTCGTCGCCGAGCTCCAAGCCCTCGTTGGCCGAAGAACCCACCTCGAGGTCGACCAGCGGGTTTTCAGGGATCCAGTCCCCTTCGGACTGGACGAGGGTCACGTCGACCTTGCGCAGCTCGCCGTCTTCGTTCTCTGCCCGTATCGGCACACCGGCTTCAAACAGCGTCGAATCGCCTTCACTGCGGACGGTCGCGGCGTCGGGTTCGGCGACATCGAGAACGGTAGCGTCGCTGAGGAACCGCGCCGGGTCCCCGTCTAGGTTCTCCAGCACGTCCCCGAAGGTCGAGCGGATCAGCTCCTGTAGCTCCGCGGGCGTCAGGCCCTCGTAGGCATGCCGCGATTCCTCGCGCAGCTCTACGTTTGCGGGGGATTCGAGCTCGGCTTCCCGCGCTTCTTCTTCTTCGACGTAGTCCTCGTATCCCGCCTGGATCCCGCTGACCATCGGCTCGGGCATGACCGCCGGAGGGGCTTCCTGCCCCTCATCCGCCTGGGACACGTCGACGCCGGAGCCGGCAGCAACGACGATCAGCGAGGCAAGAAGCGCCAGGAAGCACACGAAGGCGATGGTTCTCCACGGGCCGTGGCCTCTCTGGCTTCTCTGTCCGCGAATCAACGGGCTGACCCATCGCTCGTCTGGACCACGCAGCTACAGCAACCGACATCCGTTTCGAAACACCTGCGCGCCATGGCCCCCGCCCCTAGATTCAATTTGGCGAGGGTTCTATTACACGCTCAGAACCTCCTCAATACCTAAAAGAAGGACTTTCAGTGTCACAGTCCAGTCCGTCGGCGTCCGGCACAGCCGGCAAGAGCGAGAGTTGGGCCGACCCGAGCGATCCTCAGACTCCCATCGCCCGCAGAGCTTCCTCCAACTGCTGTCGAGTGATGCTGCAGTAGCCGCCCTGCACGCTCTGTCCGCTCAGCCCAAACTCCCCGAGCTTGGCGCCCGACTCGATCGGCACTTCACCCACCACATCGATCATCGTCCGATAGGGCCACTGCTGCGCCGCCTCCGGATCGCCGTGCTCTGCGATCCACTCGCCGGCAAGTTGGGACTGCTCGGTGACCCTGACGCTGATAGTTGGACTTGACCCAGTAGCCGCGGCCGAGGGCCGTCAGCTCGTCCTCGGCGAGGATCTCCTCGAGGCTCTGCGACAGACCGACCCCGACCGGGGAGCCGTGCGCAAGAGGTTGCCCGGGTGACCGTTTCAGCCGCGGCAACGCCGCGTACTCGGCGAGCACCGTAGCGCCGACCGGGTCCGCCTCGTTCCACCAGCGCGCGAAGAGCTCGGCGGCGGTCGCAATCTGCTCGGCGTCGAGCACAACGCCGAGCTCGACGTTGGCGCGGCCCTCGCTCCCGAGCCCGGAGTTGGTCAGATTGCCGGAGCCGACCAGTCCCCAGGTCGTGTCGATCAGGCTGACCTTGGCGTGCAGGTTGGGCACGCTGCAGATCTCGAAGCCGGCATCGAGCAGGGTCTCGAGCCCGCTTGGATCGAGGACGCGCGTCTGCACACTGCCGGCAACCAGCGCGGTCAGGAGGTGTCGCTCAGCCGCCGAGGATTCTTCAACCGCCGTGACGATCTCCTCGGCCACCGGCTTGCTGAGAAACGGGCTCGCAAGCCAGACTCGCTGCTTGGCCCCGCGGATCCGTGCCAGCAGCTCGGTGCGGGCGTAGGTGACCAGCTCGCCGGCATCTCCTATTGCCATTTCAAATGAAGCTAGTAGACAGGTGCAGCAACATCAACTTCCCTCCGGCAGCAGACAGATGGCACGCAACCTGAAGCAGCGAAGCATCTCCGACCTCCTTGGCATCTACGGCCAGGTACTCGAGGAGCTCAACGAACGCGGAGTGATCCGAAGCACCAACGCACCTACTGGCGACTACGCCGAGTGGCTGGTGCAGCGGGCGCTCGGAGGTGAGCTGCAGCCGAACTCCAACAAGAGCGCCGACCTGATCGCGCGCAAGAGGAAGATCCAGATCAAGGCCAGGGTGCTGACCGATCCAGAGAAGCCAGGTGAGCGGCAGCTTTCCCCCTTTCGCTCATGGGACTTCGACGAAGCGGTAATCGTCCTCTTCGATCGCCACTACGCCGTCATGCGAGCAACCCGAATCAATGTCGACGACCTCAAAGCCGCAGCCAAAGAAGACAAATGGGTCTCCGGACACCGGGTGATCGCACGCGATGCCCTGCTCGACCGCGGCCGCGACATCACCGAGAAGCTGCGGGAGGCGGTGGCAGGGCAAGACGATTGAATGCGCTAGACGGGAGTCGAACTCGCGACCTTCGGCTTGAAAGAACCTGCGCTTGTTGATGCCCACGGCCGCCTCCAGGGCCAAAATTTCCAGCGGAGGTCACGAGCGCGTTCGAGCTCCCCATCGAGAACGTGGTGTAGCGACGCAGGGTGATCGCGGCGGCCGGAACCCCTGACTAGGTGGGAGCTTCAAGAGAAGTTTGCTGGGCGGGATCGACCTGAAGACGATGACCAGCCGATTACGAGGGGGCCAAGCAGGTTGGGAGGCGAAGTTCAAATGATCGGCCGTCGACAAGGGAAAGGATCACGACCCTTGAGTACCATGCGCGCCCTTCATCGCAGGTAATCGGCCGGAAGGCAATTACTCGGACGCGACTTCCATCCCGCCTATCGCTTCCAAAGGCCGCCCGCGTCGGATTTGATCCCCAGTGGCCCCATTTCATGCCCTCGACCGGAACCCTGAGAAGTTGCTTTCCCCGGTATCCGGAGAAGTTGCACTGACCAGGATGAGCCTGAGCGGTGAAACGTTTGGTCTTCGGGTGGTAGCACGCGATCACCGATCTGGACTCCGCAGTCCCGGAATCCGCCAGCGAAACCGCCGGGCCGGGCAGCAACAAAGCCAAGCTGGCAGCGACCACCGAGCATAGGAACGCCAGGGGGGCCCGAGCTGCGAGCGGGTCAAGGTCGACGGGGGTGGGTACGAAATGACGTTTCCACATACTCATTACAACCACTCGCAGAGCCTTCGGTTGCGGATGATAAGTCTAGCGACAGGACAGCGACAGCTTGGATGAGGCAGCGGCGCCAGCATCATCCCATGCCGCCTGCCGGGTTAGCAAGGGGTGTGCGGGCAAGGTTTTCCACCGGCAAGATTCGAGTAAGGAGTCCACGCGGGGCGCGCACTTCCTTTCAGCGTCAGCAGCCCGGAGTGATATTCCCAACCAGGCTGATTGTCATCTTGAATGTTGTAGTAAAAGGCTCGCGCGATGTTCAAGCGTTTCCGGTTATTTTGCATCATCGAAAAACTGGACTGAACGAGCTGTTTCTGTATTGAGCTGGTCACCGGGGGTACGTTTGCTTTGTTTTGCGGGTTCCTTACAGCGAAGCCGAGCTCGGTAACCCACAGTGGCTTCCCGGGTTTGAGAGCGTGAACTGCAGTTATCACGCGTTTGATCGCTGCTGATACCTGCTTGACATCTCCTTCGTCCCTTGGCCCGTGCTGGCGCCCGGGTCTTCCGATCCTGAATACGTAGGGATGAAGACTGATTGCGTCATAAGCATTACCGGCTTTGAGTTCGGACAGCCTCCCATCCATCTGTTTCAGGAAGGCACGTGGGGTCAGGTGGCACTCGGGGTGGCAGCCAGGAACCCTGTACCCGTAAAGCCCTGGCGTCAAGACTTCGATTTCCCCTTTCGCGGCGGACCTCAGGGCTTCCGACATTTCTTTGAAGAATTTCGCGAACAGCCTCGGATTTACTTTCCCTTCTTGTTCGCCTGACAGGGGTACAAAAGGCATATTCGGCTCGTTCCAGATCTCCCAAACTTTCACCGGATGACTGAAGCCGCTACCAGGACCGTATTGTTTGACCATTTCTTCGCCATATTTGATCCACTCTTTTGCGAGTTGCGTACCGGGCTTCGGGAAAGGACCATGGCCGATGTACGGAAGCACGGTAATGCCGTGATTAGCAGCGGCAGTGAAGGCCCCGTTGATTTGGGTTTGGTTACCCGGGTAGACCACAAGACGCAGCATCTTCGCTCCGGAGTTCTTCACCGCGTCATAGATGTTGTCGTTTTTCATCTTCTGAAAATTGCCTGACCACATCATGCCGTAGAAGCTGCCAGGACCAGCTTTGCTCTCGCTAGCGATTAGGTTCAGTTTGTCTTCGGCGCCTGCCATTTCTTCTTCTTCGCCGACGGTCATCGTCCGTTTCGACGTCGTCAGCGTGCGATCCCCGCCGTATGCGGTTCCTGCTGAGCTCTCCGCGACGAGCCGGTAGTGGTAAGTAGTTTCAGGCGCAAGGTCGATGGCGGCTTCGTTGATTTCGATCTCTTCTCGACTTCGTCCAAGCGCTTCCCCCGAAAGAGTGCTTCCGTAAGATTTCGTCGGTCCATATTCGAAGGAATATTCCGTCTCGTCGCCATTCGCGTTAGCGAAGCCATTCAGGATGGCGGTGTTTGCTTCCACTTCGGTCGCGGCCTCGGTGATCGCAAGGGGGAATCCGGCATTCATTGATTGCTTAACCTCCGATTCCCCCAGCGCCCGGTCGTAGATGCGGACCTCGTCGATCAGCCCCTCATAGAATTCTTCTTCTTCGAAGTAGGCCGAGCAGCCGATCTTCAGCGGGCCGCTGCTCGGGAGAGGGGCATCGGCGGTGCCAGTGTCCTGCAGCTCGCCGTCGATGTAGAGGCGCATCTTGGCGCCGTCGTAGGTGAGGGCGACGTGACTCCAGACGTTGACCGGCAGGGCCTGGTCGGATTCGACCTCAGCAAACACTTCTTCTTCTTCCTGCTCTTCTTCGCTCCCCAGCAGCCCTTCGATCTTGCCGGTCCCCTCGAAGCCGAGGTAGAGGGCATAGGAGAAGAAGTCTTCGGTTTCCTTGTAGATCAGCGGTTCGTATAGCCCGCTGCTGCGCCTGGGCTTGACCCAGGCCTGGAGGGTGAGCTCTTCAGTCAGCTGCAGGTCGGGGCCGTCGGGGACGTTGAGACAGTCGTCTTCGCCGTCGAAGGAGAGCGCTTGTCCGAAGCGGCCGTTGGAGAACCAGGTGGCGCCATCGATCGCCCCGTCGTGGGCGCCGGCGAGATCCTCGGCGACTTCGCCCTCGCCGGCGTCGAAGGAGTAGGCGGCGACGGGGGAGCGCGAGGGCGTCTCGAGACCGGCGCCCATGTCGGCGGC
>WUUC01053437.1_pt1 | contig 25155 bp, 18 predicted proteins | sample 6278441 | NCBI WGS metagenome assembly WUUC01 (sample SAMN13675441, study PRJNA597444) | soil metagenome | isolation source: soil | place: USA: Washington | collected 2017-10 | reverse complement strand
AGGGCTTGAACACGACGCCCGTCCACGGCCACACGGCGCTCTTCGGCGTCTACGGCATGCTCGGCATCGGCCTCATGCTCTTCTGCCTGCGCGCGCTGCAACCGGGCAAGGCTTGGAAAGAGTGGCCGCTCAAAACTTCCTTCTGGGCGATCAACGTCGGGCTGATGGCGATGGTCGTGCTGTCGCTCCTGCCCATCGGGCTGATGCAGACGTGGGCTTCGGTCGAGTACGGCACGTGGTACGCGCGCTCGGCTGAGTTTCTGCAAACCGGACTGATGGACAAGCTGCGCTGGATGCGCGTTCTGGGTGACACGACCTTCGCCGTCGGCGCGCTCGTGCTCGGCTACTTCGTGCTCGGCCTCATCACCGGCCACTCGTTCGACAAGCGCGGCTACGTCAGGGAAGGCGAATCGGAAGTTCACCTGACGAAGGATGTGATGCACGCGCACGCAGGCGACTAACGCGTTTGACGCGCACGTGTTCAACCCCTCATTTAAAGAGGCGGCGACATTCTCGTCGCCTCTTTTCTTTGACGGCGCGGGCTGTCAAAAATCACCATAGGGCAAGCGTAAAATTCCCCGCCGAGGTGCAAGCCGAGCGCTTCATTCTCACCCCTCTCGCAAAATATCCGCCAAAACTCCTCCCTCTAATCCCTGCGGCCGGTCGGCACAATGATTGCGGTATTGACCTGTAAGTCGGGGCGTTCGACATTCGGGCGTCCCCACAAGGAGGAATCAATACTATGTTCATTTCGACAAGCGAACCCGGCTATCTCAAGATGCTGATTCAACTCATCCTGCTCGCCATCCTCATTTTCGCTCTCGGCGCGCTCATCAGTGTGAATCCGCAGACGGCCAAGCACGCCCCCGCGACAGCGCAGAAGACCGGCACATCCTTATCCGCCGACGACCAACCGCTGCTGAGGGAGTACAGAGGAGTCAAGCTGGGCATGACGACACAGGAAGTTCGCCGGAAACTTGGCGAACCGGCTGACAAGAGCGACGAACAGGACTTTTACAACTTCTCGGAGACTGAGACGGCGCAAGTTTTCTACGATGAATCCGGCAAGGTGAAAGCCGTCTCGGCGCACTTCGCGGGCGACAGCGCCTCAAACGCGCCCACCCCGAAGGCTCTCTTCGGCGAGGACGCGCCGCCCAAAGCGGACGGCTCAGTGTTCAAACTTGTCAGATACTCCGGCGCAGGCTACTGGGTTTCATACAGCCGCACTGCGGGCGATCACACACTCGTCACAGTCTCGATGCAGAAGCTCAACTAGGCGAGCGCGCGCTATCAACGACGCTCCGGGTACTTTGTTCGAGAACTCAAGCGTCTGTCATGTCGGGCGTCGTGGAATGTCTGCCGATGGCGGCTCATCATGGGAGTCCGTGAAAAATTATGTCTTCGTCTTTGAGGTTGAACGTAGTTGAGACACAACCCGATTGCGCGCGGCGCGCGTCGAGAGATTCCTCCGACCTCTACGCTGCGGCGTTATGCGAGTTGTGTGGAAACAAGTTCGCCTCTGTGTACCCGAAGGGCGCGCTGATCTTCATCGAGGGGCAGGAGACGCGCGGCGTGTACCTGCTCTGCTCCGGGCGCGTCAAGCTCTCCACCTCTTCGGGCGAAGCGCGCGTGCTGATCACACACATCGCCGAGCCGGGCGAGATTCTCGGCTTGAATGCCGCGCTCACCGGCGACCCTTATGAAGTGACCGCCGAAACGCTCGAACCTTCCCAGATCACTTTCGTCAACAGCGAACATTTCCTGCGCTTCCTCCACGAACACGGCGGCGCGGCGTTACGCGCGGCGCGGCAGATGAGCATCAATTACCGCGCCGCTTTCGAGCAGTCGCGATTGCTCGGACTCTCCCAGTCAGCGGCGGGCAAGCTCGCACGTTTCCTGCTCGACTCCTGCGCCCGCGACGCGCGTGGGAAGGGCGCAGCCGCTCGCCTGCTCCTGACGCTCACGCACGAAGAGATCGGGCAACGCATCGGAGCTTCGCGTGAAACCGTGACGCGTCTCTTCAGCGAATTCAAGCACGGGCGAATCATTCAGGTCAGGGGTGCGGCCATCCTGATTCGAGATCGCCACGCACTCGAATCCATCGCCAACTATTGAGGCGAAGTGACAAGTTGAAAGACGAAAGTGAAGGACAGGAGACTGCGGCCTCTGTCCTTCACTTTCGTCTTTCGCGCTTTGTCGAACGTGCGGCGCGCCGATTGCAATTGAATGAAGCGGGCATGATTTTTCAACCGTTGGACGCCTCCGTTAGTCGCCGAGTGGGTGAGAATTCGCAAAAACCAAACTCCTTTCTGGGTGAGATTACACACGATGGAACGAAAGCAGATCACGATTGACGGCAACGAGGCGGCCTCCTACGTTGCCTACCGGACGAACGAAGTAATCGCCATTTACCCGATCACGCCCTCCTCGAACATGGGCGAGAACTCCGACGCGTGGGCGGCGGCGGGTGAGCGGAACATCTGGGGCGTCACGCCCGCCGTGCGCGAGATGCAGTCCGAGGGCGGCGCGGCCGGAGCGGTTCACGGCACGCTCCAGAGCGGCAGTTTGACCACCACCTTCACGGCCAGCCAGGGCCTGCTCCTCATGATCCCGAATATGTTCAAGATCGCGGGCGAGCAGACTTCGACGGTGTTCCACGTCGCCGCACGCGCCCTCGCCACGCACGCCCTCTCGATCTTCGGCGACCACTCGGACGTGATGGCGGCGCGCTCCTGCGGCTGGGCCATGCTCTTCGCGAACTCCGTGCAGGAGACGATGGACTTCGCCCTCATCTCGCAGGCCGCGACGCTTCGCTCGCGCGTTCCCTTCCTACACATCTTCGACGGCTTCCGCACCTCGCACGAGGTGATGAAGATAGAGCAACTCACCGAAGCGGACATGCGCGCGATGATCGATGCAGACTTGGTGCGCGCACACCGCGAACGCGCGCTCACGCCCGACCGCCCCGTCATGCGCGGCACGGCGCAGAACCCGGACGTTTACTTCCAGTCGCGCGAGCGCGCCAACCCTTTCTACAACGCCGCTCCTCAGATCGTGCAGGAGACGATGGACAAGTTCGCGTCGCTCACCGGACGCCAGTATCGTCTCTTCGATTACTGCGGCCACGCAGAGGCCGAGCGCGTCGTCGTGTTGATGGGTTCAGGCTGCGAAGCTGCGGAGGAAACGGTCAATGCACTCCTTGAACGCGGGGAGAAGATCGGGCTTCTGAAAGTTCGTCTCTATCGTCCGTTCTCGCCCACGCATCTGCTTGCCGCCATTCCGCGCACCGTGCGATCAATCGCCATCCTCGACCGCACGAAAGAACCGGGCGCGTCGGGCGAGCCGCTTTATCAAGACGTGCTGACGAGCATTGGCGAGAGCCTGACGAGCGGGCAAATGCCTTTCGCGCAAGTGCCGCGCGTCGTCGGCGGCCGCTACGGGCTGGCCTCCAAAGAGTTCACGCCCGCGATGTGCAAAGCGGTCTTCGACGAGTTGAAGAAACCCGTCCCGAAGAACCACTTCACCGTCGGCATCCAGGACGACGTGACGAACACCAGCCTCGACTTCAACTCCGACTTTACGACCGAAGGCGCGGACGAAGTGCGCGCTCTCTTCTGGGGACTCGGCGCGGACGGCACCGTCGGCGCGAACAAAAACACGATCAAGATCATCGGGGAGGAGACCGATAATTACGCGCAAGGCTACTTCGTCTACGACTCGAAAAAGTCCGGCGCGATGACCGTCTCACACCTGCGTTTCGGCCCCAAGCCTATCCGCAGCACCTATCTCGTCCAGCGCGCCAGTTTCGTCGCCGTCCACCAGTTCAATTTCGTCGAGCGGTACGACGTGCTCGCGGCGGCGGGCGAAGGCTCGACCTTCCTTCTCAACAGCCCGTACGGCCACGAAGAGACATGGGACAACCTGCCGCGCACGTTGCAGGATGAGATCATCCGCAAGCGCATCAGGTTCTACGCGATCAACGCATACGAAGTGGCGAAGGCGGCGGGCTTGGGTTCGCGCATCAACACGATCATGCAGACCTGCTTCTTCCAACTGAGCGGCGTGCTCCCGCCCGAAGAGGCAATCGCGAAGATCAAGGAGTCCATCAGGAAGACTTACGGCAAACGCGGCGAGCCGGTCGTCAGGCAGAACTTCGCCGCCGTGGATGCCGCCCTCGCTCACCTCCACGAGGTTCAAGTCCCGGCCGTGGCGGCGGGCATGCTCGAACGCCCGCCCGCAGTCTCCGCGCTCGCGCCCGCGTTCGTGCAGAACGTCACCGCCGAAATCCTCGCCGGGCGCGGCGACGCGCTGCCCGTCAGCGCGTTTCCCGAAGACGGCACTTACCCGACGGGCACCGCCCAATGGGAGAAGCGCAACATCGCCCTCGAAGTGCCCGTGTGGGAGCCTGACCTGTGCATCGAGTGCGGCAAGTGCATGCTCGTCTGCCCGCACGCGACGATCCGCGCGAAGGCGTTCGACGAAAGTGATCTCGACGGCGCGCCCGATGGCTTCAAGCACATCCCTGCGAAGTTTCGCGAGTTGACTGACAAGCGTTACACGATTCAAGTAGCCGTCGAAGACTGCACGGGCTGCCGCCTCTGCGTCGAGGTCTGCCCCGCGAAGGACAAGTCGAACGTCTCGCGCAAGGCTCTCAACATGCACCCGCAACTCCCCTTGCGCGAGAGCGGCCGCGCCAACTGGGACTTCTTCCTGACACTCCCGGACATGCACGCAAGCGGCGGCGCGATGAAGTTCGACAACGTCAAAAACGTCCAACTGCTGCAACCGCTCTTCGAGTTTTCGGGGGCGTGCGCCGGTTGCGGCGAGACGCCTTACATCGCGCTGCTCACGCGACTCTTCGGTGACCGCTCCGTCATCGCCAACGCGACGGGCTGCTCATCCATCTACGGCGGCAACCTTCCAACTACGCCCTACACGAAGAACGGCGAGGGGCGCGGACCCGCCTGGTCGAATTCGCTCTTCGAGGACAACGCCGAGTTCGGACTGGGGATGAGGATGGCGCTCGACCACCAGAGACTTTACGCGCGCGAGTTGGTCGAGCGACTTCGCCCGCTCATCGGCGAAGCGTTGGCGGATAGCCTGCTCGAAACCGATCAATCCACTGACGGCGGCGTGGGCGCGCAGCGCGAACTCGTCGCCGCGCTCAAGGCGAAACTCAAAGACAGCTTCGAGCCGGAAGTGCGCGACCTGCTCTCGGTGGCGGATGCACTGGTGCGCAAGACCGTCTGGATCATCGGCGGCGACGGCTGGGCTTACGACATCGGCTTCGGCGGCCTTGACCACGTCATCGCCTCCGGCGCGAACGTCAATATTCTCGTCCTCGACACGGAGGTTTATTCGAACACGGGCGGGCAAGCCTCGAAAGCCACGCCGCTCGGCGCGGTGGCGAAGTTTGCCGCGGGCGGCAAGACGACGGCGAAGAAAGACCTCGGCATGATGGCGACTAAGTACGGCAACGTCTACGTGGCGCAGGTGGCGATGGGCGCGAGCGACACCCAGACCGTGAAAGCGTTTCTCGAAGCCGAGGCGCACGACGGGCCTTCGCTCATCATCGCCTACAGCCAGTGCATCGCGCACGGCATAGACATCGCGAAGGGGATGCAGCACCAGAAGCTCGCGGTTGATTCCGGCTACTGGCCGCTCTACCGCTTCGACCCGGCACGCGCGGGCGAAGGTAAAAATCCGTTCCAGTTGGACTCCGGCGATCCGAAGATTCCCTTGCAGGATTACATCTACACGGAAGGACGCTATCGCATGCTCCAGCAGAGCGACCCGGCGGTCGCCAAATTCCTGCTCGGACGCGCGCAAGGAGCGGTTAATGCGAAGTGGCAGGAGTACAAGCAAATGGCGGGAAAGGAAACGGTGAAAGGGTAAGGGGCAAAGGGGAAAGGTAAAACCCTTACCCCTTTTCCCTTTTCCCTTTTCCCATCGGAGATAAAGTGATGATTGACCTGAGCACAACTTACATGGGGCTGCGGTTGAAGAACCCGGTCGTGCCATCGTCTTCGCCGCTGTCGCACACGGTAGAAGGAATCAAGAGGATGGAAGACGCGGGCGCGTCGGCGGTCGTGATGTACTCTCTGTTCGAGGAGCAGATCACGCTCGACAGCCTGCTGCTTCATCACCAACTCGACCACAACACGTTTCACACGGCCGAAGCCCTCAGCTACTTTCCCGAACTCGCCTGCTACAACGTCGGCCCCGAACGCTATTTGAACCTCATCGCGTCGGCCAAACGCGCCACGGAGATTCCGATCATCGCGAGTCTCAACGCTTTCTCGCCGGGCGGCTGGACGCGCCACGCGGGACTGATCGAGGAAGCCGGGGCGGACGCGCTTGAGTTGAATGTCTATTACATCCCCGCCGACCCGCGGCTGTCGAGCGCGGAGGTCGAGCAGGTGTACATCGAAATCCTGCGAGAGGTGAAGCAGGCGATCTCCATACCCGTGGCGATGAAACTCAGTCCACACTTCAGCTCACCCGGTCATGTCGCGCATCGCCTCGTTGAAGAAGGGGTGGACGCGCTCGTCCTCTTCAACCGCTTCTACCAGCCCGATTTCGATCTCGAAAATCTGGAAGTTGCGCCCCGCCTCGTCCTGAGCAATTCCAATGAAATCCGCCTGCCCCTGACGTGGGTGGCGATTCTCTACGGCCAACTCCTGACCGACTTCGCCATCACCACCGGCGTCCACACGCACGAGGACGTGCTCAAGGGGCTGATGGCCGGGGCGAAGGTGACGATGATGGCCTCGGAGCTTTTACAGCACGGCGTGGGGCGCATCACGGAGGTGCTGCGCGCGCTCAAAGCGTGGATGGAAAAACGCGAGTACGAATCGGTCATGCAGATGATCGGGAGCATGAGCCAGACGAACGTCGCCAACCCGTCGGCCTTCACGCGCGCCAATTACATGAAGTTGCTGGCCGCCTACAGGCCGGTCATTAAAGAAGCGAACGAGACGCTCGATTTCCCATATCCCCCTTATTCCGATGCACGGAGGTGAACACTATGACAACAGATGAACGCGACGTACTCGAACTGTTGAGAGCGGAACTTGACCACATTGAGAAAGGCGGCTACGGGCGTCCGGTGCGCGCTCCCCGGCAACCGACCTCCATCTTCCAGGATTCGCTGACCTGCCTGAACTACGGCATGCCATACCGCGCCCATCCCTGCGGCGAGTGCTTCCTCAACGAACTCGTGCCGCCCGAGAGACGCGCCGAAGAGGTTCCGTGCCACCACATTCCGCTCGACGCCGAGGGGGTGACGATTGAAGAGATCGAGTCGGAAGAAAACCAGCAGAAGTTGGAAGACAGGGTCAAAGTCTGGCTGCGCGCGAAGATCAGAGAGATCGAGGAAGAGCGCGGGCAGTGGAAACTGGATTGAAGAGACGGTTTGAACTTATGCGAATGTCTCACACAATTATCGGCGGCTGTAACGTCCGTCGCCTCGCGGTCGGTCTGCTCGCCATCTGGTTGAGTGGGGCGGGCTGCCTCTTCTGCTGCGGGCGCGACCTGCCGACGGCGACCGCCTTCGAGCGCGACCGGGCAACTTATCAGCTCGCAGTTCCGGCCGCGGCCGACCCCCATTCGTGCTGCAAGGCACGCGTCTATGCTCGCGCGGATAAACGCTCGCGACATAGCTTCGCAGCTTCGCGCGTCACGGAGCACGAGAGGCGAGCGGGCGCAGGGGCGAATGCAGCGGCCTGCTGCGAGCGAGCCGGGCAGGTATCGGATCAGGCGAGAAAGCAGCGAGTGCTCATTGATAGCGGGACAAATTCGGCGGCGACCCACTCGCCCCACTCATTGACCCATATAAACACTGTTCAGGCGTCTGTGTTTGAAGGTCACAGCGAGAACCGGCGCGAGACACATCTGCGTTGTTGCGTCTTCCTGATTTAGCAACGAGTTTGAAGGTCGCGCCGGCGAACGGATTCGCCGGTCAGTTCACCAAACATTCAGTGAAGAATCAGGAGAAGGACAATGAGAACCCTCAAACTTATGACAATCGGCCTCGTACTCGCGTTGACGGGTGCGGTGTATGCCGCGGGCACAATCCAGGATAAAACGCAGACGCCGGACAAAGCGAAAGCCGAAAAGAGTTGCTGCCGGATGAAGCACGAAGGCGCTCAAGCCTCAACCCATAAAGGCATGAAGCATGAGGGCGAGGCGGGCTGTTGCGGAGGCGGAAGTTGTTGCGCGGGCGGTGCGTGCGACATGAAACACAAAGCCGACCACGCGAAGACGACCGCGCAAAAGACCCCGGCCGGCGAGCATGCTTCCGGTTGCTGTTCAAGCGACTCGTGCTGCTGCGGCGGAAACTGCATGATGCAACACAAGAAGGGCGAAGGCGCGGCTGCCAACGCTCACGCTTCCGCAAGCTGCTGCAAGGAAGGAGCCGCCTGCTGCCAGGGCGGCGGTCAGGCGTGCTGCAAGGCGCACAAGTCTGACGCCAAACAGAGTGTTGTCGCTGCTAAAGCAGGCGACAAGGGCGCGGCCTCTTGCTGCACAGGCGCATCGTGTTCCTGCTGCGGCGGCGGCCATGCCGCAGGTCATACGGCTCACACCGCCGGGCATTAACCGCCACCCGCAGGGGATGTTGAAAGGGGCGCAGCGGGAAGCTGCGCCCCACGCTTTTAGTGAGATACGGAAATCAACCATGAGCCTGACAAACGTGATGCCCGTCGAAGCGCGTGGACGCTTCAAAGAGTTGAAGCACATGATCGGTAATACTCCCCTGCTAGCCATCCGTTTCAACTTCAGGGGTCGGCCGCGCGTCATCTACGCCAAGGCCGAGCACCTCAACATGACCGGGAGCATCAAGGACAGGATGGCGTTTCACATCCTGAAACGTGCTTACCGTGAAGGGCGCATTCATCCTCTCGACACCGTCGTCGAAGCGACGAGCGGCAACACGGGCATCTCGTTTGCCGCCATCGGCCGCGCGCTCGGCCACGATGTGCGCATCTTCATGCCCGATTGGATGAGTCGCGAGCGCGTGGCGCTGATCAAGAGTCTGGGCGCGGAGATTATCCCCGTCAGCCGTGAGGAGGGCGGCTTTCTTGGCAGCATCCGCCTGACGGAAGAGTTGGCCGCGCGCGAGCCGCACGCCTTCCTGCCCTGCCAGTTCTCGAACGCGGCGAATGTCGAGGCGCACGAGCAGACGACTGCCCCCGAAATCTGGTGGCAACTCAAAGCGATCTCCGCCACGCCCGATGCCTTCGTCGCGGGCGTCGGGACGGGCGGCACAATCATGGGCGTCGGTCGTTACTTGCGTCGCCACAATCCTGAGATTCACCTTCACCCGCTTGAGCCTGCCGAGTCCCCCACCCTGTCAACGGGCCATAAGGTCGGACGGCATCGCATACAGGGCGTCTCCGACGAGTTCATCCCCGCCATCCTCGAACTGGACAGCCTCGAACGCGTGCTGCGCGTCCACGACGGCGACGCTATTCTGATGGCGCAGAAACTCGCCGCCCGGCTCGGCCTCGCCGTCGGCATCTCTTCGGGCGCGAACTTTCTCGGCGCGCTCATGGCGCAGGACGAACTCGGCGCGGACGCGGTCGTCGCCACGGTCTTTCCCGACGACAACAAGAAATACCTGAGCACAGACCTCTTGAGAGAAGAACCCTTGCGTCAGAGCTATCTCGCGCCGCAGGTGGAACTGCTCGGTTATCGCGCCCTCAAGCGCGTGTGCTATACGTGCTTCGACCCGGATGAAGACTTCGACGGATGATCGCCTCGTCTGCGATGAAGCCCGCGACCAAAGTCGCGGGCTTCATATTTATCGTCTTGTCGTCGTCTCTCGTGCTATGAGTCCTACTTACCGCCCGCGCCTGCGGCTGACGTTTCGGCGGGCGTCGAGCCGTTCAGGTTTTCGAGATCGGCGCGCAGGCGCGGGAGCGCGACGTTCTGCGGGTTGATGGATTCGAGTTTCGAGAGAGTTTCGCGCGCACCTTCCCCGTCGCCTTTGGTGGTCAGGGCGACCGTCAGGTTCTGGAGCGTCTGAACGTGATTCGGGTCAAGCTCAAGTGATGCGCGGAACTCTTTAATAGCGCGCTCCAGGTCGCGCGGCTCGCGGAAGAAGAAGGTGAGTCCGAGGTCTGTGCGGACGTTGACGTTTCGGGGCTGCTGCTTGAGCGCCGTCGAGTACCACTTCTCGGCCTCCAGGAACTTCTCTGCGTCGAAGTTCGCGTTGCCCAATCCGACGAGCACGTCGAAAGAGCCGGGGCGCAGTTGGTTGGCGCGGGTGTAAAAGTTGATCGCTTCCGTGTAGCGGTGCGCCGCGTAGGATAGTTCGGCCGCCGCAACCTGTGCCTTGAAGTTGCCGGGCTGCTCTCCGGCGAGTTTCGCCGCCGCTTCGGCCTGCGCGGTGTTCACCTGTGTGGCGGCAGCCCCGTCAATCGGCGGATGATCAGGAGGCAGCCCTTGCTGCTGCTGCTGCGCGACCTGCGTCGCTTGCGCCGTGAAGCCGCGCTGGTTCGTCGTGTTGGCGAACGCGAAGCCGACGATGAAGCCGAGCAGCGCGCCGATGATGGAATACAAAACATTCTCTTTCTTCATTTCATCACTCCTAAAAGTCAGCCTTCAAGTCTGGAACGCCTTCCCGGCCGGCGTGCGAAATCTTTAAACCGTCACTACACTGTCCGCCAAAAGTCGAGCCGCACCCCACTCCATGAGACGCGCCGCCAACTCTTCGCCCAGCCGCTCGGCATCGGTCACTAATCCTTCGGACGTTTCCCGCAACACTTCTTCGCCGGAGAGCGCGGCGACCAGCCCTTCCACACTTAGCACGTCTCCACGCACAGCGGCGTGTGCCGCGATGGGCACCTGACAGCCTCCGCCGAGTTGGCGTAGTAATGCACGTTCCGCAGTGCATGCGGCGTGCGTCGGAGCATGATCCAACTGCGCGACGAGCCGATTCGTGTCTTCGTCATCCATGCGCGTCTCGATGCCGAGCGCCCCCTGCGCGACGGCCGGCACCAGTTCCCGGACGGGGACGGGCGCGCTGATACGGTGCGCGAGGCCGAGCCGCCGCAGGCCGGCGGAAGCGAGGACAATCGCGTCGAACTCTCCGACATCGAGTTTGCGCAGGCGTGTGTCCACGTTGCCGCGCAGGTCTTTCAAGAACAGATCAGGCCGCAGGCTTTTCAATTGCGCCCGTCGCCTCAGGCTCGACGTGCCGACCCGCGCACCTTCCACCAGACTCATAATCGAACCGCCGGCGACGCCCTCCGGCATAACGAGCGCGTCGCGCGCGTCTTCTCGTTCCATGACGGCGGTGAGGGCGAGTCCTGCGGGAATGATCGTCGGTAAGTCTTTAAGCGAATGGACGGCGATGTGGATGCGCCGGTCGAGGAGCGCCTGTTCGAGTTCTTTGGTGAAAGCTCCTTGCCCGCCGATGATGGCGAGCGGCGCGTCGTGCATGATGTCGCCCGATGTTTTGACGATCTCGATACGGACGTTCGCTTCCGGCCGGAGAGCCGACAGGTGCGACTGCACCCACTGCGCCTGCCAGAGCGCGAGCTTCGATCCGCGCGAGCCGATGACCAGAGAGTCTTTCATACGGTTACCAATTGCAGGTCGGCAGCGATAGCGTTTGCCGTCGCCTGCCTGACCTCCGTCTCATCCTCCAAACCGAAACTGTCGAGCCACGCGCGTATGTTCCCGTCGTCGCCGGTGTGGCCGTTGTCGCCAATGTCATAAGAGCGGCGCATGCGTTGAATGAGCGGGTGCGAAATCTTGTTGGCGACCGAGACGATCATCTGTTCGACGGCACGCTCCTGCTCCGGGGTCAGGTGGCCGAGGTGTGTGCGCTGGCGTCGGAATTCCTCGACGGCGATCCGCCGCAGTTTATCTTTGAGCGCGCCGACCGCCGGGCCGATGTCGAGGTTATGCAGAATTCTCTGGAACTCAGTCGCCTCTGCCTCCACGATGCGTTCGGCGCGGGCGGCCTCCCTCTCGCGCTCGCGCATGTTCGAGGCCACGACCGATTCCAGATCGTCCACGTCGAACACAAACAGGTTGCCGACTTCTGCGACCGCCGGATCGATGTTGCGCGGGACGCTGATGTCTATGAAGAATGAAGGGCGGTTGCGCCTGAGTTTGAGGGCGGCGCGCGCCATCTGTGCGTCTATGATGTAGCGGCGCGCGCCCGTCGAGCAGATGACGACATCGGCCTCGACAAGATATGAGGGGAAACGCTCGTAGGGTATTGCTTCTCCGCCGAACTCCGAGGCGAGTTTGCACGCCGTCTCGTGCGTGCGGTTTGCGACGAGGATGCGCGCGGCTCCTGCTTTCGACAGGTGGCGCGCGGCGAGTTCCGCCATCTCGCCCGCGCCGACGAGGAGGACGGTGCGCCCTTCGAGCGTGCCGAGAATCTTACGACCCAGTTCCACCGCCGCGTAACTGACCGACACCGCTGACGACGCGATGGCCGTCTCCGAGCGCACGCGCTTGGCAGTGCGAAAAGCGTGATGCATCAGACGGTGTATGAGGCGACCGGCCGTCCCCGCTTCGACCGCAGTGGTGTAAGCCTGACGCACCTGACCGAGAATCTGCGGCTCGCCCAGAACCATCGAGTCGAGCGAGGCGGCGACGCGAAAAAGATGCCGCACGGCGTCAGTACCCGTGTGCGCGTAGAGGTGCGGGAGGATGAAGTCCGAAGGCGACGGTTGCGAACCGGCGAAAAAGCCGCAGACGCGCGCCGCGCCTTCTTCGCGGCGCGCCGGGTCGAGGGCGGCGAGCACTTCGACGCGGTTACACGTCGAGACGATCAGAGCCTCGCGCACCAGGTCGCCGTCCACGAGCGTGCGCAGCCGCTCGGCGCATCCGTCTTTCCCGAAGGCCACACGCTCGCGCACCTCGACCGGCGCGGTCTTGTGGCTGATGCCTGTCAGAAAGAGTTCCATAACTTAAAAGCCGTGAATCGTAAATCGTAAATCGTAAATAGAAGAAAGCAGGTTTTAATCTATTCACGATTTACGATTCACGATTTACGTTTCTCATGCGTAAGAATGAAGACCTGGCAGCAGGTAGCTGACGCCGAGATAGGTGAAGATGATCAGTAGGAAGGCGACGAGGGCGAAATAGGCCGCCGGTCGCCCCGTCCAGCCGCGCGAGATTCTTACGTGCAGGAACGCGCCGTAGGTGAGCCACGCGACGAGCGCGCCCGTCTCCTTCGAGTCCCATCCCCAGTAACGACCCCACGACTCGTTCGCCCAGACCGCGCCCGTGATGAGCAACATCGCGAGGCCGGCAAACGTGATCCCCGCCGTCTTGTACATGAGCGAATCTATCTTCTCCAGCGGCGGCAGCGCGGCGCGAAGTTTGTCCGTGCGAAAGCTGAAGATGATGACGAAGAGCGTCGCCGCGAACGCGGTGATGAGGGCTGACAGTTCGACGGGATTTGCTTGCAAACTTAAAGATAGCTCCGCGCCACGCGTGCGAACGAAGTCCGCCGCCGCGCCTTCGAGCCGCGCCTGCCCGAGCAGGGCGACCTGCGCGGGCTGCATCCCCTGTTGCTCCGCGAGGTACGCGCCGAACTTCGCGTACTGTCGCGCGTCTATGCGCCCCACTATGTCGGTCGCGTTCTTAACCTGCCAGACCAGCACGGCGATGGCGGTCGCCTGCGACAGAAGCGAGAATTTCAGGAGAGCGTGTCCCCACTTCCGCGCACGCTCTGACTCGCTCTTGAGATACATGCCGAACAGAACGATCACGGCTACCAAAAGCAGACCGCCGAGGACGAGCAACCAGCCGACGTAGGGCAAGTCCGCGCGCAGCGGCAGGCTCATCCCGCGTCGCCCGGACGAGCTGAAGAAGGTTGACGCGCTGTAAGTTCCGAAGGTGGCCGGAGCGAAAACCGAAAAGCGGCTGACCGTGGCTATGACTGAGAGGGCGAAGACGCTCGACCAGATTGTCATCGCCTCCGTTTTCAATCCGTCTTTCAGAAGATAAACGACCGCCACGGCGAAGCATACGAGCGCGACTCCGTAGGAGAGTGACGCGACACCGACGTGGATCGGCCGCCAGTAGGAATCGAGCACGGGCGGGAGGTTCGCGAGTTCGCCGCCGATGAAGCGCGCGAGGACGAGGATGAGCGCGGCCAGCGGCAGAGAGATCGCGCCGAGGAAACGGAAACTCTGACGCCCGGCGATGAGAAGCGTCGCAAGCCCCGCGCCGAAAGCGAAGGCGAGCGACAGATCGTAGAGATTGGCGAACGGCACGTAGCGGAAAGCCCACGGCATCTCGCCCCCGCCCTGCCGCGTGATGACGGCCAATTCACGCTCGTAGGTCGCAACCCAGCGCACCAGCCAGCTTGCGAGATTGAAGAAGACGCCGCCGGTCGTCGCCCATAGGCCGAGCCGCTGAAAGAGAGTCGAGGGCGCATAGAGATTCGTCAGGTGAAAGATGGCGGCGATCAGGTAACAGGCGAGCGCAAGCATCATCAACGCGCCGTCCGTGATGAACCCATCGCCGCCCATCCTGAGACGCGCGAACGACAGAACGATTGAGCCGCCGACGGCGACGAGGGCAGGAAGATATGAGAAAAGCCTCGAAGAATTGATGTCAAATTCGGGCGCGAGCGCGACCGGGTGTTTCAGAACTCTGCTCATGATTGCGATACCCCACCCTTCTCATCGTTAATAGTTTTGACGAGCCGTTTGAAACGGTCTTCAAATCCGAGTTTGCTGCGGTTCGTGTTGCCGCCGAGCAGCACTTCAAAGCTTCCGCCGCGCTCCTCAATGCGTGCCCACACGCGCTGGTGCGAATAGAAGAAGACCGCGCAGAGTGTCAGGCTGAGCAGAACGAAACCCAGATAGACGACGTTCGCGCCGGGGTCTTTCTGCACCGACAGGATGTGCGCCGCCCCCACCTTCTCGAAGTCGGCGAGTTGGAACTTGTAACCCGCAACGGGGCGACCGACCGCAGGGCCGAGAGCTTTGGCCTCCACCCGAAAGGCGTAGCCGCTCGCCGTCTCGCCCGTGGCCTTCGTGACCGTGAGGGCGGCGGCCGGGTTGTTGTATTCGGACGACTGCGTGGCGGCGCGGTCGCCTTGCAATGCGAAGTCCGGGTAGAAGTCCGCGAACTTGATCGTCGTCCCGTCCGCGAGTTGCGCCGAGCCGTCGCGCTTGATGGTTATCTCCTGCGGCTGCGCTCCGGGCTGGTCGGGCGTGACGCGCAGAGTGATCTGTCGCGCCTTGCCTTCGGCGACGAAGCTCGCCTGAAAGAAGCGGTAGCCTCGATAGTCGAAGGGGCGGTTGAGTTCCACCACGGCTTCACGCTCGCCGCGCTCCGGGTCTTTGACGCGGATGCCTGTTGACCAATTGAGAGTGTTCATGGCGGTCAACGCGCCGTCCCGTTCGAGAAGCTGCTGCCGGATGTCCGTGCATTCGACCGCGAAGGGCAGGGCGACTTTCACCTGTTGAGTCTGGTCCAGGTTGAAGATCGTTTCCGACATCTCTGACGCGGACTCGCCCGGCGCGAGCGGCATCTGCCCGGTGTGCCCGAACTGCGCGGTCAGAAAGCCTCCGGCGAAGATCGTTAGGAGCGCGACGTGCACGGCGTAAGCGCCCAGGCGATTCCATGCGCCGCGCTCGGCGAAGATGTAGGTCGCGTTTCCACGCTCGGTGAAGGTCGGTTTGAGACGAAGGCCGCGACATGCCGCGCTGACACGCACGGCGACGGCCTGTGCGCTTTCGCCTTCGACTTGCAGCGCGGCGTGCTGCTCCTGCGCGCCGAGCCAGTTCGCCGAGGCATGGAGCTTGCGGCGCGAAATCAAAGCCCACGATTTCGGGAAATGGTCTATCGAAGAGAGGATGATGTTGAGTGAAAGAATCATCAAGAGCGCGTTGAAATACCAGGCGTGATAGATGTCGAAGAAGTCCAGCTTGCCGTAGAGCAAACGCTGCGACGGCGTGAGTTCGGCATAATACTTGTCGAAGCCCTCGACGTTCACCTGCATGATGAGCATGCCGACGACGCAGGCGAGCGTGAGCAGCGACAGCAGCACGACGCCGAAGCGCACGGAACTGAGCATGTCCATCGCACGCGCCGCCCACGAGACGGAAGGGAGCGGCTTGCACGCCGCCGCGTTCAGCGCAAGGTTTGTGGTTTCCCTGGTAGCAGCCATTTTGTGTTCGTCCGGTAGTAAAAGAATTTAAGCCGTGTGGCGGATTAACGTCGCCGAGTGTGTTCCTCTTCAACGCAGGCTCGTTGGGCAATCGGTATGCCAGCAGTTGTCAGTGCATTGAGTCGGGCGCATGCGTTCCCGCGATGATGGATGGGAAGCCGGGTGTTGTGTGGGATTAAGAGTATGAGGGGTCGAACAAGGTGCATAACTTCGGGGGAATTCGCATGCGTGAGAGATAGTGAGGCGGGGTCGCTGGCTATGGAACGGATGCTTGCGATCATCGTCGGCCTGTTTTACCGCAGCAAGTAGCCACCGAAGAATGCGCATGCGATAGGGGAAATTTCCCCAACAGTCTGGAATTATTCGCAGGCACGGTGTGCAGGCACCGCCTCTTAGCCCTGCCCGTCATGTAGAGAAAAGTATCGCCGCGCTGCTTCCGCCTCGCCAGAGAACCGGAATGTCAATCAAGTGAGAAAAGTTGATTGACAACCGAAATATCCCTGATCTACTTTTTCCTAAACCATTTGACAGATCAATTTATATAGTCAACGAGGCGTTTCTCAAGCCACGATGCAGCTTCCGGCCGGTGTCTGTTGGACACGCGGAACGCGCATTGCTATTTGTCAGGCCGGAGCGCACGGGCAGAGGTCTATTTTGAGATCGTTGTCAAAGGAACTGCCGACATGGACGTACTACCGACACGACAAGAGTCCGACACCAGTTCTGCCGGAGGCGCGATCAATTCACGGGCGCATGAGGCTCTCGCTCTAAGCGAAAAGGATAGGAGCGATATAACGTGCTGTGGTAAGCTTCTCGCCGAACACTCAGACACCCTCGCAGTAATTCAATTAACAGCAAGGCGAAGTTCGGCAGCAGACCGTAAATGCTCATCCAGTCATGGGTGCACGCCCGCCCTGCATTCTACTGTGACAGCTATCACAGCGGGCGGGTCCCTCGAAACCTTATACTGTCACTCTGCGAGGCACAGAAGCAGAAGTACCGACGGCCTCTATAACCCCGCAGCATTGCAATTTTTCAGGCACGACGGGAGACAGTTTCTCCGCAGAAACTTCTCGACAATTTAGTCAGCCACGAAATTATCGAGGCCATTCTCCCGTAGTGCGGTGGCTCACCTGATGAGATGCCGAACCGTTCTCTGCCAGAGGGCGGACGAGGAGGCAAAGCCATGAATAAGGTAAAGACGATCAAGGCGGCTATCGTCGGCGCGTGTCTGCTGGGAATGTTGCTGCTCTTCGGACTCGACATTTTCAACGGCTCGAACGCCGCCGCGCAGAAGAAGCACCAGCAGGACTCGCCGCAAGCGAGTTCGCCGATCACAACGAAAAAGCAGAACCCGGAAGACTTCGTCGGCACCGAAACCTGCCAGACGTGCCACGAGAACCAGTTCAACACTTTCGCCAAGACGACGCACGCCAAGCTCACGCACGACGCGAGCTGGAAGGGCAAGGTCGTCGGCTGCGAGTCTTGCCACGGGGCGGGCAAGGCGCACGTCGAGACGATGGCAGAGGTCGTAGCCAACGGCACCGACCCGAAGCTCGTCACCGACAAGAAAATACTCTACCTCGCCGGACTCCCCTCCAAGCAGGTTTCCGAAACCTGTTTGCAGTGCCACGCCGGGCGAGAGGAGCACAACAACTACCGGCGCGGCGAACACTGGCGCAACGACGTGGGTTGCACCGACTGCCACTTCGCGCACGCCCCCGACCCCGCGCCCGCGCGCAACGCTTCGCACACGCTCATCTCAGAGAACATGCGGCAGAAGCCCGACACGTCGGTCTTGAGGATGCTCAAGGGCAACGAGACGCAGTTGTGTATGAAGTGCCACACGGAGCAGAAGGCGCAGTTCTCGATGCCCTTCCGCCACAAGGTGCAGGAAGGTCTCGTCAAATGCAGCGATTGCCACAACGCCCACGGCGGTTTTGAACTCAAGCAGACGCGCCTCGCCAACTTCTCCGCCTCGGACGCGGCCTGCGTCAAATGTCACAACGACAAGTCGGGGCCGTTCACCTACGAGCACGGGCCGGTCACTGTGGAAGGCTGTTCGAGTTGCCACACGCCGCACGGCGCGAACAACCCGAAGCTCCTGAAGCGCAACAACGTGTTCCAACTCTGCGTCGAGTGCCACACGAACACGCACGCCATCGCCGGCGACGACGAGGGCGGCGCGCCAAACACGCCGAGTTTCCATAACCTGACGCAGTCGAGATACCAGAACTGCACGACCTGTCACGTCATGATCCACGGGTCGAATTCGCACCCGTTCTTCTTCCGCTAAAGGCACGAGCCGACTGAAGAGCCGATTGAAGAGTTAAGGCAACTCGAAAGAAAGCGAGGACGAGTCACCATGAAAAACAAAGCTGCTTTCATTCTGTCTTCTCTGTTGTCGCTCGTGCTGCTGGCCGTCGCCGTCAATGCGCAAGAGACCCCTTCAACGTCACCGACGCCGCACACCACTGCGACGCCGGAACCGACGAGGGACGCGCAACCGGCGACGCCGGCCACAGACGTGACCGCAGGGAATTACAACATCATCACCAGCATCGAACTCGGGGCGCGCGGCCTGAGCGTTGACGGCAATCACGACAAGTACCGCGCCGATCTCAACTATCGCGCGGGCTTCCGCCTGTTCGATTCTAACTTTCTGGCGCGCGCCAAAGACGGAACCGGCGGATTATTCGACTCCCTGCTCGTCAACTCGACGGGCTGGAACGCAGACCCTTATGGCTCTTTGCGCATCAACGTCGAAAAGTCCGCGTGGTATCGCTTCAACGCGAACATGCGCCGCAGCACTTACCAGAATCGCCTGCTGAACCACGCGCTCGGCCAGCACGTCCGCGACAACCGGCACAAGTTCGGCGACTTCGACCTGCGCCTGCTGCCGCGCAATCGCCACATGAACTTCACCCTCGGCTACTCGTTCGACCGCAATCGCGGCGACGGGCTGACGACCTTCAACTACTCCAACCTGACCTCCTCGCGTGGCAGCGCGTTGACCGTTCGCGGCGGCGACGAGTACGCCGTCAACCGCACCACCCGCACGCGCGCCGACGAATACCGCGCGGGCGCGGAGGGGCGCGTCGGCATACTCGACCTCGGCTTCCTGCAAGGCATTCGCACCTATGCCGACGACTCGCGCGACTTCATCAACTTCGCCAACCAGGGCAACAACACGGCCAACACGGCCGCGCTGTTCACCTTCCAGCGCGACACGCCCATGCGCGGCCGCGCCTACTTCACGCGCCTGAGCGCACACACGCTCATCGCCCGCCGCCTCGACATCACGACGCGCTACACCTATACGAAAGCGCGGACTAACTTCAACCTTATCGAGACCGACACGGGGCGCACTGCCGGTTTGGGCGCAAACCCGCTGGCGACCGCGCTCACCTATTCCACCGTCATCACCTTCCCCGGCGAGACTGTCCGACCGTCGCGCCTCGGCGAGGTCGGCGTAACGTGGAGGGCGACGGATAAGCTCAGAATCTCCGAGACGTTCCGCTACAACTCGTTCAAGAACGAAGGCGACCAGATTTACAACGAGACCACTTCGGCGTTTCGCGCCAACGGCACGCCGCTGTTCGGCTCAACGCCCGCAACCTTCGTCGTTCCCATCGCGCGCACGCTTCGCTACCGTCGCCTCTACAACCAACTGGAGGCCGATTATCAATTCGGGCCGCGGCTCGCCGTCCACTTCGGCCACCGTTACGCGAACCGCCACATTGACACGTTGAACCTCGGCCGGATTTTGCCCTCGCCGATCATCAACGCCCCCAACGTGTCGGGCGAAGAAGAATTCCGCCTCGACAGCAACACCTTCTTCGGCGGCTTCAAGGCGCGCCCGGTCAAACAGTGGACGCTCTATTTCGACACGTCGCGCGGCGAGGCGAACGACGTGTTCACGCGGCTCGACAACCGCAAGTCTTTGAACTTCCGCGTCCGCAACCGCATCACGCCGGCGCGCGGCCTCGGCATCAGCGTCTCTTTCATCACGCGCGACAACGACAACCCCGGCGAGACGGTCATTGACCGCACGCTCGTCGGCCCGCAGTCGTCGCGCCAGTTCGACGTGCGGATCAAGGATCGTCATTTCAGTTCGTCGCTCGACTGGACGCCGCGAAGCGGCAGGTATTCGTTGAGCGGTGGCTACACGCACCTGAACGCGAAGAGCGATGCGGCCATCGCCTTCTTCCCGCTCCCCGCCGGATGCGTCGGCACGCCGGCCGTCCCGCTCCCCCCGTGCGCGCAGGGGCGCAGCCAGTTCTACCTGCGCGATCACTTCTTCTACTTCAACGCGAACGTGCAAGTTCACGAACGCTTTTCGGCCTTCGCCAGCTACCGCATCAGCAAAGATACGGGACAGGGCGACCGCCTCTCCGACATCCCGAACCGGCTGTTCGTCGGTTCATACCCGCTCAGTTTCCAAACACCCGAAGCGCGCCTCGTCTTCAAACTCAGCCGCAACGTGGATTGGAACATAGGCTACCAGTACTACGCCTACAAGGAGCGATTCTCGAACGCGCAGAATTACCGCGCGCATCTTCCCAACACCAGCGTGCGCATCTATTTCGGTGGAGGCGGCGAACATTGATCGGCGCATAGCTGTTTGAAGCGGGGCGTGCCGCCACACGCCCCGCGCAGTCAACATCAACGGACATCATGCCCGGAGCGCACGCCGCTGCGGGCATGACTTCGACGGACAGGATGATCGCCCACACAGGCCAGGACATGACGGGCAGGGCATCGGAAAAGAACCTAAGATACAGGGCAGCCGGTTTAGCCGCGTTTATAGTGCTCGCGGCGCTCGGCTTCACCCTCTCGCGCTGGGACTCTTCGGCGGCTTCCGGTCTCGCTTCCCTCGAACCGCAGAGGCGCGCGCAGCCGGGACGCCAAACGGGCGGCACGCGCACGGCGACTCGTAGGCCGCGCACCGATTACACGAAGTTCAACCACGGCTCGGCCAAACATCGCCAGCAGGCGTGTGACTCCTGCCATAAATTTCCATCGCCCAACTGGCAGCAGGCGCGCAAAGGCGATGCCGCCTTCCCCGACATCGTCCAACAGCCCCAACACGCCTCTTGCCTGAACTGCCACCGCGAGCAATTCTTCGCGCGCGAGCGTCCCGCCCCCGCCATCTGTTCCGTGTGCCACACGGAGAGCACACCGCGACGGCAGCCGCGCCACCCGTTCCCCAACCCGCCCGAAGTTTTCAACACGTCCGCGCGCGCGCGCGACTTCACCTCTGACTTTCAGATTTTCTTCCCGCACGATAAGCACGTCGAGATCGTGAGCGCGCTCAAACCCGCGCACGATTCACAGGCGGCCGCGAACTTTCTCCCCGCGTCCTTCGGCCGACGCGCCCCGTCGCAGCAGAAAGAGGCACAGAAGCCACCGGCAGCGCAGAAGCCGAACGAGACGAGTTGCGCCGTCTGCCACCAGACTTACGGGCCGCAGGGAGAATCCGAAGAGGAGTATGCGACGAAGCCTCCAAAGGATTTGGGCGAAGCATTCTGGTTGAAGAAGGGCGCTTTCAAGACGACGCCCAACCACGCCACATGTTTCACCTGCCATTCGCAGGAGTCCGGCGTCTTGCCCGCGCCGAACAACTGCGCCGCATGCCACCGTCTCGCGCCCGCGACGCTGCCACGCTCTGACTTCGACCCGAAAGTCGCGGTTGCGATGGGCGTCAATGATCCTGTGCTCCTGCGTCGGTGGCGGCGGCGCACGAGCGGCACATACCGGCACGAGTGGGTGATGCACGCAGACCTCAGTTGCAACACCTGCCATAACGTGACGGCGATGAATACGCTCGACGAGGCGACGAAGAAAGTTCCGATCCTCTCGTGCGGCGGCGCGGGTTCAGGCTGCCACGTGACGCCGACCAGCGCCGACGGCGGCGCGCTCAACCTTGCGCTTGATGAACGCAAGGCTAAACCGGACTTCAAATGTACCAAGTGTCATCTCACTCTGGGCGCTGAGCCGGTGCCTAAGTCGCACCTGGAAGCCGTCGAGAAGCTCAAACAGAGTGGTGGGTCGTGACAGCCATGTCGGAGACATCTTCCAGACACAAACTCGCCGAACGAACGCCGCCCGCCGCGCGGCGCACGAGGCTCACGCTCGCCCTGCTGTTAGTCGCCTGTCTCGGCTTCGCCCTGACGCTCGTGATGAACTCCCGCGCATCGAGTCACACCTCGACCGACCCGACGGCGGACGCGCCGGAGACGAACGTGGCCGTGACGAACTTTGACCCTCATGCCACTCCGGCGCAGGGCAGCGGCGACTTCTCCAGATTCGCACACACGAACCCGAACCACTCGCGCCTCCCCTGCCTGCTGTGCCACCGCCGCGAGGACAATGCGCCGAAGCCGAAGCTGCCCGGCCACCTGCCCTGCTCCGGTTGTCACACCCAGCAGTTCGCCGACACGAACAGCCCCATCTGCGCGATCTGTCACACTGACGCGCGTTCCGGCTCGATGAAATCATTCCCGGCGCTCAGAAGTTTCAACGTCCGTTTCGATCATGCGCGGCACGCGTCGGGCACGGCCAGGCCGCGAGCGGGCTGCGTCGCTTGCCATAAGCCCTCGCGCGGCGGCGTCGCGCTCTCGATCCCTGCGGGACTTGGCGCACACAACACCTGTTACTCGTGCCACACGCCGCGCGCGCAAAGTTCGGCTGGCAACGACATCTCCTCGTGCAGCACTTGTCACAGCATCGGACGACACAGGCGCACGCCGGAGACGGCGCAAGCCTTCCGGGTTAATTTCAGCCACGCACGCCACGGCGCACGCCAGCGTCTCGGTTGCAGCGATTGTCACAGCATCAGGGCGGGGCTTCCGCAAGGGCGACAGGTCAGCGCGCCTCAGCCGCTCATGCACCACGCCGCGCCTCGCGCGCAGAGTTGCATGACCTGTCATAACAACAGGCGCGCCTTCGGCGGCGATGATTTCACCGACTGTAAGCGCTGCCATCAGGGAACGACATGGCATTTCTAAATTTAGACTGATGTGGGAGCAAAAGGGGGAACATGAGACGCCCGATCACATTGATGATATTAGTGGTTTGCCTGGTACTGGTTGCCGCCACGGGAGTTTCGACCTCGATGCAGGACGCGGCAGCGACAACATCTTCGCAGGAGTTGAAGAAGCCGCAGGACGTTTACATCCTGGCGAAAGATAACAAGCTGGGGGCGGTGACTTTCAGCCACGTCAATCACGTCACCAAGAATCGCAATCTGGACGCTACGGGGCCGGTCGCCTGCGTCGAGTGTCACCACACGGCGCAGCCCGCTTCGGAAGTAGCCAAGACGCCCCCGCTCAAAACCGCATGGCCTGCGGATCGCACGACCACCCTGACCGCCGAACTGCTGTTGAAAGACCCGAACCCGCTCGGCGGCGCGACGTGCCACAGTTGTCACACGCGCGCGGGCACGAAGCCCGAAGTGTGGCCTGAGATTCCGCAAATCAAACACGAGGCCAGCACCGCCATGATCACGCTGACCAACCAGCAGGCTTTCCACCGCAACTGCGCGGGATGCCACGACGAGGTGGTGAAGCACCGGAAGGACGTTAAACCACCGACATCTCTGAAGTGTACGGGCTGCCACAAGAAGTAATCGAAGGGCGACGGCTTTGAGGAAAGTTCCCCAAAGGATTGTGTGAAAGCCCGCAAAAGCCTGTGGGGGCTAATGGATTCTGTGTTTATTCCTTTGAAAATCCGGCATTTTATGCTCCGGGTGATGCGGCACGAGCGTTGCACAGTCTAGGGTGCGGCGGGATAGTGCAGTTGAACGGCCACTGCCTTGCCGAGTCATTTTGAAAGGAACACGGAATCATGAAAGTAACTATTGATCGCTTGAAGAAACTCGCAATTGCCCTGGCCGCGCTCCCTCTGCTCGCGTCCGCTCTGCTGAATACGGCATCCGTTCCGACGACGAGCGCCGCGGTGCAGGATGATGTCGCGGCCATCTATAAAGCCAAGTGCTCGATGTGCCACGGCGCGAAGGCCGAAAAGAAATTCGACCCGGCGAAATCCGACGAAGAGCTTTTGCAGATCGTCCTGAAGGGCGGCAAACCCGGCATGCCCGCCTACGAGACGAAAGGCATCACCGAGGAACAGGCGAAGGGACTCGTCTCGCACATGAAATCACTTAGGGCGACGCCGCCGTCCGAGTAGGACACCGGGAGGGACGCTTCGAGAGCGACGCTTCACAATTCAAGCCGCACGGGAACACCGGCGCGTGACCACGCGGCAGACAATTGATCAACCTCCCCTGTCTGCCGCACGGCAGACAGGGGAGGTATGTGCGTTTTCCGGCAGGGAGAAGAGAGTTTTTTACTGTTCCCCGCTTCGATCTTGTCGGCAAAGATTTTCGCCACGTTCTCTTACCATTTAACGGCAGCGGAGGAGTGTCATGAGCGAGGATGAACGGGTTGTCAACGAAGATGAAACAGGTGTTCCTGAGGATAAAGCAGGTGTCCCTAAGACGCCGAGCCTGTTTCGCAACTACATCAGCTTTGCGGGGGCGGCCATCGTCGTCGCCATGCTGTCGAGCATCCTGTTGTTGTTCCTCATCGAGGTGACCGGGGCGACGGATAACCCTTATCTGGGGATACTCACCTACGTGATTTTCCCGTCCATCTTAGGCTTCGGCCTCGTGGTAATTTTCGCCGGGATGTTTTGGGAGCGGAGGCGAAGGCGACGCTCCGGTGCTGCCGAGATCATGCCGTACCCCGTGCTCGACTTGAACGACCCGCGCCGCCGCCGCTCCTTCTTCGCTTTCCTTACCATCAGTTTCCTCTTCATCTCGCTCAGCGCATTCGGAAGTTATCGCGCATACGAACACTCGGAGTCGGTGGTCTTCTGCGGCCAGACGTGCCACACCGTCATGAAGCCCGAGTTCATCGCTTTTCAGGCTTCGCCGCACGCGCGCCTGCGCTGCGTTGACTGCCACGTCGGCGGCGGCGCGGAGTGGTACGTGCGCTCGA
>WUUC01037906.1_pt1 | contig 25178 bp, 15 predicted proteins | sample 6278441 | NCBI WGS metagenome assembly WUUC01 (sample SAMN13675441, study PRJNA597444) | soil metagenome | isolation source: soil | place: USA: Washington | collected 2017-10 | reverse complement strand
GCATCTACGACGGCGTGAACCAGCAGATGCGCGACAAGCCCAAGGCGATTCAGGCCTTGTTCCACGCCGGTGTTCGCGCAGCCACGCGCCGCTCGCGTGGCAACCAGCTGAGCTTCACCGAGTCGCTCACGCTCAAGCTCGCCGACAAACTGATCTTCAAAAAGGTCCGCCAAAAGTTCGGCGGCCGCTTGAAGCTCGTGGTCAGCGGCAGCGCTGCGCTCAGCAAAGAGGTCGCGGAGTTCATCGACGCGCTCGGCATCGAGGTCTACGAAGGCTACGGCCTGACCGAAACGTCACCGGTCGTTTCCTGCAACTACCCCGGTAATCGCAAGATCGGCTCGGTGGGCAAACCACTCGGCAACGTACGCCTCGAGATCGACTTGCAAGCCACCGGCGATACCAAGAACGGCGAAGTCGTCGTCTTCGGCGACAACGTGATGCACGGCTACCACCGCCGCCCGGAAGAGGACGCCAAGATCTTCACCCCCCAGCGCGGCCTACGCACCGGCGACATGGGCTACGTCGACGAAGACGGGTACCTCTACATCACCGGTCGCATCAAGGAGCAATACAAGCTCGAAACCGGCAAGTACGTCGTCCCTTCGCCTCTAGAAGAGCAACTCAAGCTCTCGCCCTACATCGTAAACATCATGCTGCACGGCGCCAACAAGCCGCACAACGTCGCGCTCGTGGTGCTCGACCTCGCAAACCTCGGCAAATGGGCCGAGCGCGAAGGCCTCAAGCTCGCCGACCCCGTGACGGACCCCCAGGTCCGCGACCTCATCAAGGCCGAGCTCGAAAAATACAGCAAGGACTTCCGCAGCTACGAGAAGCCCAAAAACTTCGCCCTGATCAGCGAAGACTTCAGCACCGAAAACGGCATGCTCACGCCCAAAATGAGCGTCCGCCGCAACAAGGTCCTCGCACGCTACCAGGCCGCCCTGGACGCCCTGTACTGAACGGTCAGCGCTCGACAGCGCAAGGTCGTGGTCACACGACGGCATGTGCCCGTCGTTCGACGGACGGTTCTCGGGAGAACCGGTACGTTCAGTGAGCGAAAGTTGCGAGCATGAAGTGCTCGGTCACCAGGATGGCGGGCTTTCCGCTCAGCGTAATTCGATACGTGCGATAGACCGCACCTCGCGCCGCGTCACCTGCGTCGAGCTCGTTGTCGGCGGTCGTGCTGCCAATCTCTAGCAGCTCGCGAAACGTCTCCAGCGCGCAGCTGCGGAGTAGCTCGCCGATGCCGAGGCGCCCGGCGAGTAGCTGAACGAGCAGCGCCGCCGGAATGAGCGACGAGCGAATGATGGAGAACGCTTTGGCGTAGATCTTCTCCCCGCTTCCCCGCAGATCCACGCGACGCCCGATTACTTCGTCGCCCACCCGCACGTCCAGCCAGTCGAGCTCGGCCTCCGCGGTGACACGTCTTTGCGACAAGGTACGAACCGAGATCGCCTCCCAGTAGTACGCCTCCAGCAACTTCGTCACGGTTCCGTCACTCACCAGCATCGTGCGCAGGATGGGCGGAAGGCTCTCCAGCGACACCGGTTGTCGGGGAACGCCCCATTCCGGGGCGAACCCCTTGGATCGGAAGACGGCATAGTCTTCTCCGATACCGTGTTTGCCATAGTAGGCCTTCAGCATGTCGCCCTGAGAAGTTTGATGGAGCCTGCCGCTACGCATCTCTGCCCATCGCTTCCGAATAACCTCGTCTTCGCCCTGGTGCGCCAATGAATGCCCCCGCCCCGGCCGCCGAGCGCTAAAGCGTGCTCATCACCAAACGGGTGACATTGGCTCGCTGCGACACCGCTACGGTCCACTTGGGCAGGATGCTGCCCATCTTGTGGAGCTTCGCTTCACAGTACGAGAGGTTGTCCTCGTGCGGCTTGTTGGCCATAAATGGCATCTGCGTGTCTCGGTAGTTGATGCGCAGCCGAGTACCCGCGCTCTGAAGGCCGAGGAGCGCACCGGCTTCAGCGGCTCGCTCCTTGGGGATCTCTACGACGAGCCCGTCCTCTTCCTTCGCGTGCACCACTACCTGCTTGAGCAGTCCATCACCGTTGCAAATCGGAGTATTGCGGTACACATGGGGACGATTGAGCAGGTCCAGCTCGAAAAGAAACGCGGTGACGGGGTCCTCGAGTAGCCCCATATCGGCTACGAAGCCGTGCAGTAGCTGGTCGAACTCTCGACGAAACTCATGCAGCGTGCAGTGGAAGATGCCGCCGTTGGCGCTGAACCTGGACTGCATCGAGCCCCCGATGACGTGTTCCACGTACTGCGCATACGGATGATCAGGGTTCCGCCTGCAGTAGCGCCCGAACGCTGTGATGAGGTCCTTGAAGGAGAGCGCTCCTTCCTCGTCGAGGTACCGCCCTAGAAACCTGAGGGCGCGGAGGTTGTAGAGACTCGATAGATCATACCCGAACCTGACACCTTCCTTGTACTCCTCGCGTGACACGTCCCTCGTGCCGATCACGACCTTGGCTTCGCTGTTCGGGTCTGCGTCGTCCTTCAGCTGCAACTGGTACTCCACCCGCTGCTCGTTCATGGGAACGTTGTTGATCAGCAGAAGGTGATGAATCAGGATCGCGTCCGCGTCCGACGAGCACAGCTTACCGAGCCCCGACTTGAATGACTCGAGCGTCTCTCCGGGTAGCGGCCAAATCATTTCCACGAAAGAGGCGAGCTTGCTTTCCCTCAGATCTTGCTGCAGCTTGAAGTAGGCGCCTTCCTTGATGTTGGACCGTTTGACGCTCTTGAGCGTCTCGGGATTCATCGTCTGGAGTGATACCGGCTGCGTGGAGATCAACCCTGCTTGGCTCATGATCCGCGTGATCTCGGTCATGCGCTCTGGCGAGTTCTTTGCGGCGCTCAACCACACCGTCAGCGGGTACCCGTACTTCCGCCTGCAATCCGCTAGGTGCTCGGCGATCTCCACGTCCCGCTTCAACATGCCGAAGTTCGCATCCGTGATAAAGACGTAAAAGGCGCGGTTCTTGGCCAGCCATGTGATCTCGTCCTTCACCCGATCCATCTCTGCCCGATACACGCGAGAATTCGTCGCCGCCCCCCAAAAGCAGTACGTGCACTGGTAGGGACACCCGCGGTTGGTCTCGAGCGTCGCCCAGACATACTGCCCCGGTTCGAAGTACCCTTCGAGGTAGGGCGACGGCACCTCGCTCAAGTCCTCGATCCTGGGCTGCGCCTCATTGGTGATCAGCTCACCTGAGCGGTAGAAGGAGAGCCCCTTGACCTTTCCTAGATCCGCGTCCGACCGCAGCAGCATTTGAAGATAGTGGGCGAAGGTACGCTCTCCCTCCCCATTGCAGAGCACGATTCGGTCATGTTCAGGGCGGAGGTAGCGGCTCGCATGATTCATCACCTGCGGTCCGCCGAGGATGATGTGCGCGCGGGGGTTCTTGGCGATGAGCTTCGGCAACCACCGCCGTACGAAGCCCATATTCCAGACGTAGCAAGAGATCGCGTAAACGTCGGCATCGATCGTATCGAGCTTGGCTTCGAAGCCGTCGTCGTTGATACAGATCGAATGGATCTGAAACGAGCATGCGTCTCTCACTTCCGGCAGCTTGGAGGCGACGGCACGCATGTAGCCGGATGCCAGCGGATACACGCCGGAAAACACACTGAGCTCTATGAACGCGACTTTCATGATCGACTGACGCCTCCCTGTTCTGTTCAGCCGGAACCTGGCTTCCAGCCACCTTGCGTGAACATCAAACCACTGAATACGAAACCAGGCTGCGGCTCGAGCCGGCGCAGCGCGGGTGCTCTCGTCTCCGAGGCGGTGGCTCGATGATGCTCGAATAGTCGGTCATGCCGAGCCTCGCGCGCCTTCTGCACGGTCCGAGACACGCGAGAGCGCCCGCAGTACCTCCGATCGCTTGCCCGCCGCCTCGCGCACGTCAGCGAGCAGCTTTTGCTCGTAGAGAAAGGGTGATATCGCGACCACTGCGAGCTGGGCCCGCTGCACCGAAGCATCGCGAATCTGCTCCAACAGGTACTTGGTTGCGGTGGGTTGCCGAAGAATCGCCAGCGTGGAGAAGGCCAAGTCCAGCTTGTCCAGCGGCAGCGCGTCCGCCCAATCAATCAGCTGCGCGCAAGCGGCGGGGTTTCTAGAGTGCCCGAGAGCCATCGCCGCCGCGTTGACCAACGCCTCGTTCCTCGAGCTCAACAAGCTGACTGAGAACGGCACGAAGCCCTCGGGGTCGAGCGCCAGAAGAGACTCGAACACCTGCTCCAAGACCTCCGGCTCCTCTTCGCCGCTCAGCGCTTTGAAACGGAGCAATGGGACACCCGCGAGCGGGCTACCGTTGGAGATTGCCCTCGCGGCTGCTGCCCTCACCCCCGCGTTGCGGTCCGCGAGCATGCGAGCGGCTTCCAACATGGCGTCGCCCGTCTGCAAGCGGAAGAGCGCGAATAGCGCGCGCCCCCGAAGGGTGCCCGCGGGATCGAACTCAGCTGCGCGGCAACACTCCAGGAACAGGTCCAGATCCCTCGAGCCGAGCGCGTCACACGCCGAAGCCACCGCGACGGTGGCGACGGAGCTCCGATCGCGGCTTTCCGGCCTGAGCGACCGCTTCAGTATGGCTTCGAGCTCCGGAAGAAGCTCGACCAGCCCTCCTTCTTCAGCGATGCGTGCCGCAACGCTCACCTCTAGAGGAGCGTTCGACTTCAGCGCTGCTGCGAGCCCTGGTAAGGCCTCGGCCTTCGGTGCTTCACGAAGGAGCTGGATTCGTTTGACACGTTCGTCCTGCCTTGCTCGATTGACCATGTTCTTGCTCACGCTTCGTCACGAAAACCGGGCTGTTGAACGCGTCGGCAGTCTGCGCCTCTCACGCGAGTAGCCAGACGATTGAGCCCCACAACGCCGGCTCGCCGCGAGACTCCCCACCATGACGAGACCCGGCGCGCACGAAACCAAGCGCTTTGCCTCTGCAACCGCCAATACCCCTCAACGCATGCTGAAAACAGGCGAATTCTTGCCCGTTCGACATTCCCTGGCGTGTTCTGCAACTGCATGTTGCCCTCCTCCTCTAGACTCACGCACGCGACGACCGCTCAAGGCCCCTGCATGCAAAGCAGGAATAGATTCCAGAAATCAGGACCCCGCGGCGACCGCAACAACCTACACCGACCCAACGAAGCGCGTCCACACAAAATGGGCTCGCTCATCGAACGTAAATGCTGCACGCGCTCAACAACGATTGTCGCGGAGCGCATCCGCTCTTGATTGCTCCGTAACCAGATGGCCGGCCGCGCTCGAGGCGTCAGCTCGAGTTGACGTGAGTCCCATTACGTCGCCAACGACGTGCGCCGCGTTGAGCCCGGCTCCGCTAACGAGCGCGCCACGGAGCCCGCCGTTCACCGCCTCATCGATGCGCAAATTCCTCGATCCTCGCGCGAAGATCGGGCGGAAGCGGCACCGCTGTTCGGTAAGTTCTCCGATTGGGGTCGAGGTCCATGAGCACGCAGACGGTCCGGCCCGAAAGACGCTCTTGATTGTCCAGAGACTCAGCGCCTCCGTCCGCGGAACTGACCACGCGATAGTCCAGCGTCAATGAGGAGCTCCCGAGTTTCACCAAGGCAAGCCGCACTTCGAGGTCGTCACCGAACTGACACGGCACACGAAAGTCTGCCTCGACGTGAACCGAAGGGAGGCCCAGGCGCCGTCCTAGAATCATCTCCCTATAAGGCGTGCGGAGCCCTTGATCGAACCACGCCTCCATCGTGTCGTGAAACAACCCAAAGAAGCGCGGATAGTAGACGAGCCCTGCCGGATCGCAGTCGCCCCACTTCACCTTATATAGATATCGGAACTGATTAGCAGCCACGGACTCTCTCACTAGGCCCTGCGTGCCTTTTTGCCCCGCCGACCTGATGGCCTGCGCGTCCTCTAGCAATCGGCGACCCTTCCCTGTCTCTCGTCGTTAGCCCACCTCGAGCGCCGTAGGGTCGTTAGCACGAGAGCGTGAACTCGAGCAAGCATCGCAATGAGGCGGCGCGTTCAGTCGACCGTTAGTGGGGCAGAGCCACGCGCGGCATGCGTCACGTCAGCGATGGCTTGCTCGTTGTCGTCACCTCTGCGCCCAGTGCGGGTGGAGTCATCTAAGAGCCTCTTCGAGGCCTGCGGCTCGACGGCTGTCGGCATCGAACGAGGTGCACGACGAGTGACGCTGACGCTGACGCTGACGCGTCGGCTGCGGCGTTCATTCGTCGCGGCAATGCGCGGCCTTCCTCCGCCACTGAGGCATTTTTCCCCGCACATGGCCGCGCAAGGCCTTTACCTAGTGCCGATGGTGCGGCCGGAGCCTGCCTGCCTGGTGAGCATCGTGCGCGAGTGGTTTCAACAGCGCGCAAAGCTCATGACGAGCTGCGATGGAAGCGCGCTGCCCGCCGCCGTTCTCATCGTGGTTACGCAGCGACGCGTGTCGTCAGGCCACCTGGTTAGCTGACTGCGCGCGCAGGCGAGCGCTCATGGATTCGTCACGCGCCATCCGCGGAGCGTACTCATTTGCACGTCCTGTGATCGGGGATCATCACGCTCGAGCGCAGCATCGCTCCCGTCGCGCGACATCTGACTGGAAGACGTTAGAGCTGCTCGCTCGACTCGTGATGGATGGATGGATGCTTGGTTCACCAACGAAAAGTCGTAACCGTCAGAAGTGCGTACTCCAGCTGCTCGCACATAGGATTAAATCTCACCTCGCATCCAACTCCCTTGACGCTCCAAAAACTGGCTGCTAGCTTGCCCAACGTTCTAGGCCAGAGAGCACTGGCTCTCCGTGCACATTAGGAGGGACATCGTGAGTCGTGAGGGCTGGTGGTTAGTTTGGGCAGTTCGAGTCGCGAACAGGTTCGGTTGACAACGCTGTTGTAATCGAACTTTCAACTATTAGGCGGGGTGGGCGCGCTTCGCCCGTCAGGGCTCGATTTGTGTCGAGCACTTTCGTACATGGGTGCATTCGAGACGCGGAAGTGCGTGCCGGGCTGTCATCACGATTGGGATTTCGCACTTGTTCACGAGGCCTACAAAGCCGGTTGGGGAGCTAGGGCTCGCCCAGTCTTTGGTCGGTTCACTATCGCTATCTATCAGGAGTTGCTATGTCCACGTCTGACTCAGACGATTACGTCGTGCTCATCAATGATGAAGAGCAGTACTCGCTCTGGCCTTCATCCCGAGAAGTCCCCGCAGGCTGGAAGCCGGACGGAGCCCGCGGAAGTCAGCAAGACTGCCTGTCTCATATTCAACGAGTATGGACAGATATGCGACCTAGGACTCTTCGCTCGGCCCTGCAGAGCACGAAACAATGAGTAGTGGTGCACTCGCTCAGCTGGCGCACGCGCTTGAGGCGGGTCCGGACTTGTCGTCGACCTCAACGGCGTCGGCGACTTGCCCGAGGTCGCTGCCCGACTATGTGGAGCGTGTGGATCGAGCGTTCGTTTCGCTTGAGCTCGAGGACGTGCGTTGTCTTTCTGTCGCTACTTCGGATGGAGGGCTGACGACGCTCTATGAGTACGGGACCGAGGCCGGTGAGAGCATCGTGCTTCTTCCCCCCTATGGGATGACGTTCATCCTGGTCGCGCGCCTCGCAAGGCTCTTGGCGAAGCGCCATCATGTCGTCATTTGGGAGTCCAAGGGGAGCCCAGATGCTTCAGCCACGGTTTCCGACGCGGACTTTGGCCTGAGCAGTCAAGCGGCACGGTTTGCGCGAATCATCGAGGCGCGACGCCTTCACGAGGTCCATTTCGTCGGCTGGTGCCAAGCCGCGCAGATCGCGAGCTACGCCGTTTCGCACGGCTTGGTCAGAGCGAAGAGCATGTCTTGGATCGCGCCGGCGGGCTTCGGCTATTCTCTGCTACCATCCGAGTTCGATCGCTGTGCGCTTCCGGTCTACTTGGAGATCGAGCGTCAGGGGCTCGACTATGCGGAGAAGTTCAGGCGAGTGTTGGACAAGCACGCGCTAGCTCCCGCGACGGAAGCGATCGTCGCCGAGAAGTTGACGATGCTCCACCTGGCGGATGCTCAGGCGACTCATGTCTTTTCCCGCTATATGAGGGCGTACGAAGAGAACAAGGCCGTGGCCAAGAACACGCTGCCGGCAGCGGTCGATAGCGTTCCGACGCTGGCAATGCACTCGCGAGACGACACCTTCAGTCATTTCTCCGAGTCGGTTCAGATCGCCAAGAAGCACCCGTCCGTGCGCCTGCAGCTTCTCGAAAGTGGCGGGCACCTCCAAGTGTTCAACTCCCCCACCGCGATCGTCGCCCACATTCTGGGTTTTATCGACTTGGTCGGGAAGAACGTCGACGCCCCGGGTGCCGAAGGGTCCGCGTCCCAGCTGTCCTGAGCGTGCTGTCCATGGCAATCCCGAACAACATCGGTCTCGACGGGCGCGCCCCGGCGTCTCGCCTGCTCGAAGACTACGAGCGGAAGTTCCGGGGCTGGTGGCGCCGGCGCGGTCCCACGGAGTTTCTGGATCGCTCGATGCGCATCAGGCTCCCAACGGGGTCCACGAGCGCCGCGGAGTGGGCAGAGTATCACACCATGAAGCCCACTGATTACCGGTGGGGTGTATTCATGATTCCGGACACGAAGAACGAAATCGCGTTCGGCGAGCACCGCGGCCAAAAGCGTTGGGAAGAGCCGCCGAGCGAGTACCGTTCGCTGCTCTTGCAACACATCAGCGTTCAGGCGGACGTCGAGAATGCCGCCGTAGAGCAGAGCTGCACGCTGACTAGCTCGACACCCAGCTTGCCGGACTTGGAGAACCTCTTTCAGTTTTACCTGGAAGAGGCGCGCCACACGTGGGCGATGTCGCACCTCCTGCTCGCGCACTTCGGTGACGAGGGCCTCGGCGAGGCCGAACGCCTGCTCGAACGCCTCAGCGGTGACGTCAACAACCCGCGCCTGCTCGAGGCGTTCAATCACCATACCGAGGACTGGCTGTCGCACTACATATGGTGCTTTCTGGCCGACCGTGTGGGCAAGTACCAGCTGCAAGCCGTGACCGAAGCGTCCTTCGCCCCGCTGGCGCGAGCCGCCCGGTTCATGATGCTCGAGGAGCCGCTCCACATCTCCTTCGGGACGCTGGGGCTGGAGCGCGTCATCTGCAGGTCGTTGGAAGCAACGCTCGCCCTGAAGAGCGAGGACGTCTTCCCCACTGGCGCCATCCCCCTGACCGTGATCCAGAAGTACTTCAACTTCTGGTTGCCCAAGGTTTACGACCTGTTCGGCAACGACGAGTCGAAGCGCGCTCTCGAGCTCCTGCGCGCCGGGATCAGGATTCCCCGCAACTTCCGCGAGGATGCGCCGGGCACCATCGCAATCGACCGGCGGAACGGCGATCAGGTCGAAGTAAGCACCGTCTCCGCGGAGCTCGCGACGAACGCGTTCATGCGGCGGCAGTTCGTGGTCGAGGTCCAGAAGACGTTCGATCGATGGAATGCAGTGCTGGGCGCCGCGGGCGTCGAGTTCCGCTTTTCGCAGCCAAGCGAGCGGTTCGCCAGGCGCCACGGGCCTTGCGCTCGGCTGTGGTTCGATCTTCTGGGCGCGCGATTGCAGAATGATCGCTCACACGAGTTCTTTCCGACCGACGCGGAGCTAGCCAACGTTCGCTCGCTCATGGAACGTAAGCTTCAACCCGGGGAGTGTGCTTCTTGGCTGGCAGCACCTGGTGCGCGCCTGCACGCCGTCTCACGAGAGTGAGCGCTTAGAGTATCGTTATTTCGCTGTGTTCGTTGTCAGGAGGGTGTCTCAATGCGTTGTCTCATCATCGACAACTACGACTCGTTTACCTGGAATTTGGCGGACTATGTGGCCCAGTCCTTCAGCACCCAGCCCCTAGTCGTCCGGAACGACGAGTACACGTGGCAGGGCCTGCTCGCGATGGGCCAATTCGAATGCATCATCGTGTCACCAGGTCCGGGCTCGGTCGCGAACCCCGCTGACTTCAACGTGTCCAGAGACGCCCTCGCGCAGGCGGATCGCCCGGTGCTCGGTGTGTGCCTGGGTCATCAGGGGCTCGCCCACATCTACGGTGCGCGTATCGATCGTGCGCGCGTGCCTTTTCACGGACGACAGTCGGACATTCACCACGACGGCAGCGAGATGTTTGCTGGGTTGCCGCCGGTCTTTCAGGCCGTGCGCTACCACTCCCTCGTCGTGAATCCGAGCTCGGTTCCAGAAGGGCTCCAGGTGACGGCGCGTACTGACTGCGGGCTCGTGATGGGTCTGCGGCACCGCAGCCAGCCCAAGTGGGGTGTGCAGTTCCATCCAGAGTCGATCCTCACGGTGGACGGGATGCAGATCATCAAGAACTTCCGAGACGAAGCGCGCCGCTTCGGTCGACGCAGCAGCTCCTACCCCGCAACGCGGGCCGCAACCGCGGCTGAGAAGGCCGCGACCGCGGCTGAGAAGGCCGCGCCGCTGTCGTCGGCTTCGCCCAGCCCTCGAGGAGCCGGGACCGCAAAGGTGCTCCGCTCCTTCTCTCGGCGTCTGCAGGGCGACTTCGACGCCGAGAGTGTGTTTGTCACTTTGTTCGGGAACAAAAAGAAGTACAGCGCGTGGTTGGACGGCCATTCCCCCGGGAACGTGAACGCTCGGTTCTCGTTCATGGGCAGTCCAAATCAAGATGCGGTCCTGGTCTATCGATCTAACGAGGGCCCTGCCGCGGCGGCTCGCCACTTGTCGGCACTGGAACAGGAGCTCGATAGGACCGTTCACGGGGGCGATGACCTCCCGTTCGCGTTTCGCGGCGGCTACGTCGGATACATGTCCTACGAGATGAAGGCGGCCTTCGGCGCTGCGACCCGGCACCGCAACGCGATGCCGGATTCGGCGTGGATGCTCCTCGATCGTTTCATTGCGTTCGACCACGAATCCCGTGACCTTTGGCTGGTTGCAGTCGCCGGGGCCGGCGAGGAGCAATCCGTCCAATCCTGGATGGACGACGTCTCTGCAATCCTCGTGGCCCAGCCGTCCAGCTCACCCGCCGTTCAACCCCGCGCGCTGAAGTCTCTCTCCGTATCGATGGACTTCGATCGGGCGGGCTACCTCCGAGCGATCGAGCACTGCAAGCAAAAGATCGTGGCGGGCGAATCCTACGAGGTTTGTCTGACGAACAACTTCACGGCCAAGGTTCAGGTCGACCCGCTGGAGCTCTACCGGACCATGCGTAAGGGGAATGCGGCGCCGTACAGCGCGTTCATCCGCGTGGACGAGCACGCCATCCTCAGCACGTCTCCCGAACGGTTCTTGAGGGTCGACGCGGCGGGTACGATCCAGACGAAACCTATCAAGGGGACCTCCGCACGCTCGGAGGACGCCAGCGCGGACGAACGAAGCGCACAGCTCCTGGCGAGCTCCGAGAAGGATCGCGCCGAAAACCTGATGATCGTCGACCTCATGCGGAACGATCTGTCACGTGTATCGGAGCCAGGCAGCGTCAAGGTGCCGAAGCTGATGGACATCGAGAGCTTCAAGACGGTTCATCAAATGGTGAGCACGGTCGAGTCCAAGCTCCGCGCGGGGTACGGCCTGATCGACCTGCTCCGAGCCGTCTTCCCCGGCGGCTCGATCACGGGCGCGCCAAAGATTCGAACGATGGAGATTCTCGACGGCCTGGAGCGGAGTCCCCGAGGTGTCTACTGCGGCTCGATCGGCTACATGGGCTACAACCGCGTCGCGGACATCAACATCGCCATTCGGACACTCTCTTACGACGGCGATACCCTCAAGTTCGGTGCCGGGGGCGCGATCACCTACCTGTCGCAACCCGAGAACGAGTTCGAGGAGGTCTTGCTCAAGGCCGAGGCGGTGCTCCGACCAGTTTGGCAGCATGTGGGTAGGGGGCAGAGCTTCGAGAGCGTCGTGCGCGGGCAGACGTTACACATCGAAGCTGGGGTGAACGACGGCAACGTGACACAGGAACCGGACACGAAGGCGGTGGCTTGCAATGCCTGACTCCGAAGGCTTTGCCACGACGGGTGAGTCGAGGTCGACCGCGCGCGAAGCTCACCGCACGGACGGGGCGCGCGCGTCGCGCTGGCTCCTTCGTTTCAAGCCGCTGGCGAGCCCGAGAGTGCGTCTCTTTTGCTTCCCGCCGGCTGGGGGTGACGCCAACATCTTTCGCCATTGGCAAGCGTTGCTGCCGGACGGTGTGGAGGTCATCGGCATCCAGTATCCAGGTCGGGGGCGCAACCAGGAGGCATTGCTTCGCAGCTGCGAGGAGGTCGTCTCGGCCCTGCTGGCATTGTTGCCGCCCAGCCTAGGCACGGATTTCGCGTTCTTTGGTCATAGCAATGGTGCCTTGATCAGCTTCGAGCTCGCGAGGAACTTAGGCCTGGAGCACCGCCAACGAATGCGCCATCACTTTCTCTCTGCGTGCTCGGCGCCGCATCTCGCGCGCGATGGTCGGAGAACGAGCGAGCTCAGTGACGATGAATTCCTCCGGAAGTTGCGCGACATGGGCGGCACACCACCCCGGGTGATGGACGACGCGGACCTCATGCGAATGCTCTTGCCGCGCCTCAGGGCCGACTTCCATGTCAGCGAAAGCTACGTGTTCCGCCCCGGTGCCGTTCTTCCGTGCGACCTCACCTTGCTGCGTGGCTCGCGGGACCTGGCCGTAGACGGCGCGCGCGTCGCCCGCTGGGCGGAGCTCACCACCGGGCGGTGGACGGAACACGTCATCGAGGGCGATCACTTCTTCATCACTTCGCACGCGGCGGAGGTCGTGGGTCTCATCGGGGCTACCCTGAGTGACCACGTCTTGGCGCGCGGTTCCGAGAGGGCGGTCCGGACATGACATCTCACAACCACGGGCACGAGGCGTTTTCTTTCGACCTTTTTTACACGACGGTGAACGCGTACTATCGCACCGCCGCCGTCAAAGCCGCGATTCAGCTCGGCGTGTTCGACGCGGCCGGTGAGGAGGGCAAGACATTCACGCAGATCGCGCATGCGTGCGATGCGGCTCCCCGCGGCATTCGCATTCTATGCCACTTCCTCGTGTCCATCGGCTTTCTCAAGAAGGCCGGGGACGTCTTCTTCATCACGAGGGAGATGTCACTCTACCTATCGAAGAAGTCACCGAGCTACCTCGGTGGCAGCATCGATTTCTTGCTCTCGCCCTACATCATGGAGGGCTTCAAGGACCTTACCTCCGTGGTGCGCACGGGGCGACTCACCTTGCCTCAGCAAGGCGTCGTCGACGCGAGTCACCCTCAGTGGGTGGAATTCGCTCGGGCCATGGGGCCCATGATGTCGCTGCCGTCACTGCTGCTCGCGGAGCTCGCGGACCCTACCGCCGATCGTCCACTGCAGGTGGTCGACGTGGGAGCCGGACACGGGCTTTTCGGCGTCGCCATCGCTCGCCGAAATCCAAAGACCAAGGTCACGTTCATCGACTGGGAGAATGTCCTGGCCGTGACGCGAGAAAACGCCGAAGCCGCGGGGGTCACGCCCCGTTCGGAGTTTCGACCGGGGGACGCCTTTTCCACTGATTTCGGCGAGAACCAAGACGTCGTCGTGCTCGCGAACTTCCTCCACCATTTCGACGAAGCGGCGTGTGAGGTCATTCTGAGGAAGGCTCATCGCGCACTCAAGCCGGGCGGGCGCGTCCTCACGCTGGAGTTCATCGCGAACGAGGATCGAACGTCGCCGCCCCTGGCGGCGACGTTCAGCATGATGATGCTGGGTACGACGCCAGCCGGAGAGACGTACGCTTATTCGGACCTCGAGCGAATGTGCAAGAACGCGGGGTACAGCCAGGTGGAGTTGAGACCCATCCCCCCCGCGATGGAGCGTGTAGTGGTTGCGGTAAAGGGCGCAGTCGACGGTTGAACAGCGCAGTAAGCACGCGCAGGACGGGAATTTACAATGACTACCAAGCTTTCGAACTTTTCCCTTCGCGAACCCGAAGATACCGACGCTATCGCCAAGTCCAACGATACCTACTTGGCGCTGGACCTGTCGCGTAGCGTCGTCGATCTATTCAACGCCCGAGCGCTGTCCGCGCCGACTGCGGTGGCGTGCATCGACGGAGACGCGCAGACGACGTTCGCCGAGTTGAGCCAGATGTCGAATCGCGTCGCCCACGCTTTGCTGGAGCGAGGGGTCGGCGCCGACGTTCCCGTGGGGATCTTGCTCGAACGCTCCGTTCACCAGCTCGCGGCTATGCTGGGGGTCCTCAAAGCAGGTGGGTGCTACGTTCCCATCGACCCGAGGTATCCAGCCGAGTACGTCAATCTGGTGGTCGGCGATGCCGCGCCGCCGGTCGTACTCTCGAGCGACGTTCTGCGCCCTCAGTTGCGCGATGCCGGCACGGAGGTCCTGTGCCTGGATGCGCCCGCCGTTCGAGCGGCACCGCTTTCCGATCCGGGCACGCGCCTTTCACCGGAGCAGCTCGCGTACATCATGTACACCTCCGGCTCCAGCGGCACTCCCAAAGGGGTGATGGTGCCTCACCGCCAGATCCTAAATTGCCTCACTTCGCTCTGGGCACGGGTTCCGTTCGCCAATGGCGAGGTCGTGGCGCAGAAGACGTCGACGGCCTTCGCAATCTCGACGAAGGAATTGTACTCCGGACTGCTCGCGGGAGCTCCTCAAGTCTTCGTCGACGACGACACGGCGCGGGACCCCGCCAGGTTCGTTGCGGAGCTTGGCCGCCACTCGGTGACACGGCTCTACACTTTTCCTTCTCAGCTCGAGTCACTCCTCGCTGCCGCCCGTGGCTCGTACGAACGGCTCCGCTCGCTCCGCCACGTGTTCGTATCGATCGAACCATGGCCGGCGGAGCTGCTGAACGAGCTGCGCGGGGCGATGCCCTGGGTCACGCCCTGGTACATCTATGGTTGTACCGAAATCAACGATGTGACGTACTGCGACCCCGGTTGTAAGCCGAGTAGCACCGGCTTCGTTCCGATCGGTCGCCCCATCCACAACACGAAGGTGTTCGTCTTCGACGAAGACCTTCGGCCGGTTCCGGTGGGAGCGACCGGCGAGATGTACGTGGAGAGTGTCGGGCTGGCGCGCGGCTACTGGAACCTCCCTGCCCTCACGGCGGAGCGCTTCATCGCCCATCCGCACGGTGGGCCCGCGCGCCTCTATCGCACCGGTGACCTCGCCCGCTATCTCCCGGATGGCTCCCTGGAGTTTCTCGGGCGCCGCGACGAGGAGGTGAAAGTTCGAGGGTACCGCGTGGATGTCCGTCAGGTCGAAAAGGCGTTGACGGGGCATCCCGCAGTCAAAGAAGCCGCCGTGGTCGGGAGAGGCACCGATAACAAGGGGAAGGCCGAGCTCATCGCGTACGTCGTTCCCGCCTCAGGTGAAGAGAACAACATCGAGGGCCTGCGCGAGTACGTGGCGAATTGTCTGCCTGCCTACATGGTGCCGACGACTTTCCAGGTTCTGGCCGAGCTTCCACGACTGCCCAACGACAAGATCGACCGTCTTCGCCTGCCGGACCCGACTCGAACGGACGGGGGCGCTGACTACTTGGCCCCGCATTCCCCGACCGAGAAGGCGCTTGCAGAGGTGTGGACGGAGGTCCTGCGGCAAGGAACGACGACTTCGCCTGTCGTGGGCCTGCGTCACGACTTCTTCGACCTCGGTGGTCACTCCCTGCTCGCGGCCCAAATGTTCTCGCGAATCCGCGAGCTGTTCGGAGTCGAGCTTCCTCTCAACTTGCTGTTCGAGAATCCCGTGCTCGAGGCGTTCGCGCGCGCAGTAGACGACGCCCTGGCGATCCGCGGCGCCCGTTCGGAGAATTCGATCACGTCCGCGGACCGAGCCGAGACGATTCCGCTGTCCTTCGTGCAAGAGCGCCTGTGGTTCGTGCACGAGCACATGCCGGAGCAACGCACGAGCTACAACGTCGCGTTCTCAGCGCACATGCGGGGCAAGGGCTTCTCGATCGCCGCACTTCGCGCGGCGATCAACGGACTCGTGGCACGCCACGAGTCTCTGCGAACGACGTTCGTGGTGCCCCCAGGCGCCACCGAACCGGTGCAGCGCATTGCGGACTCCCTGTGGCTGGACATCCCGCTGGAAGAAGTGTCCGAAACGGCCATCGACGCGAAGAAGGCGGAGCACGCCGCGCAGGTCTTCGATCTCGCGAAGGGACCGCTACTGAAGGTCTCGATTCTCCGTGTGTCCCCCGTGCATCACGTATTCATGCTGAACATGCATCACATCATCTGCGATGGATGGTCCATCGGCATCATGATGCGCGACATGTGGGCGTTCTACGCCGCCGCGGAGACCGGTGCTCAGCCGAAGTTGCCGGCGCTAGACATCCAGTATGCGGACTACGCAGCTTGGCAGCGACAACAGGACCTCCAAGTGGACCTCGACTACTGGAGAAGCACGCTCGCGGGGTACCAGGAAGGGCTGTCATTGCCTTACGACTACCCCCGGCCTCGTGGGCGGGCGTGGCGAGCGGGGCTACTGCGCCACCGGTACTCACCAGAGCTCACGGCCAAGCTGGCCGAGATGAGCAAGAGTCAACAAGCCACCCTGTTCATGACCTTGACCGCCAGCGTGGGCGTTCTTCTCCATCGCTACACGGGCAGAGGTGACCTTTGCATCGGGACGACGGTCGCGGGGCGCGACTTGCTGGCGCTCGAGAACCTCGTCGGGTTCTTCGTGAACATCCTGGCAGTTCGGCTCGACGTGCGCGGGAACCCAACGCTCGAGACAGTGGTGGAGCGAACCAGGACGCAGCTACTCGCAGCGATGGAGCACCGAGCGCTTCCTTTCGAGCATGTGCTGGCGGCCCTCAAGAAGCAGCCGGACAGCAGCCAGATTCCGCTCGTTCCGGTGATGGTGCGCCATCAGAACTTTCCTACGGACCGTGCGTCGGCGTCGACCAATCCCGACCTCGAGACCGGCCAAATCGAGTTCGGGCAACGTACCACTCCCAACGAGCTAGATTTCCAATTCACGGGTGACGGCAGCGCGCTCGAGCTAACCATCGAGTATGCGGAAGAGCTTTTCAGCGAGAAGACCATCGCTCGCTTGGTCGAAACCCATGAGCAGATCCTTCGACTCATGGTGTCGAGCTCCGATGTACGCCTCTCGGAGCTCTCTGTGCACGTCGGTGGAGCTGGGGCAGAGCGGGGTGCGGGCGCCGCCTTGGATGTTTCCAAGAGCATCCTAACGCTCTTTCACGAGCAAGTCGTGGCGCATCCGGACGCTCCGGCCTGCCTAGCCGAGGCGGGGTCCTTGACGTATGCGGAGCTCGACCGAAAGTCGAGTCAGGTTGCTCACTCGTTGGTTGCAAGCGGCGTACGGAGCGAAACCCCGGTCGGGGTTCTGTTCCACCGCTCGGCAGAGCTCTTGGTTGCAACGCTCGGTGTCTTGAAGGCCGGCGGTTGTTACGTTCCGGTCGACCCCCAGTACCCGCAAGAGTACATCGCCCAAATCCTGGCCGACGCGAAGCCGTCAGTCGTCTTGGTATGTCCGCAGCTGCGGTCGAAATTGTCGGCTTCGGCGCCGTCAGCGCTCGAGCTCGATGACACCGCGGTGACGTCGCAGCCTACGACGGCCCCCGACATCGACGTGCACCCGGACCAGCTGGCCTACCTGATGTACACGTCTGGGTCCACTGGCTCCCCCAAGGGGGTAATGGTCCCGCACCGGCAACTGCTGACGTGGCTCTATCCGCTGTGGGAGCGAGCTCCGTTCGAGGCCGGCGAAGTCGTCGCACAAAAGACATCGACGGCTTTCGCCATCGCGGTCAAAGAGATCTTTGCGGCGCTGCTCGCGGGGGTGCCGCAGGTTCCCATCGACGACGCCTGCGTGAAGGACGTCGCGGCCCTCGCCCGCGCGCTGGAGCGCTGGGAGGTGTCTCGCCTTTATACCTTCCCGTCCCAGTTGGAGGCCCTGCTCGCGCATGTCGAGGAGCGACCCGAACGTCTGAAGGCGTTGCGCCACCTCTTCGTCTCGATCGAGCCATGCCCGGTCGAACTCTTGCGAAAAGTTCGCACCCTCGCGCCATGGGTTGCGCCCTGGTACATCTATGGCTGCACGGAGGTCAACGACGTCACGTATTGCGACCCTGACGATCAGGTGAGCAGCACCGGGTTCGTACCGATCGGGCGACCGATCACCGGTATTCGGGCTTTCGTTCTCGACGACGATCTTCGCCAGGCTCCCGTAGGGTCGTTGGGAGAGCTCTACATAGAGAGCCCGGGCGTGGCCCGCGGCTACTGGCGGCAACCCGGGCTGACGGCAGAGCGCTTCGTGCCGAACCCGTACGGTGCGGCAGGGACACGGCTCTACCGGACTGGCGATGTGGCTCGCTTGCTCGACGACGGCTCGCTCGAGTTCTTCGGTCGGCGCGATCACGAGACGAAGATTCGTGGTCACCGAGTGGACATTCGGCATGTAGAAAAGGTGCTCGCGGATCATCCCGCCGTCGCCGAAGTGGCGGTAATGGGGTGGCCGCGGCAGGCGCCCAATCCTCAGCTGCTGGCATACGTCGTCATGGCCGCGAACCAAGCCGTCACGTCGCGAGAGCTTCGTGAGTACTTGCTTGGCAATTTGCCGACTTACATGGTTCCGACCCTCTACCAGTTCTTGGGTGGCCTACCGCGGCTCACGAACGGCAAGCTCGACCGCTTGGCATTGCCAGAGCCCACCGAGCTCCAGGGAGCCGCGGAGTTCGTTCCACCGCGGACCCTCAGCGAGCAACGCCTGGCGGCCATGTGGAGTCAGTTGCTCACGCAGGGCGACCTACCGCCGCCGCAGGTGGGTGCAGTCGACAACTTCTTCGATCTCGGAGGGCACTCGCTACTGGCGGAACACGTGCTCGCCTTCGTCAAGCGGGAGTTCGGGGTCGAGGTCGGTTTCCGGACGCTGTTCGAGTCGCCGCGCCTGGAAGATTTCGCGAGGGCCGTCGACAACACCGTCGCTGCGCGCGGCAGGGGCACGAGCTCTCGCCAGGTCGGCGAATCCCCAGCGCTGGTCAGTCTCTCCAAGGACTCGAGTCAGCCAAACCTGTTCTGCGTGCATCCGGTGGGGGGGCAGGCGCTGGTCTACCGCGAGCTGGGCCAGGTCCTGGGCGCTTACGCGCAAGTCTGGGCGCTGCAGTCGGAGAGCCCGCGGCCGTTCAAGACGGTCGAGGCGCTGGCGGAGTTCTACGCCGGCGAGATCCGAAAGGCGCAACCTCGCGGCGGCTATCGGCTATTGGGCTGGTCCTCCGGTGGCCTCCTCGCTTGCGCGATCGCCCGCGTGCTTCGGCGGCAAGAAGCCTCCGTGGACTATCTAGGCCTAGTCGAAACGAATCCGATCCCATCGCTGGCGGCGGGGAGCCTCGCGTCGCTCATCGCAGCGACCAACCTGCTGGGGTCGGTGCGGGGGCGTGGGTTCACCGCGCCCGAGCTCGACGTCGCGCGTGACTTCGTCCGTTCGAAAGGGTGGGCCGAAGACGCCTTCACCTCGGACAAGAAGCGCGAAGCGCTCCAGGCCCTGGCGCAGCAGTTCGACGTGCCCATCACCGAGGAATCGCTCGCCTACCTCGCCAGCAGGGTTGAGACCACGCGCTACTACCTCGGCCTGCTCGCAGGCTATCGCCCGGAGGACGCGGCGGAGGCCGTCTCTTACCGGGCGAAGGACGCGAACACGCTCGCGGCGACGCGCCCGAACGACGTCGTAGTCCCCGGCAACCACTACACCGTGCTGCAAGGTGAAAACGCGCGCCATCTGGGCGCGCGCATCGCGGAGCGACTCACAACACTCGGTCTGACCGGGGTGGGGCCACTTCAGGCCTGGCACCCAGCCCAGACGTGAACTGGCAGAGGGGAACTCATGTCCGAAGAAACTCAAGCACTCGTTACCTTGTCGACCCCGGCTTCGACCGCAGCCGTTCCAGTCCGTCGCGCCCCTTACCCAGCAGAGCTCGGTGTGCACCAGCTCTTCGAAGCGCAAGCCAACGCGATGCCGACCGCCATCGCCGTGGTCATGGGCGACCAGTCCATGACCTACCAGGAGCTGAACGCGAAAGCGAATGCTCTGGCCGGCTATCTCCGCTCGACGGGACTGCGCGAGGGTGAATGCGTTGCCGTGTTCATGGATCGCAGTCCGTCGTGCCTGGTGGCGCTGCTGGCGGTACTCAAGGCCGGAGGTTCGTACGTCCCCATCGATCTGTCCCTGCCCCCAAAGAGGATTGCGTACATCCTCAGCGATAGTGACGCGACCCGAGTGCTCACTGACGGCGTGGGCCAACCGCGCATGGTCGAGCTGGGAGCGAGCGTGCCCCCGACGCTCCAGGTCGAGAAGCTCCTCGTGGAGCTGGTCGGGACCGACAACCTCGACATTCCGGTAGATCCGCAGCGCGCCGCGTACTGCATCTACACGTCTGGTTCGACCGGGGCCCCCAAGGGGGTGATGGTCCAGCATCGCGCGTTCATGAACTACATCTGCTGGGCCAAGAAGCAGTACGTCACCCCGGACATCAAGACCTTCGCGCTCTACTCCTCGCTGTCTTTCGACCTGACCATCACGTCGATCTTCGTGCCTCTGGTCTCGGGCGGCGTCGTCCGGGTTTACCCAGAAAGAGAGTCCAACCTTCACCCCCTCAGTGAGGTTATCGCGGACAACCAGGTGGACTTAATCAAGCTCACGCCCGCGCACCTGAGTCTCCTAGCAGATGCGGACCTCTCCTCGTCCCACCTGAAGACGCTCATACTGGGCGGCGAGGATCTGAAGGCGGCGCAGGCCGCGACCGTCCACAAGAAATTGGGCGGGCGCGCCCGGATTTACAACGAGTATGGCCCGACGGAGACGGTCGTCGGTTGCATGATCTACCGCTTCGATCCCGAACGCGACAGCGAGGGTTCGGTGCCAATCGGCGTCGGCATCGACAACGTGGCGCTCTATCTCTTGAACGGCGCGCTCGAGCCAGTGGCACCCGGCGATGTGGGAGAGATCTACGTGGGCGGCGACTCCGTGAGCCTGGGTTACAAGGGCAAGCCGGACCAGACGGATGCCAGCTTCATCAAAACGCCCTTTGCGTTGGGCAAACGGCTCTACGCGACCGGAGACCTCGCTCGAATCAACGAAGACGGGCAGATGGTCTTTTTGGGCCGACGAGATCATCAGATCAAGCTTCGTGGATATCGCATCGAGCTCGGGGAGATCGAGAATGCTCTACTCTCGTTCCCCGGTATCGATTCATGCGTCGTGGACTCCACGAAGAGCTCGACGAGCGACACCAGCTCCGGGCTACAGCACTGCGTGAAGTGCGGGCTGGCGTCGAACTTTCCGAACACGACGTACTCTGGCGACGGCGTTTGCAACCACTGCGCCGCGTTCGAGAAATACAAGGGCGTCATCTCGGACTACTTCAAGACGATGGACGACCTGAACGTCGTGATCGACGAGATGAAGCGCTCCAACCACCCGCACTACGACTGCATCGTCTCGTTCAGCGGTGGAAAGGACAGCACGTACGCCTTGTGTCAGATGGTGGAGCTCGGCGCGCGCGTGTTCGCGTTCACCCTCGACAACGGCTACATCTCGGATTCGGCGAAACGAAACATCGAGCTGGTCGTTTCCCGGCTGGGCATCGAGCACAGGTACCTGTCGACGGAGCATATGAGCGAGATCTTCGTCGACAGTCTCAAGCGTCACAGCAACGTCTGTAACGGGTGCTTCAAGGCCATCTACACCTTTGCGATCAACCTTGCCCGGGAGCTAGGCGTCTCGCACGTGGTGATGGGGCTGTCGAAGGGACAGCTGTTCGAGACCCGGTTGTCAGCGCTGTTTCGCACGTCCAGCTTCGACAACGAGGCCTTCGAAAGGAGCTTGGTCGACGCACGCAAGATCTACCACCGAATCGACGATGCCGTGAGCCGCCGACTGGAGATGTCTTGTGCTCAGAACGACGAGATCATCGAGAGCACTCGTTTCGTCGACTTCTTTCGGTACTGCCATGCCAGCCGCGAAGACATGTACGCTTACATCGAGAAGAAGGTGGGTTGGAAGCGACCGGCGGACACGGGTCGGTCCACCAACTGCCTCCTGAACGACGTCGGAATCTACGTTCACAACAAGGAGCGCGGCTTCCACAACTACTCGCTACCCTACAGCTGGGACGTGCGCATGGGCCACGTCAGTCGGCCAGACGCGCTGAAGGAGTTGGACGACTTCAACGACATCGACGTCGCCAACGTGGAGTCAATCCTAGCCGAGCTAGGCTACACGCTGAACCAGAACATCGTCGGGTCGGCGGAGGCGCAGCTCGTCGCCTACTACGTCTCTGCCCAAGAGCTCCCTGCGTCCGACCTGCGGCAGTTCTTGGCAGCGAGTTTGCCCGAGTACATGGTGCCGAAGTTCTTCGTTCAGCTCGACTCCATCCCGCTGACGCCAAACGGAAAGGTCAATCGTCGTTCGCTCCCGCGGCCCGAGGCCGCGCAAAAGGCGAGCCCCGCCAAGGCCCCCAGCCGGCTCCCGACGCAGCTGGAGCAGCAACTCGTCGAGCTCTGGAAAGAGGTCCTCCGCATCGACGAGGTGGGTGTCGACGAGAACTTCTTCGACCTGGGTGGTCACTCCCTACCTGCGCTGATGATGCTGTTCAAGATAGACGCGCAGTTCAAGAAAGCGATCAGCATCGTCGAGTTCTCGAAGGTCCCTACGGTTAGCGGGCTTGCCGCGCTACTAGGCTCCGGCGACGCCTCCGCTGCGACGACGGGCTGACGACGGCCAAGCGCATGGGAATCGTCATCGTCAATGGCGTCAGCGGGGGTTCCTGCTCTCCGCGCGATCGCGGCCTTCAGTTCGGAGACGGCTTGTTCGAAACCATGTTGAGCGTGGACGGCAGGCTCGTGGAGCTCGACAGGCATTGGCGACGGCTGCAGGACGGGTGTCGGCGTTTGGGCATCGAGTGCCCTGTCTCTCAGGACGAGGTCGCCGCGGCGGCGCGCGCGCCCTTTCCCCGAGCGGTGGTGAAGCTGATCGTAACCAGAGGCGCTTCCGACCGTGGGTACCGTTGTCCTCCGTCGCTGGCCGCGAATTGGGCCCTCTTCGTCGACCAAGCGCCGCAGTACCCAGCGGCTGCGCGTGATGGCGGCGTGGCGGTCAAGGTGTGCCGGGCTCGGGTCTCGATAGAGGATGGCCAGCTCGCTGGCATCAAGCACCTCAACCGGCTGCCACAAGTCATGGCTCGTCGCGAGTGGAGCGACGAGTACCACGACGGTCTGATGATGGACCCGGATGGCCACTTCATCGAAGGGTGTGCCAACAACCTCTTCATCGTGGCGGGTGGCGTGTTGAAGACCCCCGATTTGTCCAGATCTGGAGTGCACGGCGTCATGAGAGAGAGAGTCCTCGAGCACGCGGAAGCGACCGGTATCCCTACTCGAGTGTGCGTACTCGAGTGGGACGATCTCGCCCAGGCAGACGAAGTGTTTCTGACGAACGCGATTTACGGCATCACTCCCGTTGGCTCGATCGAAGGTCATCGATATTCGGCCAACACGCTCACGGCACGACTCCTCGCTAACCTCGGTCGGGGGACCCATTGCTGAGCCAAGAATCCCGAATGACGACGCGCGGGCCGACGGCGGACGAGGTTCCGCTGATCATTCGTGCTCACGACCCTCAGCTCCCGCTCCAGGTGTGGGTCGAAGCGCACCGTCGCCAAGTCGAGGCCGACCTGCTCGCGCACAAGGCGCTGCTCTTTCGCGGGTTCACCATCGGTGGCTTCGAGGAAATTGCAGACGCCTTCTTCGACGAGCGTCTTCGTTACTCCTACCGTTCCACTCCGCGCAAGGAGCTGGGGCGCAACGTCTACACGGCGACCGAATATCCGAAGCAGCTGTCGATTCCCCAGCATTGCGAGAACGCGTACCAGCGGGATTGGCCGATGAAGTTGCTGCTCTACTGCGCGAAGGTGGCAGCGCGGGGTGGGCGCACTCCATTTGCGGACATGCTCAAGGTGACGCAGGCAATTCCTGCGGAGATTGCTGAAGAGTTCGAGAGAAAGCAGGTCCGGTACGTCCGCAACTTTCGTGAGGGCGTCGACCTCCCTTGGCAAGAGGTCTTCGGCACCAACAGGCGCGAGGACGTCGAAGCGTACTGCGTGGCCAACGGCATCGAGTACGAGTGGTGTACCTACGGGCTAAAGACCACTCAGGTTTGTCAGGCGCTGGCGCGACATCCGCTGAGCGGGGCCAAGGTCTGGTTCAACCAAGCCCACCTGTTTCATGTCTCGGCGTTGGATCGCGCTGCGCAACAGGTGTTGTGCGCGATGTACGGCGAAGATGGCATTCCGCGCAACGCCTATTTCGGCGATGGTTCGCCGATCGAGACGGAGAAGCTGGACTGCGTTCGCGCCGCGTTCGACCGCTACACCACCTCCTTTGCGTGGCAAGAGGGCGACGTCTTCCTCGTCGACAACATGCAGGTTTCGCACGGGAGGGAGCCGTTTCAAGGCGAGCGGAAGGTGCTCGTGTGCATGGCGGAGCCGTACTCACAGGTGCTCCGAAGCAAGGAGACTGCTCCGGACGCCGCGGGCCCAACTGCGCCGGGTAGGCAGAGGAGCGCCGTGCCGCATGACCGGCGCCCCGAGGACGATCTCAGATTCTGGCGAGAGCTCTTCGACGGGTACGAGGAAGGGTTGGCGCTGCCCTACGACTTCCCGCAGGGCTCCAACGGGGAGCATCGTACCGCCACGTTGCGGGCTCCCTACCCGTCGGCGTTGGTCGCGCGGCTCGCCGAGCACGGTGACGCCCCGCACGGGGGCCGGCTTACCATGAGCCTGGTCGCCGCGTTGGCGACGGTTTTGGGCCGATGGACGGCTCGCCAAGACGTCTGCGTTGGGCTGGAGGACGACGCGAGCCGCCATGCGCTGCCCCTGCGTCTCAAGCTTGGCGGGGTCCCTTGCCTTCGCGAGCTGGTGGAGGGGACGACGAAAACGGTCGGCGACGCGGTCGCACATTCCTTGCCATCCTTCGGCGCCCTGGTCGAAGCGCTCGGAAGGTCGACGGGAGCCGAATCGCGCCTGCTCACGCCCGTGAACCTCCGGCACGCTCGCAAGCGGATTGACGGCACTCAGCTCGCCGGCGAGCGGACGACGGCGAACGAGCAGGACTGGCAGTTCTTCGGTGACGGCTCCTCACTGGAGCTGGTGCTGGAGTACGCGGCGGACCTG
>WUUC01041555.1_pt1 | contig 25185 bp, 21 predicted proteins | sample 6278441 | NCBI WGS metagenome assembly WUUC01 (sample SAMN13675441, study PRJNA597444) | soil metagenome | isolation source: soil | place: USA: Washington | collected 2017-10 | reverse complement strand
AGCTCGAATGGTTCGTCGCGACAATGAAATTGATTGTTAATTAACCAATACCAGTGGGTTAACGGGGCGTCACTGAAAAGGGGCTGTGAGGCAGCTTGACTGAACTGCTTTATAGATTCAGTGGGGCTGCTCCCTCGGAAGCAGCTGGAGCCTTTTGTACCAGCAATGAGTGATCAAAAGTAGCTGCTGTTGAATTACTATGCCGCAACTGCCCTGCTGCATCGGCAGATTAAGCTGACATAACCCGAGGAATGCAATTGACACTAAAAATTTTAATTTGATCGAACAGCTATAGAGCTCATTACGTTACCGTTAGTAGCCCCAAATCGCCAACTGAGATCTGCACCCAAGGAGAATCCTTGAGTGTAGATCTTACCCAGCATGAACCGCTGGTTAAGAGATGGGTGACTCCCCTAACACTTGAGGATTGGAGGCTACATTCCCAGTCTCCGGCGTCATCTCGGTGGGTGAAGAGCTGGTGGGAATGGTCACGTTGAAGATCTGATCAACCGCCTGCAAATCCTCTTCGCTCAGTTGCCCGACAGCCGCTTTCAAGCTTAAAAGGTGTTTAAAATAGTCATACCGTGCCCCGGAGAAGCGCTGCTTGGCCTCTAATAATTTGGTGCGGGCCTCTATCACCTCGATGAAGGTCACCGTGCCCACTTTAAAGCAGGCCTCCATGGCATCAAGTTCGCGTTGAGACGAAATGATCGCTTGCTGGTAAGCGCGGCTGGTACGCAGTGCCGCATGCAGCCCATTATAAGCTTCATGGGTTCTTCTAATCACCTCACGTTGACACCTTTCCAACGCTTCACTGGCTTGCACCACCCCAGATTGCTCCGCCTTGACTTTTGCAGCGATCTGTCCCCCTGAAAATAGGGGTAATGAGAGGGAGAGACCGCCAGAGACTTCCTGCGCTTTGTCAATGGTATTTGTAGCGGTTCGACTATGTTGGGCTTTAGCCACTAATTGGATGGTCGGCAGATGATTTGCCTGTGCGCCCCGAACCCTTTGCAGCGCGATACGCTGCTCCAAACGGGCCGATAGCAACCCCCAATTGTGCTGCTCACTCTGTTGTAGCCAACTCTCAATGGCCCCGCTCGGTAATTTTGGGTTAAAATCACTGCTCTCCAAACCTTTCAGTTGTTTGTGATAATGACCACTCAGTTCTCGCAACTCTTCTAAGGCACTCTCTACTTGATGCTGCTGTCGTAGCTCAGCGGCTACGGCCAAATCATACTCCGACTTCGCTTTGTAGAGCTCCTTGATAGGAATAACTCCAACATTGCTCTGCTGTTGTATCTCATGTAGCTTACGCTCGGTCGCCTTTTTTTCCGAAGTCAGGTGTTTGAGTGTATCTATGGCCAATAGTGACTTAAAGTAGCCAGTAGCTGTCTCCAGCATCAATTTTTGCTGGGCGGCTTGGTAATTAATTTCTTGCAGTTGGACCCGCTGTTGCGCTGCGCTTAATTGGTGCCACTTTGGTACCTCAACTAGGGATTGGGTCAGCGTCAAATCAACACTGCTTTGATTGCCGTAGTTTTTACTATAGCCACCTACGGTTCTCGGAGGCAGTCCCGGCAGTCCCACCGCTTGGGCATAGGGTTGTAAATAGGCAGCGTATGGATCGGGTAGAGTCTGCTCTGGAGTTCGCTGCTCTTTCCGAAATCTCCTGTAATCAGCATTGAGTCCTAATTGCGGTAATAAGGCCCCACGTGCTTGGCTAACCCCAGCCGCCGCTTCAACCTGCTTAGCCGCGGCACTGCGTAATTCAGGATTATTCTGTTGTGCCAGCTGATACACCTGTAGCAAACTGTCTGCATAGCTAGGTAACCCTACACCACTGAGCAGCACACTGAGTAAAAGCGGATGAACTCTTTTCATTATCGCCTCGGAAAAGTAAAAACTTAATAAGTCTCGCCTGGTTAAAGGAGTATCATTGACACTGTCGATTCAGCATCACCACTATTCACTATGAACATTTAACAAGTAGTTAAGATTAGCACAGGGGCAGGGCCCCTAGCCATCCTAACGCCGCTTTTTAGCGTAATGAACTGATTAGGATAGCGCTTGACAAATTATAGTACAGACTTGATTATGAAAAATTTGGCATTGGGTAGCCCTCGAACGCATGAGATCTGATTATACCGCTCAGGCGATTGAAGTACTACACGGCTTAGAGCCGGTAAGACGCCGACCTGGAATGTACACCGATACCTCACGCCCTAACCATTTAGCGCGTGAGGTGATCGATAATAGCATTGACGAAGCACTCGGCGGCCATGCTCGTCATATTGTGGTCACCCTCTATCAGGATCACTCCTTGGCCGTGATCGACGATGGCCGTGGCATCCCAGTCGATCATCATCCAGAAGCTGCTATATCAGCGCTTGAATTGATTTTTTGTCAACTGCATGCCGGCGGGAAATTTTCGAATCAACACTACCGCTTCTCTGGAGGGCTCCATGGCGTCGGCATTTCAGTCGTCAATGCCCTCAGCCGCCAGCTACAGGTGACGGTGAAGCGCCAGGCTAAAGTCTATACTATGGCCTTTGAAAACGGCCAAAAAAGCTCAGAGCTTACGATAGTGGGCCGCTGTAAAGCCACAGAACAGGGCACGCAAATCCGCTTTTGGCCCGATCCGCAATTTTTTGATCATCCAAGCTTTTCTGCAAGCCGCCTGAGCGCTCTCTTAAGAGCGAAAGCGGTGCTGTGCCCTGGATTGCACATCACGTTTAACAACGAATTCACGGAGGAGCAATCGCAGTGGTGTTATCAGCAAGGGCTTCCCGATTACCTGTCAGCCGGTTTAAATGGACAGAGCACCCTGCCAGCAAAGCCCATTGTTGGCCGAGTGCTCCAGGAGCAGGCTACCATCGAATGGGCCCTGCTCTGGTTAGCACAGCCGGGCGAGCTGCTCACGGAGAGTTATGTCAATCTCATTCCAACGCCGCAAGGCGGCACTCATGTGAATGGGTTGCGCCAAGGCTTATTAGAGGCGCTGCGTGAATTTTTCCAATGGCGCAACCTACTGCCCCGGGGGCTTACTCTCACCGCTGAAGATGTTTGGGCCCACTGCAGCTATGTGTTATCGGTGAAGGTGGCTGATCCACAATTTGCTGGCCAAACCAAAGAGCGTCTCTCTTCTCGCCACTGTACCGCGCTGGTAGCCACTGCCGTTAAGGAGGCCTTTAGCCATTGGCTGCAACACCATCTGGCAGAAGCCCAACTGCTGACTGAGCTGCTGCAGGCTACTGCCCAGGCACGCCTGCAAGCCAGCCGAAAAGTGGTGCGAAAAAAAGTGCTCCATGGCCCGGCTTTGCCTGGAAAGTTGGCAGACTGCACACTCCAGGATCAGCAGCAGACAGAGCTGTTTTTAGTGGAGGGAGACTCTGCTGGCGGCTCTGCCAAGCAGGCACGCCAGCGGGAGTTCCAGGCTGTGATGCCGCTGCGCGGTAAAATTCTCAACACCTGGGAGCTGCCATCAGCAGAGATCTTGGCCTCCCAAGCCATCCATGATATCTCAACCGCCATTGGCGTCGATCCCGATAGTGCCGATCTCAGCCAGCTGCGTTATGGAAAAATTTGCATTTTGGCAGATGCAGATTCCGATGGTTTACATATTGCCACACTGCTGTGTGGGCTTTTTATGCGACATTTCCGTCCTTTGATTCAAGCTGGACATCTCTATGTGGCGCTGCCACCACTGTACCGAATTGAACTTGGGGGGAGCATACACTATGCTGCGGATGAAGCAGAAAAAATGCAACTGTTGGCCAGCTTCACTGGTAAAAAAGGCCGCCCGACTGTACAACGCTTCAAGGGGTTAGGGGAGATGAACCCCTTACAGCTGCGAGAGACTACCCTAAACCCTAGCAGCCGCCGCTTAGCACAGCTCACCGTCGATGATCTCTCCGAAACTTTAGAGATGATGGATAGGCTACTCTCCAAAAAACGGGCTGAAGATCGACGACAGTGGCTGCAAGATCACGACAATCCCCTTGAAAACACACTGAGTCACCCTGCCATAGCGTCATGAGTCCCTCGATGAGTTACCACTCCCTGGTTGAAGCCCTACCATTACAGCAGTTTACTGAAAAAGCTTACCTCAATTATGCCCACTATGTGATCATGGATCGGGCGTTGCCATTTATCGGAGATGGGTTAAAACCGGTACAGCGCCGTATCATTTACGCGATGTCTGAATTAGGGCTTCAGGAGGGGGCTAAATTTAAGAAATCAGCCCGCACGATAGGAGATGTACTAGGTAAATACCACCCGCATGGAGATACCGCCTGCTATGAAGCGATGGTGTTGATGGCTCAGCCATTCTCCTATCGCTATCCCTTAATTGAGGGGCAAGGTAACTGGGGCTCCCCGGATGATGCTAAATCCTTTGCAGCCATGCGCTACACTGAAGCTCGACTTTCACACTTCTCCAATGCTCTGCTGAGCGAATTGGCGTTTGACACCGTTGATCAACAGCCCAATTTTGACGGTACCATGCAGGAGCCAAAATGGCTACCCGCCCGCCTGCCGACTCTTCTGCTCAATGGGGCCACCGGGATCGCTGTCGGCATGGCAACCGATATTCCACCCCATAATGTAGGGGAAGTGATCGCTGCTTTAATCTTGCTGATCGATCATCCACAGGCCGACTTAATGGCCATTCTGAGCCAGATCCGCGGGCCAGATTATCCTACGGCAGCCGAACTCATCACCGATCCAGCCGATCTGCGCACCCTATACCAAACAGGCCGAGGCTCCCTCAAACTGCGTGCGGTATGGCAACAACAGGGTGAGACGTTGGTCATTACCGCTTTGCCTTACCAAGTCTCCGGCTCCAAGGTACTTGAGCAGATCGCAGCCCAGATGCAGGCTAAGCAGTTGCCCATGCTGGTTGATCTACGCGATGAATCAAACCATGAGACGCCAGTACGCCTGGTGCTGGTACTCCGCTCTGCCACGGAGCGAGCTGAGCCGCTGATGCACCATCTGCTGGCAACGACTGATCTTGAAAAGAGCTATCGAGTCAACTTCAATATGATTGGTCTGGATGGCCGTCCAGCCGTGAAAAATTTACGGACGATGTTGCAAGAGTGGTTAACCTTTCGCCGCACCACGGTACGCCGACGCCTAGAGTATCAATTAGAGAAAACTCGCCAACGCTTGCACCTGTTAGAGGGGCTCTGGATTGCCTACCTGAACCTTGAAGCGATCATAGCAGTGATCAGGTCGGAAGAGGTACCGGCACCCGCACTGATGCAACAATTTCAGCTCAGTGCGCGCCAAGCAGAGGCGATTTTAGAGCTTAAGCTGCGCCAGCTGGCCAAGTTGGAGGCGGAAAAAATCAGCGCTGAGCAGAGCAGCTTACAGCAGTTAGCACAGCAGCTTGAAGCGCCACTGAAGTGTGCTGATCAACTCGATCAGCTGATCAAGCAGGAGCTGATCGCTGATGCACAATGCTACGGCACCGCGCGCTGCTCGCCCCTGCTCTCCAAAGATCTTCCCCCAGCTGGGACTACTTTAATGAGTTTGCCCGCTGAGTCCTTAACGATCATACTCTCTGAGCAGGGTTGGCTTCGTTGTGTTCAAGGACATGAGCTGGATCCAACGACCCTGCGCTACAAAAGCGGCGATAGCTACCGAACACACCTTAGAACGACCACTCAACACCCGGTGGTGATTCTGGATAGTAGCGGACGCAGTTATACCCTCGATCGGCTTCCCCTGATTGCTGCTCCCGGGCAGGAGGTATCGCTACGCAGCCAATGGCGACTCCCCCCCCAGGCTACCCTGCAGCACCTGTTGTCTGCTGATCTGCAACAATACCTATTGTTATCCTCTGATAAGGGTTACGGCTTTACTTGCCGTTTTGCCGATCTACTATCACGATCTCACCGTGGAAAACAGCTAGTTACGCTTTCTAAAGAGAGCCACCTACTGCCGCCGCTCTACTTTAAAGAGCCACAGGACCGTCTGTTGGTGATCACCACGACGGGCTATCTGCTCCTGCTCCCCATTGAGCAACTACCGCAACAATCCAAAGGTAAAGGAGAAAAAATAATCTCTATGCTTTCATCCAGCCGTAACCAGGTTGACGCGCGTGTCGCCCATCTAGCCGTAGTCGACACCAATGTACAGGCGATTCATCTCCAGATTGGCCAACGTAAATTGATACTAAAAGCCGCTGATCTCGCCCGGATGACAGCCGATCGGGCTACTAAGGGAACCCTACTACCTCGAGGCCGGCAGCGCGTTGACCAGGTAGCATTATGCTACTGATCTTCCGCCTACTAAGCTTCCTCTTGCTAGGCCCACTGATCTGCCTCTTGGGATCGCTATTTTGTCTGTTTCGTCCCCGAAATCCCCAGCATGTTGCCAGATTTGGCCATCTTTTAGGGAGCCTAGCCCCCCTACTGGGCCTGCAGGTGATCTGTCGTTTTCCCGGCCATGTAGAGCACTTCGGTCAAGCAGTCTATATTGGCAACCATCAGAACACCTATGATATGTTCACGATCTCCTGCATGGTACCCCCCTGTACGGTAACTATCGGCAAACGGAGCCTGCTCTGGATCCCACTCTTTGGACCACTGTATTGGCTGAGCGGCAATATTTTACTCAATCGGCGTAAGCACTCCCAAGCCTATAGCACCATCACCCAGGTTGTTAGGCAGTTAAAAATGACTCAAAAGTCGGTGTGGATTTTTCCCGAAGGGACCCGCAGTCGTGGCCGGGGCCTACTGCCCTTTAAAACAGGCGCTTTTCATACGGCTATTGCTGCTGGGGTACCGATTATTCCGATTTGTGCCTCTAACTTGCATCATAAGGTTCACTGGAACCGTAGACACAATGGCTCGGTGATTGTCGAGATGTTAGCGCCTATATCGACCCAAGGTTATGGTAAGCATCAGGCCCGAGAATTGGCTGATTATTGCTATCAACTGATGCAGGCTAAGATGACGCAATTAGAGGCTGAGATCGCCCAGCGTGATGGTACAGCGCTGCTAAACTCCACTTCAAGAGAGAATGGTTGATGGACACCCCACCTATCAAGCCAAAAATTTTATCGGTCTCTCCCATCGCTCAATCGCGGCTGTTTACCATTGAGTCTGTGGATTTGCGCTTTAGTAATGGTGAGCAGAGGCAGTTTGAGCGACTACGCCCCTCTGGAGCCCGATCGGTGATGGTGGTAGCAATTCATGAATCTGATCTCCTGTTAATTCAGGAATTTGCCGTGGGGATTGAGGCCTATGAGCTCAGCTTTCCAAAAGGAGCGGTCGATCCCGGTGAGGATCTATTAGAGGCTGCCAATCGGGAGTTAATGGAAGAGGTGGGTTTTGCTGCCAGACAGTTAACCCTACTGCGCACCTTAACGACTGCACCCGGTTACCTCACCAGTGAAATGGGTATTGTATTGGCACAAGATCTCTATCCACAATGGCGCCCTGGGGATGAGCCAGAGCCGTTACAACTCCAGCGCTGGCCTCTGGAGAGCATGCTGGAGCTGCTTAAGGATCCCAAGTTTAACGAAGCACGCTGCATCAGCGCACTCTTCTTAGCCCATCAATTTTTACACCGTTAGGCTACTCTATCCCGCAGCTGTGCGCTGGCCCAGATCTGGGAGTTCTGTTGCTGATAATTCGACTATAGAGACTCTATTGCGGCATTCCCCTGTTTCCTCTGATTTTTTGCAAAGCCGCCTTTAATCAGCAAGTCGCAAAATATGGTGCCAATTACTTGCAAATGGTACTGTTTGTTGGTACTATTAGCGAATGAGGAAGAGACACTTGAGAATCTTAAAAGCGATATTCATTAATCCTGTTAATGGATCAATAAAATGGGCTGAGATAGAGGCTTTATTTATCGAGCTTGGCGGTGATGTGAAAGAACGTGAAGGTTCCAGAGTAAGTGTTTTTTTATTTGGAGAAGTGCGTGTTTTCCATCGACCACACCCATCCCCAGATACCGACAAGGGTGCTACTTCTAGTATCAGAAAGTGGTTACAAGCTAATGGGGTAAAACCATGATGAATTTAATGGTGATTCAAGGGCACCAAGCCTTGGTGCAGTATGATCCAGATATAGAACTATTAAGGGGAGAGTTTTTGGATTTAAATGGTAGTGCTGATTTTTATGCTGCAGACATTAAAGCATTAAGGCAAGAGGGTGAAAAATCCTTGAAGGTTTTTTTTGAAGTATGTGAAGAGAAGGGGATCCATCCGGAAAAGAATTTTTCTGGGAAATTCAATGTGAGAATCGACCCAGGTTTACATAAATCCATTGCTATGGTAGCTAAAGCTTCCAATAAAAGTTTAAATCAATTAATTGCTGATACCTTAACCGCAGTGGCACAGCATTACCCATAAGTGATCTGCCCAGGAAAAGTGTGCACCGAGTTTACGCTGCGCACTTTTCCTGGACAGATCACTCCTGGCGGCTGAGCGATCAAGGTCTCAGCGGGCCGTGTCAACTTTTGTAACATAATTGTAATCCACAAGTGCTACTGTTGAACTTAGTCTAAAAGTTAGTAGTAGCATTGCATCGGTCGAGCAGGCGATTGCCCTTGATGAGGGTGGTTGGATAATAAGCAGCCAGCAGCAACCCGGTGCAGAGGATCGCAGATAGGGAATGACAAAAAGTACCCAACGCCAGAAAAAACGCACTGAGGCGCGGCGTAGAAGACGCTTAAAAAAGAGGCTCAAGCGGTTATCAGTGAAGCAGAGGCTAGCACGAATGGCCAGGGAGCGCGCTTTGGCCAGGCTGATCGCAGCACTCCATAGATTCCCCGTCAGCACCAAAGCGGTTATAGAGCCTGAGTATGAAAAAGAGCTTCCTCGGCTTAAACTTGGTAAATCACTACTGAATGCCACAACCAACCTTCAAGAGGCTCCTCAAAACTTCGGGCGGCAGCAGCCCCAACCGCTAGCTCAGCAGAAGCACTCACTCACCAGGCGCCTCTCCCTTCTGCAATGGCTGAACGCTCCACTTCAACTTGAAGCCACCATCGCATGCCATGAAGCGCTGCTGCTCTGGCTGGTGGCGCCGCGGCACCACGAGACGCTAACGCTCTTGGGCTGCACCGAGGCGCTGTCTGCGCTGATGCCTCGGGTGGGCTCCCACCTCAGAGAGCTAACCCCGAGCCCCTCGACACTGAGTGCACTGAACACAGTCGCCAAGCGGATCTTCGCCGGCTTAAACCTCTTCAAGCTATCACCGGAAAAACCGTTGCATCAGGAGAGGCTGCTGATCTCATCACTATCCTCTGGTGATCCAGCAGTCAGCTTTGAAGGCTCTTATCAGGCTATGCCTGGCGATGCGCTGTTAAAGCTCGTAAACCTTGCTAAGGTAGCTGGTAACCTATCGGGAGTGGAGCAGGCATTTCCTAATAATAAAGAGGAGCAGGAAAGCCATAGAATTTTTGTTGTTGAAAAACATCCACAAGAACTTAAGCCACGCCGAGTGACTAAACGTTTAAGAAAAATTGCCAATTTTATCGGAAAATTGTTTCCTCCTGATAAAACACCTTCCTTTCGTATGGTCCTCAACAGTGCAAAAAACCAGCGGTATTTAGGTCAACCTGGGAGAGCTATTCTGAGACTCCGCGGTGGGTCAGGGGCTGCTGGCGGTAGCTTATTGATAAGGTGCATTAAATTATTAGGCAGAAAACACCTAGGCGTGTTTCATTCGCCTCCAATAAGGCAAAAACTGCTGTTGCATCAGAAGGAGACGCCACTCTCACACCTATCCTCTGGTGATCGAGTACTCCATCGAAAAGTCTCTTATCAAACGACAGCTGGCAATCCGCTGTTAAAACTCGTAAACCTTGTCAGGTTAGTTGGTAACTTGTCGGGAGCGGAGCATTCCTCTTCTGACGATATAAAAGGAGTTATAGAGCATGAACGATTTGTTTTTGAAGAACCTCTCAAAAAAATTGTAGGACCACACCGAGCGGTAAAATGCTTAAGTAAATCTGTTAATTTTATCAGAAAATCGTCTCCTCCTGATAAAAAACTCTCCTTTTTAAAATACGATAATCCTGTTACTATGGCTGAAAAGGCTCAGGAAACCGAGCAATTATCTTCTAATATCGAAAATAACAGAATAAACTGTAGAAATTTTGCTGTGAAAACACATTTCCGAAGCGCCATTAGCTCACGCCAAGTGAGATCGAATCCTTCGTGCGGCATCGACAGCCTATTGAAGGGAGATGACCCTGTACCTGAGAGGGGGGAATTGGCTGAGCAGCCTGTTGAAAATTTCCGGTTACTGGAAGAAATAGCGTCAGCATGCCCGTGCAACTATAGCTGCGCTGAGCACAGTGACATAAATTACAGGCACCCTCCTGAGTTAATCCAAACTAACCAGGCCCACTCTGGCGACTTCTGGTGGATTTAATAGAAGCGGTTCATCAAGGGGATACAGCGGCTATCCGGCGGTTGGCAGCTAATCCAGACGCGATCAACAGAGCCGATGGGCATGGCAATACTCCGCTGCACTATGCAGTAGCGCGGCGTGACCTAGAATCCATCGAGACCCTGATTAAACAGGGAGCGCTGATCACTATCAAAAATCTCCAGGGAGAAACTGCCGCTAACTGGTTCCAAGAGTATATTGCTAGTACCTATAATTCCAAGCCTGCCCAATTAGCAGAGCTGCAGGAGGCGATTTCAGAAAATGACGTTGAATTTGTAAAAGTGGGTTTAAAAACAGGTGTATCTCGGAGGCTACGGTTTGCCAGAGGAGAGACGTTGCTACACATTGCAATTGAAGCGCAGCAAAAAGCTGTCATCGAGTTGCTTCTAGAGGGGATCAATCATAAAGCTATTGAGCGATTACTACGTTTAACCAATAGTCGCGGCCTAACTCCGCTCGCGCTGGCCCAGCAGTGCTGTCAGTCAGGCAGCCAGGCAGCTCAGGGGATCCTCAATTATCTGCAAGCAAAACAGCACGGTGCGATGGAAGGCAAAGCTGTGTCCGCTATTCAGAGACAGATACTCCGCTCGCCCTTGACGTTTATTGCTATAGAATCTCAGGAGATAAAGGCATTAGCTAATAGCTTCACTTATCCCTGCATTGCAGAGGATTTCGAGCAGCTCAACCCGCTGCGGTCAACGCTGGTGAAGCTAGCTTATAACACCACTCTCCAAGCATTTCATCACTTGTCACAACTGCATCTTCCGATGGCCCCATTCAAGGAACAACAGCCAGTTATCAAAAGGTTATTGCAACGATTATTCGGGGTGTGGAGTGATGATACTCGACTGAATTTTGAGCAGAAACTCCACTCCATCCTAGATTATCTAGCTTATCTGATCCAACAGCGACAGGTTGATCAGATTATCCAGTTCTCCGATGAAATTTCTCATTATGGAGGTTGGAATGATAAAGAGAAAAATAAAATCTTTCTGAATCCAGCGATAATAAAGGGTGTGGTTGCTTTGGTAACAATATTGATCCATGAAGTGACCCATCAAGTTGATCGCAGCTATGATTTTTTTCCTGCAAATTATTTCATAAGGAATAGGGTATTTTTTGTTGATTTCTACAGGGCTTACCAATTAGCGGCCAACTGCAAAGCTGAAGTATTAACCTCAGAAAAAAGGAAACTATTTGAAATTCAGCAACGACTTGAACTTGGAAATGTTTCCGATGCCTGTTTGAAGCAAAACTTATCTCGATGGATGGCCATCAACAGTGCTGAAACGCTGGCGATGGCTATCCTAGCGCTGGCGTCCATGCCATTGGGTGCAGCTCAGTTTGAAAGAGGATCCCGGGAGACCATTTTAAAGATTCAACCACAAAGGCTCTCGGGTAATGAGGCTGTCACCGCCCCCTTTATGTCGCCGGTGCGGTCTAAGGATCACCCCGGCCAGGCCTCTCTGTCAGCCCTGTCAAGGGCGATGGCGTCATTGCCAGTTTCTGTGAAGGCTGCCGGACAGCCTGTGCCACGGCCCTTCCGGGATGAGAGCTCCCGGCTGCCGGTATCCTCCGACAGCTTAGGGCGCTGCCCCAGTAGCTGATAGCGGGCAGCGGGTCTCCTAAGGGGGAGACAGATCCCGGTGGGCGATGCAGCGGTGGAGATGGCTGCCAGAGCGCCTGGCCCAGCACTAGGAAAAGTACCGTGTCGTTTGTATAATGGGCGCTGAACTCTTTTTATTAGCAGAACCCTGATTAACATGGCCATTGAACAGACCCTATCGATCATTAAACCAGATGCCGTGCATCGCGCCTTGATCGGCCCAATTTATAGCCGTTTTACCGCCGCAGGCCTACAAATAGTCGCCGCTCGATTGATGCAGCTGGATCGCCAGCGGGCAGAGAATTTTTATGCAGAGCATCGAGACAGAGCTTTTTTTAATGAGCTGGTCGATTTTATGATCTCCGGGCCTATCATGGTCCAAATCTTAGCCGGAGAGTCGGCGATACGGCGTTACCGTGAGTTGATGGGAGCCACCAATCCGACAGAGGCGCTGGCCGGCTCTTTGCGAGCGGACTATGCTCTCAGTATTCAGGAGAATGTCGTACACGGCTCCGATGCTCCAGCTAGCGCAGCGCGAGAGATAGACTGTTTCTTTACAGTGCGGAGCGACGGTCATTACGACGCGATTCTGTGAGATCAGCGGCTATGTGTGATCTGCCCGGAGAGTCAGGGGTCGTTACTCCCATTGTACCGACGCTGCTTTACCCCGGAGTTACAGCGACTGATCTGACCAATAATGCACGAAAAAATTAATTTATTCGATCTGGACCGCTCAGCACTCCGTAACTTTTTTACCCAACGGGGTGAAAAGGCCTTTCGGGCCGAGCAGATCATGCAGTGGATTTATCAGCGCGGCTGTACCGATTTCAATGCCATGAGTGATTTGAACCAGCGATTGCGGAGTCAGCTTAGCAGCGAAGCGGTGATTCAAGCGCCAGAGGTTGCTAGTGAGCAGCGAGCCCGTGATGGAACTATTAAATGGTCTATTGCCGTGGGTGATCAGTTGGTGGAAACGGTCTATATTCCAGAGCGGACTAGAGGCACTCTCTGTATCTCCTCACAAGTGGGGTGTGCCCTGGCCTGTCGTTTTTGCTCAACTGCACAACAGGGCTTTAACCGCAATTTGCGGATCTCTGAGATCATCGGTCAGGTGTGGCGGGCTAACGAACGGCTGTCGGGCTTTTCAGCGGCTGGCCGCTCGCCGATCACCAATGTCGTGCTGATGGGGATGGGGGAGCCGCTGCTCAACCTGGCCAATGTCGTCCCCGCGCTGCAGATCATGTTGGATGACTACGCTTTTGGCCTCTCTAAACGGCGAGTCACCCTCTCTACCTCTGGTGTGGTCCCTGGACTGGATCAACTGGGTCAACAGATCGATGTTGCTTTAGCGATTTCGCTGCATGCACCGGAAGATAGTTTGCGTGATCAATTGGTCCCGATTAACCGAAAATATAATATCGAGAGTTTGTTAGCGGCGGTTCAGCGCTACCTAAAGTGCTCCAAGGCTAACCATGGTCGGGTGACCATTGAGTATGTCCTGTTAGATCAGATTAATGACAGCGATCAGCAGGCCCACCAATTGGCCCGCTGTCTGCAGGGGACTCCGAGTAAAATTAACTTGATCCCATGGAACCCATTTCCTGGAGCTCCCTACCGCTGTAGTCCACCACAACGAATTGCGCGCTTCTCTGAGCTATTAATGGCCCATGGCTTTACTGTAACCGTGCGTAGAACCCGGGGGGAGGATATCGACGCGGCTTGTGGTCAACTGGTCGGTAGCGTTTTAGATCGGACCCAGCGTCGGGCCCGTGCGGTGCAAACTGGAACAGCGATCCCAATCGTAGACCGTAGCCCAGCACTGTAAAGCCTGCTGCGCTAAGCTGAGGTGGGTCTTCGGCAAAGAGATCGTAAGATGTTGAACGCTTTATCGGGTCGCGTAATAGCAGGTGGTCGTTGTTTCAACTACTGTTTCAGGTTTTTGCTACTGATCAGCAGCAGCTTGAGTAGCAGCTGTAGTGCCCCAGCGATACCTGCTGCAGTTGTTGATAAGCCGGCCGCGGCGCAAGCCCGGGTTCGGTTAGGGTTAGCCTATCTGGCACAGGGTGAGCTGTTGCTGGCTCGCCAGAACCTTGAGCAGGCTTTAAGTTATCAGCCACAAAGTGCCCAGGTGCAAGGAGCCATGGCCTTATATCAGCAACAGGCGGGTGAATCGATTGCTGCGCAACGCCATTATCAGCGGGCACTGCAGTTGGCACCGCGTAGTGGGGAGCTGTTGCATCATTATGCTACTTTCCTCTGCGGGCAACGGCGCTACAGTGAAGCACAGCACTATTTTCAGGCAGCACTGCAGGCGCCAGAGAGTGCTTATTGGCTCGATACGCTACATCAAGCAGGCTGGTGCTATTTACAATCGGGAGAGCCGGTGGCAGCTCGCTCCCTACTGCAGCGAGCATTAAAGCATCACCCAGGGCAGGGCCACCACTGGATAGAGCGGGCGATCCAGGCTTTGGATGAGGGGAGATGCCATGAGGCACAGCAGGGGTTAGAGATTTATGATGTGCTACAACCGGCTACTGCCGAGAGTCTCTTGTTACATCTTCGTTTGGCTGCCTCTTTAGGTGATCAAGCGGCACTCAAGCACTATGGGTCGCGATTGGTTCGGGAGTTTCCTAGATCTCAGCAGAGCCAACACTTTTTGAAGCAGCGCTATGAACAGACTGCTCATTGATCCAGGTTATCACTTAGAGAGGAGAGTAGCATGTCGCTAGCAAAAAAAACGCCGATACAACGGCGCTGCTCGACAGGCCTGATGGTCGGCTCGGTGCCGGTCGGTGCCGGCGCTCCGATCACTGTTCAGTCGATGACCAATACCGTGACCACTGATGTCGTCAAAACGGTCGCACAGATCCAGGCACTGCAACAGGCAGGAGCTGATATTGTGCGGGTTTCAGTCCCGACGATGGAGGCCGCAGAAGCCTTCAAGCAGATCAAGCAGCTAGTAACTCTACCGTTGGTGGCCGATATCCATTTTGATTATCGCATTGCCCTAAAAGTGGCGGAATATGGTGCTGACTGTCTACGAATCAATCCTGGCAATATTGGCCATGCGGATCGCGTACGTGCGGTGGTTTCCGCAGCAAGAGAACACCAGATTCCGATACGCATTGGGGTCAATGCGGGATCTTTAGAGCGGGATTTACAAGAGAAGTATGGTGAACCAACGCCAGAAGCGTTGGTAGAGTCGGCGCTACGCCATATTGATCACCTGGATCGGCTTGATTTCCACTCTTTTAAGGTCAGTGTGAAGGCTTCTGACGTCTTTTTAGCCGTGAATGCTTATCGGCTACTGGCACAACGGATCCAACAACCATTACATTTGGGCATTACTGAAGCGGGTGGTTTGCGGAGTGGTGCGGTCAAATCGGCAGTGGGTTTAGGGCTATTATTGGCTGAAGGCATCGGGGATACGATCCGTATCTCCCTGGCAGCCGATCCCGTACAAGAGGTTAAAGTGGCTTTTGATTTACTAAAGGCGCTGCACTTGCGGAGTCGCGGTATCAATTTTATTGCCTGCCCCACCTGTTCACGCCAAGAATTTGATGTGATCACGACCGTGAACACCTTAGAGCAGAGATTAGAAGATATCACCACCCCTCTGGATGTTTCGATTATTGGCTGTGTCGTAAATGGGCCCGGTGAAGCACAGCAGGCGGATGTAGGCGTGACCGGTGGTCACAAGAAAAGTGGGTTTTATATCAACGGAATTCGGCAGAAGCTGCGTTTAGACAACCGCTCCCTAATTGATGAGCTAGAGCAGCAGATCCGGGCGCATATAGCCCGCCTGATCAGCAGCGAGCGTATCGCCATTCAGCAACTCGATCACGAATAAACAGGAGTTCATGATGGTCAAGTGTTTGCAAGCAGTCCGTGGAATGAATGATGTTTTGCCGGACACCTTGGCAGTGTGGCAGCATGTGGAAGCAGCGCTACGACGGCTAATGACCACTTATGGTTATGGTGAGATCCGCACCCCCGTGGTTGAAGATGCCACGCTATTTATCCGCTCTATTGGTGAAGTGACAGATATTGTAGAAAAAGAGATCTACCTTTTTAACGATCGCCATGGGGATTCGCTAGCCTTGCGACCTGAAGGCACAGCCGGGTGTGTTCGTGCTGGAATTGAGCATGGCTTACTCTATCATCAAGAGAAGCGCCTATGGTACCTTGGCCCGATGTTCCGTTATGAACGGCCACAAAAGGGGCGTTATCGGCAATTTTACCAATTTGGTGTAGAGGTTTTTGGTCTTGCAGGGCCGGATATTGATGCAGAGTTGATTGTCATGACAGCGCGTCTCTGGCGGGAGTTGGGGATTGACCAGCAGGTGCGGCTACAACTGAATTCTATTGGATCCACTGCTGCCAGAATGGCCTATCGGCAGGCGCTGGTGGAGTACTTGCTGCCGCACCAACAGCAGCTCGATGCGGACAGTCAACGGCGGCTGCAGAGCAATCCACTGCGCATTTTAGACAGCAAAGATCAGCAAGTCCAAGCCCTGTTGGCAGGGGCTCCCCGTTTTTCTGACTATTTAGATGAAGCGTCTAAGCAACACCTTGCAGAGCTCTGTCATCTATTAACACAACTGCAGATCCCCTACCAACTGAATGAGCGGTTGGTTCGTGGCTTAGACTATTATAATCAAACGGTATTTGAGTGGGTCACCGACCGCTTGGGAGCCCAAGGCGCTTTATGTGCTGGGGGACGCTATGATGGGTTGGTAGAGCAGCTGGGAGGAAAATCCACGCCAGCGATTGGTTTTTCTATTGGTTTGGAGCGGGTGGTGTTGTTGCTACAGCAGCAGCCCAGCGGAGTACCACAGCCTCCTCCCATCGATTGCTATCTTATGCTCGTCGTAGGCCAGGGGAGTGCTAGCGCTGCCTTACAATTGGCGGAGCAGATTCGTACCGCCCTTCCAGACTTACGGTTAATGACCCATTGTGGAGGGGGGGATCTTAAAAAGCAGTTTAAACAGGCAGAAAAAGTGGGTGCTCAGCTCGCCCTCGTGATGGGCGAGCGAGAGATCGCAGAGCAGCAGATCATCATCAAACCCTTGCAAGAGCGAATGGGAGCAGCTCGAAATGATCAGCAGGTGGTGGCACAAGAGCAGCTTATCGCTCATTTACAGCGTTGGTTCAATCAACACACTCAATCAGGAAACGATCAGTGAATAGTCAAGGTATTCAACTCCCCATCAGCGAGCAGATCTCCTATTTTTTAAAGCGTTATGGCAAAGCTATCGGTGTGAGCATGATTCTCCTAGCCGGTTTTTTTTATGCCAACTATCGCCAGAAGCTTCGCCAACAAGAGCGGCAAGCCCAAGTGGCAGCGGCTTATAGTGAGATACTACCACTGTTAACGGCTGAGAAAGAGAAGGCAGAAGAGGCTGAGAAAACTATAGAGCAATTTATTGCCCAGCATCAGGAGAGCGTTTATGGAACGCTGCTATCGATGCAATTAGCAAAACATTGGGTCGACCAGCACACCTATGATCGAGCAGCAGCACAACTGAGCGCTGCGCTACAGCGATCACAGGATAGTGAGTTACAAGCGGTGATTCGCTTCCGTTTGGCGAGGCTGCAGTGCCAATTAAACCAGCACACAGAGGCCTTAAAAACGATAGAGGTGATTCAGAAGCAGCAGGCCTGGTGGCCATCCGCACAAGCACTGCGGGGAGATATTTTACGCAGCCAGCAAGATTTTGCGGGTGCCAGAGCCGCTTACCAGCAGGTGCTGAATAGCAGCGGGCCACCATCTTTACATCAGTTAACTAAGCTGTGGCTGAATGAACTCGGTACTACTCAGGAGAAATCATAATGCGGAGCAGGCAAGTCATAGGGCTTAACGCACTCCTGTTGATGGGATTATTGAATGGCTGTGCGCTATTTAATCGAGAGCAGGATGTGGTAAAAGTATCACCACTCCCAAAAGTGGTGAATCAATTTAAGTTAAACCGGGTATGGAAACACTCTGTGGGAGAGGGCGTCGGATCTTTTTACTCCCGGTTACAGCCTGCTTATCAGGATGATAGGGTGTATGTTGCTGATCGTCAGGGTCGTGTGGCTGCACTCAGTGTGGCTAATGGCAAAGTGATCTGGCAGATCAAGCTTTCAACCCCCTTGAACAAACGGAGTGCCCTACTGTCTGGGGGGATCACCCTGGCGGGAGAGCAGTTGCTCCTCAGTAGTGAAAATGCTGAAGTCATCGCTTTAAATCAGGCGGATGGCACAACCTTATGGCGTCAGCCGGTCTCTGGGGAGGTCATTTCTCGACCACTAGTGACGCAAGGGCTGGTGTTAGTGCATACCAACAATGGCCTGTTACAAGCACTGGATCAGCAGAATGGCCAACAACGCTGGCAGCAGAGTCTAGATATTCCATTACTATCGTTACGCGGCTCCTCTAATCCAGTCGTCTCGGTGGAAGGGATTGTGGTGGTCGGTGGCAAAAATGGCCGAGTGAATGCGCTCTCTTTAGAGCAGGGTGAACTCCTCTGGCAACAGCAAATTGCTCAGCCCACCGGTACCACAGAGATTGATCGGCTTAACGATGTTGCGGCAACGCCGGTGATTATCGACAATCGGGTATTGGCCCTCAGTTATCATGGGACCCTCAGCGCCTTAGCATTGCACAGTGGTCAAGTGATGTGGCAGCGGCCTATCAGCTCTGCCAGTGATTTTATCGTGGTCGGCCACCAATTGGTCCTGGTTGATCAGGCAGATAATGTGATCGCTTTAGACAGTCGCAGCGGTTTAGAGTTATGGCGCCAGCGCTCCCTGCGTCATCGACAGTTAACGTCACCGATCCTTTACCAGGGCGCACTGGTGGTGGGCGATGCCCAGGGTTATCTACATGGGTTATCAGTAGAGGATGGTCAGTTGATCGCCCAACAGAAACTGGATAGCAGTGGCTTTTATACCGCAGCGGTAGTAGCAGGTGATCATCTCGTTATGCAAGCGCGCAGGGGAGCACTCTACACGCTGAGTCATTAGCTCGTTGGGTAAAATTGAGTAAATCAATCTACCTATATTTGTTGACAACTTGTTATTTAATGGGATAAACTTGGTTACTCTAATTCATCTAAACTAGAGAAAACACATGTCTGATCCACAAAATAATCAAGGTGCTGAAAACAGCGCCCAAAGCTCTTCCCTTGACGCCACGTCTCTGCCCAGCAGTTATAAAGAACGTTTGGAAATCTTGGCATGTCTTGAGCAGGGAGTACCGGCAGCTCGTGAGTTTTTGGAGAAGAATGCTAAGTCGAAGGAAATTGTAAACCGTCTGTTGGCGCAGGGTCCTTCTATTGATCCCACGTCTATGACGATCCTAACCGACGTTTTGCAAGAGTTGAAAAATTCGAAGCAGGAGGTTGAGCGTGCTACCGAACTTTTGGAGCTGTATGATTCGCAGAAGAAAATTGTGGCAACGCTGAAGGAAGCTACGGAAGCTGATAGAAACAGCGTTCAAAATTCTTCTCTTGGTGACAAGATGGCTGCCCTTTTAAATGATCCAAATCCCTCTGAAAAAGATCCTTCCACTTGGGTTCCGGTTCGTGAAGAGGTGAGTCAAACTGCCAAGGAGTTTGTTCAGAACCTTAAGGAGAACGTTCAAAGTTCTTCTCTTGGTGACAAGATAGCTTCCTTTGTCGTGAATCCAAATCCCGCTGGAAGCAATTCCTCCACTTGGTGCGACGCTCGTGATCAGGTGAAAGTTGATCTTGCACAGGCATTCTTGGGTAGCCTGTTTGGAAAAAAATGAGGATCAGCAAGCGGTCAATCCGACTCTCTTAGGATAGGGTGGCCGATTTTGCCTAGACTGAGCGTTAATAGGAAGAAAATAGCCTGTCAATGCTCAGTTTTTATTTCCTTATCTGTCGCTCTCAAAACTGAACAAAGTTAATACTCTTCGTTTCTCTTCGAAGTATCCATCAATTTGGTGGAAGATCACCGCTAATCGGAAAGTATGGCCAACAGGTACGCCGAAACCACAATTACCGCACGACATCTCGACTCTACGCACTGAGGGAGATGAACAATCCTATAAAAATGATCAACCCTACAGAGTGATTGTTCATAAAAGCCTTAAAGGCCTTATCCCGTTGCTGATACGCTAGCAGCGTGTATTGGTAGACAAATAAAGCAGTAGCAACCAGTAGCCCCAGATAAAAAGCGCTGCCTAATCGATTAAGCCAACCCACTAAACTTAGTAATCCTAGCATGGCTATTTGTAGCAGCGCTATCATCAAGGGGCTCTTATCTCCCCAGAGAATCGCCGTTGATTTTACGCCGATTTTTAAATCATCGTCACGATCAACACACGCATATTGGGTATCATAGGCGGTGACCCAGCACAGGGTTGCTAGCAACAATAGCCAACAGCTATTCGGTAATTGATTCGTCACGGCAGAAAATACCAGAGGAACGGACCAAGAAAAAGCCATTCCAAGGAGGAGTTGAGGCAGCACCGTAAACCGCTTGGCCCAGGGATAGAAGAGCGTGAGTAATAGGGCTATGGTCGAAAGCAGAACTGTTTTTCGATTAAAAGCCAGCAGGAGCACTCCTGCAGCAGCCAGCAGCCCCAAAAAAAGCAGCAGACACTCCCGCTCAGTCACCTCACCTTGTGGCAACGGGCGCCCACGCGTACGCTGCACTAGCCCATCAATAGCGCGATCGGCATAATCATTGATCACACAGCCGGCGGAGCGCATGAGAAAAACTTCAGCGGTTAATAGGGCCAACCAGTATAGAGGCGGCACGCCACCCGCCGCTAGCCAGAGGGCCCAGAGCGTTGGCCACAACAGCAGCCAGAAGCCGATGGGGCGATCAAGCCGCATCAGGCGTAGATAGGCGTTAAGTTTGTCCGCTTTCATTCAGCAAACATTTGATATGTTTTCAGGGTGATCCATTACAACATGACCCACAGCAAATAACTGTTCAAGGCAACTACGGTGATGGCAATTATGCGGCCCATCGCTCGGGTCATCGGGCCATTGACTAACCCCTCCATTAGCGATGCATCTTCGGTAAATAACAGCAGTGGAAACAGCGCAAAGGGAATTCCAAAGCTGAGCAAGACTTGACTGAACAGTAAGATCTGTGTGGTGTTAACGCCCATGAGGATGACAATAAAGGAGGGCAGCATGGTGACCAGGCGACGTATCCAAAGCGGGATATAGAAGTGAACAAACCCCTGCATCACCACCTGCCCAGCTAAGGTGCCGACGATGGTCGATGAGAGACCGGCAGCAATCAGACTAAGACCAAAGATGGTGGCGGCCGCTTGTCCTAGCAGCGGTTGTAGTGTCACGTAAGCCTCCTCTATCTCTACGACCTCAGTATGCCCAGAGAAGTGAAAGACCGCCGCGGCCATGGTGATAATTGCCAGATTCACAAAGCCGGCAATCGTCATGGCTACCGCAACATCAACCCGGGTCGTGTGGTAACGGACCAGTTTGCTGTCCAAGCTCGCTTGCTGCGTCAATGAAGAGTGTAGGTAGATCACATGTGGCATGACCGTAGCCCCTAAGATAGCGGTCGCCAGATAGATGGCCTCTTTATTCGGCAAGCTGGGGAATAGTGCTCCCTCAGCCAAGGCCCGCAGCTCGGGTTGCGAGAAAAAGAGCTCTATCAGATAGGCCGCTGCCACAAACAGCAGCAAGCTGCCAATAATGATCTCTAACGGTTTCTGGCCATATTTTTGCAGCATTAAAATCAAATAGGTGGCCACCCCGGTTAACAAAGCTCCTTGGAGTAGGCTGACATTCAACAGTAGCTTGAAGCCGATGGCTGCCCCAATGAACTCAGCTAAGTCGGTGGCCATGGCAATGATCTCTGCCTGAACCCAGTAGAACCATACGAGCGGCCTGGGAAAGCGGTCACGAATATGTTCAGCCAGATTCTTTCCAGTCGCAATACCCAGTTTAGCTGATAGCAACTGAATCAGCATCGCCATCAGATTGGCCCACACAACCACCCACAGCAGCTGGTAACCAAAGATTGATCCAGCTTGAATGTTGGTGGCGAAATTGCCTGGATCAATGTAGCCGATGGCGGCAATAAATGCCGGCCCCATCAGGGAGAGCTTAGTTTTTCCCAACATAAAATTGCCCTAGTATCTGGTTAATAACATACTTTCTCTTTAGAATAGCCCGGTGTTTGTTCCTTTCCCTAAACTTAATTGTAATAGGGCTTTCTATCTGCGTCAGCACTAGAGCACCGACCATTGAGTGGTGTTGAGGCCTTCCCCTAACAGAGATCAGAAGGCTATCGAGGCAAACAGGAGGATCTAGCCATAAATAATATCAAAAAATTAACAGCTGTGGGTGTTGTTATTGCCAAACCTGTTCTTCAGTTACACTGGGTGAAAGGATGTCTGCACAGCAGGCAGTGTGCTGGCCATGCTCTTGTTAATCGATAATTATGACTCCTTTACTTACAATCTCTACCAGTACTTCCGTGAATTGGCTTGTGAGGTCATCGTCCGGCGCAACGATGCTGTCACATTAACTGATATCGAGCGCTTAGCCCCGACTCATCTAGTGATCTCTCCTGGTCCGGGTGCGCCACAAACGGCAGGAATTTCGCTCGCTGCTATCCGCCACTTCAGTGATCGGCTACCGATAATGGGAATCTGCTTAGGCCACCAGGCACTGGGAGAGGCCTTCGGTGCAGAGGTAAAATCTGCACGACAGGTGATGCATGGGAAAGTCTCCATCATTAATCACCATAACAATGGTTTATTCCGTGGATTAAACAATCCTTTAAGGGTGACCCGTTATCACTCATTGATCTTGCACCCACCCACGTTGCCGGCTTGCTTTAACATCACCGCTTGGCATGAACAGCCTGGCGAGGCTGATGAAATTATGGCAATCGCCCATCGGACGTTACCGTCATTTGGCGTACAATTTCACCCTGAGAGTATTTTAACTGAACAGGGTCATCAGTTATTAGATAATTTTTTACGCTTGTCAGTATGAAGAGAGGGATGGCTGAAGGTGAGTGTTAGTGAAGGCAATTAATCCAACCAAAACTGCTGCCTGGCAGGCTTTACAGCAGCAGGCCCAGGTAATCAAGAGTGTTCACTGTCGTGATCTGTTTGCTGCCGATAGCCAGCGGTTTAAACGTTTCTCCTGTCGTTTCGCGGATCAGCTATTATTAGATTATTCTAAAAATTTAATAACGGAAGAGACGTTAGCCACATTATTGAATTTGGCAGAAGAGACTCAGTTGACCGTAGCCATTCAAGCCTTGCTCAAAGGTGAAAAAATCAATCGTACTGAAGATCGAGCTGCCTTACATATGGTGCTACGAAACCGTGACAACCTGCCGATGTTTGAGGGAGATCAAGCGGTGATCTCTCAAGTCAATGCAGTTTTGGCAAAGATGGAGCATTTTTGTCACCAAGTGATCGAGGGGCATTGGCGGGGGTATAGTAATTTAGCCATCACTGACGTGGTGACGATTGGCATCGGAGGCTCTCATTTAGGAGCCTGGATGGCACTCCAAGCGCTGGCACCCTATCGAAACCACCTCAAGTGCCACTTTGTAGCCAATGTGGATGGTGGAGAGGTGACTGAGATCTTAAACAGCTTAAATCCAGCCACCACGCTAGTTGTGATCTCCTCAAAAACTTTCACGACGCCAGAGACGATGACCAATGCGGTAACGGCTCGGCAGTGGTTTTTAAAGAGTGTCCGTGATCCAGCACAATTACGAACACATTTTGTGGCGCTCTCTGCCAACGCTGCGGCCGTCTCCGCCTTTGGGATTGATCAAGAGCAGCTATTTGAAATCTGGGATTGGGTCGGCGGCCGCTTTTCACTGTGGTCCGCTATCGGGCTGCCGATAGCTCTCTCTATTGGCTTTAAAGCGTTTGAACAGCTGCTCAGTGGCGCACAGGCCATGGATCGTCATTTCGTGACCGCTCCGTTTAGAGAGAATCTACCGGTTATTCTAGCGCTGCTGAGTATCTGGTACGGTAACTTTTTGGGTGCTGAAACTGAAGCGATCTTACCCTATGATTACCGTTTACAGGGGCTGAGTGCCTACCTACAACAAGCTAACATGGAATCCAATGGCAAATCGGTCGATCGCCAAGGGCTTCCGGTCACCTATCAAACGGCGCCGATTATCTGGGGTGAAACGGGAACCAATGGCCAGCACGCCTTCTATCAGTTACTTCACCAAGGAACCCATCTGATCCCTTGTGACTTTATTGCGATTGCCGAGCCACACCATGCGCTGACGAATCATCATGAACAACTATTAGCGAACTGTTTTTCTCAGACCCAGGCCTTAGCTTTTGGACAAACTGCTGAAGAGATCATGTTGGAGTTAGCGGCTACCCATGAACCAGCGGCGAGCGTGTTGCGGGATCAACTGCCCTTTAAGGTATTTCCGGGTAATCACCCAAGCAATACTTTACTATTGCGTCGGTTAACTCCCGAGAATTTAGGGTTATTACTCGCTTTATATGAGCATAAAATTTTTACTCACGGGGCTATCTTAAACCTGTTTAGTTTTGATCAATGGGGTGTTGAATTAGGAAAACAGCTCGCCCAGTGTTTGCAACCACTATTGCGTCAGCAAACCACCAGCGCCTCACTGGATAGTTCAACCCAGGGGTTGATCACCTGTTTTCAATCCTGGAATAGTCAGAGCGATCTGGGCGTTAAACTGGCTAGCACGCCATAAATTTTAAGGATTATCCGATGACAATGAGTAGACTCAAGGCCAAGGAGCGGTCACCACAGATCAATGGGATGGCATGGTCACGAGAAAACTAAGTGCAGCTGCTCGGTTGCAGGAGACACTGCTCATCGCAGCGACGCTATTCAGCCTCTATACCGCTCTGGCGCTGGTCAGTTTTGATGCGAGAGATCCCAGTTGGCTGCATGCCGTACAGGCTACCGTTATTTATAATTGTGCAGGGCCTGTAGGGGCTTGGTTAGCGGATACCCTGTTTTTTATCTGTGGACTATTAGCATACACTATCCCAGTCATTGCACTGAGCTTCACCACCATTAGCTTGTATCGAAAACGTGAAGGATTGCCTAGCCACCCTTTATTATTGGTGTTGCGACTCTCTGGGGTCGTAGCGCTGCTGTTAACCACCTGTGGTTTGGCAGCGATGTTGGTGACTAACCT
>WUUC01086354.1_pt1 | contig 25206 bp, 21 predicted proteins | sample 6278441 | NCBI WGS metagenome assembly WUUC01 (sample SAMN13675441, study PRJNA597444) | soil metagenome | isolation source: soil | place: USA: Washington | collected 2017-10 | reverse complement strand
GCGCCAGCGGGCGTGGTCCCCGGTGCGATAGAGGCGCGCCCCGGCCGGCCCGTAGGGATCCGGCACGAAACGTTCGGCGGTGAGCGCGGGGTCGCACAGGTAGCCGCGGGAAACTCCCTCTCCACCAACGTAAACCTCGCCGGGGACACCGATGGGGACCGGCTCCAACTGATCAGTCAGCACGTACATGGTGGTGTTCGGGATCGGTGCGCCGAGCGGGATCAGCCCCTCGGACGGAACGTCTGTGATCCGTTGCCCGGAATTGCCGACGGTGATCTCCGTCGGGCCGTACTCGGTCGCGACCGCCGTGCCGCCGGATCCGGCGAGCCCGATCCACCGCCGGGCCAGCCTGGCCGGGAACGCGTCCCCCGCGGCGATGACGAGCCCGGCCAGGTCACGGGCCTGCTCCGCGTCGAGATCCAGGCTGAGCAGGTTCAGGTGGCCAGGCGTCAGCTTGAGGAAGCTGTACGGCGCGCCGGACACCAGCAGCGCGCCGAGGTCCGCGGTGTCCAGCGGGTCGGGCAGCAACTCGACCTGCTGCCCGACCAGCAGCGGGGTGAAGAGGCTCGGCATGCCGAGGTCGAAGGTGATCGAGGTGAAGAACGCCGATCCACCCGTGCCGCGCGCCGCGTACTCGTCCGCCGTCCAGAGCAGGTAGTTCGCGAGGCCGCCGTGCTGAACCATCACGCCCTTGGGGGCGCCGGTCGAGCCGGAGGTGTAGATGACATACGCGAGCTGCGACGGCCCGATCGGCACACCGGTGGGTGTCCACGGCAGTGCGGCGATCGCCTCCCGCTCCTCGTCCACCAGCACGAACTTGCCGCGCGTGCCGAGCGTCGGCAGATGCTCGGTACCGGTGATCACCAGCTCGCATCCGGCGGCGGAGACCATCCGGTGCAGCCGCTGTGCCGGCAGGTCCGGGTCGAGCGGAAGGTAGGCGGCGCCCGACTTCCACACCCCGAAGATGGCGGGCAGCAGGTCGGCCGTGCGCCGTAGGCAGACACCGACAGGCGTCTCGGGGCGCACGCCGAGGCCGATGAGGTGACGGGCGAGCTGGTTGGCGCGCCGGTCGAGGTCCTGGTAGGTGATGGACGCGCCGGACACCCTGACGGCCGGGGCGTCCGGTGTCCTGGCCGCCTGCGCCTGGAAGAGATCGACGACGGTGTCCGGCGCACGGCTGACGGAAGGGCCGGCGGCCCACTCGGCCAGCACCAGGTGCCGTTCGTCGCTCGGCAGGCACGCGGCCACGGCATCCCCGTCGGCGCCGTCCGCCATCGCCTCGAGCACGCGGCGGTACATCGACGCCAGCCGGTCGAGGCCGTCGCCGTCGATCGCGGCCGCGTGCAGAACCAACGCGCCGTGCTGGACATCCACGCGGAGGCCGTAATGCTGACCGGCGGTGAGATGCGGCTGGGCGGAGTCGGTGATGAACAGGGCCCGGTCGGGATACCGCGCGATGTCGTCGGCTTCACTGGGAACCCGCGGGGCGCGCCGCACGAGGCCGACCAGCTCCCGCCACGTGCCGGCGGCGCCCGGCTCCACCTGAATGGCGTGTGGGCTCTGATCGTGTGGCGCGGCGATGGCATCGGTCGAGAACGTTCGTTCTTCGGTGAGCGCGCACAACACCTTGAGGTGGGCCGCCATCAGGACGTCGGACAGCTCGGCACCACCGGCGGTGAGCGCGGTCAGCCCCGCGGCGAGATCCTCGTACCGGACCACGGCGCGCCGGCCGGCCGGTGCGTCCCCGTTGGCGGACCGCCACGCCGTCGGCAGCCTGAAGTCGTTGGCGGTCACCGTTCTTGCTCCATCAGCCGCCGCACGAGGTCCGCGACAAGCGCGCCCGCCTCGGTCAGGATGTAGTGGCCCGCGTCGAGCAGCTGCAGGGTGAACTCCTTGCTCGTCTCACAGGACCAGGCCGCCATGGCCGAACTGCTCACGAATTCGTCGTGGCGGCCGCCGAGGACGGTGATGGGCACGTCCAACGGCGGGCCAGCCGAGTACTCGAGCCGCTCGACCAACCCATAGTCGGCACGCAGGATGCGGCCGAACATGTCCATCAGGTCGGGATCGTCGAGCACCTGCTTGGCCATTCCGCCGTACTCGACCACCCGGGTGAGCAGTTCGTGCCGCGGCAGCAGGTGAAGCGGCGGCTCGTCGATCCGGCGAACCCTCGGTCCGTCGGTCGAGGACAGGACGACCATGGCCGGCGCCGCGCTCCCGGCGGCGCGCAGGCGCCGGGCGAACTCGTAGGCCAGGACGCTGCCGGAGCAGTGCCCAACCAGAACGAACGGCAGATCGAGCAGCGGCGTCACCGCCGGCTCGAGACCGTCGAAGAACTCCCGCCAGTCGTCCACGAGGGGTTCGCGCAGCCGGTTCTCCCGTCCCGGCGGGCGAATAGCGCACAACTCGACGTCCGAGGGCAATTGGTCGAGCCAGGAATTGAACGCGGCGCCGCCGGCGCCGACATGGGGGAAACAGAACATCCGCAGCTTGGGATTCGCCGAGGGGCGCGGGCGGGCTATCCATCGGCTGTTCATGCTTCGAGCGCCTTTCGCATGACCTGCGCCAATCGCGGGTTGCGAATGACGGCTCGTGGCAATTCGACCCCGTAGTCGAGCCGGTGGATCTCCAGGTCCTTGATCGCGCGACGCCACGCCCGCTCCGTCGCGGGCGAGTCGACGGCGTCGTGGAAGAGAACGGCCGGGCCGTCGTAGTCGACGAGTTCGTAGGCCCGCACCGCCAGGGTGATGTCCGCCCAAGCCAGCTGCAGCCATGGCAGGTCCCACGGGCTCACACCGTCGTCGTACCAACCGTCCTCGCGAACCCGGGCATGGATCTCCTCGACGCTCTCCTCGCCGCTGAGCCCGAATCGCCTGGCCAGCATGGCCAGCCGCTGGCGGAGCAGCCGGTCGCGCCCCGGAGCGGGCTCGGTGGCCGGCTCCACGGCGGGCGGATTGATCAGAGCCAGCAACGCCACCTCGTCACCGCGGTCACGCAGCCGCCGCGCCAGCTCGAACGCCAGCACCGCGCCATGGCCGAATCCGGCCAGCCGATAAGGCCCCGCGGCTTGTTCCTGCCGCAGCGCCGTCAGGAGCTCATCCGCGATCTCGGGCACGGTGCCGCCCGGCGGGATCAGGCCGCGGGCGCCGGGAAACGGGAATCCTTTGACCGGCCGCGCACTTCCCCAGGCCGCGATCGCGTCCCGCTCCGTTTCCACGTGACTGTCCGAGTGCACGACGTACAGCGGCTCGGCCCCACCCGTCCCCGCGATCCGGACCGGCACGGTTTCCGCCGTGGTCCAGGCGGATGCGCGCACGTGGGCGGTGTCGCGTGCGCACACGTACAGCGCGGGGAGCTCCACGGGCGGGGGTTCGGCCGCGCCGATGGTCAGCCTCTCCGCGAGCCGGGCCGGGCTCGGGTTCCTCAGCGCCACCGAACTGCGCACCGGCAGCCCGCGCTCCCGCGCAACGGCGACAATGTCGATCATTGCGAGGGAATCGCCACCCAGGTCGTAGAAGTCGTCGTGCGGAGACACGTCGCGACCGAAATAGTCGCTCCATATCTCACAGATCAGGCGTTCGACCGCGTGACAGGACAGCTGGGCGGCCCCGGTGCCCACGGTGTGCAATTCGGTCATCCCACCTCACGTCCATTCAGCTGTGCCAGCCGCGCTCGGTCCACGCGGGTTCGTCCCGCGGGGGCGGGCTTGTGAAGAAGCTTGGTTTGTCGCCCGGCGCCAGGCCAGGCATCGGACAGGCAAGTTCGGCCCGTCAAATTGCCGGTCCACTGCCTGGAATACGCGCACCGCCATTGCGAGAGTTCTCCTGCGACGCGGTGCCGCGCGCCCTTTGTATTTCTCAGCAGTGCTCTTTCACGAGGGCAGGCTTCGATATCACAGGAATGGAGATAGGCGTTGACGACTGTGATCACCGACCTTCCCGGTGAAACCTTCAACCTCGAACTCACCCCCGACGAGCTGGCCAACCTGAGTGCTCTCGTGAAGCGCGTCGAGCACACCGCTTCCTCATTGGTGGATGACACCGAGTGGCAGGCGTGGGCACGTCAGGCGAGCTGCCACCTCCCGTCCCGCGTGACGGAGGTAATCAGGGACTTCCGGCACGACCCGGGAATCGACGGGACGCTGACGATCACCAACCTGCCCATCGCGACGGACTCGCTGCCCGCCACGCCGAATGTGCCGAACTCGGTCGAACGCGCCGCCACGGCGCCCGCGACCATCGCCATGTTGCTCGGGCTGCAGCTCGGCGAGGTCATCGCGTACCGCGACGAGAAGCACGGGGCGCTGGTGCAGAACGTCATTCCCGTCCCCTCGCTGGCGAAGTCGCAGAGCAACGGCGGCTCGGTGCCGCTTGAGCTCCACATCGAGAACGCGTTCCATCCCCATCGGCCGGACTATGTCGGGCTGCTCTGCCTGCGACCCGCGCATCAGGACCAGGTGGGCACGCAGGTCGCCGCCATCCGCCGCGCCTTTCCGCTGCTCGGCGAGGCAGACCGGGCGATCCTGCGCCAGCCGCGCTTCATCACCGCGGCACCCCCCTCGTTCCGGTCGGCCGGCCGCTCCGAGCCGCGCCCGGTGCTGAGCGGCAGCGCGGAGGACCCGGACATCTGCGTGGACTTCCATGCCACGTCGGCATTGGACGGCACGGCCGGCCGGGCGCTGTCGCACCTGCGCGAGGCACTGATCGAGGTGCGAACCGATCTCGTACTGCGCCCCGGCGACATGGTCTTCGTGGACAACCGGCTCGTCGTGCACGGACGCGTCGCGTTCTCGCCCCGTTACGACGGCAGCGACCGCTGGCTGCACCGCGTCTTCGTGCACCTGGACAACCGCCGCACCCGACAGTTCCGGGCCGGCAACGGCTCCGTGCTGAGCTGACCGCCCAGCGTTCCCTACTCGCTCGTGGTCCAGCCCGGCCGGTGTAGGACGTCGAGCCGGCTCAACAGCAGTCCAGCCATGGCACGAACTCCGAGCCCGATGGCCCGCTCGTCGGCGGCGAAGTCCGGCGCGTGCGGCACCCCGCTGATGCCGGCGTCCGGGTTGGCCACGCCGAGGTAGCACATTGCTCCCGGCACCTGGCGCAGGAACAGCGCGAAATCGTCGCCGTTGAACGGGAATGCCGCGTGCAGCACCTTGACCGCGGCTATCCCGGCGACGCCCCGCAGGTGGGCGGCGGCCGCGTGGCTCAGTTCCGGCGAGCACACCATCGCGGGAAACGGCGGCTGCGGGAACTCGGCGTGGGCGCCGCTGACCGAGCTCGCGAGACGGCGCACCTCGTCACGCAGCGCGGGATACCGATCCTCGGGCCAGGTCCGCATCCCAAGCCGCACCTGGACCGCGTCGTCATCGCCGGACGTCAACTGGGATTGGGCGAGAACGAACCGCGCCAGTGGCCCCTCCGGTGTCTGAAGATCCGCTTCGAGCTGGGCGAACTCGCCGGGCGTCCGCGGATAGCTGACGGTGGACAAGTCATTGATCGCGGCGAGAAGTCGTTCGCCGTGCTCGGCGGCGTCCGGCCCGGACACGTCGATGTGGCCGACATCCAAGCCGGGCTGTCCGACTCCGGGCATCACCGCGAAGGTGCCGACCGGGAACGGCCCGCAGTGCAGGGCGTAGATCTCTTGCGGCGCCAGTCGGTCAAGGACACCAGCCTCGATCATCGCGCGGGCGCCGTCGAGGGTCTCCTCGGCCGGTTGGAACACGAACACGAGCCGACCGCTGAACCGGTGCCGCAGCCGTGAGAGAACCTGAGCGATCCCCACGCCGATCGCGGTGTGCAGGTCATGGCCACACAGGTGTGCCACGCCGGGGACTTGTGAGGCGAACTCGTCGTCGGCCAGTTCGTCGGCGGCAGCCGCGTCCAGGTCGGCACGGTAGGCAACCGTCGGGCCAGGACCAGCGCCGTCAAGCACGGCCACCACCCCGTGGCCGCCGATACCGGTCGACACCGACAGACCCGCGGCGCGAAGCAGCCGCGCGGCCGCGGCCGCGGTGCGGCGTTCGTCGCCGGCCAGCTCGGGCCACCGGTGAATGTCACGCCTCAGCACAATCAGGTCAGCATCGAAATCAATCGCTATCTGGTCAATGGATGCGTTACTCGGAACGGCCATCACGCACGCGGATCGTGAACGAGGCCGGTGCGGCACCATTCACCAATGGCGTCGCGGACATACCCGCTGGAGCTCGAAATGTCACGACGCGTTCGTTTGGCGAACTCCTCCACGACGTCGTTGACGCGTCGCCCATCGAGCAGATTCCACAGCACGGCAGCCTCTTCAGAGAACGATCGAATGACGTCCACCCCGGTCATCAAACCCATTCCTCCTGGCCACCTCACCGGTATGAGGTACGGATCGCGGATCGGTCCCGTGTCCCGCAAGACGAACGGCGGGAGTGCTCCAACCGGCCGCTGCCAGGCCGTGGTCAGCGCGTGCCCAGCGAGGTGGCCCGCCAGTAGCAGGCGTCGACGGACGAGCGCGGTGACCTCGTCGTCCGGGCCCGAGTTGCTTGGCTGGCCCAGCAGGCCGTCGCACTCCAGCAAAGCCGCGAGCGACTCGTGCCGCGCCATGCGACGCACCAGGTACTTCCGCCCGATGTAGATGTCGTCGAGCGCCGTGAGGCTCACCTCGATTCCGTACCGAACAGCCTCCTCCGACGCGGCCAGCGCGGTGGCCAGATCGCCGCACTCGAGGGACCCCTTCACGTCTTCGGCGAAGGTCGCGAGGCACAGGACGGCATGGACCATGACGGAGCGCCTTACCGCGTCGCGCTCGAAGCTCTCCAGCAATGCTCGCGCCGGTTGGGTGGTCGTCACAACGTGCCCAATGACCAGTCGGACAAGAGTCGACCACCCCGAATAGTTGGCGAGCGCGTATTGGCCGCGGTCGAGGGTCTGCGCGACGTCCCTAGCCCGCTGGGCGTCGAGCTGCCGCCGGACATCGCTCAACGCGAGGGTGTCGGCGTCGACAGTCAGGTCGCGGTGCCGCTTCGGGTAGGTCCGGCAGCGGCTACGGTCCTCATCGGACGCCAACACCACGATGATGTCGAGGTCGGATCGCGCATGTGCCAGCCCGGCCGCGCGGCTGCCGGTCGCGAGAGCGGCGACGATCTGATCCCGGTACGGCAGACCGTCAACGAACTCGCGGGCGGATGCGATGTGCTCCGGCTCCATGCCCACGTCCGGGTACCACCAACGGCTGCCGGTCATCGCACAGATTCCATCGGCAGAATGCCTCGGTCGGCGAGGGCGTCCAGCGTCGTCTGAACCGCGCACGCCACGTTCAGCTCCTGCGGCTGATCGGTCATCGTCACGCACGGCCAGCCCTCCGCCTCGGCTATGGTGCTCAGCCTTTCCTGGATTCCGGTCTGGAGCTCGACGAACGTCCGCTCAGCCGGGCGGCCGTCCTCATCCAGGTGCTCGCCTCGGGCGATGAATCCGTTCTGCCGCTTGCGCCAGGCGTAGGCGAGCCGGGGATCACCGGTGACCAGGACGCTGACGGCCGGCCGCGCCCATTGGGTGAGGCAGCGCCGGACCAGGGACAGATAGTCCCCGACGAACAAGTCGGACAAGTCGTCACCGTTGGCCAAGTGCTGGGCGAACAACCCGAGCTTCACGCAGTTCTTGAGGCCATGGCTCTCCTGGATCACCACCTCACCGCGGGCCAGCGCCGGGGCGATGACGGTCTCACGCTCGACCAGTCGCGCGGCGACCTCCAGCAACCCACCGGCGAGAAAGAGGATTGACCGGTCCGGGTTCAGCGCGACCTCAACGGAAGGGTCGTCGAAGACCGGTGGTCCACCGTGCCTGCTGAGGAAATCCTGATCGAGGCCGGGCAGCAAATGCTCCGCGCTTCCTCCGTCTGGCCCGACACAGGCCGCGTACAACGATCGGAGCATCGCGGAGTAGATGGCTCGTAGGGCGGGATGTTCGCTCGGCGCCGGCCCGGACCTCAGATAGTCCCGCCATGAGGTGACGGTCACGACGTATCCACGTTTCCGCAGCGCCGCGGCGAGAGCCTCCGACACAGTCGACTTCCCAACGCCGTCGATGCCCGACAGGGCGACATCGAACCCGTGCGGCCGCGATTCGCCCACAGCGACACCCATTCCTTCCGTTGAGCGCTATCTGGCCATCGCGTCCGCGGTAGCGGCGGTGCGCAGACGCAAGTCCCCGAGATACCGCAGCGACCGCAGAACCTGCTCCTGTGCCACACCGAAGTCGATGAGACAGGCGATCTCGTCAACGCCGATGGAGGTCAGCCTGCGGACGACCTCGACGCCGTCGTCGACTGTGCCGAACAGGCCAGCGGTGGTGAAATAGCGGTCGAACGAGCGCGCCACCAGGAACTCTCTGTCCTTTGTGGATAGCTGGTTCGGATCAAAGCCGCCAGGCTCCGCGGCACCTGAGTCCCGCACGATGAGGTCGATCGAGCTGCGCAGGTAGTCGCTGAAGGGCTCGCGGACCGCTTCGCGGACCTCCTCCCGATCCGTACCGATCATGGTGTGCAGCATCACGGCGACATGTCCGCGGGCGCCTTCGCCGTGCACCGCGGCCAGCTCCTCCCGGTACGCGGCGATGTTGCGTTCCAGCGACTCGTGGGTCTGACCGAGCTGGTGCGTCAGGACACCCGCGCCCAGTCTTCCCGCGGCGACGAAGGTGTCCGGTGAACCGCCGCTGGTAATCCAGATGGGCAGTTCCCGCTGGACCGGTGCGGGGAAGAGCCGCACGGCGCTCTGTCCGCCTTCCGCGTCGGCGAACTCGACCTCCTCGCCGCGCCAGAGTCGCCGGACCGTCTCCGCCGTCTCGACCATGATCTTCTTGCGGTCGCGGTAGTTCTCCGGCCTGAGCACGAAGTCCGTGGCGTGCCAGCCGGAGGCGAAGGACACTCCCACGCGGCCCGCGGACAGGTTGTCGACGACGGACCACTCCTCGGCGATGCGGACCGGATGGTGCAGCGGGGCGACGACACTTCCCGCTCTGATCGCGATCCGCTCGGTCACCGTGGCCAGGGCGGCGCTCGTCACCGCCGGGTTCGGATACCGGCCGCCAAAGGAGTGGAAGTGGCGCTCCGGAGTCCATATCGCCGAGAAGCCGTTGATGTCCGCGAATCGCGCACTCGCCAGCAAAAGGCTGTAATGGTCGTTTCCAGCGGCGCTGTCGGCGAAGAAGAAGAGACTCAAGTCCATTGTGACGGTCCTTTTACTGTATAGAGCTGAAGTGTCGGTGGTTGTCACCTTCGCCGAGATCAGATGGCCATTCCGCCGTGGATCTCCAGCACGCTGCCGGTGATGTAGGTGGCCCGCTCGGAAGCCAGGAAGGCCACCAGGTCGGCGACTTCATCCGGCCGGCCGAACCGGCCCATCGGGATGGTGCGCAACAGCCTGGTCCGGGTGCTCGGGACCATGTCGTCGATCATGTCGGTCTGGATCAAGCCCGGCGCGATGGTGTTCGCCCGGATGCCGAACCGGCCGACCTCTTTGGCCAAGGCCTTGGTGAACCCGATGATCCCGCTCTTGGACGCCGAATAGTTGGTCTGCGTCGGATTGCCGTACACGCCCGAGATCGACGACAGCGTGATCACGCACCCGGCTCGGCGCTTCATCATGTCGAACACCGCGGGACGGCAGACGTTGTACACGCCGTCCAGGTTCGTCCGAATTACCTGCTGCCAGTCGGAATCAGCCATCAACGCGAGCGGATTGTCCTTGGTGATGCCCGCGGACGTCACGACGACGCCGATCTTGCCCAGTCCGGCATTTCCGGCGCTGTCGATCCAGGCTCGCGTCGCGTCGGCGTCGGACACGTCCGCCCGCACGGCCAGCGCCGTCCTGCCGAGCTCAGCAACCTCCTTGACGAGGGTGTTCGCTGATTCCTCATCGCTTCTATAGCAGAAGCTGATGTCGTAGCCGTCTTCGGCGAGCCGCAGCACGATCGCCCGGCCGATCCCCCGCGAACCACCACTGACCAGCGCCAGCCGCGTATCTTCAGCCATCGTGTCCTCCAGGCAGCTTGAACAGGGCACAGACGACGGATTCCTCCTCGGCGACCGCTGTCACCACCGCGAATCCGCCCACCGGTGGCGGGTCGACCTCCGCGACGCTCAACAGCGCGGTGACCTGGAACAACGCCGACGCGCACGAGGTGTCACCGATCAGATCCGCGGACGGAACCCGAGCTGCGACCTCGTCACCGAAAATCTCCCGCAGCGCGGGCTGTTCGTCCCCGCAGGCGGCCCAGACCGCGGTCGGCTCAACGTCATAGGTGGCGAGCAGGCGCCGGACACCGGCATCCACCGCGGTCGCGGTGTCACCATCTAGGCACACTCGGGAATCCACCGCGACGAGAGTCGCAAGTGGACGCCGCGCGGTCGCTTCCGGTTCGAGCAGCAGCATCGCGCAGCCCTCACCCATGACTTGGCTACCGGCTCGCCGGTGGTACTCCAGCCACGACCGGGCGTTGGAGTACTCCTCGGCGGCACCGCACAGCACTTGGCGCGCCCTGCCGGTCAGCAGCAACCGCCGCGCATAGTTCAACGCCACCAGGCCGGTCGCCCGGCCGGCCGCGATTGTCGCGTTCGGACCACGCAGCTCATGCCAGATCGCCACCTGACCGGCCGCGCAGTTCATCACGGCGCCCGGCACGTTCGCCGGCTCGACGTGGAAAGGCTTCTCGGCTTCGAGCGAGGCCCTGGTGAAGTCCATCATGCTCTGCGTGCTGCCGGCGGTGGTGCCGAGCACGAATCCGGTGTCGTCACCGGATTCGAGGTCAAGGCCGAGCAACTCGGTGTCGGCGATGAGTTGGCCCGCGGTGGCGACCGCCAGCGCGGACATCCGGTTCATCGCCCGGGTTCCCTTGCTGCCAAGCAGGTTTCGGATGTCGAATCCCGGTACGACGCAGGCCCGCTCTTCTGGTACAGACCACTCGGCGCCGACCGGCGCGCTCGTGTCCAGCTGGTTGTTCACCCCGTCGGCGAACGCGTCGCGCCCGTAGCCGAAGGGCGAAATAGCCGACCACGCGGAGATGGCGAGAGTCATCACGCGGCCCCTTGTCCGTCGTAGCGACCGAGGATGACGACGGCGTTGTTGCCGCCGAAAGCCCAGCCGTTGTTCTGCACGATTCGCAGATCCGCCTCGACCGATTCATTGGGCACGCAGTCGATCGCGCACTCCGGGTCGGTTTCGACATGGTTGATGGTCGGCGGGATGAAGCCGCCGGTGATCGCCACCGCGCAGCCGATCGCGGCCAGCGAGCTCGCCGCGCCCATGGTGTGGCCGAGCATCGACTTCATCGACACGATCCGAGGCACCTGCGCGCCGTACAGATCACGGATGGCCGCTATCTCGGTCTTGTCGTTGGCCTTGGTTCCGGTGCCGTGCGCCGAGATCAGGTCCACCTCGGACGGTTTCACACCGGCGTTGCGCAGTGCCAGGTCCATGCATCGGGCCAGGCCCGGCTGATGCGGCGCGACCGGGTGGTGGGCATCGCAGGACAGGCCGTATCCCAGTACTTCCGAGTAGATCCGCGCACCGCGGGCCAGCGCGGAATCCAGGCTTTCCATCATCAGCACGCCGGCGCCTTCGCCGGTGAGGATGCCGGTGCGGTTCTTGTCGAACGGCCGGCAGCAGTCAACGGCGATACTGCGCAGCCGGTAGAACGCGGTGAACGTCTTGCGGCAGACCGCGTCCGCCCCGCCACAGAGCGCGAAATCCGCTTCGCCCAACCTGATGGCGTCGTAACCGTTGCCGATCGCGTAGTTGCCCGCCGAGCACGCGGTCGCGATGGTCGACACCTCGGCGTTGCCGAGGTCGAGCTCACGAGCGATCGCCGTGGACAGCCGACTGGCCGCGACCCGCTTGGCCAGCACCGGATCCATCGACATCGGGCCGCCGGCGATCTCCTGTGCCACCAACTGGTCGAGGCCGTGCGAATCACCGTCGGTGGTACCGATCGAGATCAGGCAGCGGCCGTCGGCCAGGGTGGCCGCGTCCATCCCGGCGTCCTCGACCGCGAGCCGGGCGGCCGCGGTGGAGAACTGGCTGGCCCGACCGAGTTCGTCGAGATTGGTCCGCCTGATCCAGCGCGCCGGTTCGAAATCGGCGACCTCGCAACTGTTGTTGTGCGCGAAGCCGTCGGTGGCGAACTGCGCGACCGGGCGGACATTGCTGCGGCCGGCGCGCAGCGCCGCGCCGAACTCGCCGACACCGGTTCCGATACTTGAGATGACTCCACACCCGGTGATGACCACCCGGTTGCCCATTGTCGCGGAAGGCCCAGCCACTTCGGTTACCAGCCAGCCGATTCGGCGACGACGTCGCAGACGCTGCGCACGTCGATCATCCGGGCGAACTGCGCCTGGTCGATCTCGATCGAGAACTCCTTCTCCAGCGCGGCGAGAACATCCATCAACGCCAACGAGTCAGCGCCGTGAGCATCGATGAAGTGACTGTTGTCCGTCAGCTCATCGACATCCAGCTCGAGATGTTCCGCGACGATCTCGCGTATTTGCTCCAGTCGTTGCTGGGTAATTGCTGTAGTCATGCCCGCTCCCGTTCCAACATTTCCAAACTCCTTGGCGCTATCCGATATCACGGCACCACTCCAGGACCGCCATGGCACTGTGCAGCTTGTTCTCGGCCTGCTGAAAGGCGATGCTGGCCGGGCCGTCGAGTACCTCGGCGGTGACCTCTTCGCCCCGATGTGCGGGCAGGTCGTGCATGAACACGGCCTTCTGAAAGGGATCCATCAACGCCGGCGTCACCTGGAAAGGCGCGAACACGTCGCGCCAGCCGGCGTCCGGTTTGGCTGTCCCGGTCGTCTGCCAGCGCGTCGTGTACACCACGTCGAGATCACCTGGAAGGCCGGTGAGGTCGTGCCGCTCGCACACAGTGGAACCACTTGCCTCCGCCAGCGCCGCCGCGCGTTCGCGGACGCCCTGCGCGAGGCCGTAACCGGGCGGCGTGCGCAGCTCGAGCAGGACTCCCCGGTAGCGGCTGAGCCCCAGGGCGAGCGCCGCGGCGGTGTTGTTTCCCTCGCCCACATAGAGAACGCGCAGCCCGTCCACCGAGCCGAAGTGGAGGGTGAGGGTGGTCAGATCGGCCAGGGCCTGAGTCGGGTGCTCGTCGGCGCTCATCGCGTTGATCACCGCCATCCGCCTCTGGATGGCCCACTGCCGCAACTCACCCGGATCACCGGCGGTACGGGCCACCAGCACGTCGAGCATCCCGGACATCACCCGGCCGGTGTCTTCGCTGGACTCACCGGTGTTGAGCTGGAGATCACCCGGTCCGTACCCGACAATCCCCGCGCCAAGCCGAAGGGCACCCGACGAGAACGCGGTGCGCGTACGCGTGGAGGTCTTGCGGAAGTAGATGCCCACGACCGCCCCGGCAAGCGAGGCGTTCCCGATGCCTTGTCCCGTTTCCGCGCGCCGGCCGAAATCCGCGCCGCGGTCGACGATGTCCCGCAGAGCCGCGTCGGGCAGGTCATCGAGGGAGATGAGATGCCTTGCCTTGGCCTTCGCCACGAAGCCGGCCCCCGATCGCATCGAGTGCCGCAGAACCCCTACCATCGCTCGACCTCCGCGAAGAAGTCCGGCACCGCGAGGACCTGTCCGGTCTCGGTGCCGGTCGTGAATATTTCGAAGCCCACCGCGACGTCCAGCACGCCGAGCCCGAAGGGCGAGTAGACGCGGGGTTTGTCCCGGCCGAGGGTCACCTCACCGAGCAGAAGCTGGGCGATGGTCCCGTCGATGAACTCGCGGTGGCCGAACTTCCGCACCGCCAGATCGGGTGAGGTGCCGGCGTTCAGGCAGTGCTCGACATCGTCGAGGACATTGTGCGACTCGGCGATGATGTCCGGCCCGAGATCCCGCAGCGACACGTTGAGCACGGTCTGGCCCGGGGAAAAGGTGCCGCTGTCGACGATGTACGGTTCGCTCGCGGTGGTAGCCAGGACCACCACATCGGCGTCCTCGACGGCTTCGGCGAGCGTGCCGGACACCGAGGCCTTGTACCCCAACGAATCGACGTAGCGGGCCGCCTTCTCCGCGTACGCGGTCACCGCGTCGTGGACCGCGATGTGGTCGGCGGTCCAGTTGAGTGCGTGCAGGAACTCCAGGATGTTGCGGGCGATGACGCCCGCGCCGACCACCGCGATCTTCCCCGCGATGCGGCAACCGTGCAGCTCTTCTGCGCCGAGCACGGCCGATGCCGCCGTCCGTACCGCGCTGATCTGTGCCGCTTCGAGGCAGGCGAAGGGATACCCGGTCTCGAAGTCGTTGAGCAGCAAGACGGCCGAGGCGCGCGGAATGTTGCGGGTGACGTTGTCCGGGAAGCTCCCGATCCACTTGATGCCCGCGACGCCAGGCGTCCCGCGCAGCAGTGCCGGGAGGGCGATGATCCGCGCGTTCGGCTTCTCCGGAAAGCGCAGGAAGTAGCTGTTCGGGTTGATCGTCTCACCGCGGTGATGGGCCAGATACGTATCCCGGACCCGCGCGAAGATCTCCGGACGCGATTTCTCGATGATCGCGCGGATGTCCTTTCCGCTCATCACATGGAAGGGGAACACGTCAGCTCCTCGCCGGTGATAGTTCGGTCCGGTCGGCGGTGGTCTCCGCGAGGCAGTCCAGGCCGAATCTCTCGGCTACCCACGTGTCGTCGTAGATCGTCTGGGCGTAGCGGTCGCCGAAGTCCGGGGAGATGCCCACGACGCACGAACCGCTCGGTAGATCAGGCGCGCGTCGCTGGATCGCCGAAACAACGGAGCCGGTCGAGCCCCCGGCGAACAGCCCGTGGCGTCGCGCCAGCCAGCGGCAGGTCCTGATGGTGTCGGCCTCGGGCACCAGCACCATCTCGTCCACGAGCTCCGGACGGAACATTTGTGGCGGCCGGCTGGCGCCGATCCCCGGGATGAACCTCGGACCGGCCGGGGACCCGAAGCTGACGGATCCGACGGCATCAACGGCGATGATCTTCGTTTCCGGCGAGACCTCCCGGAAATGGTTGACGCATCCCATCAGCGTCCCGGACGTGCCGGTGCCGACGAACAGGAAGTCGACGTGAGGGAACTCGGCCGTGATCGCCGCCGCCGTGCGCCGGTCGTGCACGGTCCAGTTCGCGGGATTCACGTACTGGTTCAGCCACACGAGGCCCGGATCCTTGGCGACACATTGCTCGATATAGGAGATCCGGCTGCCCAGATAGCCGCCGCTGGAGTCCCGCCAGTCCACCTCGACGACCTCGGCCCCCAGCGCCCTCATGATGTCCGCGCTCTGCGGCGAGGTGTTCGGATCGGTGACGCACAGAAAGTTGTAGCCCTTGGTGGCGCACACCATGGCCAGCGCTATGCCCAGGCTGCCTGAGGATGATTCGATGAGGCGGTCGCCGGGCCGCAGGATTCCGTTTCGCTCGGCGTCTTCCACCATGCTCAAGGCGGCCTTCAGCTTGATCGACCCGGCCGGATTGAGGCCCTCTATCTTCAGATAGACGGCAAGGCCCGTTATGGCGTCGCCGAGATGCAGGAAGACGTCATCCGTGACCATCTCGTACGCGTGTTCATATATCACCGCTGTCTACCTCAGATCAGTACCAATTCAGGCCGCTCGCCGACGGTCAAACACCACGACAGCGTATGGCGCCAGCACACCTCGGAACAGGCAACTGGGCGGCAGCTTGACGGCGGCAGGAAAGTTGCCTCTCTCGTTCCTGGACGCGCGTGAACACGCATGTCTTACTTGGTGCTATTCGTAATCAGGTTGGCGAGAGACGGTAGCGGAGCATGCATCCCACAGTGACCCAGGACACTTCGGTGTCCGCGGATAGCCACGAGCTGAATCTCGGGCAGCAGGCGTTGTGGTTTCTCCAGCAGCTCGCTCCGGACAGTAGCGCCTACAACGTATCCATGGCGTCGAATCTGCATTTCGCGGTCGACGTCGCGGTGATGACCTCGGCGGTCCAGCGGACGGTGTCCAGGCACCGCATGCTGAACTGCGTATTCCGGTCCACCGGCGGTGAGGTCCGCCGTTATTCCGGCGGTGCGGCACCGGATCCGGTGCTCGAGGTGCACGAGCTGGCGATGGACGACCAGGCGGTGCAGAAGTTCGCGCAGAACCTGGCTCAGCGCCCGTTCCGGCTCGATCGGGAGCTTCCGATCAGGGTCGCGTTGTTGCGCCGGCAAGGCAGCCCGGACATTCTGGTGATGGCCGCGCACCACATCGTGACGGACAATGTTTCACAGTTGCTGGCTTTCCGGGAGATCCTCGCCGAGTATTCGGCTCTTTCAACGGGAGCTGAGCGTGTCGCCGCGGACACCGGCGCCGACTTCGATGAATTCGTGAGCCGGCAGCGGACATACCTCGAGTCGCCTCGAGCGGCTGCCGCGCGAACCTACTGGCACGGCGAGTTGGCTGGCGTCTCGGAAAGCGGTGACCTGCCAACCGACCGGCCACGGCCCGCCGTGTACCGGTTCGCCGGGTCGGAGATCGATTTCGAGCTTCCCCCGGATTTGGCGGCGGACGTCGAACGAGCGGCTTCGGCGCGAAACACGACGGTCTTTGCCTACCTGCTCTCGGTGTTCCAGCTCCTGCTGCACAAGTACAGCGGGCAGAACGAGTTCGTCATCGGATATCCCGTGACCCTAAGGCCGGGCCGGCGGTTCCGTGAGTCGATCGGGTACTTCGTCAACACGCTTCCCTTTCACGCGCGAGTCGATCCCGACGAGTCCTTCGGAGCGCTGCTGCGCCGTACCGGCGAGAAGGTGTGGAGCGGACTGATGCGTCGTGACTATCCGTTCGCCCTGATGCCGCGACTTGTCGACGTGCGACGCGAGCCGAGTCGTGCCGGATTGATCTCGACCATGTTCGTCATGAGCAGCAGCGACCCGGATGATCCGTTCTTCGCGGCGCTGGTACCCGGCCGCCGCGGCGAACACGCCGGACTCACTTTCTCGGAATTCTACCTGCCGCAGCAGCATGGGCAGTTCGACCTAACCCTGCAGGTGCGGTACCTCGGCATTGCCGCGCGCGCTCAGCTCAAGTACAACACCTCGCTGTTCACCGCTGAAACGGCTCGCGGTCTTGCCGACGATTACCTCGACTTACTGAGATCCGCGGCCAGCGGCACGATGCCGCCCAGGCTACGCGACATCGGCTCCGGTGCCGATGAAACCAATTGCCCGACCCGGCTTGACGAAGGAGCGTGATCCACACGATGGTGACGACGACAGCGGTGCGGGGGCCCGGGGGTCTCGACACCGCCGACGAAGACCGCACGGCGGACAACCCACTCGGACGCCTTGTCGCGGGCGATTGGTTGCTGCCGAGCGGCGTGCCGGGGCTGCTGAGCTTCACCCCGAAATTCGAGACGGTCATGGAACGCTTGCAAACGGTACTGACCTCGACCGACCCGTCGGACTCGCCGGGTCCGGCCTGGTTCGCGCCGGTCGTGCCGCGGGCGAACATCGACCGCGCCGAGTACTCGGAGTCGTTTCCGCACCTGCTGGGCACGGTGCACGCGTTGCGGCCGAACACGCTCGCGGACGCTGCACCCGATGACGACGCTCGGGTGCCGACCGACGTCGTGCTGGCGCCGGCGGTCTGCTACAGCCTCTACCCGCGACTCGCGAACCGGGTCATCGAGGAACCACATTTCTTCGACGCCGCCGGATACTGCTACCGCCACGAGGCGACCAGCGAGCTCGGCCGCTTCCGGTCCTTCCGCATGCGCGAATTCGTTACGGTCGCCGGCGAGGACGCGGCGTGGCAGTGGCGGGATTCCTGGATGGCCCGCTGCGAGGCGCTCTTCACCCGGCTCGGGTTGACCTTCTCGGTGCAGTCGGCCAGCGACCCGTTCTTCGGTCCCGGCGGTCGTTTCATGCGCTCCAGCCAGGTTGAGCAGAACCTGAAGTACGAGTTCGTCATGCCGCTGCACGGGGATGACCCGGGAACGGCCGTAGCCTCGGCCAACTGCCACAAGGACCACCTTGGCGAGCGGTTCGCCATCGGCTTCGCCGACCAGGGCACGGCACACAGCTCCTGTATGGCGTTCGGCCTCGAGCGGACCGTGCTGGCTTTGATTCACGCGCATGGTGACAGGCTTGCCGACTGGCCCGAACTGGTCTGAGCACCTACCCGAGCCTGCGGCGGCAAGCGACCGCCGCGGGCTCGGTCAGGACGCGACGGTGCGGCAATGTTCGAACCCATTCCGCTCCGGCATCAGGTGTCGTGCCACTTCCGCGACGTAGGGCGCCAACCGATAGCGGTAGCGGTAGTCCGGATCGGCCAGAATCAGTGACGTCTCCAGCAGATCCGAAAGCAGGGTGACGGGATTCGCGGCGGCGCTCCACCCTAGGCGATCGTTTTGGGCCGCGACGTCGTCCAAAGTGAACCAGTGTGCCGGCATGGTCGCGATCCGCGTCAGCAGCCGCCGATGGTCGTCCGCCAGCAGGTCCAAGTTCCACAGAATGCCATCGGCCACGGATCGCTGATGCGGCAACAACGCGTGGTCATTGGACCACAGCATCTCCATCGTGGGTCCGTACGCCAGCAGCAGCCGGACCGGGACCGTTCGCATCCGTTCGGCGGCGAACTCGAGGTTGCGCGGCAACCCGCCCAGTCGCCGGCACAGCTCGGCGACCAGCGGGAGGTCCTTCGTGAGGTCGGCCCCAGCCGGTGAGCCGCTGCCAACGTGCCGCAACACCAATTCCACGGCGGGGGCGTGCGACATCCCGTCGCCGGTCGCGACGTCGACGGGTAGCGGCCGGATCTCCCGGTTGACGCCAAGCCGCTCCGTGAGCCGGCGGCGTGCCGTGATCAGCACGTGAATGCCGGGAAACGTGCCGAGCAGTTCCCTGGTGACCGCGGTGACGCCGCCCGGTATGTGCTCCGCGTTGTCGAGTACGAGGAGCAGATTGGTCTCTCGTTCGCTGTCCGCGACAATGCTGTCAAGCGAATCGGGTGCCCGGCCCCAGCTGAGTTGCCGCCGCACGCGGTGCATTACCGCCGCCGCTTGGCTCCCCTGGGAATGGCGCTCCGGCGAGAGATCGCCGAGCTCCACAACTACCACGCCGTGCCGGAAGAAGGGGCTGATCTCCGCCGCGGTGCTCAGCGCGAGCCGAGTCTTTCCCACGCCGCCGGGACCGAGAAAGGTCGTCAGCCGATTGGCGCGCACCGTATGCGCGAGATACTCGTGATCCGAGCGATTGCCGACGAGGACGGAGGTTGGCGGTTGCGGACCGCGCCACATCGCCCGGTCGTGGGCGCCGGCGGCCTGCCGCTCCAATTCACCCTCGACGCCGAGCGCGACCGCCAGCAGATCCACCGACGACCGCCGTGGGTTCTGCACCCGGCCGAGTTCCAGATTCCTGATCGTGCGCACGCTGAGACCGGACCGCTCGGCCAGCTCCTCCTGTGTCCAGCCGCGCTTCTCCCGCAATGCCGCGATCTGTCTCGAGTCCCAGGCATATCTGCCCGCGCTCGGTAACAGAGTTTCGACGGCCACGCCTTGCATCATCATCGGTACCCCCGGGATTGAAGCTCATACAATTCGGCGTACATACCACCCAGTGACATCAGATCCTCGTGTCTACCGAACTCCCTGACCTTCCCGCCATCCAGCACGACGATCACATCGGCCATGCCGACGGTCGAGAATCGGTGGGACACCAGGAGGGTGATGGTGCTGCGCTGCTTGGCCGTGCGAGCGGCCTCGGCGAAGCGCTCGAACAGCGCGTGCTCGGTGTGGGCGTCCAGCGCCGCGGTGGGCTCGTCGAATACGGCGAGCAACGGGTCGGGTCGCATCAACCCGCGCGCCAGCGCCAGCTTCTGCCACTGCCCCCCGGACAATTCGACGCCGTCCTCCCACCGGGTGCCCAATTGGGTTTCCAGCCCGTCGGGCAGGTCGGTGACGAGAGTGGAGGCGCCGGCCCGCCCGAGTGCCGCGCCGACGGCTTCCCGGTCGTCGATGCGGGGCAGGTCGCCGACGCCGACCGCCTCGCGTACCGGGAACTCCAGCCGGGCGAAGTCCTGGAACGCGGTGGCGCACCTGGCCTGCCATTCCCCGGTGTCGACATTCGCCAGGTTGACGTCGTCGACCAGGATCTGGCCGGAATCCGGCACATAGAAACCGCAGAGCAGTTTGATCAGCGTCGTCTTGCCGGCGCCGTTGTCTCCCACCAGCGCGACGACCGCACCGGGTGGCAGACGCAGGGATACGCCGGCCAGTACGTCACGTGCCGATTCCGCTTCCGGATAACCGAAGTGGACATTCCGCAGCTCGATTCCCCGGTGCAGGGAAAGCGGAACCGGCGCCGGCGCGACGGAGGTCCGGCGTGCGCCGGCCGCGTACCGCTTGAGCCACATGAACCTTCGGCCCACTCGCAGCACGAAGAGAAAGGAGGTCCCGTACATCACGGCTGTCGCGACGGTGGCGGTCATCTGAGCGGCCAGGCTCACCACGAGCACCACGTCGCCGGCTGTGGCGTCCTTGCGGACGACGAGAACCAGGATCAGCGCGATCGCGGCGATGTAGCCGAGTGCGTTCACCGCGCCGTCGATCGCTTGCAGGCCGGCGCCCTTCCAACTCGCCCGGTTGCGTTCGCCGAGCACGGTGTTCGAGACACGGTGGTGTCGCTCGGCCAGCAGCGCCGTCAAACCGTAGACGCGCAGCTCGCTCGCGGACGACGCGGAGGTCCCCAGCTCGAAGAGGTGCCTGCGCAGCCGTTCCGGCTCGCTCGTCGACTCCTGGGCGGCCACGCTGAGATCGCGGCTCAGCTTGCCGAGCCAGAACGACAGCACGGACAACACCGGCAGGCCAAGGAGAAGGGGGTCGACCCGCACGAGGAGGATCGCGGTCACCGTCACGGTGGCGCCGACCCGCAACAGCCCGGCGGTCGCGTTGACCATTCCCGGCAGCCGGAAATGCTCCTCCCTGATCCGCTGCACCTGATCGAGGTACTCCGGGCGTTCGTAGTGCGCCAGCCCTTCGGCACCGCCTATCAGCCGCATCAGTCGTCGGCTGGCGAGGGCCCCGGCACGCTCTTGGACGGTGAACAGGCAGTGCACGTAATAAAAGACACACGTCAATGCGCCACCGACGATTAGCGCGATCAGCGCGGCGGCGAAGAGACCGCCCCGGACGTCCCCGGCGACCGCCGCGTCCACGATCATCTTGGCGCCCAGTCCCCCGACCGGTACGGACACCGCGAACACGATGCCGGTGAGCAGCTGGAACGTCGCATGCCATGGCGCGGCGCGGAAGCCAATTCCCATCAGTTCCGCGTACGCCCGGATCGTCTCACGCATGTTCGGCCTCCAGTTCCGCGTGAATTCGAGCCGGTCCACCCTGTTCGCGGCCGGGTACCGGCTCGACGAACCGGGCCGCCTGAAGATCGAACATGCGGGCGTAGTGCCCGTCCTGGGCGATCAGCTCGTCGTGACCGCCGTCCTCGACGACAACTCCCTGATCGAGCACGACGATCCGGTCCGCGCATCGCACCGTGGAGAAGCGGTGCGAGATCAGGATTGTCGTGAGCCCGGCGGTCAGTTCCAGGAAACGCTCGTAGATCTCGGCCTCCGCCCGCACGTCCAGCGCCGCGGTCGGCTCATCGAGAATCAGCACCCGTGCACCGGCGTCCACCGCGAACAGCGCCCGCGCCAGCGCGACCCGCTGCCACTGCCCGCCGGACAGGTCGACGCCGCCGGTGTACTCCGGCGAGAGAATCGTGTCCCAGCCGTTCGGGAGTTTCTCGATCAGCGGCAACGCACCCGCACGCTCCGCGGCCGCGCGTAGCCGGTCCCGATCGGCGGCATGCCGCGGCGCGCCCATGCCGATGTTCTCCGCCACGGTCAGGTGGTACTTCGCGAAATCCTGGAACAGCACGCCGATCCGGCCGCGCCAGGCCGCCGGGTCGAGGTCCGCCAACTCGTGGCCGTCGACCTGGACCGCGCCCGCCGTCGGAGGGTAGAGGCCACACAGGATCTTCACCAACGAGCTCTTGCCGGCCCCGTTGTCTCCCACGATGGCCAACGAACGACCCGCGTCGATGGTGAGGTCCACCCCGTTCAGCGCGTCCCGGTCGGTTCCGGGATAACGCAACCGGACCCCGGACAGCCGGATCCGCTCGGCCGGGAATCCCGCCGGCAGATCCGCCCGGCGCCCGGTGGCCGGCGCGGCCGCGGTACCGATGTGGGCGCCCAGGTCCATGACTCTCGGAACCGAGGCGGCGGCGAAGGAGAGATAGGCGTTGTGGTCGTCGAACGCCGTGTAGTCGTTGGCCAGCATCAGCGCCTGGGCGTAGACGGCGAGCCCGGCGAGGCCGAGGTCCTGGTGAACGGCGGCCCAGGCCAGCAAGCCGAACGACAGCAGATTGACCGCCGCTATCGCTCCGGTGGACCCCAGCACCACCCGCGCGCGCGGCCGGCGTTCCCGCCAGATTGGCTCCATCGCCGCGCGCCAGACGTTTCCGAACCGGGCGACCAGCCAGTCGAGCATGCCCCAGATACGGATCTCCTTGGCGGCCGGCCCGGTGATCGCGAGATCCCGCAGATATTCGGCCTGCTGCAGCGCGCCGCTCTGCCCGAATCCGAGCGCTCCGACCCGGAAATACTCGCGTTGCATGTAATAGACGACCAACGGCCAGGTCACCAGCCAGATCAATCCGAGCCACCAATGGAACGTCAACAAAACCGCCGCCGCCGCGAGCGCGCGCAGCCACGCCGGCAGCACGACCGCGAGCGCTTCCACGGCGAGGCTTGGACGATCGTTGTCCGCAATGCCGAGTCCGCGAACCACCCGCAGGCCGGCCAGCACCTCCGGGTCCGTAAGGTGCGCGATCCCCTCCGGCCGGCCGACCGCCGCCATCACCCGTTCCTGCAGGTGCCGATCGACCTCGCGCCCCAGCGTCTGACCCAACATCGTCAGCACGGGCGAGACGATCTGCTGTACCAGCACCAGGCCGCCCGCCGCGGCCAGCAGCACGAGCATGTGCCGACCAGCCGCCGATGACAGCCCGGCGTCCAGCGCTGCGGGTATCGAGCCGATGAGCAGCCCGATCGCCAGCATTACCGCGATCGGGAGCAACGAGGCCAACGCGATGCCGAACGCGCCTAACACGGCTTTTGCCCGATTGACCCTGGGTAGCAGCCGCAAAAGCGTGAAGATTCCTTTGAGCGTTGGTGGGAGGTTCAGTTTTCTCAACTTGTCAAGACGTAAAGGTAAAGCTCCCAATTTCAATCCCCTGTCCGGAAAGACACCCCATCGTCAAACCCTCACGAGATTAAGAGAGCAGCGCGCAGATGAACTGATACATGTCCCGGATACCAGGAATGAACGGTGCCCTTTTGGGCGGATGCGTGCCGCTAGTCCACTGTAGACACTCAGTCGGCTGGCGGGGAGCTGGCGTCCTCGTCGTCGCCGAGGGCCCACGCGCGGGACGGGGCGACGAACAGCAGCACCAGGACCAGCACGCAGAGTGCGGCGACCGGCAGGCCCAGCTCGGGGCGGCCGGACGGGCCGATGGCGTACCAGGAGACGCCGAGCAGCAGGATCTCGATCACGGTCGACGGGGTGCGCGCCCAGGTCTTGCCGAGCAGCAGGCCGATCCCGCAGGCCAGCACGCCGCCGCCGAACACGGCGAAGAACGCGGCCTCGCCGAAGAGGTTGCTGCCGGAGGTCGATCCGCCACCGAAGGCACGCACGAGGAGCGCCACCGCGAAGGCGATCCCGCCGAGCCCCTGCACCCCGACGAGGATGCCGGCGCCGCGAACACTCCCCGGCGCGGCCGATACCTGCATTCGGGTGATCGTATGCCACCCGGAGGGCGGTCCCTAACGCCCACCATCCGAGAGACGATCAATAAGGTAAGTGCAGACTGAGCTTCTCGCGGGCAGACGGTCGTCTGGGTGCAACTCGCGGGACAACGGCATCGGAGCCGGACACCGGTTCCGGAGAGGAGCGGCGGACACCCTACTCTGCGGCAATGCGCGCAGTGCTCGTTGTGAACCCCAAGGCGACCGCCACCACGGCCGCCGGTCGCGACGTGCTCGCGCATGCGTTGGCTAGCCAGGTGAAGCTGGAGATCGTCGAGACCGACTACCGCGGGCATGCGATGGCGGCCGCGGCGAAGGCGGCCACCGAGGGTGCCGATCTGGTGATCGCGCACGGCGGTGACGGCACGGTGAACGAGGTGGTCAACGGCCTGCTGGCGAGCGGGGTCGGTCCGTCGGTGCCCAAGCTCGGCATCGTGCCCGGCGGCTCCGCCAACGTGTTCGCGCGTGCTCTCGGGCTGCCGGTCAACCCGATCGAAGCCGCTCACCTGCTGATGCTGGCGATCTCGGCGGGGCGCTGCCGCACCGTTGGACTGGGCAGGGTGACGTCGAACGGCACGCCGGGACGGTGGTTCACGTTCAGCGCGGGCGTCGGTTGGGACGCCGACGTGGTGGCCGACGTGGATCGCCGGCGTGGCAAGAAGGCCAGCCCCGCGCTGTACGCGCGGGTGGCGGTGGCCCGGTACGTGCGGCCGGCGCACGGGAGGCCTGACCTCACCGTGTCGGTCCCCGGCGAGGAGCCGGTTCCGGGGCTACGGCTGGTTTTCGTGTCCAACACCGACCCGTGGACCTACCTCGGCGAGCGCCCGATCCACCTCAACCGGGGCTGCGACCTGGACAGCGGGCTCGGCGTGTTCGCACTGAGCAGCCTTCGGTTACCGACCGTGCTGCGTCACCTCCGTCAGGCGATCAGCCACAAGGGTGAGACGCGCGGCCGAAAACTGCTCCGGCGCGACGACGTCGACCTCATCAAGGTGACGTCCGAGAAGCCGGTCCAGGTGCAGTGCGACGGCGACCTGATCGGCGAGCGGACATCGGTCGAGTTCAGCGCGGTGCGGCGAGCACTGAGCGTTGTCGTGTGAACGCTCGCTCTCTGGTCGAGAATGAGGTGAGAGGCGCTCGACCTAGGCCGCTAGCATCGAGACCGAATCGTTACGCTCCGCATGCGCAGGCCCTCTACCTCTATCTTTCGGGTGAGTTCACTCACCGGGTGCCCGAGAACTCTTGACATCTAGCTGGTTCGTGAAAGCATTCACAAGCACCCCGACGACCGGATGACGACAAGTGGCGCGGCCAAACGCGCCTAGCGAGGAGCAGTTAGAAATGGACTGGCGCCACCGCGCGGCCTGCCGTGACGAGGACCCTGAG
>WUUC01001928.1_pt1 | contig 25218 bp, 15 predicted proteins | sample 6278441 | NCBI WGS metagenome assembly WUUC01 (sample SAMN13675441, study PRJNA597444) | soil metagenome | isolation source: soil | place: USA: Washington | collected 2017-10 | reverse complement strand
GTTTTGTAAACCCCCACGATCCACCGGCATCCGAAAATTTCAGGTTTCCTTCATTCTTAAAAGCTTTGTTCAATATAGGAACGGAAGGTATTTTAGAAATTATTTCATCGACTTGCTCCTTCCTCCCCGTTAATACCATTTTCTGGATTATATCGTTAGCAAAAAAATCAACGAAATCATTGTCCGTTACATCATGATAAATCCCATTGCATACATATATATCAGTTAGTCCATCATTATCGGCATCAAACATTAACGCACCCCAGCTCCAGTCCGATGCGGCAACTCCGCTGTAAAAACCTATTTCCGAAAACTGGCCGTTGCCGTTATTAAGCTGTAGGGTATTTTGCATGTACTGGTGATAAAATCCCTGGTTAAACTTAAATCGGAAAACGTCAATGTTGTCAAAGGAAGACGTCGTTTTTAACCTGTAGTCATCATCAGGAAGCATGTCCGTAGTAAATACATCAACATGCCCGTCATTGTTAATGTCGGCCATATCCGCTCCCATGGATGCGAGGCTTATATGATTCATGGATTGTTCAAGCTCATCTTTAAATGTTCCATTCTTTTGATTGATATAGAGATAATCCCTTTCAAAAAAATCATTGGAAACATAGGCGTCGGGATAGTTATCCCCGTTGACATCTCCTATTGTAATGCCCAAGCCAAAGCTTATCAGGCTGCCATGTATCCCTGCTTCCTTGCTCACGTCTGTAAATTTTCCATTATCGTTTCTAAACAAACGGTCACCGCCGCCTTTCAGAAAATCAGCTACCGGCCAATCTTTTGCTTGCATATCCCGTTTGTTGGCGTAATTGAGTGTATTAACCGGAATAAAACTATTGTTGATAATAAATGCATCTAAATCGCCATCGAGATCGTAATCAAAGAACGCCGCATGCGTTGCATAACCTCCGTTATTGGATAAACCATATTTCTCTGCAGACTCAGTAAAACCGACCTCACTCTGCCCACCGGTCGCAGCGGCAGATAGACCATTATTAATATATAATTTACTTACCGGCGCATTCCCATTTACATATCCCGCATTACAAACGTATATGTCTAACCATCCATCGCTATTTATATCTACCATTACAACACCTGTGCTCCAATCCTCTTTTTTAACAAAACCGGCTTTTTCAGAAATATCTTCAAACTCCCAGTTTCCTTTATTTTTATAAAGTTTATTGCTACCCATATTGGCAGTAAAAAAAACATCCGGTAATCCGTCGTTATTTATGTCGCCAATGGCGACTCCACCGCCATTATAAAAATTACGGTACGTAAGAACATTGAAATCTTTTGTGTCTTTTACATTGTTTGAAAAATCAATGCCTGTAGATTCTTTCAATTCGAATAGCGGGTTACTGTCAGTTTTTTCATTACACGAATACAAAAAACATATTGTAAACAGGAACGGCAGGGAATAAAATATTGACCTCATATTATAAAGCAAAAAAAGGTCATTTTTTCAAATGACCTTTGAATATTCTTAAAACTATAATTTAATTATTATATCCAGGATTTTGACTAAGATTGGGATTAACTGCTAACTGATTGCTTGGAATAGGGAATAAAAGATTTTTTGGATCGCTGGCCGCTTTTTCCTGCCATGCATCAAGAAATTTGCCAAACCTTATCAAATCATTTCTTCTCCAGCACTCCCAATACATTTCTCTTCCTCTTTCATCCAGGAGAGCGGTTAAGTCAACCGCGGCCAAATCTGTTGCTCCGCGCTTTGCACGTATAGAATTTACAATAGCTAAAGCGGTGCTTCCATATGAACCAGCGGCTGTACCGGTACCTCCACGCAGAATGGCTTCAGCTTTCATTAGTAAAACATCCGCTAACCTGAACATAACATAATCGTTATTTTTCTGATCCCCCGTAGTTGCGTAATCATAAGGGTATTTAATAACTCTTATTCCTGTAAATTCCAGAGTGTTTGGATCTGGCTCGTTTATTTTTACCGCCTTTGTGAAACTAAGGGGAGCAGTAGAAGGATTCCTGGCATTCAAGGCTGCGCCTGTGGTTAGATTATACTGCTGCCCTATAAGAAAGCCCACGTTAGTCCTGTGTCCTGGGTTAGGAAGACCAGCTGGATAGGGATAGTATCCTCCCACTCTTTGATCAGTTGGTTGAAACTTATCATAAAAATCAGAAAGTGTTGAGAAGCCATTCCAGCCTGAGGGATTCATATTGTAATGTGATACCATGAACGCAAATCCACGAATATCTCCCCCCCTGTTGGCACTGGCACTGTTAAAAAAGCTATATATACTTTCTGTTGACTTTACATCGTTGTCAGGTGCAAAAATGTCGAAAAAATTAGTGTTCAATGCATATTTGGTACTGTTTACTAGCTCATCTGCCAAGGCAATGACTTTATTCATATCGGCGGGATCAAATGTGGGCGCCGCCCTGTTTGCATACACTCCTTTATTCAAATAAATTTTCATCAGTAAAGCCTTCGCAGCATTTTTGTTTGCCGTATAGGCAGGACCAGTGTCAGGAAGCGTAGCTATAATATCGTTTAATTCACCAACAATGAAGTCCGCGGCTTCTGTTCCTTTTAGCGTTACTGGTAATATCTTATAATCGGTCAAATCTTCCCTGTAGGGCACTTGGTCATAACCATCCAATACCCAATACATAGATAAAGCCCTGATAAATCTTGCCTCCGCAGCTTCTTGGGCTGAAGGGCTAAATTGCAACACATTTGAGGCGGCAAACTGTGCGTTAAGCATTTGAGTAAATCCCCCGTTTACAAATTCGTGATCCGCATCCCAGGTATGGGCATGCAATGACTGCCAGAGCCCGTTATCATACCAGTCCGGTCCCCGGGTAGGGGCGATTGCTTCATCAGTAGTAATTGTTGTCGTTGACCATATATTACCATTTCCCTGGAATGAACCACCAATGGAATTATATGCTGATATCAAAAGGTCTGAAGCCTTGATATTAACGGTATTGTTTGTTTCAAGTTGGCTTCTGAAACTTTCGTCAAGCTTTGTGCAGGAGAATAGGAACAGGGCGAAAAACAAACTCAATAGATTTCTAAAATATTTCATACTAAAAAGTTTTTAATACTACAATGAAAAATTTACACTTAGCTGAATCGTCCTGGCAGAAGGATACGGTATATACTCAATACCCAATGAAGGAATTCCATCAAAGCCTCCATCCGTGTTCACTTCCGGATCAAATCCAGTGTATTTGGTTATCACGAACAAATTTTGTCCGGTAAGAGCGACGTACAAATTTTTTATGCCATTCCCAATATTTCCCACTCTATAGCCAATAGAGGCATTCGCCATTTTTAAATAATTACCTTTTTCAAGGTTCCGGGTAGATGGCGCCGGCGCATTCGCCCTGGATTCCTGGATATCATTCCCTACCAAATCTTTTGCAATATTCCTTGTTCCCAAATTACCAATTCCCACTACTGTCGCCGCTGTGTTGTTATACAGGTAATGTCCAAACGTACCATTCATACTAACCGCTGCCACAAACTTTTTATAAGTGAAATCCGTTGATATGCCCAACAGCGTTTTAGGGTTAGGGCTTCCGGAATAAAACTTGGTAGCACCACCGTCGGTTAAGATATCTTTACCCGTTGTTTTATCAAGGCCTTCCCAATTTCTCAAATACCAAACATTTAACGGCTGATTGGCAATCACTCTTTGTCCCCTTACATTCGAAAATCCCTGTCCCCTAAGTTGCCCTGTTTCATAAAAACCGCGCAAATCGCCTACTTTATTTTGAAGAAAAGATACATTGCCGCCGATGTTCCAGGCCATATCCTTCTTATTCATGAGGTTCCCAAATAAGGAAATTTCAACCCCTTTGTTTAGAACATAACCGTCCAAATTATACCAGATTCTTCCGGGTGGTCCAGGCAGTACAAGAGTTTGTTCGAACAATACATCTGAGGTTTTTTTGTAGAAGTAATCAACCGAGCCACTCAATTTGTCATTAAGGATGCTGAAATCAATCCCAACATTCGTTGTTGCGGACGATTCCCATTTTAAATCTTCGTTTTTAAAATTTAGGCGGCTAATTGATTGCTGGCCAAGTCCATACCTATCCCTGGAAGCACCCGAAGGAAATTCCTGGTTACCGGTTTTACCCCAGCCTAAACGTAATTTCAGATTGTTTATTAAACTATTGCCGGCTAAAAAATCTTCATTGGTTACATTCCAGGCAACACCAATGGAAGGAAAATATCCATACTTATTATTCTCACCAAACTTGGTGGAGCCATCTGCCCTGAAAGTAGCCGTCAACAGGTATTTATCTCTAAAGTTTACGATCGCACGGCCGAAGAAAGATTGCAACTCTGTAACAGGGGATGCAAAAGAACCGAGATTTCTATCCCCCTGTGTAGAATATCCCAAAATGTCGTAATAATCCAGACCCAGATTCTGAAAATCCCGGCCAGTTAAAAACGAACCCTTTTCATCAAATACTAACCATTCATGGCCAACAAGAGCATTTAAGTTTAATGCAGGTGTTATTTGTTTAGTGTAGTTCAGCGTATTGGTGATCTGGCTATTCGTTTGTTCTTCATTTCCTATAGCTGCCAGACCTCTTCCTTCTACACCTTGTTCATTTAATACTCTGTTGATCTGAACCTTCCTTATCCCCACCTGGCGATTGACACTATATACAAGTTTATACTCCAACTCGTTGGTTATTTTATAAGAGGGAGCTATACTCCCAATGATCGTATTTACCTTGGCGTTATCATCATAATACCTCAACTGGGCCAGGGGATTAATAGTGGTATTTCCAACTGCAGGGTCAATCCACGCTGAATCCGTACCGGGTTTTATCAATGGGTGCGTCGGATTCCATTGTAAGGCTTGGGATATTAAATTCCCCTCAAAGCCAACAAAGGCTGAAATAGGTGCAAGCTGCTCATTTGTTTGAGTAACCAACACGTTTATGTCTAGGCCTAATTTTTTACTCTCCAAAAATTTAAAATTCGCATTTAAATTAGCAGTATATTTCTTCAATGCAGAAGTTTTAATGGCGCCTTCCTGGTCAAGGTAACCAAGAGATAAACGATATCGTCCAGTTTCTGTACCACCACTCACTGCTACATTGTGGTTTTGAATTAGGCCGGTTTGACTAATCGCATCAAAAGCATCAACGCTTCCACCATAATCGCCACTGGTTATTCCATAGTCCTTTAAAGCAGCCCTGTATTCATCTGCATTTAATACTTCCAACTTTTTCAGAACATTAGATACACCTACTGAAGTACTTACGTCTAATGTAGGTGTCCCTGTCTTGCCACGCTTAGTAGTTATAAGCACTACCCCATTGGCGCCTCTTGAACCGTAAATGGCTGTTGCAGAAGCATCTTTCAAGATTTCAATGCTTGCAATATCATTAGGATTCATATAATTGAGAGGGTTACCTCCGTCATTAGCACCACTAGCTCCCGCCCCCCCGGGACGTGCAGAGCCACCGGATAACGGAATATTATCCAAGACAAACAACGGTTGGTTGCCCGACCTGATAGAGGAGGAACCCCTGATCCTGATCGTCGTTGAACCACCAGGTTGACCAGTATTATTAATAACCAGAACACCAGCAGCTTTACCCTGAATCAATTGGTCAGGGGAGGTGTAGGTGCCTTTATTAAAATCTTTTGACTGAACGGTAGTAGCAGCACCAGTCAGGTCTTTTTTCCTGGCAGTACCATAACCGATGACGACTACTTCACTTAAGCCAGCAGCTGTACCCACCAATGAGACTTCTACCGATGTCTTGTCAGCGATATCTACCTCCTGCAATTCGAATTCTGCAGATGAGATCACTAATGTTTTGACACCAGAAGGGACTGAAAGACGGAAAGAACCGTCTGTTGAAGTTGAAGTACCTGTTGAAGAGCCTTTAGGTTGAACAGACGCCCCAACCACCGGGGCACCATCCTTGGAGTCAGTAACCTTACCGGTTACAACCCGATCCTGAGCCAATAAAGAAAATGATAGAAATAGGAGGACTGGCATGAAGATCACATAGCGTAATCGTTTCATTGACATAAGCATTCGTTTTTTGAGTTTAGCAGATAGAGGAAACATATAATCAGTGTACCCGGTACACAATCTAATGAATTATATGTTTTTTAACAAAAAAAATCTACAGGTTCGGATTTCTTATGTTAAGAAGGCCAATTTCTTAAGCAATTAGCTGCATAGTCACGCAAAAAAAATGGACGCCGAAGAACTAAGAGTTTATTTAGTTTTAAATAAACCATTAACCTGTTCACCTGCTAAACATAAATTGTATGCATAATAAGAAAGCCGCTCAGTTGAAGCGGCTTTCTTATAAAATAAAGTTATAGCTTAATTAATGAGTAACGCATTGTTAGAAAGTTCACATGGATAATGTAATTCCCGGCTTCTGCAGGAGCAGGCGTGTTTGAACCTGGAACCGCACCATCTATAAGCAGCGCTCCTCCTGCAGCTCCGGTACCACCAAACTTAAAATCCCAATTTCCATTTATAGGCAGGAAAAGATAGGAACCAGTGGATTTGAGTGAGACAGTGAGTCGAAACTCCGCGTTGCTGAGTTTGGTAAACTGCTGAGAAGGTGTTGGAACCGGATTGTCCCAGTTTCCCGGAGTAGCATCACCGACAATGTATAAATTATCAGGCACAGCGGGACCGATGTAGGGCGTAACCGAGTATGAATTCGTTATAAAATTTACGATGATTTTGTAAAGACCCGTTGTTGCTGGAGTAGGTGTGTTAGAGCCGGGTACTGCCACATCCGCTAATAATGCTCCACCCGTTGCGCTTGTACCTCCAAACTTATGATCCCAATTTCCATTCAACGGTAAAAATAAATAGCTTTTTCCTGCCTCAAGATTTACAATGATTCCAAAAGAGGCGGCATCTAATTTTGTAAATTGTTTAGCAGGTAACGCAACAGGATTGTCCCAACTGCCTGCTCCATCACCTACAATATATAAATTATCCGGAATTATAGCGGTATATGGCGTAACCGTATAAATGCCTGTTTGGAAATTAACGATGATCTCATAAAGTCCGCTTACAGCCGGGGCCGGTGTATTAGAACCCGGAACCGTACCATCTGTAAGTAAGTTGCCGCCCGTAGCACTTGTGCCACCATATTTATGATCCCAGCTTCCGGCTTCCGGTAAAAACACATAACTACCGCCTGCAGTAAGTTTGATTACAATGCCGTAAGAAACGTCATCGATTCTTGTAAACTGTTGCGAAGGTGATAATCCTGCATTATTGCTCCATGCCAATGGTGTAGCATCTCCAACAATATAAAGATTGGCTGGTATAGGTGTGAACGTGGTTACGCTGATGGTAACAGGGCTGGAAGAACTTAACACGGTCGTATACCCAGCTCCCAGGTAACTTACTACCCTAAATTCGACATTTTTGGTAGATCCGCCCTGAACTCCGGCGGCAATAGCAGCTGAATTCAATTCATTAACTGTAAAACCGGTGGTCAATGCAGTGCCTAATTGTTTTATTTGCGGGTTGGCGAAATCACCCCCTGCTGTATCTAACTGCAATGCATAATTAATCATATTGGTACCATATGGGGTCATATTCCAATTAAAAGAAACAGCGGTATTGGTGGCATTAGCGACTTGTAATACCAGCGGACTTGAAGATGACGGTGTAAGCGTAACCGGAACTTTATAGGAAGTAATGTCAACTTTAATCACATTAGATACATACGACTCATTATTGTTTGCATAAGAAGAAATTACTCTTATATCAAAACCGGCCGGCTGGCCAGGTGCAAACCCAAAATCTGCTAAAATATTATTGAGTTGTTGGCCTGTAAAATCCATACTGAGTGCACCAGCAACCGTCCGTGTCACTTTTTTTGAAAAATTGCGACCAGCAGAATCTATTTCGAGAACAAATTTCTGATTGGCGGAATCAGTGGCGTACGCCGGGTTTGACCATGAGAAAGTAACTACCTTATTTAAAGAGTCAGCAGCCGCGGGTGTAACGGAAGCTTTGGAAGATGTAAGCGTAATAGCCGTACCTTTTTGATGCGAAGGAAGCAAATCTTTTTTATCACAGGCAGCAATAACTACTGCCGCTATAACAGCAATCAACCACCATTTTTTATTGAATATTTTCATTGTAATAGTGTTTAGTTAGTTATTGTTTAACAACGGTAAATTCTCCCAATTGAAAGTTGAGGGTAATTTTATACGTGCCATCAGTAGCAGGAGCAAGAATATCTTCACCGCCCGACTGAAAAACACCCCCGGTAACCATATCAGGGTCATTTTTTTTGGCAATGCTATATTTAAAATCCCACGAGCCATAAACAGCAAGAAACGTATAGGATTTGCCGCCAATCAATGCAACTGTGAGCTCATAAAGCGTATTTGATACCCTCGTGAATTTCTGAGTTGCCGGTGGAGAATTGGTCCAGTCGCTAGCTACTGCATTCCCTGTTATATATAGCTCTCCGGATGCAGGTGGTGTTACTTTCGGAGGTGGTTCAAATGGCCTTGTGGTAATAGATACTACATTAGAAGTAACTTTTGCTGCCGAACCGATGCTTGCAGTAATTCTTAATTCCAATGTATAATCCCGACGTGGGTCAAGCTGTAACCGCATATCGTTGCCTAATATGCCATTCAATTCACCAACTGTATATAATTTCGACAGTTCCTTAGCTATTACAGTAGTTACTTTTTTACTGCTTTTGAAACCGGCGCCCAGTGTATCCAGTTCAAGCGTGTAGGTCACATCATGTGAACTAATGCCTGTTGTAAAACTATAATCAGGATTTGTCCAATTTAATATAAGAGCGGTATTGCCTTCTTGTCCAGGCTCCAGGCTTATATTCGTTGCAGAAGTTGTTAACGCAGGCACTGTTCCACCTTCGTAAAAAATCTTATTTTCTTCTTTCTTGCAGGAGTGAATTGCCAATACAATTACTAAAAAAGCCAGCAATCGAAATATATTTTTCATAATTAATAGTATTAAAGATCAATACCCTGGGTTTTGAGTCAAATTATTATTAGCGCTAACCTCAGAAGATGGGATTGGAAAAATCTTGTAGTGTGCATCCACACCGGTGCCATTTGCAATATTGCCTTTCCAGGGCCACAGGTAAGTTGATTCAACAAACTTATTAAACCTGATTAAATCAGTGCGTCGAAATCCTTCCCAATATAATTCTCTTCCCCGTTCATCTAAAATTAAATCGGTAGTAATAGCGCCAACATTACCAGATGTATTTCCGTAAGCCCTTTCGCGTAATTGATTAAAATAAGTAAGTGCTAACGCTGCATCGCCACCGGAACCGCCTCTTGACACTGCTTCGGCATAAATAAGATACTGTTCCGCCAACCTGAATAATGGCATATCAATACCAACGCCAAGATCTTGTATCTGCGGACCTAGTGAACCATCCCTGTTTTTGTTTTTAAACTTCGTCACAACATATCCGTCGGCTATACGGTCAGCAATTTCTATACTACGGCTCCCTGCAAAAAAGTTAGCACGTTTGTCAATGGCGCCGGTGTAATCAGGAAATAAATCAGGGAGATTTCTTGTAGTACGATTGCCTCCCCATCCTGTTACACCTACGGCACTAAGGCCCACATCTGATGCAGATCCTGCCCAAACAATGTAATTCGTGCCGCCAAAATTCCTGGAATTCTGACCGTCGTAGTTAATGGTGAAAATAAATTCGTTCGTACATTTATAATTGTCATTTAAAAACAACCAATTATAATCTGTTTCCAGCGTATATCCCGCGTCGATTACTTTTTTAGAATAGGTAATCGCGTCAGCATACCTTGGTGTTCCGGTATAAACTTCGGCATTTAGATACATGCGGGCCAGTAAAGCCGATGCAGCAGCCTGGTCAGCTCTGCCGTACTCATTTGTCCTGGGCGCCGGCAGTGTAGTTGAAATATCTTTTAATTCTGCTTCGATATAGTTAAATAAATCACTCCTTGTTATTTGCGGAGGCATTACTGAACCGATTTCATCAAGCTCGGTAGCGAATGAAGGGTTGCCAAAAGCGTCCATCATAACCCAGTATTGAAAAGCTCGTAAAAAACGGGCTTCAGGAATATATTTTTTGATTGTTTCTGCACTTGCCCCTGTAATTCCCCTGTCGGATAAATTGGCATCAGAACATTGCCTCATAAATTCATTACATAGTAAAATCTGGTAGGCCGAACGTACATACAATCCTAACAACATCCTGTTTCCAGCAGACCAGTTCATGTTATGAAAATCATGTAATCCCGCATCGGTGTTACCATTCCAGGAAGCGTTATCAATTGCTTCGTCTGTACTTAATTCCTGCGTATTCCAAAACATCCGCAGAAAGTCAGAATTACCTTCATCAATTGTATTTGGGTTAATGTCCGGCTGCCCTGCAGCACCCTGGTTACCGGTTAAAGCAAAAGCGCCGTATAGTTTTGCAAATCCCTGCTTATACCCCGCAGGTGTGCCATACGCCACATCAACAGTTACCCCGTTTGTAGGCTTTAAGTCCAACGTTTTTTCACAAGAAGTAAAACCAATTGTAAATAACACCGAAACTAAAACGACTATAATGCTATTTTTTTTCATATAATATATTTATAAAATTAATAGAGTTAAAAATCAAGCGCCAGACCGATAATGAATGTTCTTGGTCTTGGGTATTGATTATCATCTATCCCTCCATTAAGCTCAGGATCTAATCCTTTGTACTTCGTAATTACAAATACATTCTGTACCCCCGCATTAAGACGCAGATTAATGTCATTCTTCAGCCTGCCGACGTTATAACCAATGGTTAGATAATCCATCCTTAAGAAAGATGCATTCTGAACATAGTAATTTGACTGGTAAAAGTCACCGGTTCCCTGGAAGTTGGTATTCAAAACGTTAGAACTTTGATTCGACAAATGAGAAGAAAATAAGAATTTGCTTATGGCACCGTTGGTAGCAACATTATTAAACAAATAATTGCCGGTACTTGCACGCATATTAAAACCTGCACTCCACTCCTTGTAAGTAAGATTAGTATTAAATCCATAGAACATTTTAGGAATGCTTGATTTAAAGATGTACAGATCGCTGCTGTTTAATATTCCATCTCTATTGAAGTCCTCATATAGATTTTCAATCGGGCTTCCGGATTTATCATATATCTGCTTAAACACGTAGAAGGATCCTCTTTCAAAACCAACTGCATTAGCTTGCACACCGCCTAGACCGCCAATGCCTGCCGTTTGATTAACATAATCAGGATCGTCATTAATGGTGAGGTTGGTAATTTTGTTTTTATTATATGTAGCATTAAAAGAAACATCCCAAACAAAATTTTTAGACCTTACCGCCTGAATATTGGTTGTAAACTCAATGCCTTTATTTTCCATACTTCCCACATTTGCAACAATTGTATTGCTAAAATTTGTGAAGGCCGGTTGTGTTATCTGGTTTAGCAGATCAGTAGTTTTTTTATAGTAAAACTCTATGCTTCCGGAGATACGATTATCTAAAAACCCATAGTCTATCGCTAAATTCGTCGTAGCGGTTTGCTCCCATTTCCGATTAGCGTAATATCCCCCCGGTCTGAACATCTGGAGGAATGTATCGCCAAATTGATATTGAGCCCTGTCATCACTCAACCCGTAATAGGAGATATAGTCGTAATTGCCTATACCATCCTGCTGGCCAGTAACTCCATAACCTACCCGGAGTTTTAAAGTAGAGAGCACTTTTGAATTTTTAAGAGCTGCTAATTCAGTTAACGTCCAGGCAACGGCTGCCGAAGGGAAATTGGCCCAGCGATTTTTAGCAATAAATTTCGAAGACCCGTCTCTGCGGAAAGAAGCAGTTATAAAAAGAGCATTATCAAATGAATAATTAACACGGCCTAAAAAAGATATTAACCTGTTTCGGGGTTTGTCAAAGGGATACTGTGGAGTAAACGTAACTGCAGTATCGTAAGCATAGGATTTAAAATTATAATTGGTGGTTAAATAATCCTGGTATTCTGTACCAGCCATTACTTCCAGCCTGTTTTTCGTATTAATATTTTTCGAATAATTCAAATAAAAGTTGACATATGAATTATTGATGTTGGTTTGATAACGCGTTCTCTGACCGCCGTGCTTAGAGCTATCCAGGGCTGTGAATGCTTGATAGGCCATAGCGGCGCTATCGTTGACAATAGTGTTACCATATCCTTTAGAATAATCATATCCCACATTGGCAATTGCATGCAGGTCGGGAAGGAAATGAAGCTTATAATCAATTACTGCATTTGCAATCACTCTTTGAGATTTACCAATATTAGATTGCTGCATTAGCAGTCCAAGTGGATTTTTAGGAGATAAAGCAGCTAAACCCGTATTCGTGTTTGCCGGATCCAATCTTTCCCAATAGCCACCATAGCGACCCTTCCCTGAGTAGATAGGTTGTGTCGGATCGAACTGATTGGCACCCCAGACGGCAGACGTGTTTGCAAACCGTGTTTTAGTGAATGATCCTTTTACATTAAAATCAATCTTTAAGTGGTTGTTAAACAAGACAGGGCTTAAATTTAAGCTGGTAGTTACACGTTGAAGATTTCCTGTTTCTAAAATTCCATCTTGGTTTAAATATCCTGCTGATAAGCGATAGGGCAATTGTTTTAATGATCCTGAAACACTTAAATTATTATCAGTAGCAATAGCGGTTTGATATATCTGGTCCTGCCAGTCAGTATTGGCAGTTCCTAATAATGCTTTTTGGCCAGGACTTCCATAAGTGTTTACCAGTGTCCGAAACTGATCTGGAGATAACACAGAAAATTTCTTGGCCAGCACCCCTGCTGATAATTGGGAAACAAATGAAAATTTTGGTTTGCCGCCCTGACCTTTCTTGGTAGTTATAATTATAACGCCATTAGATGCGCGACTACCGTAAATAGCTGTAGCAGATGCATCTTTCAAAATGGTGAACGATGCAATGTCATTTGGATTAAGCAATGCTAATGCATTCGGTGCCCCGGCTATGCCTGAATTTGATAATGGCATACCATCAATAACAATTAAAGGATCGTTACTGGCATTTAAGGAAGAACCGCCACGAATCCTGATGGTGCTTCCTGAACCCGGGGCGCCATCATTAGATGTAATAGATACACCAGCAACTTTGCCACTGATTAATTGTTCAGGAGTAGTAATAGCACCTTTATTAAAATCTTTTGCACTCACCGTAGTTACTGAACCAGTCAAATCCTTCTTCCTTGCAGTACCATACCCAATGACTACTACTTCTTCGAGTGAAGACGAACTTACTGTTAGAGATACATCAGCAGAAATTTTTCCAGCTATGCTTACTTCCTGTACCATAAATCCTACAGAAGAAAAAATCAGAGTAGTAACAGACGAATTAACAGTTACCTGGTAAGTACCATCCGGGCCGGTTTGAGTGCCCGTCATACCACCCTTTGATACGACGTTGACCCCTGGAATTCCAGAACCATCTCTCGAATCCGTCACTTTACCAGAAACCACCTTGTTTTGTGAAAAAGAAACATGCGTGAGAAAAAGCATTGTACATAGTACAACCGCCTTCAGCAGTGTTTTGGAGGACATAAGCAATCGTTATTAGTTAAGCAATTCAGTTTTTCTCAAATACACAATGTGTATTTAGCACACAATGTTAGCATATTTTTATTTCAGGAAAAAAATATTTTTCTGGAACGGGTTGCTAATCCGATTAAGCTAGATACTGACGGTTCGCTGTCCGGAAGTTTTCCTGCGAATGGGTTTATTTTTAAATGCAGGCTTCAGAGTATATAACTTACCCGGACGGTGCGGCACATCTTCTTCCATCTCGTTGAGATCCATCAACCAGTCCTTGATGGCAATTTTTTTACGGAAGTTCCTTCTATCCAGCTCGACAGATAATATGGCCTGGTAAAGTTCCTGCAATTCTCTAAGGGAAAATTTTTCAGGCAACAGGTTGAATATAACCGGGTGATCCATGACCTGTTCCCTGAGCCTGTTAAGACAAGTATCTACGATGGTTTTATGATCAAAGGCCAATTTTTTAATCCCTTTTACTGCATGCCAGTGAAGATCATTATTATTTAGCCGCAGCTTTTGATGCTTTGCATCGATCAGGGAATAGTAAGCCGTCGTAATAACTCTTCCTGAGGGATGCCGGCTTATACTTCCAAATGTATGTACCTGTTCGGGGTAAACATCTTCCATGCCGGTACGTTCCTGCAAGATCCTGTAAGAAGCGCTGTCCAGGTCTTCATCGGGCCTGACGAGATCTCCTAATAAAGAGTATAAACCGGAGAACTCTTCCAGATCGGACTTGATCAATAACACTTTCAATTCTTTGTCATCATAACAAAATATAACACAGTCAACCGAGATGGCGATATTAAAATAATCGAGGTGACTTATTTTCTCTAGTTCGGCTGTCTTAAGTTGTACTCCTTTTGCCATATTACTTTTTTGAAAGATTATAGGACCAGGACCTTTATTAAACCCTTTGCATCTCCTGCCTGAAGTTTTAATAAATAAATTCCCGCAGCCAAATTATTGATTTTACCGGTAAGAGGTAAATGATGTTTTCCTTTTGCTAATAACCCCGAAAAAACAGTTGCTACCCGCTGGCCGTTACTATTTATCAGAACGACTTCTGTTCGCCCATCTTCTATTATTTCTATTTCGATCCGGGATGCGTCTGAAACAGGATTTGGATAAACATTTGCATAAAAAGCATTTCTTAACGTATCGGGATTGTTTGGTGGCGGAGTTACAATCACTTCGTTAAGATTTTTGTTTAGGTACACGTGGTATTCTCCGGGCAGCAATGATAAATTTTGCGTGGTGCCGTTTGCGGTAATTGTCTCCCCGGTAAGATAATCGTACCAGGTGCCGGCGTTCTGAAAATTAACAGGGGCTGTTAACGACACTACATCAAAATTAGCAACGACCAGGGCACTCAAACCCGGCTCTGTTATCTTAAAATACTTTGCGGCATTTACGAGATTGTATTCAAAATTGCTGCTGTTAAACAAAGCAGGCTGGGTTTTTCTCAATTTGATAAGCGCAGCATTTACATCGAACAATCGCTTCCTGCTATCCTCCTGCATATACTGCCAACGCGGCTCTTTACGGCTTAGCTTGCAGTTGTCAGTCCCGTATGGTTGCGGAACAGTGTTATCGGTACAGGAAAATATGGAATTATCATATCCTCTTTCACCAAACTGCCAGATCATCTTGGGACCCGGAATGGTAAAAAATAAAGCAGCCGCGGCTTCCATGCGTCGCAATGCGGTCGCCGGACTTTTTACGTTATACGTTCCCGAGGAATTCCCATACGTCAAATTTTTATACATCAATCTTTCTTCATCATGGCTTTCCATGTATCCAACCAGATATGGATTGGTAAAGCCTCTTTCATTGCTATTGTAAACGATCGAGGAAATATTCGATTTGCCATTTTCATGGTAACCCATGGTAGCTTCGTTATACGCTTTATTTAATCCTGCGCCGGTCCATAATAAGAAGCCTGCATTCTGCAAGGCCTGCTCTTCGTCTTTTGCTGCCAGGTGCTCCAGGATAAGATAAGTGCCCGGAAAGTTTTTATAAACAGAGTCGGCGTAATTTTTCAGTATATCAATACGGCTTTGATCATACGCACTGAACACTCCGTCGTTCGTCGATGGTTTTTGCGTCAGTCCCTTTGTGAAATCCAGGCGGTAACCATCAATTTTGTATTCCCGCAACCAGTGATCAAGAATACGATGCCAGTAATATTTGGTGACAGGTTTTTCGTGATTAAAATCCTGCCCGAAACCGAAAGCATGGGGCTGTATCTCGTTGAACCAGGGATTACCAGGTGCCGGGCGATTCAATGAACTGTTCCAGTACAATTGCGCTAACGGACTTTGTCCGTAACTATGATTGGGTACCATATCAATGATAACAGCTATTTGTTTTCCGTGGCAGGAGTCTATAAATTCTTTCAGCTTGTTTTTAGTTCCGTAATACTTGTCCGGCGAAAAATAAAATGATGGATTATAGCCCCAACTGTCATTTCCTTCAAATTCGTTTACCGGCATTAGCTCTATTGCATTTATTCCAAGCCGCTGCAAGTAGCTAAGCGTATCTATCATCGTTTGCCAATTGTGCGCATCGGTAAAATCCCTTAACAGCAGTTCATATATAATAAGGTTTCGCTTATCGGGCTTTGCAAAGCTGGCAGTATGCCAATTATACACGGGCGCATTTGTCTGTATAATACTTACATTGCCGGTGGTCAGTCCCGCAGGATATGGTTTTAAATTTGGATAGGTTGCGGCATTAATGTGTTGATCATCCGGGGATAGTATCTTCTCTGAATAAGGATCAGCAATTTTTAATGCGCCGTCAACAAGATATTGAAAAGCATATTCGGTAGCTGGCACAAGCCCGCTGATATTAATCCACCAATAATTACCATCAGGGGTTTTGTTCATTTGGTATTGCGACTGTTCCGCCCAGCCATTTCCTGCTAATTCTCCAATAACCGACACGCGGTTCTTCCCGGGAGCATACAAAGCCAATGTTACTTCGGTATTATTTGAATGGTAATTAATACCGTCTTTAATTCCGTCCGGTAATGGAGCAACTTTAACGCCGCCCGCCACAAAGAACGTTATGGAATCCTTACTTACCGATGTACCGTCAATAGCTTCAACGACAACAGTTGTACTGCCCCCGCCTGGTATAACAGGATTTGCGGAAATGGTAGTAGTCGACGTTTCTGTTTGTATCAAGGACCCGTTAAGATAAAGATTTAGCGTAGCGGGTTTATTAGTAACGGCCGTCAGCGCAATATTATCGCCAGCAGATTTGGCAAATGGTTCCGGTTCCGGAAAATACTTTGGCTGAAAAACAGGAACCGTGAAACGGACAGCAAGCGTATTGTCGTACACGGGTATATACATATCACCATTATCTGCGTTGGCCTGCTTTACCTGGCCGTTACCGTTGCGAAACAAAACAGCGATCCTGTAAACGGTTTCACCGGCAGGAACGCCAAAGAAATTACGAATGCCGTTATTGATGACAAAACTGTATTTGTTATTACCTAAAGAAACAGCTTTGGAAGGAATCTCGGTGCCCGGCCATGCAAATGGGGCAAGTCGCCAATCTGTAGGACCGGTACTGGCACTGGTGATCAGACCAATATGAACATACACATCATTCGGGTTGGGGTAATTATGCAGGCCCTGGTTTCCTTTTGCAGCATCCACTGTAAGGGTAATATTATCGTTGTCTGTTGGAAAAGCGGGAGCCCATGTCAATAATTGAGAACGCACAGATACGGTAATAAGAAGGTATACTAAAGCAGTCAGCAATCGTTTCATATAAAAGTTTTGGCAATTCGTTTTCGAAGATACATAATATGTACTTACAACACATTGTTTGGCGGGACTAAATTTCCGGCGCATCTCATTCACCTCAGCTTGTTAACTTTACGCCCAAACAGGTGGTATGTATTCAAAGGCATTAACACTGCAACTTCAAAAACAAACCGGGGCTTTTATTAAAAAAACAAATGATTCTTTTTTAGATAAAAAGGAAATTGAAGGCCTGCGTGACGTGCTGCGTTTTCACGAGTACCGGTATTATGTCCTCAACGATCCGCTTATTTCCGATTTTGAGTATGACCAGTTATTTAAGGCCCTGGAAAAATTGGAGGAAGACTCGTCCCTGGTTACACCCGATTCGCCAACCCAGCGGGTGGCAAAAGGCTTAACAAAAGATTTTCCAACTGTGCAGCACCTGGTCCCTATGTTGTCGCTGGATAACTCATACAATGCAGAAGACCTGCTTGATTTTGACAGGAAAGCACGGGAATCGACCGGACTGACAGAGATCGAATATTGTGTAGAGCCAAAATTCGACGGTGGAAGTATTTCGCTTATTTACGAGGACGACCACCTGGTTCGCGGGGCTACCCGCGGCAATGGAGCAGAGGGAGATAATATTACAACCAATATCAGGCAGATCCGCAGCATCCCGCTTTCCGCAAAATTTTCTGAATATGGGATACAGCAGATCGAAATACGTGGTGAAGTGCTCATCAATAAAAACAATTTTAAAAAATATAACGACCAGCTCATTGAGCAGGGCTTAACACCGCTGGCCAATCCGAGAAATGCCGCCTCGGGAACGCTTCGTATCAAGGACCCCAAAGAAGTAAGCCGGCGAAGCCTCGAAGCTTTTGTTTATAATATTAGTGACTTCACACTGCTGCCGAAAACGCCTTTGCCTGATAAATTAAAAACGCATTCCGGAGCTTTAACGATGTTGTGGGAGGCAGGCTTCCGAAGCCCCCAAAAGGAAAAAAAAGTATTAACAGGCATTGACGCCGTTGTAAAATATTGTACAGAATTCGAAGCTACCCGGGATGATCTCCCTTATGAAATTGATGGTATGGTGATCAAGGTTAATGATGTAATACTGCAGGATAAACTTGGTATGACGACACATCATCCCCGTTGGGCCATCGCTTATAAATTCAAGGCAAGGCAAGCGACCAGTAAACTTTTGAATGTGGAATACCAGGTAGGGCGTACAGGTTCTGTAACACCGGTTGCAAAAATTCAGCCGGTACCTATAGGCGGCGTCACGGTTTCTTCTATCTCGCTCTTTAACGAAGATGTGATAAAAGAAAAGGACCTGATGATCGGCGACTCCGTTTTAGTAGAACGTGCCGGTGATGTTATCCCTTATATTGTAAAGTCATTGGCCGAATTACGAACCGGGACAGAAAAAAAAATTCCGTTCCCTAAGAACTGCCCTGTTTGTTCCAGCCAGCTATTTAAAGAAGAAGGCGAAGCGGTATGGAGATGTATCAATATCGAATGCCCGGCACAAGTGGTTGAAAGAATTATTCATTTTGTCAGCAAGGATGCAATGGATATCAGGGGCTTTGGCGACGCAAATGTCAAAAAATTTTATGACCCGGGTTTATTAAAAGACATTCCGGGCATTTATGAACTCGATTTTGAAAAGATCGGGTCAATGGAAGGTTTTGGAAAAAAATCCATCGACAATCTTCAACAGGCCATCATCAATTCAAAACAACAACCACTTCATCGGTTGATCTTTGGCTTGGGGATCCGTTTTGTAGGGGAAACAACTGCTAAAACATTGGCGCAGGCAATTAATCATTTGCTTGATCTGAAAAATTTTACCAAAGAAGATCTACTGGATCTGCAGGATATCGGGCCAAAAGTAGCTGGAAGCATTATCCACTTTTTCAGCAATGAAGAAAATATAGCCATGCTGCAAAAATTAGAAGCCCTTGGCCTGCAATTAAAAAACCAGAAAAAAGAATATGCCAGCGGAGGCGATCTTGAAGGACTGAGTTTTCTTTTTACCGGAACCTTGCCGACATTAAAACGCGGTGATGCCGAAGCCATGGTGGAGGAAAATGGCGGAAAGATAAAGGGCAGTGTAAGCAGTAAGCTCAATTACCTGGTAGTTGGTGAAGATGCCGGCAGTAAATTAGAAAAAGCAAAAAAAATAAATACAGTCAGGATCATATCCGAAGCAGAGTTTTTGAAAATGATTGAAAAATAAAAGAAATAAAAAAGAGTTTATGTTACAAAATCCGAGCGTTAAGTTTTTAAGAGACCTGGTAAAAAATAATAACAAACCGTGGTTTGATGCACACCGGCAGCAATATGAAAACGCTAAAAATGATATCGCCGGTTTTATTCAGACAATCATAGACAAACAGGGCAAAAAGGATGAGGCGATTGCTCACCTGAAAGCAAAAGATTGTATGTATCGCATCAACCGCGACATACGTTTTTCAAAAGATAAAACCCCCTACAAAAACAATATTGGAGCGTATATCAACCAGGAGGGGAAAAAATCGTTGCTGGCCGGTTACTATTTTCATTGCCAACCGGGCCAAAGTTTTGTTGGTGGCGGATTATGGATGCCGATGCCACCTGAGTTGGCTAAAGTGAGGCAGGAAATAGATTACAATTTTGATGCTTTTAAAAAAATAATTAACGCTAAGAAGTTTAAGAACATTTATGGCGATCTTTCAAGGGAACCGGAATATGTACTGAGTCGAATACCTAAGGGATACGAAACCAATAATCCGGCGGCTGACTATTTGAAAATGAAAAGCTACGTTGTTATGACTCCACTAAAAGATAGTGACCTTACCGGCAAGGATCTCACGAAAAAAGTATTGCAGGCTTTTGAAACGCTGCAACCCCTGCTTAAGTTCATCAACGAAAGTATCAAAGGTTAGAAAACACCGGTTACTGATTTAAAACCCAAAGGTTAATATAAATTGAAAATCAATGTTCTATGAATGTTAACAAAATTAATTGATCAAATCAATGTTTAAACATTAATTTTGTGGTCTAAACTTATTAATTATGGCAACATGGACTATTGACACTGCGCATTCTGAGATCGCATTTAAAATAAAACACCTGGTGATCTCAACCGTTTCCGGCAAATTCAATTCGTTTGAAGGAAAATTGGAAGGAGACCCGGAAGATCTTTCTAATGCAAAAATTATTTTCTCCGCGGACATTGACAGCATCAATACCGGCAACGAACAAAGAGATGGACATTTAAAGTCTGCTGATTTTTTTGATGCCGCTAATCATCCGAAACTGAGCTTTACCTCTACTTCTATTGAGCCGAAAGGCGATAATGAATATAAGGTGACGGGTGACCTGGCCATCAGGAACACAACGAAACCAGTGACATTAAACGTTGAATTCGGCGGCATACAAAATAATCTTTACGGTCAAACCGTAGCCGGGTTTGAAATTACCGGTAAGATCAACCGCCAGGAATATGGCTTAACCTGGAGTGCCGTTACCGAAGCAGGCGGCATTGTTGTTGGTGACGACGTGAAACTTGCTGTCGATGCTGAATTAGTAAAACAGCAATAAGAAGTTAAACTATGATATCTTAAAAGGAAAGAATACCTCCAACAGGAATATTCTTTCCTTTTTAACTAATTGTGCTTATTACAATAATCCTTTCTGTAAAAGGTATTCCGCAATCTGAACAGCATTGGTTGCTGCTCCTTTCCGGAGATTATCGCTGACGATCCACATGTTCAATGTGTTCGGTTGAGTCTCGTCTCGTCTCAGCCGTCCTACAAATACTTCGTCTTTTTCATGGGCATCCATTGGCATAGGATATTGTGCATTCGCAATATCATCCACCACCACTACTCCGGGCGCAACACTCAATAATGATCTTATTTCAGCAAGATCAAAATCATTGGCAAATTCAACATTAGCACTTTCGCTATGTCCGCCCATTACAGGAATACGTACTGTAGTGGCCGTAACACGGATACTATCATCCCGCATGATCTTTTTTGTTTCCAATACCATTTTCATTTCCTCCTTCGTATAACCATTATCAAGGAAAACATCGATCTGGGGAATAACATTCAGGTCGATTGGATATTTATAAGCCATTTCTCCCTGGACTCCGTTGCGTTCATTCATTAGCTGGTTTACCGCTTTCACTCCTGTACCAGTCACACTTTGATAAGTACTAACGACAATCCTTTTAATGCCGTATTTTTTATGCAGGGGATTCAGTGCTACCACCATTTGAATGGTCGAACAATTCGGATTAGCTATGATCTTATCATCACTGGTTAATGCGTCTGCGTTTATTTCAGGCACGACAAGTTTTTTTGTGGCGTCCATTCTCCATGCTGAAGAGTTATCGATAACAGTAATACCGGCTTCAGCAAACTTCGGCGCCCACTCCAGTGATGTACTGCCCCCTGCCGAAAACAACGCAACAGCTGGTTTTGCGGCAATAGCATCTTCCATGCTAACTACCTTGAATTTCTTTCCTTTAAATTCGATCTCTTTACCCACGGATCTTTCTGATGCAACCGGTATCAATTCGGTAACCGGAAAATTTCTTTCCGCCAAAACCTGTAACATTTTAGTGCCTACCAATCCTGTGGCGCCTACTACTGCGACTTTCATAGTTTGTTTCCCCCGCTTCTCCCAAGGAGAAGATTTTAATGAAAAAATAAAATTTATTAATTCCTGTTGCAACAATGCACAAAAAAGCAGGCCTTCCGTTTGGAAGGCCTGCTATACTTTTTATGTTATTACATACATAACGCTGCAAACCTTCCATCAGGAATGTTTCTTTATGCGTTTTGTATGTTTCATTATTGTCATGCTGCGCAAAAATAGGCTACCGCGTTATTCACTCCAAATAATCATTTACTATTTTTTGGAAAAGGATTTAGTAAATTAGGGAATATGAAATCATTACTGCTGCTGTGCCTGGCTTTTTTACTTACAAATGTTCTGTTGGCGCAAAACCGTTATGATGTAGTAATTGATGAAATCATGATCGACCCGTCTCCACAACTTGGCCTCCCGGCAAATGAATGGATTGAACTTAAAAATGCAAGCAACTCTCCCGTCAACCTCCAGGGCTGGCGCATCAGCGATGCAACAGGGCAAAGCGGAGCAATGCCAGAGTTCATCCTGGAACCGGGAAGTTTTGTAATCCTATGTACGGGCAGCGCGGTTGCGGGTATGTCGGGTTTTGGCAATACTCTTCCTGTTACAAGTTTTCCATCTTTGGACAATGATGGTGAGCTGTTATTATTGAAAGATGCCAATGGCATGATCGTTCATGCACTTAACTATTCATCGGCGTGGTATCAAAATGAATTAAAAAGAGAAGGTGGCTGGACCCTGGAGATGATTGACACACAAAACCCGTGTACGGGCGGCAGCAACTGGAAAGCAAGCATTCATTCCGTTGGCGGCACACCGGGAGCAAAAAATTCTGTCGATGCGTTGAATAACGACCAAACCGGGCCGCAACTTAAAAATGCATACACTACCGACAATACAACTATTGTGTTAACATTTGATGAACCGGTCGATAGTTTGAATGCTGCCGCAATTTCGCATTACGTAATAGATGGAGGTGCTTCTTTTTCCGGCGCAATACTCTTGTCGCCTTTATTCACCCAGGTTGAGTTGAAGACAAATGCACCGCTTTCTGCTAACACTATTTATAATGTTACAGTCTCGGGGGTTATTGATTGTAAAAGCAATGTTATTGGTTTAGTTAATAAAGCCAGAGTTGGACTGGCAGTCGATGCAACAACAGGAGAGTGTATTGTAAACGAAATTTTATTTAACCCCCGTTCTAATGCAAATGATTATGTGGAATTTTACAACAAAAGCAGTACGATACTTGACGCATCGAAATTATACATCGCAAATCGTAGTAGCACCGGCGTTGTCAGCTCAATTAAACAATTAAGCACGAGCCCCCTCTATGTTTTTCCCGGTGACTGTCTCGTTGTAACAGAAGATGCGGATAACCTGGCGTTGAATTACCTGGTCAAGAACACTGACGCAGTTTTGACACTTTCGTCACTCCCATCTTTTCCCGATGATGGAGGAACGGTTATTATGCTCAACCAGCAAGGCGATGTAATTGATGAGGTCTCATATCTCGATGACTGGCATTTTAAACTGATCGATAATCCTGAGGGTGTTTCGCTGGAAAGAATAGACGTTGAAGGTACTTCGCAAAGTGCGGATAACTGGCACTCTGCAGCATCTACTGCCGGGTATGGGACGCCCGGATATAAAAATTCACAATTTAAAAATCAACAAAACATCGTTGCCACCGTCGCCGTCACACCGAAAGTATTTTCCCCGGACAATGATGGCTTTGACGACATCGCGGCGATCCAATACAATACAGGTGAGCCGGGATACGTGGCCAATATTACCATTTTTGACGCGGCAGGACGGCCGATAAGAAATCTTGTACGCAACGGAGTGCTTAGTACTGCTGGTTATTGGAATTGGGATGGCCTTGATGACAAAGGGCAAAAACTGCCCGTCGGCACGTATATCATTTTTACTGAAATTTTTAACCTGCAGGGCAGAAAAGACAGGTTTAAGAATACGGTGGTCCTCGCCCGAAAATTAAATTAATACATCAGGATCTGACAACGTTTATCCGCTGTAAATAAATTAAAAGAGTGCAACAACACCGTTCTAATTTATTTAACGCAGGCTTTAAACCAGCTCAATCTCAAAATTCACCAGCTCTTTAAACTGCTGTAGTCTCCTCTCAATATCTTCTTTGGTAATTTCTTTCAGTCTTGTAGCTCCGAATTTTTCTACGCAAAAACTAGCCATAGCTGATCCTACGATAATTCCTCTTTTCATGTTTTCAAACGAGATATCGCCGGTCTTTGCCAGATGACCAACAAAACCACCAGCAAATGTGTCGCCGGCACCGGTCGGGTCAAATACATCTTCTAACGGAAGTGCAGGAGCGAAGAAAACATTGGTGCCATGAAACAACAATGCTCCATGCTCTCCTTTTTTTATGATCAAATATTTTGGCCCCATTTCAAGAATGCTTTTGGCCGCTTTCACCAAAGAAAACTGTCCGCTCAGTTGCCTGGCTTCCGCATCATTTATCATCAACAGGTCTACTTCTTTCAATACTTCTTCGAGGTCAGGCAAAGCAATCTCCATCCAGAAGTTCATTGTATCCATCACGATCAGCTTCGGCCTTTTTTTCATCTGCCTTATTACACTTAATTGTGTGGCAGGGGCAAGATTACCAAGCATCAAAAACTCGGCATCCTGGTATGTATCGGGGATCTTTGGATTGAAGTCTTCCAGAACATTCAGATCAGTGATCAACGTATCGCGGCTGTTCATGTCTTCATGATAACGGCCACTCCAAAAAAAAGATTTTTTATCCGGTACCAGTTCTACTCCGTCCAGCTGCACGCCTCTTTTCTTTAATTCTTCCAACTCCTCTTTCGGAAAATCGTAACCTATAATAGATACTTGCTGAACAGGTTTTACAAAATTGGATGCGGCATACGCTACAAAAACTGCGGAGCCACCGACTATTTTATCAATTTTTCCAAAGGGGGTTTCGATAGCATCAAAAGCCATGGTACCAACAGCGATCAGGGACATGTAAAGTGATTTAAGTTAACGTTTGAATTAAATACTAAACGCAAATTTGTCACTGCTATTTATTCTGCTGTATTGACAGACTATATGAGCTATGTGACCTTGCCTTTGTAATGGCGGCAAACCTACACGATTTTTTGACACTAAATGCAGTGGTGAAGAACGAATTAAACCAAATAC
>WUUC01111989.1_pt1 | contig 25231 bp, 54 predicted proteins | sample 6278441 | NCBI WGS metagenome assembly WUUC01 (sample SAMN13675441, study PRJNA597444) | soil metagenome | isolation source: soil | place: USA: Washington | collected 2017-10 | reverse complement strand
TGGTTGCGGGGATCCGGGCAGATGGCTTGGATGTGCAGTTGCGTATCTCCTCTTGGGAGGAGATTGATCGTGATGGCCATTTTGTGGCGCGTGTGAAGGACAGCAGCGGGGGTGACGGTAGGGTGGCGGAATTCGAACTCAGTTCGTGGCTGACACCCGCTGCCGTTGCTGAGATGGCTACTGTTCGTGAGAGCCAGCGTGAGTGGCTCTCACAGGTCGCGCAGAGTGCTGTGGCGGAAGATCCTGGGACTGAGTCTGTTGTTCCCGCGGAGACTTAGGATCTGAAGATGCCTCTTGCCCTGGTGCACATGCACCCAGACACCTACAAGGTGCTGGGTGTGTGGCTGTCCCCAAACCGGTTTGCATATCTGCACACCAAGGATGGCGGCGCTGCACGCACTCTGGGTCAGGAGATCATGGCGGCCCGGGGATCTGCTCCTACATGGGATGAGTGGGCTCGCCATCTTTCGGAGAAGACACCTACGGTCGCGCTGTGGCAGGCGATCCCTCGTAGCAACGGCGAGGAAGCTCGCCATGTGCTCGCACGTGCAGTCGCGCTAGAGGCGGTCGAGGAGCGCAAACGCAAGGAAACCAGTTAGCTTGCGCTGCTTGCTAGTGGTGTGCTAGTCTCTGGACATGTCGAAGCGGACGCGGTACTCGGGCTGCTGCGGTATGTGCGCCATGGGCAAGGGTCAGGTTCGTGGCCAGGGTTGGGCCGAGCGGGCTCACCTGGCGGAGAAGCGTTTTGTCGGCCATGATCGTCGCTTGCGTCGGGGTGAGGTTCCGTTCGACGCTGTGGGCGAGGAGCCGTTCTGGACGGTTCGCGAGGTTGTGGAGCTGCAGCGCGGTACTGAGCACCGTCCGGTGAATGCTGCGCCCCGGTATGACACCGAGGGCTTTCGTCTGTTCGAGGCTGTGGCCGAGGTGTGTGACACCTGCTCGGATTTCGAGGCGGGGAGGTTGGTTCCGGTCTCGTGGTGCCCGCTCGCGCTGGCCGCGTGGAAGGTCGAGGAGGAGAAGCTGTGGACACGCTGGTGAAGTACCCGCGCACGCTGCACCTCCCCTGGTCTCCGGGCGCTACCTCTGACGACAAGGTCATGTCGGACACTTCTGACCTGGATGGTGAGTTTCTCTGGGTGACGGAGAAGATGGATGGTGGAAATTTCACCATGACTAGCGAGCGTTGCTACTCGCGTTCTCCGTCGGCTACCTCCAACCCGTGGGATGGTCCTGCTCGCGCTGAGTGGGCCCGTGTCCGCATGGACATCCCGCCGGGCTGGCGGGTGGTGGGGGAGTCCATGCACGCGCGTCGTAGCGTCGCCTATGACAATCTGGAGGGCCCGTTCCTGGTCTTCGCTGTGTTCGACGATCGGGGCACGTTGCTCTCGTTCGGTGATGTGACGTCTTGGGCTCAGTTGCTGGATCTGCCCTTGGTCCCGGTGCTGTGCGCCACCATGCATCTGAGCGATGCTCATGCAGCGTGGGAGCGGTGTAAGCGTCAAGACATCAGCGAGGGCTACGTCGTGCGAGTCTCGGATGCCATCACCCCGGAGGAGTTCTCTCGTCGGGTGGGCAAGTACGTACGGGCGAATCACGTCCAGACCTCAGATGACTGGCGTCATCGTGATGATTTTGCTATCAACGGTTGGCAACGTCGGACTGGGTGATCTCATCATCTCGATGTAAGCTGAACCATGAGCTTCCGGAAAGCCGTGACGGCGGCAGCACTCACCGTCATGATGGTCATCGGGTCGGTATTCTTGGCCTCTCCCGCCTCTGCGACAGCGGGGGGCTATGACTACTGGGGTGTCCACACAATCAGGGACGTTCCAGTTCCCTCTGGCCAGTTGTTCGGCATCATCCGTGGGAACGGCCTGAATTGGTCGGAGGCGGGTGGCAGCTTCATCGCGGCGGGCAACCTCTGCAACTGGCACTTCTCGGTGGTCTTCTACGAGGGTGCACGTAGCAAGAACAATGCCACTGTGCTCGATCAGGAGAACCAGTCGACCTGCTCCCACACCGGCGCGTACAAGATCAGGAACGGAGACGGCGCTTCGATCTCAGAAGGATCGGTCTGCATCCGGCTGTATCGCGACTTCGGTAACGAGCAGCTGGGTAGCGTCTGTCACGGAATCTCAAAGTAGACCAACTCGGAACGGCCCCTGCACCAGCTTGGTGCAGGGGCTTTCGTGTTTTGTGGGTTTGGCAGATCTGCCGAAGCCTTATGCATGGACAAGCTTCGGTGCGTTATCGCTCCGTCTCCGGAGACGGACTGGAGAGAGTGCGACCCCGAGCTTCGGCTGTCCCGCAAGAAGCAGGGCCGTGTCTTTGAGAAGCACATTCTCTCGTTCGGCGATCTGATCCATCCAGTCACTGGGCAGAAGATCAAGATCGATGCTGACTTTGCGGAGAAGCTGCTCAAGAACTTTGACGATGGCGTTTGCGACATCGTTCAGGTTCCGCTGGCTAACGACAAGAACGAGCACGTCGAGAGCCCAGGGGCAAATCTCGGCGAGGTGCTGGGCGTCCGGGTGGATAAGGAAGCCGGAAAGATTTACGCCCAGGTAGATGCTCGTAAGAATGCTGACGATTTTGGTACCACTTATCTTGGTGCTTCAGCCTTTATGCATTTGAACTACACGAACACCAAGAATGGGCAGAAGGTTGGCCCAACGCTTTTGCATGTTGCTGTCACAAACCGACCATATGTGACTGGTCTGGATCCTTATGAAGAGATCGTGGCAGCGTCGTCCGAATACGAGGGTGAACCGGCGCTCCTCCAGATGAGCGCAGATAGCGATTCTGAGGAGGCAGCGCACGTGCGCACGCTTGAGGAAATTCTGGCCGAGCTGAAGGCCGACCACAACATCGACGTCGAGGCTCTGCGTTCCGAGCTGGGCACCGCTACCGAGAAGGTGTCGGCTACCGAGGCCAAGCTGTCGGCTGTCGAGGCGGACCTGGCTGCGAAGCCCGACGTCGAGGAGCTGGCCGCCAAGGTGAAGGAAGCCCTCGTGGGCACCGACGCCGCCGTGGCGCTCTCCAACAAGGACGGCGAGCTGGATGTCCAGACCGTGGTCGACGCAGTGGGCGAGCTGGCCCAGCAGAACGTGCGCCTGACATCGGCTGGCGAGCAGGCCATCGAGCGCATCGCCGCTCTGGAGAAGCGCAACACCGAGGCGGAGATCGACCGTCTGGTCGAGGGTGGCTACATCACCCCGGCCAAGCGTGATGTCTACCTGGACCTGGCGCTGTCGAACCGTGAGACCTTCGACGCTCTGCTGCCGGAGGAGCCGATCGTGGCTCTGTCGGTGGAGAAGGGTATCGCGCCGACGGCCGTCGAGTCGCAGAAGAAGGAAGTTGACGTGACGGTTGAGCTGGAGCGTCTCCTCGCCGGTCCTGCCGCGCAGTACCTGCAGAAGTAATCATCAGATCGCGGCAGCGACACTCATAGGGAGCTTTTGACCATGGCCGTGGAGTACGTCGGCAACATCATCCCGTCGCCCGGGTTTTGGAAGGGCAACGACTCGTATGACCCGGAGCTGCTCTACAGCGCTAACCGGTTCACGCAGAAGGGCGTGACGCTGGCTGCTGGTCAGGGCATCCTCCCGCTGGGCACTGTGCTTGCACAGCGCACCACGGACAAGAAGTGGGTCAAGTACGACAACGGTGGATCGGATGGCGCGGGCACCGCTCGCGGTTTCCTGCGCCGTGGCGTGGACACCGGTAGCGATGTCAACGGCATGGAGTACCAGGGCAACATCGTGATCTCGGGAATCCTCAAGCTCCCGATCATCACGGCTGCGGGCAACCTTGACTCGGCAGCTATCGCCGATCTCAACGGTCGCTCTGACGACAGCTTCGACACTTTCACCTTCTGATAGATGGATATGGCACCCCGGTCCGGGTCTTTGCAGGCTCGGGAGATCCGGACCGGGGTGCTTATCGCCAAAGTAGTAACTGCAGACACGATTCGAGCTAGCAGGATCACTGCAGGGGTAATTAGAGCAAGAAGCAATTAAGCATTACCAGGCCAGCTGGTTGACACCTTCGAGGTGTGGCGCAGGCCGGGGCTCGTTTATAGCGGGCTCGCTGACGAATCAAAAGAATCGTAAGCAGTCCCAGCTGGATTCCGGTGACTGCGTCAGCGAGAGAGGTGACAGCGTTGCCGGAAATCAGTTTGCTGGAGCCCACGGTCCTCATGGGGGTCGTGGAGAAGCTCAAGGCTCCGGAAAACCTGATCTTGAAGAACCGGCTGTCGACACAGCCGTGGCCGTACCCGGTTGCGAAGTGGGACGTTATCAAGGGTTCGCGAGCCGTCGCGAAGCCGAACGTGCCGAACTCCGAGGCACACATCGTGCCCCGGCTCGGTCGGAGCCAGGAAAGTGCTGCGTTCGTCTACCTTCGCGAGAAGAAGGTCTTCGAGCCCACCACGATCCACTGGATCCGGGAGCCAGGAGATCTGGCCGCCCGCAATGCTGAGGCTGCCGTTCTCCGGGAGATCAACGATCTCAACATCCGGTTCGACAACTTCATGGAGTTCTGCGCATGGCAGGCTCTGCAGGGCGCTCTGGTCTTCGACTACGACGACGTGCAGGCTTCCATCGACTACAAGTTCTCCCCAAGCCACAAGCCGACGGCTGCTACGCCGTGGGCCTCGGCTTCTGCTTCGCAGATCATCGCCGACATCCGCACCTGGAAGCGTCTGATCCAGCGTGACGGTCAGGTGCCCGTGCGTGAGGCCTTCTGCACCGAGAAGACCCTCTCGCTCATCTTCGACGCGTTTGCCCGCGACGGAAACGCTGCCGGTCTGATGAGCGACCGCATGAAGGACGAGTACTACTCGTCGGGCACCATGCCGGGCTTCATGGGTCTGAACTGGACGTCGACCGAGAGCGTGTATGAGGACGCTGCCGGTAACGAGACTATGTTCCTGGGTGACGGCAAGATCGTCTTTGCGAACCTGACCGACAACCGGCCGATGGAGTTCATGCTCGGCCCGTCGGCTGACGATGAGGCCCCCCGTGGCTTCACCGGTCGCTTTGCCAAGACTTGGAAGGAGAAGGATCCTTCTTCGAGGCAATATCTTCTGGAGCAGCATTTCTTGCCGGTGATCTACCGTCCAGAGCAAATTGCCGTGGCTAAGGTCGTCGCCTGATAGCAATAGCTGTCAGTCGGGTATGACTAGTTCATGACCGACGTAGTACCTGACACGGCCCCTCGTCGGAATCGGCGGGGGGCCGTTGTCGTTGTGGACGGAAAGTTAGAGTGTGCTACTTGCCTGCTGCTTAAGTCTGTTGAAGAGTTTTACAAGAAGCCTAGTAATAGGTCTGGTTACCACTCTTCTTGCAAGGTTTGTCACAATCAAGAATCCGGTGCTCGTTACGCAGCCCAGCCTCGTGAAAAGAAGGCGGGTTGGCGCATTCAGCATAAATTCGGCATCACTTGGGAGCAGTATCAAGAGATGCTGTTGGCGCAAGGTGGTGTCTGCGCTATTTGTAAGCAGGAAGAGCCTATGTTTCGCGGCGGACAGCGCGCAGCTCTTGCTGTAGATCATGATCACGCTTGCTGTTCCGGCGCCCGTGCTTGCGGTGCTTGCGTAAGAGCATTGATCTGCAGTCTCTGTAACCATGCCATCGGTGTGCTGGAGGGGCGCGGCATCACTGGCGCAGATCTGGACGCCTATATCGCGAGGCATGCGAAGCCCTAGGTGTGGCTCCCGGCATCTACGTGATCGAAGTACAGCGCGGCGTTATCAAGGTGGGCATGTCCAAGGACACCGACGCGCGCATTGCAACGCACCTACGTAACGCTCGTGGTCTGGGCCAAGACCCATACCGCTACACCGCGATCGAGGTCCCTGCCGAGCTACTCCGATCCGTGGAGCGACGCTGTCACGCGGCGATGCTGGCCTCGGGGGCGGAAGCCGCGCCGCGTTCTCCCGAGGTGTTCTCCGGGACGAACTTCTCGCTCGCGACGGCGATAGTGAAGTCCGAGTGTGAGGACTGCGTCGAGTACGAAGAGGCGATGGGGCGTCTCGGGTTGCTCGGTTCAGCGGCGCTGGAGGAGAGCCTGGGGTCCGCTGCCCGGGATGTCCGGCTGGTTGTGCGTCGATTAGTGTTGGGATAGCGCATCGTGGTCTCTTAACCCACGCGCGAAGCCTCCTGCATGGATCCCCTGCACCTAGCCCGGCGCGCTGCCCGCATCGCTGGCCTGTTCACGTTTGTGACACTCATGTGGATGATCGGTCAGTTCGCGGCCGGTACAGGTTGGTTGGATTCGGTGGGGCTGGTCGGCGCCGGGTTATCGGGGCTGGCTGTGCTTGTCGCGGTGGTGGCGTGTCTGTGGGGTCTGTGGCAGCGCAGCCGGGTGCCGCGTCGTCACGCGCTGCGTAATTCGAAGACCTAGGACATGGCTGAGGTATTCGATCGAGCAGCGATCTCCCTGGAGGTCAACGACCAAGGCGAGAAGGGCTGGCGGTGTCTGTCCTGCTATCGCGCCGGGCAGCCCTCCTACTTCTCTGAGTTCGATGGGCAGGAGGAGGCGGAGGCGTTCGCCGCGGAGCATCAGCGCACCGTGCACGCGCCCAAGCCCGCACCGCCCGGGTCGGGCAAGCCCGCCGAGGCTCCGGGCCCGGACGCGGAGCCACCCACCCCGGCGGCATGACTCCCGAGCAGCTCGCCCAGCGCTTCCACGAGACCTACGAGAGACTCGCCCCCACCTTCGCTTATGAGACTCGTCCGGACTCGGCGGTGCCATGGGAGGAGGTCCCTCCGCGGAATCGGGCGCTGATGATCGCGGTGTGTGCGGAGATCCTGGCTGATCTCGGGTAAGATCTGGGTGCCTGGTGTTAGCTGGTCTGAAGGGCGTGGTGTTTGCCGCACCGCGCCCTTCGCTATGTCGGGGTAGAACGTCGACATGGATGAAACCCTCGATCCCGCCCAGTTGGCTGCCGCGGGAGTCGACAAGCTGATGCACGATTCGGAGTATCACGCCAAGCTTCTGCGCGAGGCGTTGAATATCGGTACGGCATTGCTGATCTCCCGGGTGCTCGTACCCCGTCAGCTCATCAAGCTTTCGGTCGCGCTGCAGGAAGCTGGGTTTCGGGTACCGGTTTTGACCCACGATCAGGCACGGGCAATCTGGCGTCCGGCTATGATTCTGGTCGGCGCGCTGGCGTACCGCTTGGAGAAGTCCCCCCGACGCGCCACCCTGGAGGAGGCGCGTCGGATGCTGGGGCTGCCCGAGACGCTGCGCCGGGTGAAGTAGGAGGCTGCCATGGTGGAGAACGCACGCAAGAAGAAGCGTGTGCGTGCCTTGATGGCGGAGCTGGGTGTCAGCTACACCCGCGCGTTGCACATCTATGAGCAGCGGCAGGCGGAGCGTCGGGAAGCGAAGCCCGAGCCGGAACAGGCTGTCGCCGATCAAGCGCCCGATCCCGGGTAGGATCTGGGCACCTTCCTTTGGCGTCGGACCCGTGGGGAGATTGCTCCACCTGCTAGGCACGCCAGGAGGCGAGCACCAATCCAGGTGCTCGCCTCTTGTGCTGTCCGGGTAGAACTGCTTCATGGCAGCAACAGAGCTTTCACAAGAGTTGTGGAATCAGAATGGGCGAGCAATTCGCCGAGTAATGTCGGCCCTGCAGGATTGCGGTCGCGCCCCCAACGGGGCCATGTCGGCGCAGACGTTCCGGGATCTGCACGAGGAGGTCCGGGATGCCGCCCAGGAGCTGGCGGACGCGGAGGCGGCAATCTTGGATGCGGCAGGCCTGTCATGAAGCTTCTGGTGCTGCGGTTCGCTAGCGGTAATCCTGAGTACGTCGTCACTGACCAGGTCGCCGAGGACATCGTGCAGGCGCTGGAGTACTGCGTGGAGCATCCTAACGAGTCCGATCTGATCAAGATCGAGGATCAGCCCAAGGACGGCTGGAGGGTTGCTGGGGAGTCGACACGATTTGGGGAGCCGCGTAATCGTTCCGGCTCGCTGGGCGTGGTCCGCTTGCGTTCGGTGGAGTGCATCCGGGTCATTCCGCTGGTGCGCGCCGAGGAGGCTGACAATGCCTGACTACACGACTGCGGATGCGCAGCGTGCGGCTGTTGCTGCGGGCAGGCGCTACAACGCCGCGTGGGATGCACTGTGCCGCGCTGGTTCGGCGATCCCGACTCCCAAGTTTTTGCTGCTGCACGAGGAGATCCTGGAGGCGGCGCAGCAGATCGTGGCTGCCGAGACGGAGGTCGTCGAGTACGCGCGTAAGGCCTGGCGAGAGATGCAGGAGCGCTGAGCGGACAGGTGTGCATATGAAGGCGACGCTGGAGGGACGTAACTGAAGCGAAGACCAGTGTATGGGTGATTCGCTGGGATTCGATGACGATCAGTACACCTGCCCGTTGTGTCGAGATCTCCCGGTCGGGGACCTCGCTGAGGCCTATGAACATCTGGCGGACGTGCACGGCATGACCTTGGAACCGTTGTCTCCGGGCGTGCCGTGCCCTCCGCATACGTTCGTACCGCTGGCGAGCTTCTGGCGTCGTGAGGCGAAGTGCCGGACCTGCTCGCATGTGCGCGACAGCGTGTGTCACATGTTCGCTGGGTAGAAGATTGACATGCGCAACGACAAGCTTCGGTTGACTTCTCCGCGGTGGTTGGAGTCGGTAGACACCGGTGGCATGTTCAACTCAACGGTGGCGGTGTATGAGGATCCGGATGGCGGTCCGTTGCCGTTCCTGGCGGTAGCACGGGGCGCGTGGGGTGCTGGCGGCCAGGCTCGTCGCGCCACCTTGGAGGAAGCCAAGGAGCGTGCGTGGGAGCTGCAGAAGTTGATCGGGTAATCGGTCTATGCGCACCGTGTTGTCACGTTGTGTCGTCAAGGCGTTTCATGGCCTGGACCTGCAGGGTTGTCCTGTTTAACGTGGTGTGCGGCTTCTCTGAGATGGATCTGCGATGGCTCGGTCAGGCGCATCGATCGGAAGCTGGCGTGGAGAGGACCCGGGTCTTTTCATGTGGGTAGGAGCTGGACATGGCATTTGCTGTGTATGCCCGCCTGGGCTGGTCTAACCCGGACACCGGTCCGGCGAACAAGCGCCTGTACGCCACCGATCAGGGAGACTCTCCTCGATGGGCGAAGCCCCGTGCCCGGGTGGTCGAGGATGCGCTGGAGGAGCATGGCTGCTACGAGGGCACTCGGGTGCTGGTGATCGCGCTGGATCGCGATTTGACGCAGCCGGAGTTGGAGCAGTGTGCTGTGGCATGTTTGGAGTCGATCGAGGACATCCTCGGGTAGAAGCTGACATGTCTCAAACGCTGCAGCAGTGGTTGGATCGCCAGAGCGAGGTCCCTGACGGCAACGGCTATGACGCTCTGGAGACCCCCGAGTGGGATCGTTCCGAGCACCCTCTGCTGTTCGACACCATTGCGCACTACCTGGACCTGCGTGAGGCCTTCAACCGGAAGGCCGAGCACATCGTCGCCATGATGGATGAGCTGGATTGGCAACCTGTGTAGTGGGTAGGACAGGTCGACAGCAAGACACACTCTTTGGAGGCAGTAGTGATCAAGGGACTGGACCTGACCGGCGTCAAGCAGCAGCTCATCCTCGCGGCGTTCTTCATCGCGGGCTACATCGCGGGCGAGCTGGACGGCCCGTGGTTCTTCATCGTGCTGGTCGGTTCGATCGGTGCGTTCATCTACCGTCGCCGTCAGATCAAGGCGCGCGAGCAGGCTGCCCAGATCGCCTAACGGGGTAGGATCTGAGGGCCCTGGCGGGCTCTTGAAGGCGGGGCTGAGTTCCGATAACTCAGCCCCGCCTTCGTGTGTACTGGGGGTATGACACGAGCATGTTGTTCATCGTCACGATCAAGGAGCCGAAGAACCCGGCCCATAACCCACACGCCAAGGTGACCTCGTCGTGCACCCTCTCGGAGGCATGCACGGACTCGACGGGTGAGCACCACAGCCTGTTGGTGAACGCTCCTGACCTGGACACCGCGCTGAAGTACTCCCGGAAGCGGTGGTCTCACGTCACCCGGGTGGAGATGGTGGACGAGTTCCACAACACCGGGAAGGCGGAGTCATGAGCTACCTGGACAGGCTGGTGTTCGTGGACTGTGAGGCGCGCGGGCCGTCTCCGATCAATGGCACGTTGACGGAGTTCGGCGCGGTGCACTTCAGCACGCGCCAGACTTTCTACGGGCAGCTGTTCGAGTCGACCCCGGATCCGCAGAACCCGGCAATCCCTCTGGTAGGCAAGCGGTTGCGGGATGCGCGCACCGTGGGGCTGAGCCTGGTGATGTGGCTGCAGCTGACACTGCCCAAGGACGTGCGTCCGGTGTTTGTCTCTGACAACCCGGCGTTCGACTTCATGTGGATCGCGTGCATGTTCGATGAGGGCGCCCTGGGCAATCCATTTGGCCACTCGGGTCGGCGGATCTCGGACTTCTATGCCGGGTTGCTGGGCAAGTTCGAGCGCACTCAGGGCTGGAAGCGGCTGCGGCAGACCGTGCACGATCACAACCCGGTCAATGACGCTATGGGTAACGTCGAGGCGTTCGCGCGCTTGCTGGAAGGGGAGCGGTGATGGGATTGACCCAGGTCATGGAGAACGTGCAGGAGCAGCAGACCAAGATCGCTATGGCACTGACGGCGTTGGTTGAGTTGCAGCCGGTGCACGGAATGAATCTGATCGAGCCTGAGCAGCTGCATTCCTTCGTGCTCAACCATCGCGAGATGACGGAGCAGGTAGCGATCTTGGATGCAGCGTTGCGAGAGATCAGCGCTGTGTTGGTATCGGTTCCGCATCTGCGTCCCTACACCACAGGGTAGAATCGCATCATGTCTATGACTCTGGAAGAAGCCAGTATAAAGTCAGCTGAAGTCATCAACGTAGCTATGACCGTTGGGGACTCGGCTACGAAGATTGCCTATGGCAAGTACACCGAGGCTTTCTCAGAACTGAAAGATTCGACCGCGAAGATTCAAGCTCTGATCAAGGAGCTAGAGACTGACTTCGAGGGCTTCTATGAGCGTTGATCCGGTGTTCATCCGGCTTGCTGAAGCCGTGATGACGCATGCTGAGAAGCATTACGAAGATGGCGGTTGGGATGTCATCGTCGAGTGCTGGACGATCGACATGCTTGCTGAGAATTTCGTGGAGTATCCGCCGGATCCTCTGACCGAGGATGCTGCGATCGAGCAGTGGCGTACCGGTGCTGTCGCGGTCTGGCAAGACCGCGAGGCGGATGCACGGAACTCGGCGTTCTGACTCGAAGGCCCTGTTATGGCCTCTGTCATCTACATCGAAGAGCGGAAGCTCAAGGGTGCGCATCTGACCGTGTCGGTGGAGGTGCTGGGCAAAAGTGATGTGTCGGATATTGAGTTGGAAGCAATTCTGTACGAGATGTCTAACCACGTAGTGGTTCTTCTGCAGACCATGATTTTTGGTAAGTCTGATGGGTAGAACGCTTGCGTGACTAAGCGCGCAGCTCATGAGCATCGGTTTGTCCCGCTGCTCAGCCCCTCCGGGTACTGGGAGTACCGCCCGCTGGGCAATGGTCCTCAGTTCCCCTGGTACTGCCTCGGCTGCAGCGAGGTGCTGTGGCTGCGCTCGGATCAGGCAGCTGATAAGTCTCTAGTTGTGTTCGCAGATCGCATCCCAGACCCGGAGTCTTGATCATGGCATTGACGATTGAAGAAGCACAGGCCCTTGTGCAGACCATCATCCAGGACATCGCAGGGCTGGAGGAGTGCCGGGTTGGTCTGGAAAAGGGTAGCTACACGGATGCTTTGGAAAGGGCGAAGCCCTGCGCTGATCGCATCGTGAAGAACGTCGATGCCCTTGACGGGTTCTTTGGTCGGTGATGGCTGACACCACTCACGCCTGTCCCGGCGGGTGTACCTCCCGGGTTCCTCGGAATCGTTTCGCCTGCGTACCGTGCTGGCGTCAGTTGCCACGTGATCTGAAACTGGGCATCACCGGCAACTACGGCAAGGATGCTGATGCGCATTTTTCTGCCATGCAGGATGCCAAGCGCTGGTATCGGGAGAATGTAGCGTGAGTTATGGTCAGTTCCGTTGGCGGCTCAGCGACTATCACGTTGGTGAGCACTGGTCTGCTTGGCATGAGCTGGTGGGCTTGTGTAGCGCCTGCTGCTGCGGCCCAGGTCCGGTGCATGGTGAGCACGCCGAGCTGATCGGCTTCGTCGACGACGATGGTTACGGCACCTGCCATGAGGGCCTCAACCCCGATGACCTGGAAGAATGGGACGTCGTGGAGTACCGCGATGGGGGTAGGACGTCCCCATGACTGAGGTGACAGGCGAGGATGTTCTGGCTGTGCGAATCGAGGAAGGTGACTCGGGCGCAGCAACCGTCCGAGAGTTCTTCGTGAAGCTGGCTGCTGAGGTGTGGCACGAGGGTGAGGGCTTCTCTGGTAAGCGTCCCTTCGGCAACAGCGGGTGGGAATATGAGATCTTCCAGGCTCTGGGGTCTGCGGGTCTCATCGCTGTCCGCGAGGACAGGTGGGGCGATCACGAGTACGACCTGGATCGAGCCAACGACTTGGTGAAGCTTGCTCTCGTCGCGTTGGCACACCCTGAGTCAGGGTAGTAACAAGACATGATTGAGGAAGCTGAGCTGAAGCGGTTTGCAGCGTGGGTGTCCGAGACGGCCTACCTGTTCAAGGACCAGATTTCATTGCCTCGTGAGGAGTCCATCCTGCACGTCCTCATGGACGTGATGGTCAAGCGTAAGCAGATGCTGGATATGCGTGCGGAGGGCGAGTGGGGTATCGCTGCCTTGTACGCGGCAGAGGCCCAGACTTACGGCTTGAAGGCGGTGCTGTTCGCGGGTTTGAATGCACGGTTCGGTGACGAGAAGTTCGATCTGGAGCAGTGGCGTCAGGTGAAGGCGTTCATGAATGTGGGAGTAGAACGGACGAATGTCTGACTCTCCCGTAAGGCTCATCGCGGCGGCCAAGGCTGAACGTCCCGGAGTGGTCTATCACGTCTCTATCGAGGTGCTTCCAGGTGCGAGTGAGTTGCCTGACCCGGGTGAGGCTTTGGAGGTACTGAGTTCGTTGTCTCGGGACGTCTGCAGCCCGTTTCTGGAGTCTTGATGAAGAAGCGAGATCACTCTCTTGCTAACCCGGTAGTCGGTCCTCCGTTGGAGGTCGATCACTGGGTTTATCATTCTGGGTTCTACGATGGTCCGCTGTCTGGCATGGTGGAGCTGACAGACGGACGCCAGCTGTGGGCTGCAGTGGCGGAGGAGTGTGGCTGCCCGTCCCCATGCGCCTTCTACCGCCGGTATCAGCTGTATGTGCTCTCTCCGTTTGCGGCGTTGCAGGAGGCTGAGCGACACGCGGATTTTCGCCGCTGGGTGGGCACACACGCGGACTTCTACAAGGTGGCGGGGGAGTGGCGTCGCCGTATCGGTAGCACGCATAACCAGGGTCTGTGGCAGCGGTACTACGACAAGTGGTCGTGGCGAGACGCACATCGACGCCACGAAGGAATGTTGGTCAACGCGGAGCCCGTGGGTTGGTTTGAGCGGTAGAAGTAAGACATGAACACCTACGTGCTGAGCGATGACATCCAGGGCCGTCTGTTGAACTGGAAGTTCAACAGCGCCGCGCGCTACATGCGCGAGGAGATCGTCCGTGGCGCTGATATTCCGGAAGAGGTGCAGGACACCATCCGTGCGCTGGACACGACCTTTGGCAACGTCGGATGGTTCGACGGCGTCATGTCGGACATCGTGCGTGCAGCGGTGTGGTACCTCGGTGTCTACGACGAAGGTGAGGGGTAGGACGCCTGCATGTATGTCGTGCTGATCGAAGACCGTCATTCCGAGCCGGATGCTCAGCTCTTCTCGTATGAGTACACGGCGGTGCAGTTTGCTCGTCAGGCCGCAGCTCACGATGGTGACGCGGAGGTCACTGAGTACCCCATCACTGAGGCCATGCGTCAGCAGGGATGGCTCTACTACGCGACCTGGTCAGATGAAGGCGATTGCGTCCGGGTCATGTATCGTGAATTGGACGGACAGGTGCGGTGATGGATTCACAACGTGGAGATACCCGCCAGTTGATCGAAGGCGATGCGCAGGAGATCGTGGATCTCCTGGCTGAGAGTGGGTCTCGCCGCGTTGACCCAGAGTTGTGGGCTCAGATTGCCCAGGCCGCGCATCGCATTGTGAGGCGTGCGGAGGGCTATTCCGACTACCTGACATCGGTTCGCCCGCATGGGTAGAAGCAGAGAGTGACTGAACAGAAGTTGAGTGAGGCCCACGATAGGATTCGCAGCGATGCTGAGGTTGCCTATGAGTCTGCGCTTCGTGCGGAGGGCCTGACTCGCGAGATGTCGGTGCGCATCCCTGCACACGCTCCTGGATGGCGGAAGTTGCAGGTGGCGTGCTATCAGCTGGGTCAGGCGTCGCTGGCACTGGAGACGACGCTCATTGTGCTGGCTGCGGCGATGGAAGAGCTGGCGGAAGCTGCGGAGTCGTGAGCACCCGGGTCCCTAAGAATTCTGTCTCGAACATGCAGGCTCGGACGCTGCCGTGCCCCAAGTGCAAGGTGGGCGTTGGGGATCCTTGTGTGCGCGTGGAGACTCCCAAGTATGAGTCCTCGTTTGCGCGTAGGTTCAATCCTCGTGGGCGTGAGCTGACGGTGGTGCATCAGGAGCGTCGTGACGTCTTCCGCGCTTCGCTGGGTACGACAGGGGATCAACAAGACGGATAGGTGAGTCTTCATGGACATGTCGTTCAGTTTGGTTCGGCTCTGCCTGGGCCTTCCGACGGAGGAGGGAGCGACTACGTGGGGTTATGCCCTGAGCGGTCAGACAGGAATGGACACCGCAAGCGTCCATAACCTGCTTCAGCAGATGGTTGCTGAAGGTTGGGTGGAGATTCGGACCGAGACTCGCGCGGAGAAGCTGCAGACGGAGAACGCCTCGCGCCCTCCTCGTCGCCTTGTGTTGTTGACGCCTGAGGGTCATAGGCAGGTAGCTCGCGTTCTTCGCTTGGCTCGCTACGACAGTCGGTTTAGTGCCTTGTTCTCGAATGCAGCTGCCCGCTAGTCTGGTTGGACAACCATTCGTAGTGCACCGAGTGGTCAGGGCGTACGAGCGAAGGCCAAGCCACGACGCCTAGGCGGCAGGGCCGATTGGCGGAGCAAGGGTTCGATTCCCTCCGGCCCTGCCGCTGAGCTACCGAAGGACTTGTTGTGGAGCATCGGCTGCTGCGCGTGGACCATGTAGGCCCCTTCCGGCGTCCGCACTGCTCATGTGGGACGTGGGCCTGGACCCTGACACGAGATGAAGTCTCGAAATGGATCCGCGCATATCGTCTTCACCCTGGCGAGAGTGCAGCGGTGCTGGCTACGGGTATGAGACATCGTGCAGACCCTCAACTTCTCGCCCGTATACACGCTCGCCACGGATTTGATGAGCTTTGATCGGGCTGACACGAATCGCTGGTTCGCAGAGATGTTCGGCCCAGAGGATGAGTGGACAGATTGTGGCGGGCAGACCATTGATCCACCTTGTGGTGGTTGTCAGACGTGCCTTGTGGCGCAGGCAGACTATGCTTATCCTGCGTTCGATCACTTCGTGAAGTTGGCGGCGATCTGGCTGATCTACTGCGTTCGTTAGGAGACACATGGCTCGGATGCTGTCCCGGGTTCGGGGCTCGCAGTGTCCGGATTGTGCAGCTCCGCCTGATGTGGATTGTCGGGATCGCGGCAAGGCGAAGCGGACCATGAAGCGCGTTGAGGATCGACAGTGGCGCAGGCAGGCTGAGGAAGACATCGAAGACGCGTATCGCGCGTACATAGAGTGGGTGATCGGCCCTCGTTCCTAGTGAACGAGGGCCGTTTTTGATATTGCATCCGAATACACTCACATGCTCACAAATAACTGGGTCGGAAGCCTGATCGGTGGCGTGATCTGCCTGCTGATCGCCTTCCTGGTCCCGCCGTACCTGCCTGCTCCGGCCAGTTCCATCATCTACATCCTGGGGCTCATTGCCGGAGTCATCCTCATCATTTTGGCGATCGTTGCCCTCGTACGAGGAAGAGGCGTATAGCCTCATTTTCGGTCGAAGTCCTCACAGGAGCGCTGGATAGCGCTGTCCGCCTGAGGAGGGCATGTCATGAAGTACTCCAAGTTGGTCATGCAGGTTGTGGTGACCGTGGCTGCGGCCGTTGTTGCGGCTCTGACCGGGGACAACCTCGTCAGCTCGGTGGAGTGGGTCAACGTTGCCATTGCTGGTGTGGGTGCAGCAGCGGTCTTCGCGGGTCCGAACATCCCCGGCGCCGCGTACACCAAGGCAATCCTGGCTGCGCTCGCCGCGATCCTGATGATCCTGGTCTCGGCCATTACCGACGGTCTCCAGACTGTGGAGATCATCCAGATGGTCATCGCTGCTGCCGGTGCGGTTGGTGTGTACGCAGTCCCCAACCGCGGCCAGGAAGTCTCTTACGACGACCCGGGCGCGGTTGAGCAGCTCGGCTAATTCCGATTTAAGGAGCACACAAGATGCCTGACGAGAAGCCTGTAATTCGTAAGGCCACTCCTCCGCCTTCCGCCCGTACCCCGGGTGGTTCAGCGAAGGCTCGTGGCGCCGTTCCTCCTCCCGAGGCTCCTGACGTGGTGGCCTCGACAGAGCCAGATGATGATCTGGCGGATTACATCCAGCCGATCGATGAGAACGCTCCTGCAGGCGGGGCGGTTGCTACGAATCCCGATGAGCCGGGATTCAACGTTCCGCCGATCAATACCTCGAACACGGGCCAGGCTGAGACGCTGACTCCTTTGACGCCTACCTCAGCGGATTCGGAGCTGGTGCTGCAGCTTCGTGGTGAGTTGGCTCGTGCAGAGGCTCGACTGGCAGGCCGGGAGGCAGACCCCAGCAATTGGTCGGTGGCTCCTGCTCCCCGCACGTTTGCCAAGGGCGAGACCGTCCTGATCCACGTGCGCCGCGACGGGTTCACCGCCAACGGCCGGGTGTGGTATCAGGGCCAGGAGCTGGAGTTCACGGTCGGCGAGCAGAACTACAAGGACACCCTCGATCGTGAGGGCAACTCGTGGTTGCAGATGTCGGAAGCCGATCAGATGCGTCGCTACGGCGAGGTGATGTTTGGGCACGGTCCATGGCCTGGTGAGGTCTGGGAGGACAAGCGTTCTGCCTCTCAGGAGCAGCAGCGTGGCCGTAAGGCTCCCACCATCACGCAGATCACTAACGTTGGATCGTCTACTCGCGTGTAGGGAGTTAACCCGTGGACACGGGCTTCACAGAGATCGACTTGGCCAATTTCACTGGCCGACCTCCTGAGTACTACAACTCCAACTTCGTGATGGAAGCGTTGGCTCAGGCAGGCGATCTTTTTGAGCTGGCCACGGAACGCACCGAGTTGCCGACGGAAGGCCTGGCGGGGCGCATCGCTGCGCGCGGTGTGCTCGCCATGGCCGAGGCCATTTTTGAGGGCAATAACTATCGTGACCTGCGGGCTTCGCCGTTCAAGACGGAGACCATTGGTTCGTATACCTACACCCTCGCTGAGGGCAGCGTCCTCGCCGGAATCCCTACCGGCATCTCATGGTTTGATCTTGCGGTTGATCGGCTGGCATTGTCGACGCGGACGTCTATCTCTAACCGTTCTGTGCACGCTTTCCAGCGTCCTGGTGACACAGGCTCGATCGGCGGACACGAGAGCTTGATCGGCCCCGCGGATACCGAGGAGTTCCGCCAGGGTCCGGCATCGTATGGCGGCAACGGAGGTGTGCTCGGGTGATCACCCCGTGGTTGCTACCTTCCACGGTCCGCCTTCTCCGTACGCAGAGCCAGCTGGTCGACGGCGTGTTGACGAGCATCTGGGCTCCGGTCCCGGGCATGGAGCGGATTCGGTGCCGTATCGAGGTGGGGTTCTACCGGCCCGGTAAGGACATGCCCATGCCGGTGCAGGCTGGCCGTGCCCCCGATCGACCCGCTGTGTACTGGTGTGCTCCGGGCACTGATTTGCGCCCTGGGGATCACATGGAGTGCCTGGAGGGTCCGGTGCTGGGAACGTGGCAAATCCGCACAGCGCCCGATAGGGCCCAGAACATGCGGCACCTGCATCACCTTGAGGGTCAGTGCATCGAGGTGGCTCCCAGTGTTGCTTCGGGAGCGGTGTCGGGGGCGCAGCCATGAGCCTGTATCTCTACGTCGATGTGAGCGAGTGGCTGGATGCCCTCGATGCGCACGAGGGCCCTGGTGAGGAGACACTCGTCGAGCTGTCACGCACGCTGGCTGCAGGCTTTGCGGAAACCCAGGCCCGAGTACACGTGGTCACCGGCTCGCTGAAGGCGTCCGGCCGAGTACGTAACTCTCGGGATCATGACAGTTGGGAGGGTGAGATCACCTACGGTGGTCCAGCTCCCGGTATGCCTCATCCATATGTGCGATATGCTCGTCAGGAGTTTGGCCGCGGGGCTGAGCACGATGCGATGCTGAATCTGGATCTGTTGCGCGAGGACTTCCTACACGCCATGGGAGCTACCGTGCGTGCGAGGTTGCAGTCGTGACACTTCCGAATAACGTCTTCTCGCTCACCGCAGCTACGGACCTGGCAACGGCCGCTCAGCGCAAACTTGTGTCCGTTCCCAGCGTTGTTGAGCTTTTGGGGTCGTCTGTTCCTCCGGAGCCTGCTGGGGTCTGGCTATTCGTCCGCGAGCTACAGACGTCGCAGGTCGAGGGTTCCGGTAAAGCTGCCGTGGTTGTTCGTGAGGAGGGCGGTTGGACACGTCCTAACCAGCACAACACTGCTCGCTTTCCACGCCTTTCTGTTGAGATCTTTGCGGATTGTTCACGTGATCCGTTGGGCAATATCATTCGAAGAGACGCGGAGGCTCGCGCCCGAGCAGTGTGGGAGCGCTTCCAGCAGGTTTTGCACCGTGTTGATGCTTTTTCCGAAGTGTGGGGCTCCACGCCGTATGACCCGGGCGTTCGTGTCTGGGGATCCCAGCTGCAGTCGTTCCCCGATGCTTTTGGCATTGCGGACTGGGAGGGCGGAATCCGCCTGCAATCTTATTACGGCCTTAGCACAGGATAGGTCCAGATACCTTGAAGGTACTCCTGTCGTGCCCAGTCAATAGTCAGACTGGTTACGGAACCGATGGCATTGAGCTAGCACAGGCGCTGATGGCGTGGGGCGCGGATGTCTATCTGCATGCGAGCGGGATTCACCCGCCCCTGCCTGCGGATGTAGCAGCTCTGCTGACCAAGCCAATCCCCAAGCATGTGGATCTGTTCATCAGCCACCGATGCCCGCAGGAGATTGCGCACTCCCCGGAGTCAGCTGGTTTGTATGCCACATCGACGATCGCCTTGGCATGGTCGATGTGGGAGTGGGATTCTCTCGACAATGTCGATGAGATCAACCAGGCCAACTGCGAGCATGCCTTCCGGGTCCGAGATCACCTGACGCAGGCGTTCTCCCGGTTTGACGCGGTGTTGGCCTATGACGAGGTCTCCAAGCAGGCGTTGTCTCCGTATGCCTCCCGGATTCACGTGCTGCAGGGCGGCTGTGAGCCTCTTGCTCCGATGCAGCGCGACTGGCAGGCATCGCCGTTTCGGTTCCTGATGCTGGGCGCACTCTCGCATCGCAAGAATCCGTTCTCAGCCATCACCGCGTTCAAGGAGTTGCGTGAGGCGGGCGAGCTGGCCGATGCGCAGCTGGTGCTCAAGACCACGTACGGTGGCCTCCACCCGGCAATGGAGCAGTGGTGCCCGGGTCTGAAAATCATTGGTGAGGTCTGGCCGGTCGAGGCCATCCATGAGCTGTATCAGCAGTCGCACGTGCTGTTGGCACCGTCGTGGGGTGAGGGCAAGAACCGCCCCGCAATCGAGTTTGCTTCCTCAGGTGGCGCAGTGGCTGCGACGTACGTCGGCGGACATGCGCAGTGGATGGCTCCGGAGTACTCCTGGCCGCTGGCCTTCGATATGGAGGAGACTTCTCCAGGCGCGAGAGCGGCTATCGTGCGCCAGGAAAGCCTCAAGGAGACCATGCTCGCCCTCTACACCGATCGCGCTGAAACCGCTAAGCGCGCGGCTGTGGCGGCTCGGGTGCTGCCGGGGATGGTCTCGTGGGAGCGCGTGCTGGAGCGCCTGCAGGAGTGCCTGAAGACTTTGCCGGGCGATCGAGGCTCGGAAGTGGCGTCTCTGATGCGCTCTTGTCGGCGTAGTGCTGAGCCGGTAGCGGATACATTCAAACGTCTGTCCCGTATGGGTGCTCTCGATGGAGGTCGACGGTGACCTCACCGGGCGGAGTGATCCCACCGCGACAGCCGATGTTTGCTCTTCTCGTTCGCGGTGAGTCGGTTTTGGTGGCAACGCAGCTACGCAGACTGTCAGCTGTCGAAGTTTTGGACATGCCAGTGGATAGCGTTCGCGAGGTCGAGCTTCGTTGTCCTGTTGGTCCCCGCAAGCTGTTTGCGAAGCTGCGCCTCGCTGGCGAGTCCGCCACGGTGACTCCAGAGAATCTCATCGAACTGAGTTGCCAAGATTGCAGGCGACGTCTCCGCAATGAGAACCGCGATGTCTCCCTGGTACTCCACCGCTTTGACATCATCGGTGATCTCATCGAGACAGTTGTAGTGGATCGTGAAGCCTCGTGAGTATGGGACTCGCTCAGAGCCTTTGATCGACAAATTCATGCGGCGTGTGGATCAGCAGCCGGATGGACACTGGCGTTGGACTGGACACCTGACTCGACAGGGTTACGGTCGGTTTTCGTTGAAGGTCGCGGGCAAGAACAAGACAGTTGCGGCGCATCGCTGGTTGTTCGAGCACCGGGTGCGCCCGCTGGGGCCCGATGAGCAGTTAGAACGTCATCCTGATCGCTGCTCGGTGCGTTCCTGCGTGCGCGCGGAGCACTGGCGGGTCAAGCTCCCGGGTTCTGGCTCTCTGGCCACCCGTGATGAGTGTCGTAAGGGGCATGTGTTGGCGGAGGTGGGCGTCCGCGTAGATGAGCGCGGGACCTATCTGTGCCTGGCGTGCGAGAAGATCAAGCTCAACAAGTCGCGTGCGTTGTTTTTCCAGCGTCGTGCAGCTGCGTGCGCTAGGCAGGGGCTGGAATTTATCGTCTGTGTCAACAACCACCGGTTGGACTTGGACGGTGCTCTTTCCAAGAACGGTACATGCAAGAAATGCAATTCTGAATATGCTCGGTTGCAGCGAAGCAGAAAAGCTGCTGCTCGCTCGGGAGCCGAAGATTCCCTCTGACAAGTTAAGTGTGGTCCCACCGAAGCACCAAGATGCACGGGATCCCTATGAGGGGAATCTTTGATGCCGTCTACCGGCGTATTCGAGGCATTCAGTGTCTCACATGCTGCCATCCTCGATGGCACGTCCGGCGCTGAGGCTGCGGACATCTATGGTGTGCGTGAGGGTTCGGTTTCGGTCGACTCTGACAGCTACGACAACACCGGTGATGACGCGGTGCTGTCGAACTGGTTCTGGTTCAACTACGCCGAGGTCACGATCTCTTCGGGATACGTGCCCTTCAACGTCATTTCGCTGCTGACCGGCGCCCCGGTGTCTTCGACTGGTGACACGTGGAGCATGCCGATCTGGACGCAGTCCTCGCTGAACCAGCAGCCGCGTCCGGTCCTGATCCGGGTTCCCTCGAAGGACTCGGCCGGTGCCGTTCGCACCATGGACATCGTGCTGTTCCGCGTGCAGTTCATGCCGATCAGCTTCGATGGCCCGACCTACAAGGACGGCCTGGTTCTGAACTATTCCGGCCGTGCCGTGGTCTCCCCGGTTGATGAGACCGGAACGGATCTGCCGGAGAAGGCGATCGGCCGCTTGGTCAACAAGCCGCAGGTCTGATCTTTCTCTTCCGCTTTAGATGCCAAGGAGCACAGCAATGCCTGACCCGACGTCTGAGACAGACCGGCTGGACCCAGCTGGCGCGCTTGTGGAGTTGATGGACGGCCGCAAGGTCGAGATTCAGCGCCTCAAGCTGCGCCAGCTGTTCCGTCTGCTGCGCATCATCACGCGTGGCGGTGCGGGCTACATCCCCATGCTGCAGGACGCGATGGCAATCGCTGGCGATGAGGAGCGCGCCGAGGCGTTCGGTACGCAGCTGATCGCTATCGCATTGATTGCATTGCCTGAGGCTGAGGACGAGGCCGTCGAGTTTCTCATGAGCGTGGTCGAGCCTGTTGGCCTGACCCCGGGCATGGACAAGAAGCAGCGTGAGACCAACGAGAATCTGCGTCGGAATCTCACGGAGTACTTGTTCAACCCGGAGCCTGAGGACGCGATCATCATCATCGAGGCCGTGGTCACCCGCGAGCGCAATGACCTGGTGGCCTTGGGAAAACGCCTGAGCGCAGCGTTCGCGATGATGGGGAAGACGGGTCAGCTGAAGGAGACTTCCTCCAAGAAGCCCCAGCTGGTGTCCACCGTGCAGATCCCCGAATCGTCGGAGGATACGCCCGAGCCATCGACCTCATCTCCTCGGAGTACGGCTGGTCGGACTCGGAAATCCTCAACCTCGAAGTCTGCCGAGTAAGACAGATTGTCGAAGTTTGCAGAGAGCGTCTTTCTCTGGAGGATTTGAGACAACGTACCTATGTCGAGTGGCAAACCAAGATGCTTGCCTCCTTCCTGGCCAACCTCTCCATGTCGGCAGAGGGAGCCAAGGAGATGGGCAAGGCAGCAGCTGAGCTTTCCATCTTCGGTCCAGGTTCCTCGAAGAATTCCAAGCCAACTACAGACCACCTGCCGAAGGAGGACGGATCGCAACCGTCCTCGCCACCACCTTCGCAACAGGTAAACGGCACCGAGCCTAAGAACGGCAGTTACGAACGGCTCGGAGCGCTTTTCAGTGGGGGACTTCTCGGGCGCAAGCCTTAGAAGACGTAAGAGACGAGGAGTCGGGTGGCGCCTACGAGCACAGCGGTATTCCGCGCCGTAGCCGACTTCGCTTCACTGAACCGGTCTGTAAAGCAGACTCGTGCGGAGATTGAGAAGCTCCAGCGTCAGTCCGGTAAGACTGAGGACTGGGACAAGTTTGACAAGCAGCTTGGCAAGATTTCTGCATCGCAGAAGAAGCTGCGAGAGGAGACCAAGCTTCTCTCCGCTGAGCAGGGAAAGCTCGGCAAGACATCTGGTACGACCAATCTGGCGAAGTCGCTGGATCGGTTGGTTGCCGCGAATGATAAAGCTCGTGTCTCAACTACATCGCTGACAGCTGCGCAGTCTCGCCAGCAGGGTGTGCTGGGCACGAACAAGACAAATATCTCCGCGCTTGCTACGGAGATGAACAAGCTCGCTCAGCAAGAAGAGCGAGCTACGAAGTCGGCGCAGAACCACGCTAAGTCGTTGGCCGATGAGCGGAACTCTGCGTCGCAGAAGACCAGCGTCATCGACAAGCTCACTGGTGCGCTGGACAAGCTGAACAACAGCGAGAATGAAGCCGCTGATCTCGCGGACCTTCATACTGAGGCGTTGGACCGTGAAGGCCAGGCGGCCGACCGGGCTCGGGATAAGAACCGTCAGCTCGGTGAGGCTACGGGTGAATCTGGTCGCCAGGCCAACGTGTCGGCGGGCAATCATGACCTTCTTGCTGAGGCTCTCGATCGTGTTAGCGGTTCAGCTACGAGAACAGGATCGAGTCTTAGTGGCGAGACAGACTCTGCTCGTTCTGCTGGTGCTGCTAGTCGGGATGCTTCTCGTGATCACAGCTCTCTCGCCGACGCCCTAGATCGAATCTCCCCTGCTGCCGCTTCTGCTGCCTCCGGGTCTCGCTCGGCTTCGACGTCGATTCGAGAGACTGGTCGATCCTCCCGAGAATCCTCCCGAGATTCGGATGAGTTCGGTCGCTCGTTGCGTGGTGTGGGTTCCTCGGCATCCGGCGCACGGGGCAGTATCGGCGGCTTTGGCGGCGTTCTCAGTCCTTTGCGTTCGGGGCTGCGTTCTGCCGGTGAGGCAGGTCAGGGTCTTCGTATCGCGCTGGCGGGTATCGTCATCGCGGGTATCGGTCCAGCTATCCAGCTGCTGGTGGGCTCGCTGTCGGCCCTGGTTTCGGGACTGGTGGCCGTTGTCGGCGCGGCTGGTAACGCGGTAGGCGCGCTGGCTGCTCTGGGTCCGGCGGCAATCGCAGCGGGCGCTGCAATCGGTACGGCGGCGCTGGCTTTCCGCGGTGTGGGTGACGCGCTCGGCGCCATGATCAAGCTCGATGCGGAGTCGGGCGCATCAGGTGGGGCTGCTGCTAAGCAGCGTGTGTCCGCAGCACGTGCAGTTGCATCTGCACAGCGCGGTGTGCGTGATGCCGTGCAAGCGCAGGCTGACTCTGAGGTTCAGAGCGCACGACAGATTGAAGACGCGCAACGTGCGGTGCAGCGGGCTCGCGAGGACGCTGCGGAAGCCGCGGAGGCGGCTGCACGGCGGGTCGAGGATGCCAACCGCGACCTGGTCCGGGCGAACCAGGCTGTCGAGGATGCCGAGCAGGATCTGCACCAGGCTCGGCGCCAGGCGATTCGAGATCTGGAAGATCTGGCTGACCGGGTCAATGACAACGCGCTCTCGCAAGAGGGTGCGGAGATCTCCATTGCGCGTGCGCAGGAACGCCTCAATGAGGTAAACCGGGATGCGACGTCGACGGCTCTGGACCGTCGTGAGGCTGCGTATCGGCTGGCTGAAGCTCAGGATCGCCTGAGGGACATCCAGCGCGAGTCTGCTCGTGATGCGACGGATCTGAACGAAGCCCAGCAGGGCGGCGTCGATGGCATGCCTGCCGTGGTGGGCGCGCAGAAGTCGCTGCAGAACGCGCTGGAAGGTCAGCAGGATGCCCAGCGCAACCTGGCAGATGCGCAGAAGGCACAAGCCAAGCAGCAGCGTGATTCGGCGCAGCAGGTTGCAGACGCTGAGCGGAACCTGACCGAGGCTCGTGAGGATGCTGCGAAGCGTCAGCGCGAGGCCGCGGAGCGGGTTGCGGATGCAATGCTGCGCCTGCAGGAAGCCAACGAGAGCGCTGCGGATTCTGCTGGTACGGCATCGGCGGCTTCGAAAGCGCTGGCCGAGGCGCTGAAGAAGCTGTCGCCCGAGGGCTTGGCTCTGGTCCAGCTCCTGCATTCTCTTGTCCCTGAGCTGGACAGGATGAGCAAGACCGCGCAGACGGCCATGTTCCCGGGGCTCATCGAGGCCATCAAGATCTTGATCCCGATGATCGACGGGGCCTTCATCCCGATGA